>Ga0272441_10003157_pt1 | contig 31900 bp, 25 predicted proteins | sample SSMProp6N_FD_193582 | JGI IMG/M metagenome (GOLD analysis project Ga0272441, IMG submission 193582) | Marine sediment archaeal communities from Little Sippewissett salt marsh, Falmouth, MA, United States - SSM-Prop-6N | ecosystem: Environmental > Aquatic > Marine > Wetlands > Sediment ... | reverse complement strand
GGCTGGAGGGGAGGCCGGGGCGTGTTGAGGGTGTGCGGCTGGAAGACGGCAGCCTGGTGGGTGCGGGGTCGGTCGTGTTGGCGGCGGGAACCTTCCTTGGGGGAAGAATGTATATCGGGAGGGAGGTCGTTGGCGGAGGGCGACGGGGGGAGGCGGCGGCCGATGGGCTGAGCGAGGCGTTGGCCGGGTTGGGGTTTCGGGTACGGCGGCTCAAGACGGGGACGCCGGCGAGGTTGGAGGCGGAGAGTCTGCGTTATGAAAAGATGGAGAGGCAGGAGGGGGAGCTCCCTCCCCCGGTTCTCTCGGAGGCGGGACGCCGGGAGCTCGCGGGGAGCAGGGAGTGGAAGGAGCGGGAGCTGGAGGGATTGTTCCACGTGGAACAATTCGCTCGTCCGCTCCGGCCCTGGCCCCTGCTCCACGAGCAAATGCCCTGCTTTCTGACGCACACCACACCGCAAACGCATGCCCTCGTCAAGGAAAACCTGGATCGGAGCGCCCTCTACGGCGGTGCGATCACCGGAACGGGTGTTCGTTACTGTCCCTCGTTTGAAGACAAAGTGGTCAAGTTCCCAGACCGCGAGCGCCACCATATCTTCATCGAGCCCGAAGGACGCTGTGTCGCCCAGGTCTATCCTAATGGTCTTTCCAACAGCCTCCCGCGCGAGGTTCAGCGGCAGATGCTGCAAACCATCCCGGGCCTGGAAGACGCACGAATCGTGCACTACGCCTATGCGATTGAGTACGACGCCTTTGATCCCACACAGCTATGGGCGACGCTCGAGTCAAAGCTTGTGGCGGGTTTGTACCTGGCCGGCCAAGTCAATGGCACAACCGGATATGAAGAGGCGGCCGCCCAAGGTTTCGTCGCCGGGGTGAACGCGGCCCGAACGACCGCAGGTCAGCCCCCTTTCCTGCCGGCGCGACACGAAGCTTATCTTGGCGTCCTGATCGACGACCTGGTCACCAAGGGCGTGGACGAGCCCTATCGCATGTTTACTTCGCGGGCAGAGCATCGCCTACACCTGAGACAGGGTAATGCCCGATTCCGCCTGCTCGAGCATGCAGAGTGTCTCGGGATTCTCGCTGAGCCAGCCTTGCGGGCGACCCGAGACGAGCAGTGTGTTCGCGACGCCGAGATCCGGCGTCTGGAGTCGACCAGGCGTGACGGTCTCACCCTGGCGCACAGACTCCGAAGACCGGGCGTCTCCTATGTGGACGTCGTGCCGCAGGCAACGCAAGCGCCTGCCTCGCTGCACCGGGAAATCGAAGCGGAGATCAAATACCGCGGCTACATCGAGAGAGAAGTGGACAGAATCCGCAGAGTCCGCGCCACCCTGAATGTCCAGCTGCCGGCAGACTTGGACTATACAAGGCTGGTCGCGCTTCGAACCGAAGCGCGGGAAAAACTGGATGCGATACGCCCCCGAACCCTCGGCCAAGCCGCACGAATACCTGGAATCACACCGTCCGACATCAGCATCCTGAGGGTTGTCGCCGCCAAGCGCAAGACGCGCAAGCGCTAGGCCCGAGAATACCAGGAACGCTGTTAAATATTACCATTCACAACCGGTTGCGGGCTGAATGCGCGTCGGACTGTCGGCGGATGAAGGCGGAGACTGGACCACCGGCCTTTCGGTTGCACTTGGCACAGGCGCGGCATCCTGCTAACATTCCCCGCGGTGCCAGCCCGTGTCAAGGTCGCCCGACCCGTATCGCTTTCGGTGCAGAGATCATGAGAAATCTTTTGCGACGCTACACGCCGGAGCAACTATACCTGGTGGTCTCCGACTATCTGATCCTGGTGGGAACCTTCGCGGTCACGCTGCGCCTGCGATTCATGCCGGAGATCGACATTATCGACATCCGGCGCATGGAGATGATTCCACAGATGCTGTTCATGTTCCCGTACGCGGCCGCGTTGCTGTGCCTGTTCCAATACGACGACCTATACAAGCGGAAGTTGTGGCTCTCGCCGTTCTGGCACATGATAGAACTGTTTCGCGTGACGTATCTTGCCGTCGTGATCTACATTTTCCTGCACTTCGCGACCAAGGCGCAGGTCTTTCTGCCGAATCGGAGTGTGGTCCTCGGCTGGGGCGTATTCGCCTCGGTGGTCCTGGTCTTGCATCGAGTGGTACTGTTTGGGCCGCTGCTCAGGGTGCTTGTCTCTCGCGCGCGATGGCGCCGTCGGGTCATCGTGATCGGGACGGGCAAGACCGCGAAGGAGTTCGCGCGCGCATGCGCGGCAGGCGGCCCCTACCACACCCTGGAGGTCGTGGGGTTCCTGGACGACGCTCATAGCGCGAACACGGATGTGCTGCCGGGCCTCCCGTGTCTTGGAAAAACGGGCGACCTGCGGCGGATCACCGGCGAACGGCGCATCGAGGGCGCCGTCATCACGCTGTCAGACGTCTCCTACGATCGACTGATGGAGCTAATCGAAGAGGCGGCGTCGCTCTTCGGCTGGGTCGATGTCCATTCGGACAAGGCGGCCTGCCTGCAGCGCAACCTGAACGTCGACACCTACTTCGAGACCCCGTTCGTTCGGATGGGCAGGATCGCGGGCAGCCCGCTCATCGCGTTCTACAAGCGCCTGACGGACCTTCTGGGTTCGGCGCTGGGCATCTTTGTGCTTAGCCCGGTCTACATCCTGATCGCGCTCGCCGTGAAGCTGACGTCGCGCGGCCCGATTTTTTACGTGACGAACCGCGTGGGGTACAAGGGGCAGCACTTCAAGTTCTACAAGTTCCGGTCGATGCGAGTCGGCGCGGACGCGGATGCCGCGCGGCAGGCAGAGGTCAACGAGTACATCACGAACCCCGAGAAGACCTCGGCGAAGATCGTGAATCCCGCGCTCCTGACCCCGATCGGCGGCTTTCTGCGCAAATGGGCCCTGGACGAGTTGCCGCAGCTTTTCAATGTTCTGCGCGGCCACATGTCGCTCATCGGCCCCCGGCCTTCGCCGATCCGCGAGTACGACGTGAACGACGAGTGGCACAAACGCCGTTTCGATATCAAGCCCGGCTGCACGGGCCTCTGGAAACTGCATGCCGGCCAGGAAAACCGGTTCGCCGACACTGTGCTCTACGACATCTACTACGCCCGAAACATGGGCCCCTTGCTGGACTTCTACATTCTGCTCGGTACGCTCCGCATCATCTTCTCGGGCAACGCCGACGAGTAGCCTGGATATTGGTTTGCCTCGAGACCCGAAAGGCGGCATACTGCCCCACACCGCCAGAACGCAACCGTCCCGCCGCGGCGGGACGACGCAACCGGAATTCAGACAGGAGTCCTTCGATGGCAGCTCGTAGAGACAACCGGAACCTAAGGATCGCCGTGATCGGATGCGGTCATTGGGGCAAGAACCACGTGCGCATTTTTTCTTCCACGCCCGGCGTTACGCTTGCCGCCGTCGTGGATCCCGACGCGCGCCGACGCCGCGCCGCGCTGGGCGGACCGCGCGACGTCACGCAGTATCGCGACACCAACGCCCTGCTGGCGGGCGAACAGCTCGACGCCGCGATTGTTGCCACACCGGCGGCCGCCCACTATCAGCCGGCCGCCGCCTGCCTGCGAGCCGGACTCGACGTTCTGGTCGAGAAGCCGCTCTGCGCACGTGTTGCCGACTGCCGGCGCCTGCTCGCGCTCGCGAAACGCCACGGCCGCGTGCTCATGGCCGGGCACACCTTTATGTACAACCCCGCGGTGCAAAAGGTTAAGGAGCTTCTCCGTACCGGTGCGTGTGGTAAAATCTATTATCTGAAGGCGCGCCGAACGCATCTGGGGCTGGTTCGCGAGGACGTGAACGCCGTGTGGGATCTCGCCCCGCACGACGTGTACATGTTTAACCACTTTCTGGAGGCGGAGCCTACGCAGGTCACGGCCATCGGCGGCCGATATCTCTCGCGTAAACGCGCGGATGCGGCATTCATCAACCTGAAATACCCGCGCGGCGTGATCGGCAATATTATCGTGAGCTGGGCGGACTCGAACAAAGAGCGGATTGTCGAAATCGTGGGGAGCAGGGCAAGGATCCTATTCGACGATCTGAACACGCTGGAGCCCGTTCGGATTTTCGAGAAAGGGATTGCAGCGCATATTCATGCGGGCACGAGTTTTGGGGAGTTCAAGTATTCGCTGCGCGACGGCGACATCATCAGCCCGCAGATCCGGATGAGCGAGCCGCTGAAGGCGATGTGCGATCACTTTGTGGAATGCGTGCGGACGCGGAGCAGGCCCCTTTCGGACGGGCGCCAGGGCATGGCGGTGGTTCGTGTGCTCTCGTTGATCGAGAAGCGTTTGGGCGGCGGGCGCTGAGGCTCTTCATGACGAAGGAACGACTCACAGTGTTGGTGACGTCGGTTGGGTCCACGACGGCGCTGTCCGTGATCAAGGGGCTTCGGAAGGACCGGCGCCGGTCCTACCGCGTGATCGGCACGGACGCGAGCGAGCTGGCGCTGGCTGGCGGAGCGCTGTGCGATGTGTTCTGTCATCTGCCGCACGGGCGGACAGGTTGGTACATCGGGGCACTGCGGGAGATTTTGGAGCGCGAGCAGGTCGACGTTTTTATTCCGATCATCGACTGCGAGATCGAACTGATCGCGAAGCAGCGCGGCGCATTGGGCGCGGTCGGGCAGCGCGCACTGTTAGCGCCGTACGCTGCGGTCAAGACGTGTAACGACAAGGAGCGTCTGTACACGGCGCTGTCGGACCGCCCGGAATTCGGGGCGCCCCGCATGTACGATGCAGGGGGCGACGACTCGGCGGGCGCGCTGCCGTTCCCGCTGTTCATGAAGCCGCGCCGCGGGATCAGCAGTGTGGACTGCTTCAAGATCAACGATGCGCCCGAGCTCGAAGTACTTGGCGCGCGGGTCGAGCATCCTGTTGTCTGCGATTTCCTGCCCGGCGATCAGTACGTAATCGACACGCTCAGTGACGGGGCGGGACACTGCCTGGCCAGTGTGCCGCGCCGGGAATTCGAGGCGAAGGCGGGGGTCGGCGTGAAGGCCCAGATCTCGATGGACGAGGCGCTCGTCGAATACGGGCGGCGGCTGGTAGAAGCGCTCGGGATCGTCGGGCCGGCCTGCATCGAGGTGATGAAGCACGGCGACCGGATCGGGCTGATCGAGGTGAACCCGCGCGTTTCCGCTTGCCTCGTCGTCACGATCGAGGCCGGCGTCAACATTCCCGCACTGATCGTGGATCTCGTCCTGGGCCGCCGCATTCATGGGCGGCGGCTCAGGGTCGAGCGGCCGACCCTCTACATGACGCGCTACTGGAACGAAGTCTACTTCGAGCGGGCGGAGCGGGAGTAGGGCGGCTCGGGGCACGACGACCATACGATGTCGACGGCGCAATCCCGAACCCGTGGATCCGGGGACCGAGGAACCGCGGATGCGCGCTGATGCACGCGGATAGATAGACCATCCGCGCGAATCCGCGGTTTGAGGGCTCAGTGAAACATACTGAAGAACGGCGCCCGGATCGACGCGCGGTTTCGGGCGGCCAACTTCTTGCGGAGCCCTGCGTCCTCCTTCAGGCACCGTAGGCAGTCCGCCAGCGCATCGACGAAGAAGTCGATGTCTTTCTTCGCGATGATATACGGGGGCAGCAGCCGAAAGATGCGGCCGCGCGCAACGGCCTGTACCAGCACACCGCTTTGTTCCAGCAGATCCTGCAGCATGAACCCGAGATTGTAGCTCTTCTGTGAAGCAAACACGTCTTGCTCGAGCTCGAAGGCGAGCATCAGCCCCTCGCCACGCACGTTCGCGAGCCAGGCATCGCTGCGTTCGAGCGCGCGCAGCGCGCGCAAGAAGTATGCGCCCGTGCTTCTGACGCGCGCCAACAGCTTCTCCTTCCGGATCCGTCCGATCGCATAGCTGACGACCGCCGCGCCGACCGGATCGTTCTGGTGTGAGGAGAAATGGAGGTACTGGCCCTCGATCTTCTTGCTGATTCGCGTGTTGAGCAGGACGGCGGAGACCGGCAGGCCGCAGCCGAGCCCTTTGGAGACCGTGAGCATGTCCGGCGCGCACCTGTAGCGTCCGCACCCGAACCAGCGGCCGATTCGCCCCAGTCCCGTCTGTGCCTCGTCAAAGGCGAGCAAAGCGCGGTGTTCCCGGATCAGGGGCAGCAGTTTCGCTACGTAGCCCGGCGACGGGAAGATCATGCCGCCGGCGGACAGGATTGGCTCGAAGATGAACAGTCCGATGCGCCCCTTTGCGCGTGCCAGCCGACGGCGGGCCCGGGCGACGCAGTCGCTCTCGTGCTCCGCAAGCGTCATCCCGGCAGGCACGCTCAGCGGGTCCGCGACCGGGATGCAGAACATGTTCGGCACCTTCGGGTCCGCGTAACGCCCGCCGGCACTGATGCTCTGGGTCGCCACCGACAAGCCGTAATAGCCGCGGTCGAATCCGACAATCCCATTCTTCCCGGTGTAGGCCTTCGCGATCCGGAACGCGCACTCGTTCGCCTCTGTGCCGGTCGAGAGCAGGATCGCTTTGCCCAGCCCCTTCGGCGCGATGCTCGCCAGGTCGCTCGTTGCGCGGAATACCGTCTCGTGCACAAGCAGGTCGTTCGTGTGCCCGAGCGATTGGAGCTGACCAGCGACGATTTTCGCGAGCCTTCGGTCGCCGTGCCCGAACGGGCACGAGAACTGCCCGGACGAGAGATCTAGATAGCGTTTGCCCGACGTATCGTGGACCCATGCGTCCTTTCCGGAGACCAGAACCGGGTGACGGTACGGGGCCGCCATGAAGACATGGCGAAGGTGCTTCTTCCACAGTGCACGGCTTTCGCTCATAACCGCACAATAGGTTTTTGTGTCCTGCATTGCACGCGAAAACGGCATACGCATACGCGTCAGTCGATGGGCTGGGAGAGACGCATCAGGAACTCGCCGCCATGATTGCCCTCGATGCTCGCCAAACCAGCGAGAGTATCCTGAATGACTCCATTCTTGCGATTCCGACCCCGGTTTCGCTATGCTGCGCAGCACACCGGCTTTATGTCGGACAGTTGTCGCGTTGACGAAGTGAAGGAACGAGGGGCGACCGTCGTGCAACAACCCAAGGCATCGGCAGAGAAGGGCGCATCCGATGAAATGGTGCGCGCTGAGACGGCGTTCGCCGAAAGACGTATCGCGAACCGGCATCCCGCCCGGAAGATCGATATCATGGCGGAGTACTACTGGCCGCGTGTGACCTTCGGAGAGAAAGGCCACCGCATGGACATTGGTGACAACCGATACCTATTCTACCGCAGGCATCTCGACCATCTCAAGGAATTCAGCGGAAAGCATGTGCTGAACGTGGCCTGCGGGCCCGGCCGGCTTTCTCTGTATCTCGCGCATCAGGGCATGACCGTGGCCGCATTCGACATTTCTCCCGCATCGGTTCAGTACGCCCGGGAATTTGCTGAGATCAACGGTTATGGAGACGCCATCGACGTGCAGGTCATGGACATACGTTCTCTCACGTACCCGGACGACGCGTTTGACGTCGTCACCGGGGAGGCCGCCCTGCATCATCTGATCAAGTATGAAGGGTGCCTAGAGAATATGTATCGCGTACTGAAGCCGGGTGGGGTGGCATTGTTTTGGGAGAGTTTCGATTTTGACCCTCTGATTCGCTTCCTGCGTCCCATAAACTGGCGTCGGCGTGGGTACGTGGGCGAGTACATGCTAGGTGCGTCAGATCTGCACCATGCCCGCGAGGTGTTCGACGAAGTGTTGATTTCCGATCAATCCGTGTTCTACACATACTCTCGCTTCTTTCGCAAGCCGACACCGTTGAACCGGCGCGTTGCCCGCCTGTTGAAGCGAGTCGATGACATGCTGCTGCCCCGGCTGCCGTTCCTGATGCGGCACTATTCGCTTGCATACATGCAAATGAAGAAGCGTTCGACTGCGCCGCTGCCCACGTAAGGGACAGCGCCACGCGAGGAGGGGGCTCCGAATAGGGTCCATGCGCGCGCGAGCTGGTGTCGTGCAATGCACGACGAGGTTGTGCCTGCCGGCACGGCGAGCGGATCCGCGACCGGACCGCAGAGCATGTTCAGGACCCTCGGATCGGCGCAGCCCCCGCCAACCGTCATGCCTTGTGCCGCCACGGAGGCTTGCGGCTATGCGCCAGCCTCTCCGTCGACTGCGTTCTGTTCGCGCACCCAATCGGCGATATGCGACGGAGTCGTTATCCAGAGAGAGTCTTTCGAGAGCAGGTGCTCCGTCAATTCCCTGAAGTATCCCAGTCTCTCCGTGCTCAGCATGTAGTCGGGATGGACGATGGCGTTGACCAAGCCGCCGGACGCATAGACGAAATCGATCTGTTTACGCCAAATCTCTATGGATTTGAGCTCGAGTTCTTCGAACAGAGTGAAATCCTGCCATAACGTTACGGGTAACTCTACGCACCGCTCGTTGAGCATGAAGGGCACGTACCGCCGACACCCGCCGGGCACGGGCTGGAATGGATCCCACGAAGGAACCGAAGAGTCCCAGCTCATGTCCAGTGTCCGTAGCAGCTGCTCGTCACGAACGAGCGACGGACACCGGAATCCGGCGGAATCCCACCTTCGCGCAGCCCCCTCGATGATTCGCAGCCGCTCCTTGAAAACCTGGGGCGAGGAAAACAACTTGCCGTCGTGATATACGCCGTGCACACCAATTTCATGCCCGTCATCCGCGAGTCTGCGCATGAGAGCTTCATCGGGGGCGTAGCGCCGGACGACGAAATTCCAGCACGACTTCAGCCCGAAGCCATCTTCGATTTCCCGGAGCGCGTGGATGTTCGCCTGGCCGACATCGGTTTCGACATCGTGGGTGATTATGGCCGCCGCACGATACGGCTCAGGCCACACAAAGGCCGTCTCCGCGACAGGGTCAACCGGAAGGCAATCGCCGCCGATGCTCTGCCAGATCCGGCGTGCACGGTAGCGCCTCATCAGAATCTGCAGCTTTCGTGGGATAAGCGGTTTCAGATGGTAGAAAAGGCGAAGCAGCATAGCGTCTTTGTCCCCTCGAGAAGGCCCTTGTCACATGCGCTCGCAGTGAATGCCGAATCGACCAATGAAGGTGGCCAGCTCGTCCGCACAGTCGTTGCTGGCTGCTGATCGTTGCTTGGTCTCGAGATCGAACCATGCCGCACCGCGAGCGTCCAGCTCACTGCGCAGCGAATCGTCAATCCGCCGCAACGACAGAAACGTGTCTCGCTGCCCACCGAGCGGCGTTTCGTCGAAGCACGTGTCCTCGGCATGGAAGAAGCGCCATGCCCCCGCGCGCCGGCGCGTGCGTGTGTGCAGGTTCCACAGACGCCAACCGGGAGCCGCGCTGCTTTCCTCGATCTCGAAATGGAAGTACTCGAGATAGTCCCTGAACTCGCCGATGATGCTTCTGATCATGGCCTGTCGTTCGGCGAGGCTCGGTGTGACGGGGTACTCGTCGGCCGTCTTCATGACTTTCGCCGGCACGCCTGCCGCCAGGGCTCCCGCGGGGATGTCCTTGAGCACCAGCGAGCCGGCACCGATGGTAGCTCCGTCCCCGATCGTCACGCCCGGCATGATGAAGACCTGCCATGGAATCCACACGTTCTTGCCGATCCTCACTGGCGCGAACTTGACCGGGTATCCTTCGAGGATGTTCTGCCAGGAACCATGTGTGAAGATATTGCATTTGCCGCCGATGCCGGCGCCGTCGTCGATAATGAGAGGCCTTGTCGGGTTGAGGAATGTGTACTGCATGATGATGGTGCGCTTGCCGACGTGCAGGTATGAGTCCGGGGAGGTCGGGCCCCCGGCGAACACCTGCTCGTTGATCTTTGCATCATCATCAATGAAGATCTTCTCGACATCGAGGAACGTTGTGGCCCCGATTCGGACGTGGCGCCCGATCCGGATATCGCGGGCGCGCACGACCGTACCGAACCCCAACGACGTGTGGTCGGCAATCTCGAGATGCTCGGCCAACAACACGGTCCCAAAGCCGATATGGACGCCGCGGCCGATCTTTGCGCCCCGGGCACGGTAGAGAGCGATCTTGAGCGGCGAGGGGAGAAGCCCTTCCGTCAGAATTTGACGAATTGGTACACGATTCTGTTTGACGAGCATCCCCTCTCCTCCCGGACGATCCCCGGCGGCTCGGTCGCCGCACGTACTATCTCAAAATGGCGCAGGCAGTCAAACCCTTTCGAGGAAGACGGAATGTTGCAATACGTTCCGTTTCCCCCTATGCTTCCACTTCCGAGGCGCCGGCAATCTTTCTCGTGCGTGCTCCATCGGCGGGGGCGTGTGATTGTGGCAATGTAACTGCAGAGGGCCACCATGAAGGTACCGTTTCTCGATCTGAAGAGGCAATTCGACGCCATCGAAGCGGATGTCCGCCGCGGATGGGACGAGGTGCTTGCGAACACCAGCTTCATACTCGGCCCGGCCGTCTCGGACTTCGAGGCGTCCTTCGCCGAGTTTCTGGCGTGCAAGCACGTCATCGGAGTCGGATCCGGCTTGGCCGCTCTGGAGCTTTCGCTTCGGGCGCTCGAGATCGGGCGTGGCGACGCCGTGCTCGTTCCCGCAAACACATTCATCGCTACGGCGCTCGCGGTCTCCAGCGTCGGGGCCCTGCCTGTCCTGATTGACATGGATCCGGCCTCCCACAACATTAGCCCCGCCAAGATTCGAGAATTCATCGACGGCTGCAAGAAGCACGGCGAAGCGCTGGTGGTTCCGGACGGCCACCCCCAGGCATCAGCCGCTTTGCTCGAGGCCAGAATCGCCGCGATCATGCCCGTCGATCTCTACGGGCAGACCGCCGAGATGGAGGAGATACAGGCGCTCGCGGCGGAACATGGCCTGCCCATAATCGAAGATGCGTGCCAAGCCCATGGCGCCAGGTACAAGGGAAGGCGTGCCGGCACGCTTGGCGATGTCGCGGCGTTCAGTTTCTATCCCGGCAAGAACCTGGGGGCCTACGGTGACGGCGGGGCCATTGCCACGAACAACGATAGCCTGGCCGACGAGCTGACCATGCTGCGGAATTACGGATCCAAGAAGAAGTACTACCACGAGACGGCCGGCACGAACAGCCGGCTGGACAGCCTTCAGGCCGTCGTACTTGACGCGAAACTGCCCCATCTTGACGAATGGAACGCGGCACGTCGCGCGCACGCAGAGCGCTATGCGGCGGCCCTCGCGGACTGCCCGCAGGTAGCATGTCCCACAATCGCGGCCGATCGAGACCATGTCTTTCATCTCTATGTCATCCGCGCCGAGCGGCGCGACGCGCTCCAGGCGCACTTGGGGAAGCAGGGGGTCAGCGTCGGGCTACACTACCCGATCCCGATCCATCTCACCGACGCGTACGCGGGACTCGGCCACAAGAAAGGCGACTTCCCGGAGACCGAGAAAGCCGCCTGCGAGATTCTCAGCCTGCCCATGTTCGCAGAGCTGAGCGACGAGCAGATCGACTACGTCTGCGAGAGCATTTGCTCGTTCTACGAAACGCAGGCATGAAGGGAAGCGGTGGGCGCATGGAAACGAACGGTGATTTCTGGATTCATCCCGACGCCATCGTCGAGACCGACAGCATCGGAGCCGGCACGAGAATCCACGCGTTCTGCCACGTTATGGCGGGTACGGTCGTCGGCGAGCGATGCAATCTGGGCGAACATGTCTTTGTGGAGACGGGCGCCGTCATCGGCGACCGCGTCACGGTCAAGAACGGCGTACAGGTCTGGGAGGGCGTGAGGCTCGAAGCCAACGCGTTCGTAGGGCCGAACGTGGTATTTCTGAACGATCGCTATCCGCGCTCGCCGCGTTCGCCGGCAGCGGGCGACAGATATGCCACAAAGGATTGGCTGCAAGAGACGCTCGTGCAGGAAGGTGGGACGATTGGCGGAAACGCGACCATTCTGCCCGGCCTCCAGATCGGCAGGTACGCGTTGGTAGCGGCAGGGGCCGTGGTCACCAAGTCGGTGCCCGCGCATGGGGTCGTGATGGGCGCGCCCGCACGCGAGGTCGGCTACGTATGCACGTGTGGACGACGGCTTGGGGCAGCGAAGGAAAGGCAGTACGCCTGCACGGCGTGTGGCCGAACGCTGCTCGACGAGGCGGGGGTGCTGCGGGAGGCGAGCCCTCCCGCAGGCGAAAAGGCATGAGAGGCCGGCATCGACTGCTGCTGGCCGACGGCTCGCCTCGCCTCAGACCCGGGGTCTCTCAGCGCGATCGAACCTTTCGATCACGTTCCGATAGAACTGCTCTAAGTCGCCGACGAGTTTGTCCCACAGCAAGTGCTCTTTGACGTAGTTGCGTCCGGCCAGTCCGGTCTTCTGCCGCAGCCCGTCATCTTTGAGTAGGCGCGCGCAGGCCTCGGCGAAACTCTTGGGCTCATACGCCGCCAACAGGCCGGTCCCGGCTTCTCGAATAACGTCGGCGACGTCCCCGACGGGATTCGCCACAATCGCCCTGCCGGCCGCCATGTAGTCCCCCGCCTTGCTGGGCCAGCGCCCCCGGTTGCTTGGCGTGTCACGCAAAGGGAGGGCCAGCATGTCCGCGCACAGCATGACCTCGAAGTTCCGTTCCCACAGCAGACGGCCAAGCTGTCGTGTACGATCTGACAAGCCCAGCTGAGACGCGAGCCTCGCGATCTCGACGCGTTCCGGGCCTGTAATGACGAGGCAGAGGCGTGGGAACCTGGGCACCAACTCCACAACGCTTCTGAGCACCAATTCAACGTCAAAGAAGACGTCCAGCGCCGAGAACATGATCACCTGCGCGTCCTGCGGAATTCCATAGCGGTCGCGTACCGCGGATCGCATTGTGGGCGTTCGGTCGAACGCGAGAGCCTGCTCCAGGCAGATCGGCTGCACTCCGTTTCGCAGCACGAAGACGCTCTCCGGATCCACACCGAGTCCCACGGCACGCTGCATCAGCGGCCGAGAGATCGCTGTCGTCCCGTCCGCCATTGTTCGGAACGCCTCTTCGAAATAGGTCTCCATGCGGCCGAACAGAATTTGGTACCAGCGCGGACGCGCTTCGCTGATCAAACCGCCTCTTCCCCACCAATCGATCCAATCCATGACAAGCGGGGTCGGACGCCGCCGGAGAAACCATTTGAGAGGATAGATCGTGGCCGGGCGGCTTTCCAGGGTCTGAATCACGTCCCACTTCACGTCTTGTCCCTTGAGCCAACTGATTCGGTGCAACACACTGACCGGGTCCCACCCTGACCGCGCATTTCCGCAGAAGAGATCCGGTGTTTCGACGATGCGCACACCCATGTCTTCGCACTCGGTGGTCCGCGTTCGGCCGCGGTCGCTCACGCATACGAAATCGACGCGGTGCCCTCGTTTCGCCAGATGCGTGGCCAGCGGCAGCGGGCGAATGAAGGTCTTAAAGCGTCTGTGATGGCATATGATCAGAATGTTCATGTTGCGGTGCCGAACGACGTGAACGCAGAGGCGGCCCATTTCGGATCCGCGGCGGCCGGTACGAGCGAGCGCAGCTTCATGCCGTGGAGCAGCCTGCTGTCACGGTGCAACAGTCCCGTGTCGGAACGCCACGCCCAGTACGTGGAGCAGCGGGCCGCTCGAGAAGCAGGTCCTGCCGAAGACGAAAGACTCGCCCGGGAGGCAAACATCCTCACACACGACCCGTCCCCGAACGCGGGCGTCCGACCTCGAAGACGGGCGTTTCGTACTCCGTCTCGTTCTTCAGAACGGACTTATCCGTATTCATTTGCGAAGTCCGCCACTCGCCGCGGAACCCACGTTCTCCGCCCGGGCCAGGCGTTCCTGCATGTTCCGCGCCTGGCCCGTCCATCGCCGGACCCGTTCCGTTCGCAGTTCTCTCGATTCGGCTTCCAGGACCGACCTGTTTTCGATGGCCGTCTTGATTCCGTCGGCAACGGATCGGTCTTCGGATTCCACGTAGACGGCCCCCGTGGGGAACAGCTCCTTCATGATCGCGGTGCCGGACAGAACCATGGCTTTCCCATACCCTACGGCCTCGTTGGCGATGCTCATCTGGATCCCTTCGATTGCCGTAAGTCCCACGATCGCATCCGCCTCCAGAAGAAGGCGTTTGTAGCGTGCACGGTCGAGCCAGCCGGTCAAGTGCACGTTGGGTGGCAGGCACGACAAATCATGACGGCCCTGCGCCCGTCGGACATCCCCGGTAACCACGAACGTGACATCCGGTATGAGACGCGCAGCCGCCAGCAGCGCGTCGATCGGCTCGTCGAGATCGAAACTCGCGGCGAACAGGACCCAAGGACGTGGGTAGGAAAGAGGCGAATCCCACTGCCTTTCGGGCTCAGGGGATGTCTCTGCCGGTCTGTCCTCGAGCAAGACGCACCGGCTCTGATCCATCCCGAATGCCAGTGCCTCTTCATACGCGAAAGAGTTGTGGAGTATGATCACGTCCACGGCGCGGTTCATGAGCCGGAGGAATTGTGGGAACTTGCACCACGGCGGCCAGACAATGGAACAGTGGCAGTCGGCGACAAGACATGTGCCCGGATTCATCTTCTTGTACAGCGCGCCGACATACAGTAACGGCGTCGGCGGCATCTGAATCCAGAGCCGGGACGGCCTGCGTTTCTTCAGGTCCACGTATGTGGCCATCGACTTGCGCAAGTACTCAAGCGGGCGCAGGCACCGGTACGGATAGCTGAATCCAAAATAGCGGGGCTCGTAGCCAAAGAAGGATTGCATCGCATCGACACGCCCCTGATACCGGCGCCAGACGATGAATATGCCCCCTTCCTTCTTGCTGTCTTGCGCGGCACCGTTCATGCTGGTTCGCTGTCTCCTGAGCGCTTGGATTGGAAGAGACTCAGATAGCGTGCCTCCTGGTGTTTCCAAGAATACCGCCGTCGGACCTCGTCCGTAATGTTCAAGGCATATCTGTCGGTAACGATCGTTTCAATCGCCTCGCGCAGTGTGGCAGCATTGACCGTGTCTATGCATACGCCGATACGGTTCTCGCGCAGCACCCGCACCAGGCCCGGGTAGTCGTTCGAGATAACCGGTATTCCGCAGGCGATGTAATCATAGATCTTGTTGGGCGCACAGTAGTAATTGTTCAGGTTTGTGTTCCGGTAGAACGCCAAGCCGACGTGATAGTCTTTCAGCAGCGCATATATCTCCTCGTGCGGCACAGGCGGTAACACACGGATCCGCGCTTCGCCGCACTGCCGCACCTGCTCTTTGAGTGCCTCGACATGGGTTCGGCGGCCGAATCCGACCAGGTCCAGGTGCATAGATGACGGCAACGTCGCAAAAATCGCAACAAGCTCGGGCCCATAGCGTTCGGGGTGGAAACTGCCGAGATAAATCACGCGTATCGTGTCGCCGGGCAGACGGGGTTCGAAGTCCTCCGTGTAATACGGCAGATTCTCAAGCAGGAGCAGCTTTTCATCGGGCACGCCGTATGTGTCCCGGAAGTAGCACAGACGGTTCTGTTCGGCCTGGATAACCGTGTGGCAGAAAGGCAGCGCTCGGTTCTGCACGGCACGCCAAATCGCCTTCTTTAGCCTGCCCTCAGCAAATTCGATGGCCAGCTCGTTGCTGTCGAATATCAGGCGAAGGGACGGGTCGCGCCGGCGGGCGAGCACGCCGCTCATCAAAGACTCGAGTCCCATGCAGACAACGGTTCTCGCGCCCGATCGGAGGATGCCACGCGCGGCACGGGCGCAGAACAACATCTGGCTGGCAAACGTTAATGTCTTGAACTTCTCGTGTGATACCGGGAAGGACACGACAGGGAAGTCAAGCTCGTTCGCAGTGACATCGTCCTTGCGGACCCGACCGTGAAACAGAATGCTGTTAATCCCGCTCTTCTTGAGGGTTGCGATTTGCTTGAGCAAACGACCACGATATTGGAGGCGACCGATGTATGTGAAGGCGACGCTGCTCATATCGCTGTAGGCCATCCTATCAGCCTAACGAATCGTGTCGTTTCCACTCGAACAGAAACTTGGCGGTGCTGTCAGGCCCGGTCGAGAGCTGGCCGGGTTCGCATGAAAACTGCAGACACCGCGCTTGTTGCTCAACCCTGTAGGCAGGGCTGTGCGGCACATCCACCAGACTCAGCCGCAAGGCGACCGGATAGTGCATCCTCAACGCGGTGTCTGCCGACGCCAGTTCGACGATCCCGCCGTCGGTGTGGTGAACACATACGGTCGGCGCAAGATGGAAATACCAGTCCAACGCAGCGGACGCCCCGCTAGGCAGGATGCGATCCGTGACCCGCAGCGACCCGGCTTCGGCACACAACAGGAACTCGCGCCTGTGTGTGAGGGCGGGCTTGAAACGGCAGAACCCATAGTGCTCCGCCACAAGATGCACACCCTCTGCCGATTCAGACCACGCCAAGACTTTCGTCCGGGTGTTGTCGGTCATGCTGAAGACATCTCTCGGGCCCAGCGGGAACTCGTTTTGCTCATGACCGTTGATGCTGAGCGTGTTGTGTGATCGGGTGCTGCGAAACAGATTCCGTCGCTCCGTGTCAGAGTATCCGAACGTGCCCCTGTCCGTGAAGAAGTCATGTTTTCCAATACTCAACACAAACGAAAGCTGGTCGCAGTGCGCATGCGCCCCGTGGTGCGCCAGCTTTCCGGCCCGGACCATCAGAAAACTGCCGCCGCCGCGAATGCAGTAGTAGCCGCCGTCAGCGAAAGCCGCCGTCTCCTCCCGCACCGGGCCCCGAGCATAGGGCTGCCCATCCAGCAGCCACCGCAGCGTGCAGAAGCCGGATTCCTTCTGATCTTCGGCGAGCGATACGTAGGCGTGGTCGTTGCCTTCTTTCTGGCGCGTCTTGAAAAGATGGCCGTCATCAGCGTCGCCGATCAAGGGCGCCGTCCCGTCAGGCTTCAAATAGGCAGCCACAAAGCGCTGCATTCTTTCGATTCGCTCAGCGTAATCCTTGCCGAGGGATATGCTCGATCGGCCGGCAATGGCCCTGCACCACAGGAATATCTCCAGCACCAGGCGATGATAACCGAGCGATCCTTCGAAGTGAGACCCGTCGCTGTGTACCTGCCAGGCGATTTCGCGGCGGATGGCTTTGGCGGCGAAACGCTGCCATCGCCTGCCGCGCGCCGTATCCCTGAAAAAGAGTCCGAGAGTGAACAATCCCGCGATGTTGGCCGCGAAGTGGTTCGCGCGCCATGGCGAGCGCGGGCCGTTCCATTCAAGGTTGCGCATGATGTGGGATCCGTGATTCCAGAGCGCGCCACTCAGTTGCGTGAGAAAGGGGGCGTGTTCAGGATTCGTCAGAAGTAGATCCTGAAACAGCAAGAAGCCCAGCAGCCAGTTCATTGCCCTTATTGCAACGTCCATCGCGCAGGCCCAGTTGACGCCGTATTCGAGCGGGTTCTGCCGAAGCCAGTCTTCTACCTGCCTGATATACGCCAGCCCAAACTCCCGCTTGTCCGACAGCCAATAGGCCAGCCCCAGCGCCGCGAAGTGATGGCAACGGCTCAACTCCCACGGCACTTTTACGTCCACACCCGGCTCTGGGGGCCAGGGCGCAATACGCAAGTAGTGGACGCGCGAATTCCATTTGTGAGCGCTCTTGAAGTCTGTGTGCCACTCGAATTTGCCACTCCGAAATTTGACCACTTCCCCGAACAGCTCAAGCTGGCCGCTGCAAATCGTCTCCGCCTCTTCAAGCAGCGCGGTCCGCTCCCGAACGCACAACCCGGCGGCTAGTCTTTCGCGGGCCTCGGGTATGGGCCCGAAGGGCGCAAGCGTGCAGAAGCGCCTGAATCTCGAGAGGACAGCCTTGCACGCCGAGACCGATGTGGGTGTTTGCCAGCGCGCAAGGACACCGGCCGCGGAAGGAAGAAGCCGGCGTCCCGCCCGGGTGAGGCGACGCCCTAACCGGTACGGCAGGGAACATATGGTCCGGTCCTTCATCATCCGACGCGGTTGGCCTGCTTGTCAGATTGGGTCCACCGACACGGCGGCGAACTCGAACGGTCAGCGCCCCTGCGCATTCTCGCTGACCAGCTTGGAGACATGCCATGTCTCAAGAAGCTCTTCTTTGGGAATGGGAAAGCGTCTCTTCTCTATCACGCAGGAGAAAAACGCCTCCAGTTCCGATTTGTGCCCCTTGTCTGCGATCCTCTTCTTCACGCGTCGGTGTCCCTTTCGGTACACGGACAACTCCGTGTAGTCCTCGAGCACGTAGGTCTTCTCGTCAAAGAACAGTTCCATGCGCTCCTTGGGCCCGCGCTTACTGCCGCACGCCGAGTACAACAGGGAGGCAACCGAACCGTCGGCATAGCGCAAGGCAGCGACCAGGTTGTCGACAGCCCGCACGCCTTTCACCTGTGGTCGCAAAGGGTCGACGGAAACGGAGAGCACCGGCGCCCCGATAAGATAGCGGAACAGGTCGAACATGTGGCATGCCTCCCCGAGAATTCGACCACCGCCCTGACTGGTCTGAGTCCAGTGATCGTAGGAGACATATCCGGCATTGACGGTATAGTGAATGAGCACCGGCGAGACACGCGTCTGCACGTCGCGTTTGATACGACGCACAAAGGGTGCGAAACGGCGATTATAACCCACCGCATAGGGTGCGGTTGTGACGTCAAAGGTCGTCTTCAGTTCCTCAAATTCCCTGTGGCTAAGGCACATGGGCTTTTCCACAAACACAGCTTTGCCTTCATGAAGCGCGCGGATCGCGAGACGGGCATGCGTGTCGTGCCTTGTTCCGATGATAACGACCTCGATGTCTTCGGACCGGAACGGTTCGTCTACTGAGGTCAGTGACTCACATGCTGGAAACAGACGTGCCGTCCGGCGGGCCGCTACGCCTGACTCATCCACGACGGCTCGGACGTCATACTTCTCAGGCATGCGGAGCAGATTGGGCACATGCATCTGGGTCATGAAACTGCCGGCCCCGACGATCACGACGCGCAGTGGGCCTCTTTGCGGGCATCGCCACGGTATAACGGTCTGGTTCCCCGCGGCCACGCTGGGCGGGGCTGTCACGCTGGGCGGGGCGGCAAGATCGTAAGTGAACGCCACCAGCACGGGAGAAGGCCGAGCCTTCAGCGCATCATAGGCGGCAGCAGCATGTTCGATTTCGAACGTCGCGTCGATGAGCGTCTCGGGATCGACGCTGCCGCGGGCCACGAGATCAAGGTACGCTTCCATATTTCGTTGTTCGGTCCAGCGCACGTAGCCGTAGGGATAGTCGATGCCGCGCTCCTCGTAGTCGTCGTCGTACCGGCCGGGTCCGTAAGATGTCGAGATCACAAAATCCAGTTCTTTACGGTACATCTCGGCGCGGTCGTACTCCGGACCAACCACGCCGACGAGCACGACGCGGCCCTTTCGACGGGCCATGCGGAACGCGTGCGATAACGGCTCGCTCGAGCCTGTCGACGCGGCAATGATCACGGCATCCGCACCCTCCCCATTACATCGCCGCACGACCTTTCCTATGAGCTCGTCCTCCTCCGGGGATGCGGCGAGGTCCGCGCCGAGCGCCAGCGCCTTCTCGCGTCGCGCCGCCATCGGATCGATCGCAACGACACGACAGCCCCCTGCTCTCAGTATTTGGACAGCCAGCAAGCCGATCGCACCGCAGCCCAACACCGCTACCCAGCACCCGACCCCGATGTTCGCGCGCCGCACGCCTTGTAGTGCGATCGCGCCGAGCGCCACGGTGCTGGCTGCTGTGCTAGAGACTTCAGGCGGAACGCGAACCGCAAGATTGCGCGGTACCACCACGCTCTCCGCATGATGCGCGTACAGCGCGCCCGCTACGGCGACGCGGTCCCCGACATGCAGATCGCATACGCCCTCGCCCAAGGCGGAAATCTCGCCTGCCGCGGAGTAGCCCGTGGGAATCTCTTCTTCCATCCTCGCCCGTGTCTGTCTGAAAACGGAACCAATACCTTCCGTGGCCGCGCGCTTCAGCGCGTTCTTTAGCTTCTCGGGTTTCGCCATCGTACGCTCAAGCAGTGACCTGCCGGAGGCCTGGAGTCCCGCCGTTTCCGTGCCGGGACTGATACAGCTCGCCGCCAACGCCACCTTAATCATTCTTGGACGCAGCGGCGGCTCCGGTACATCCTCCGTCAATACCATTCCCTTCTTGAGCAAAACCTGTTTCACGCTCACTCCTACGCCTGCGCCCGTGCCAACTCCTTGTACATTTCGACGTGCTGCCCGGCAATTCGATCCGGATCGTTCGCTACCGACACCTTCGCGCGGCCCGCATGCCCTAGTTGTGCGCACAACGAGGGGTTTTCGAACAGAATCCGCATCTTGCCTGCTAGATCCTCGGCATCTTCCACCGCCGCGAGAAAGCCGTCCTTCCCGTGTTCAACGAGGTCCGGAATGCCCCCGGCCCGGGTGGCTATGACCGGCAGCCCTGCAGCATGCGCTTCCGTGATCACGTTCGGCGAGGTGTCCATCCGAGAACCGAGCACTATGCCCCTGGCGGTTCGCATCTCTTCAAGCAGGTCATCGCGACACACTTGACCCGAGAATGTAACGTGATGCGACAAACCGCACCTATCCGCCATGCGCCGATATTCGCTGAGCGCCGGACTTGCGCCAAGAAATACGAGACGTTCCCCCGCTTCCTTTCGGCACCGCGAGAAAGCGCGCAGAATCGTATCCGTTCCCTTGGTTCGGCTCAAGGCCCCCACGCAGAGCAACTTCTTCTCCGAGAATGTCGGCTTCACATGCAGGAATTCGGTGTTCACGGCGTTCGGCATGACAAAGAGCCTAGCCAGCGGATTCACACGTTCGACCCAGGCTCGGCCGAACTCACTTTGACATACCAGGACTCGGGCCCGCCGCACAGCGTAACGCTCGAGCAGAACCCAAAGGCGTTTCTTCAGCCTCCCTGCGTCTTTGAACGGGTGCAGCTCACTGCGAATTCCCTGGACGGTCAGCACGTGCCGCTTCGCGAGTAAGACCGCGCACAATCCGTTACCACCCTCAGTTCCAAAGCCGTGCACGATGTCTGCGTTCAACGCGGAAAGCCGTCTACGGAACCGCAGCAGTTGGGGCACGTGCAGATGATAGGGACTCATCCGTAGCGGTTCAATCTTGGGAAGAAACACGAACTCCACGCGCCCCATGCGGGCACGACGTTCACGGGACACCGCACGGCTGTCGACCAGTACTGTGGCGCGAATGTCACGACGTTCGGAGAGAGCGCCACTGAGAGCGCGGACCCAGGAGGCCGGATGCTCTCTGCCCCGATAGCGAGGCTTGACCATTGTCTCGGGCAGGAGTTCCGTAGCCGGAAACGCAGAGAGTAGGGCAACGTTTATTGGCGACGCGTCCATCACTGCCTCGCTTCGGCTGGCGGACTACCTGCCTCGTTCTTCGCTGTATCAGGCAGCCAACGGAACCTGGCTATCACATACGCACGCTCCGCCGGGTCCAAACGCAGGAACCGCAGCCATATCCCGATGAATAGAAAGAAGAGCGCAATCTGTGGCGCCGCCACCAACGCGTTGGTCGACAACAGCATAGTGAAGGAACTGACCGCACCAACGATCACGGCTCGCAGCGGGCGGCGTTGTTCAACGGGTAGTGCTGCAAGGCCCCGGCGCGACTCGCTTGCGCAGTAGCGCACGAACAAAACGAAACCAGCCGCCCCAACCAGTCCGCCCCCGGCAAGAATTCCGAGGAACGCGTTGTGCACGTGTTGCGGAATATCCGTTAGATTCTCCGATCCAATGTACACGGCGAAGAAGCGGTATCCGTGTGTCCCGCGGATCGTCCCGCCCCAGCCAACGCCCAACAGAGGATGCTTCAGCCAGGAGTTGATCGCATCCTTGTACATGGCAATGCGCCACGTGGCTGTGTCGCCCAGGTTCGGCTTGTCCCCCATCGAGAACACGTTCGCATATCCCGACAGGAACCGCTTCACGATTGGCATGTCCAGAGTGGCCATAACCCAAATCGCAGTGACAGCGATGAGCAAGAGGAAAAGGATGCGGCCGAACAAGGCCGCTCCATCGCGGGCCAGAGCGAGCCATGTTATTCCCACCGCCAAGAACAGAGCTAGAGAACTTCCCCGTCCCCCCGAGAGGAAGGCCAAAACCGCAATCGCCGCTAGCACCACAGCCAGGCATGCACGCGTAAATAGCCTTCCCTTGCCTTGAACGATGAACGGAACCGAAACCACCAGCAGAGGAACAAGCATCAGCATCGTTGCTGAGCCGTAGAACGGGTTGCGAAGCAGCGTTCCTAACTGGGCCACACGCCATACGGTCAGGCCGAAGCGGGCCACGAGGAATGCGGCAAGACAGAACAGGAAAAAGCGGTAAAAATGAACAAACGACGAACCGCGTAAGACCTGCGGCATGAGCGTGGCGCCCACGAAAAGGACGGTCATGTAGTTCCGGAAGCAGAGGTTGTGCCAGACAGTACTCTTCAAGCCGACGTAGAGCGAGGGCAGCGTCAGCAGCACAAGCCGCCAATACCAGCGCCACAACATCGGGTCGCCTTGTGTGCGGTGCATCGCCCTTTTCGCCAGGCCCAATAGAAGGAAGAATGCAATGACCGCCTCATGCAGGAACACATCGGAGTAGCCAAGCAACGGAAGCTGGGGCAGGGGGTAGACGGTGTGCACGCAGACAAAGGGCACGAGCAGGTAAAGACCAAAAACAGGGTTCGAAATGTAGAAGAACGCGACCGCCACGAGCCCAAGCACAAATAGCCTGTTCACGGCGGCCCCGCAGAATGCAAGAGGCAGTAGCACTGCGAGGACAATAAAGAAATCCGTGTGTGCTCTGCGAAGGTTCATCGAAGATCAATGAATGCTATGTGCGGAGAAACAGCGCTCCCGCGCTTCGATCCAAGTACCACATTGCCACCGCCCTTGTATCGTCTCGGTCAAGATAGGTCGAGATCTTTCCGTGTTTCGGCCCGGCGCCCGCCCCATGAATAGCGTCCCAAGCATGATTGCCCGAATCGCCAAGAGCCAAGTCAAGACAAGCGGAGTCATCGTCTGCTGCGAGCACGAAACCAAGCGCAGCTCAGCCGGGCAGGCAGCGCCTGGACGCGCAGCGGCGGGCTCGCCCACTCGTCCCAGAACCAGCCCTGCGTCCGAACTTGTGCAACGTAACGAACGTCATCCCAAGCAAAACGCCCCCGAAATCGACGAGCCAGTCCGTAAGCAGCGGATGTCGGTCTACGGAACAAAACTGCGCGAGTTCTGTCGCGACGGAAAAGAAAATCACGGCCGCCAAAGGGAACAACAGGTTCCGGTGCCGCGCACCGCGCCTCTTGCCCACATCGGGTGCTGACAGGAGAACCAGAACAGCCAGATAGGCAAAAGCGCCCACGTGACCGAGTCGCTTCAGGACCGCTACTTCGCGCCAGCGGCTGTCCAGTTTACCCAGAGACTGTTCCTTCTCCGCACTAGGCCCGCCCGTGCGTACGGCGTCGCCGGACGCCGATTCCGCAATCGGCCTCGACGTGCTCGGCCGCCCCTCTGCTCGCCGACCCGCGACCGAGGTCACTGCCCTCTTGGCGGACTCAACGGCGCTGTAGAAGAATTGTACGGGGCATAAGGCTCCGAGCGTAATGCCGACGGATACACAGAGGATCAGTAGTCCGTGGCGCCTGCGCCAGAGCACCAGACGCACAGCGTAGTAGCCGGCTGTTGCCAGATACAGCAGGAGGAACACGAGTTGCCACTGTGGAAAGGCCGGATTCAACGCCAGGGGCACGACTGACACCTCGTCGGCTCGCAGTGTGCCCTTGTCGGCGGCCTGCTCGAGATGGACGTGTGCGATTTGCGCCCACGTTGGCACGGCGAAGACCTGTTTGTAGTGCTTCCATCTCGTCGTTCCCTCGATTGTGCCAACACAATGGGGGTAGTCCCAATGCGCACGCCCGCGCGAATCGCGGAACACGAGAAGCAGTTTGGCCGTGTGCCAAGGCTTTGCACCCCGAAAGACGCCTTCCGCGCGAAGCCAGCCACTCACCCGAAGATACTCGTGCGCTCTGGGCGCGGGCAGAAGACAGCGCAAGCTCGCACCACGATTCCTGCCGCTCGCATTCAGCCGGACCCCGCAAGAGCCTTGGTAGCCGCCCTGCGGATCGCGTGTGACATGCTCATTCCAACCAGTCCAAGGCCCGGTCGTTGCTCCTACGTCTCTGTTCGATCCCGGCCGCAGTTCTCGATCTTGTTCGAAATCCCCATGCCATAGCGCGTCCAATCCGACGACAAAGAACTGAGGGTATAGACGGAAGAATACCGTTGTTACGACAAGAATCAGGACTGCCGGTACATACGGATAGAACTTCGCTATCGCGGTCCGCTCGAGCATCTCGATCTTCTCATCCCTTCTCGTTGCGAAGGCCGTATCTTAGAAGCTGCAAAAACCGCCACGCACGTGTGTAGCGACGCCTGTAGTACTGCGGGAGTGGCAGCTTGGCCAACGGCACCTGTGGGCGATGTCCGGTTCGATCCCGGCGCAGATCTTCGAGCAACCTCAGGTATCCACTCACAGTGGCTTCAGGCGAGAACATCTGTCTCTGGCGGCCTCGGAGCCGTTGCTGAAGCAGTACATACTGCGCTGGGTCTTGAGCGATTGCGCAAAGGCGATCGGCATAGGCCTGCGGGTCGGCGACGGGGACCCGCAGCGCCTCGGCGCTATCGCCCAGAATCCAGCCGAACACAGGTATGTCACTGACGATCGGAACACTTCCTGCAGCCATGGCCTCGGCAACCACCAGACCGAATCCCTCGGAGCGGGAGGGAACAATTGCGAAATGCGATTTGCCCAGCCTATGCCATGCTTCTTCACGCGGCAGCGCCCCAAGGAACTCCATGGACCGACCGACCCCATGCGTTCGGCCTTTTCCCTGGGCTCTAGACCGTCCGCCCCGTCGCCGATGACCGACATCGTGAACGGGACCCCGTTGTTTGCCAACGCGTGCGCGATTTCCGGCAGGATCAGAACATTCTTGTGTCGTTCCTCCAACCGTCCGAGAAACACGATGTGAAGTGGCTGCTCCAGAGATGGCAGAACATCATCGCGCACCAGCACGGCGTTGGCGATGGTGTACACGGGAGACTCGATGTCGCTGGCTCTCAGCAGCTCGCTTACCTGGGGAGAAATTCCGACCACTGCGTCCAAGAAGCGGCTGTTAAGTTGCATGCCCTCGATGAGCGCCGCGTCCGTGCCGCGAACGACGGATATTCGTATGACTTCGCTCGGGAGGGACGGGAGAACCAGCTGTGTTTGCATGCTGTGGTTGGCAATGACTGCATCGTACGAGGACAGCCGACCCAGCGTAAGCTCCAGTTGCCGTCGCAACCATCGCTCTCCGGCACAAATCGCCTCCACTGGCCAGCCGTCTCTGCGCGCCCTTTCGTAATCGTCCCCGACCTCGCTGCCCGTCGCCAGAATATCCGCCTGGTGGCCCGCATCCCGGAGGCCATTGGCGAGGATATACGTCGACGTACCCACCCCGCCGAGTGCAGTTTCATTGACGCAGATCGCTACCCTCATACAGCATGCCGCCGGGGCACAGGATGAAACGGGCGGCCCCACGCGGGACGCAACCCGATCTGGTCCCGTATCATCACTTACCTGCTGGGGGGGGGATGCGTGGGCAACCGCGCGCGGTGTTTGATGAACAGGAGATGGGCACGACAAGGATTATTCTGGGGCTTTTTCGTAGAATTCAGCAACCTGGCGCACAGTCCAGGTAGCCTCGTCGCAGGTCAGTTCCGGGAACACCGGAAGCGCCAAGGTCTCGACTGCGGCCCTCTCGCTCGCGGGGCAGGCGCCATGCGCGCAGTTCCCTTCCGCAAAGCACTCCTGCAGGTGGAGCGGCAACGGATAGTAGATGGCCGTTCCGACGTCTTTGGCCTGGAGAAAAGCCTTCAGGTCATCACGCTTCTTAACGCGGATCACATATTGGTTGAACACGTGGCGCCCCGCTATGACTTCCGGCAGTTGTACCATGCCGTTGTGGAGCAAATCCCTTTCTCGGAACAAGTCTGCGTAGCGCGCAGCATTCGCCTGGCGCGCGGCCGTCCAATCGTCCAAGTGCGGGAGTTTGGCCGCGATCACGGCGGCCTGCAGGGCGTCAAACCGGAAATTGCCGCCCACGAATTTGTGGTGGTAACGGCTCGTCTCGCCGTGCATGCGCATCGCGCGCAGCTTTTCGGCGCGCGCCTCGTCGTTGGTCGTAACCATGCCCCCGTCGCCCGCGCCGCCCAGGTTTTTCGAGGGAAAGAACGAGAAGCAACCGTACGCGCCCATCGAGCCCGCCCGCTTGCCCTTATACTCCGCGCCGATCGCCTGGCATGCGTCTTCGAGCACGATCAGATTGTGTTCTCGCGCGATTTCCATGATCGGGCCCATGTCGGCCATCTGGCCGTACAGGTGGACCGGGATGATGGCCGGGATGGTTGAACCACGAATGGACACGAATGGACACGAATCGGAGACCTCCAGGCGACCGTCGGAGCTCGAGCAGTGGGCCTGAATGAACTCGGCGATCTTGGCGGGATCGATGTTGAACGTGACGGGGTCGATGTCGATGAAGATCGGCTTCGCACCGGTCCGCACGATCGCGCCGGCCGTTCCGAAGAAGGTGTACGGCGAAGTGATCACCGCGTCGCCCGGCCCGATCCCCTCACACATCAGCGCGATCAGCAGCGCGTCCGTGCCCGAGGAGACGCCGACCGCATGCGCGCAGCCGCAGTACTCGGCCACGGCCTTCTCGCATGCCTCCACCTTCGGGCCAAGGATAAAGTACTGCGAGGAAAACACCTCGGCTACCGCAGCATCGATCTCGTCCTTGATCGATGCGTACTGCGCCTTCAAGTCAAGCAACGGTACTTTCATGGTTGACTGCCTGCAGTATCGCGAGAGAAAGAACCGCGGATGCGCGCGGATTTACGCGGATGCTCCTCCGACGGCACGGTCGTATCCTCAGCTAGCAGTTCTGCTCCAGCACCAGCCGCTCCCATTCTAGCTTTACGTGTTTGAAATTCAAGATGAGGCCGACCTGTCGACCGGAGATCTTCAGGTAGTTCAGCATTTGACCGCGATGCTCATCGTTGATCTTTTCCACCGTCTTCGTGTCGACGATCACTCGGTCCTCGACTTCGAGGTCAGGGATGTAGTCGTCGATCTTCTCGCCACGGTAGTGGACAGGATAGACCTTCTGTTGGCTGAATGCGATGGTTTCGTGCCGGAAATCAACGCACAACCCCCTCTCGTAGGTCTTCTCCCTAAGGCCATGCCCGACCTCAGTGTGAACCTTCATTGCACAGCCTATGATGCGATACGTGAGCTCTTCCTCGAGCAGCTCTGACATCAGCTACTCCTCCTCGCAAGCGTGCGCGCCCGCCAAGTACATCCGCGCCCATCCGCGTTCATTCGCGGTTCAAAAACGTCTCTCGGTGGTTATTTGCGTGCGTGCTTGCGGACGCGCTCCTTGATGCGCCGGATGTGGCCGCGGCCCATGCCCTTGACCTCGCAGCCCAGCTCGAAATAGCGCCGGATCTTCTCGTCGTCGAGGATGCAGAAACAGTCAATGATCGCGAACGGTTCGCCGACGGCCTCAAGCACTTTCTCCGGCTCCAGCTCCAGATACGGCTCGTGCCGCACGGCCAGGACAACGGCCTCAACTCCCTTCATCGCGGCCCACATGTCCGGCTCCACGCGCAGGTCCTTGAGCCGCTCCTGGCGGTCGAAAAACCGCGCGCGGCCCGTGCCCTGGTGCGGGTATGTGTCCTGCACCTCGAACTCGTACCAATGCTCGAGGTACGGGTCGTGTACCTTGACCTCCGCACCCATCTCCGCGAGGCGCCGCACAATCAGCTCCGAGCCGCTGTAGCGCGTGTCGCCGACATCTTCCCGATACGAAGCACCGAGCACGAGCACGTCGGCCGCGGCCAGCGGCCTGCCCATGTTGCGCAGCGCATCTCGCACAAGCTGCGGCACATGCAACGCGCGCGTGTCGTTGATGTCGATCGCCACGGGCGTGACCTTGAAGATGTCGTCTTCCCATCCGTAGATGTGCGTGTAGGCCCACATGCCGAGTCCCCCGTCCTTGGGCAGGCAATAGCCGCCGATACCGGGGCCGGGAAACATGATGTTCGAATGGGTCGGCCGCACCTTGATTGCCTCGATCACCTTCTTCAGGTCCACGCCGTTGCGCTCCGCGAACAGACACCATTCGTCCATGAACGCCAGGATCGTCGCGCGGTAGCTGTTTTCTACGATCTTCGCCGTCTCCGATTCGATCGGCTTGTCCAGCACCGTGAGCGGATAGTCCTGCGTATTGAGGACCCCAGTGAGGAACTTGACCACGCGTTCGCGCGCCTCGTCGTTGATCCCGCTGCACACACGCCAGAAATCGCGGATGGATCGCACATAGTCCCGGCCCGGCATGACCCGTTCGTAGCTGTGCGCGAGCAAGGGATCCGAGTCGAGGCCGCGCTTCTTGAAGACCTTCTTCATGATGGGGTAGGCGACCTGTTCGGTTGTGCCGGGCGCGACCGTCGTCTCGATCAGGACCAGCGCTTCAGGCGGGATTTTCTCCGCAATGATCGCCATGGCCTCCTCGAGCGCCGCCATGTCCGCCGCACCGTCGCGTGCATTGCCGAGTGCGTTCTTGAGATAATCGCATTGCACATCGACAACCACGGTGTCCGCCAACTTCAACGCGTCGTAGGTGTAGGTTGCCGTCAGTGTCTTTTTTTCCAGCACGCACCGGCGGATCATCGGCGCAACCTCGGGATCCTCCGATTTGACCGGCGCTTCGCCCCTGTTCAGCCACGGTATCTTCCAATAGCTCCGCACGCTCGGGCGCTGCATGCCGATCACGAATTTGCCGGGTCGTCCGTTCTCATCCACGGAGTCGGCTACGACGCCCGCCATCACGGCCCCGACGAAGCCGACGCCGACAACAACCACAATTTCACGGCCCTGCGCGCGCTGCTCGGCAACCAGCGTCTCGAGCCGCGCGAATTCCGCGGCATACTCGTCGTGTGCGGGGATTTTGAACTTCTCGCCGTCCGGGCTGATAGAGTGCATTGGGTTAGCCACGATCCTGCGTCTCCCTGTCGATCTCGGTCTGTGTCCGTGTCTTTGCCATCTCGATGCGGTTCCATTCGAGGCCGCCGATAGGCTGCGAGGGCTCGTCGGTCGGCGTGCGCGATTGGGGGCGCGGCGCGCGCACAATCAGCGCAACCGGTGTGGCAACGAGCGCGGCAAGCAGCCACACGGTCGCGGGCATCTGCAGGTTGAAGTCGCCCAGCGAGTGGAAACCCATCGCCGTCACCGCGAGCAATGCGCCCAGAACCATCGCGTACTGGTGGCGGACCGTGCCGTGCCGCCGCCGTGCTTCGCGGCGTTTCATTTCCCGCCGGTAGCCGACCACCAAAATGCTTGCCGTGCAGCCGCCGGCCAACAGAAAGAGGCAGAACCCCACAACACCGTATTCTTCGAGAAGCTGCGCCCAATCGTTGTGCACTTCGTAGAGGTGGATCTTCCAGTGCGCGAACTTTGGCCACTTGCCCTTCTCGCGGTCGCCGTCCTCAGTTGCGGAGAAGTGGGGCCACAACACCTGGTGCATGCCCGGCCCGATCCCGACCCAGGGACTTGTGCGCCATGCCCGCAACGCGCTCATCGTGTACTGGTAGCGATTCGCCTTCTCAATCTCTTGCCACGGATAGTCGCGGAACCGCACCATGTACCGCCCGCCCGTCAACGCCACCAACACCAGGAACAGCAGCAGGACCAGCGTGCCGCCCATGCGCCAAGCCCATCGCGCACGCCATGACCACTGCGCGAAACCGATCCAAAGCGCCGTCGCCAGAATCACGGCTACCGTCAGACCGCCCCCTCGCGATTCGCTCAAGAGTACGCCCACCAACCCCAGCACGAGCAGCGAGGCGGCAAGCAGCTTGCGCTGCCACGCGACACGGCGCGCCAGCAATATGCCCAGCACCATGCAGATCGCCAGCTCCATAAGACCCGAGAAATGATCGGGACAGAAATAGGTCCCCGTCGCTCGCCCCTCGTACCCCTCATAGGCGGAGCGCCACAGCACGTGGGCGCTGTCCGTCATGTGATCGTTGATGACGCCGTACGCGCCCAGAAGGAACAGGTTGACCATCACAAGCACGTACAGCGCCGTCAACTGGTTGCGGCGAAACCCGAACACCATCTGCACGGCCAGTACCAGCGGGGTAAGGAACAGTAAGAAACTCCGCTCCGCATGCATATACACGCGCGCCTGCAACGCTCGAATCAACGCGTAGACCAGGAATGGCACAAAACCGGCCACTGCCAATCGCGCGAAACCGCAGGGATCCGACATCAGCGGCTCGCCACGCCGCAACACACAGAACAGGTGGCAACAGAAAAACGCGAGGCCGACAAACAGCAGCACGACGAACGGCCAGAAATACCACATCTCCCAGGCCGCGAAAAACCACGGCGCCGCCAGCACAACCATGGCACAACACAGGAACGACATCCACCCGCATACGGTGCTTGCCGGTTCCCAAGCGGTCGGCGGCGCCGACGCCGCGTGCTTCCTCTTGTACAAATGCAGCCTCTCAGTCACAGTCACCTCGCTGCGTGCGATACCATTCGATCGTTCGGCGCAGACCCGCGTCGAAATCCGTGTGCGCCCGGAATTCGAATTTCTCGGCCGCGCGCGATGTGTCCAGACAACGCCGCGGCTGGCCGTCCGGCTTATCGGCATCCCAACGAATTTCGCCCGAAAAGCCTGTCAGCTCCGCGATCTTCCCGATCAGATTCTTGATCGAAATCTCAAACCCCGAGCCCACATTGACCGGGTCCGGTTCGTCATACCGTTCCATCGCCAGCACGATCGCTTCCGCCGCGTCTTCAACATAGAGGAACTCGCGAGAGGCGCTGCCCGTGCCCCAGCAAACGATGTGGTCCCGTCCCTGCTCTTGTGCGTCTATGCACTTCTTGATCAGCGCCGGGATCACATGGCTGCTCGCGGGATCAAAATTGTCGCCGGGCCCGTACAGATTTACCGGCAGTAGAAAAATGGAATTGAACCCGTACTCCCGGCGGTACGCCTGCGATTGGACGAGCAACATCTTCTTGGCCAAACCATACGGCGCATTCGTCTCCTCGGGATACCCGTCCCAAAGGCTGTCTTCCCGAAACGGAACCGGCGTGAATTTCGGATACGCGCACACCGTGCCCACCGCCACGAATTTCGCCAGGCCACGTTGCCGTGCCTCTTCCAGCAGTTGAACACCCATCATGAGATTGTCATAGAAAAACTTGCCCGGGTGCTCACGGTTCGCGCCGATCCCCCCGACAACCGCCGCCAGATGAATCACGATTTCCGGCGCCATCTCATCGTACGCGCGGCGAATGTCCGTCACCTTGCGCAGATCATACTCGCCGTGCAACGGAACGCACACTTCCCCACAGCCACGGTCCCGCAACCGCCGCACTACGCAGCGACCCAGAAACCCCGCGCCCCCCGTCACCATGATGCGATGCGCCCTCGACACCTCGCCTCCTATCCTGCTTCACTTCAGCAGCATCTTGAGAATCGAACTCTCCCAGAGTCCTTTCGCCCTCGATTGAAATGCCACGATCTTCTTCAAACGACGTCGTATGAACGCAGCATCCGTGTCCGACGCGCGTCCGCTCTCGGCCAATTCCGACATCGCTTCCTCAAGAAATGCCGAGCCCGCCTGCATCTGTTCGCCGACCGAGTCCAGAATCGCCTTCCGCACGATCTTACCGAACTTGTCCGTCGCGCGGTAGTAGTCTTTCCGATCCCCCTTCACCCAAATCCGCGATAACGCGCCCCATTGCTCCAACTGCCGCACGTTCATGCTCGCACTGCCCTTGCTGATGCCCAGTGCCGACGTGAAATAATCCAGACTCAGC
>Ga0272441_10003156_pt1 | contig 31902 bp, 28 predicted proteins | sample SSMProp6N_FD_193582 | JGI IMG/M metagenome (GOLD analysis project Ga0272441, IMG submission 193582) | Marine sediment archaeal communities from Little Sippewissett salt marsh, Falmouth, MA, United States - SSM-Prop-6N | ecosystem: Environmental > Aquatic > Marine > Wetlands > Sediment ... | reverse complement strand
GGCGGGTACGTGTTCACCGGCACGAGCAACTCCTACGGGACTCCCGGCCGGGCGATATGGCTCGTGAAGGTCACGGGCAGCGGGAAACTGCAATGGCAGCAAACGTACGGCGGCGATGTCCTCAACTGCTGGGACGTCGGTCGGGGTGTCCAACAGACGACGGACGGCGGCTACATCATCGTGGGCTGGGTGACCTGCGATACAAGAGGTTTCGATGACCTCGACATCCGCCTCATCAAGACCGATGCCCAGGGCGGTGAAGAATGGAGCCGCAACTTCGGCGCGGCGGGCTGTGATTTCGGATACGCCGTACAGCAGACCGCTGATGGAGGCTACGTCGTGACCGGGCTGACGTTCTCGTCGGGCGACGAGGATGGAGATGTCTGGCTGATCAAGGTGGATGCTGCCGGAAACATAGAATGGGATCGCACGCTCGGAGGCGACGACTGGGATGCGGGGTGCAGCGTTCAGCAAACCGCCGATGGCGGATACGTTGTTGCCGGCGCCACGACGAGCTCTTACGGCGAATACCTTCATGATCTCTTGCTGATCAGGACCGATGCTCAGGGCAATCCGCAGTGGAGCCTGCAACTCGATGGCTTCTATCACGATACCGGCTGCTGCGTGCGGCAGACCGACGATCAGGCGTACGTCGTTGCCGGATGGACCCACGCCCAGGCGCTCGGTCAGCAAGTCTGGCTCGTGAAGGTGTCCGGAGACAACCATCCGCCGCTGATTCCCGACCAGGTGGAAGGGCCTGCAATCGTCTATGCGGGGCACGAATTCAGCTTCACCACCGGGACGACAGATCCGGAATCCCATCAGTTATTCTACCTCTGGGACTGGGGAGATCCGTTCAGCGAGGATTGGCAGGGACCGTACGCATCCGGTGCACGCGTCACAGAGGAGCACACTTGGGCCGAACCGGGGGAATACCTGATAAGGGTCAACGCGAAGGACGATCCCAACGGCGATGGTGATCCATCGGACGGACTGGAAAGCGGCTGGTCAGAGCCGCTTCCCGTTACGGTGCGGCTCCCAGGCGACGCGGATGGAAGCGGCGTGGTTGATGTCAGTGACCTGTTGATCGTCCTGTCGTCGTGGGGGGAATGCCCGGGCAGCGGCGAGCCGTGTCCGGCCGACTTCGATGGCAGTGGCACTGTTGATGTGGACGACCTGTTGATCTTGCTCAGCGCGTGGCAAGCGCAATGATCGCGGCGGCGCGAGGAGATCGCGATGGAAAGCACCGACTACGTCACGTATGGCTATACCGGCCTGATCACGGCAATCATCTGCGGCAAGTGGGCGATGGAGCTCAGTTTCAGTCAGAGCCGGCAACTGCTGTGGATGGTCGCAGGGTTGCTGGTTCCGCCGGTCGCGCTTCTGGCGCTCTACGTCCGCCACATTCGTCAGCTTCGCAAGCAGGGCGAAGCCGGCGGGCGCCTGTGAGGGCAGACAAGGCAGGATGTGTGCCATGACGCGACCGGCTGGGTCATCGTAAGGTCAGCAGCAACACCAACAGGCTCGCGTTAGATGCCCTCGCGGGCCTCCGAATGCGGCCGGGCTGTGCTCGGTCCATGGGGATCGTGCGTTCCACACCGGCCCGAAATCAGCGGTTTCCCCTGTGCAGGCATTGCCGCCCGTGTGGGCGCACCGCCTCGGAGACCGCAATCCAAGACAACTTCAGGGCATCAGGAGGTTACCGTGATGAAGCGCTCATATCTGACACTGACCGCACTCGCGGCGGCGCTGATTTGGCCTCTCGGAACGCTCGCTGAGGATGATATCCCTCCCCAGTGGATGTGGACGGCGCAGGGAGGCCGGCTTACCCCTGCGGGTTCCTGGCAGAAGACTGTCGTGGATTCGGTTGGCGATGTCGGGTTGTACACCAGTCTCGCGGTTCCCGCCTCGGGTCCGTATGCCGGCCGGCCCGCCATGAGCTACTACGATGCCACGAACGGGGATCTGAAGTTCGCATGGAAGGACGCGCAGGGATGGCACTCCACGACGGTGGACGACACAGGCAACGTGGGACTGTTCACGAGTCTCGCTCTTCAGCCGCTCTCGGAGGACCCGTACATCGCCTACGTGGACGCTACTCACGCTGAGTTGAGGATTGTCACACACGACGCCTGGAACTGGGACGATGGCAACTGGGGCTGGTGGCCGTGCCTTGTGGATGTGGACTGCAGCTACCCGGGATACACGACGAGCCTGAAGTTCCCGGCGTGGGATCCGCTGGTTGCCGTTCGCGGCTGCCAGGAAGACGTCGGATGCGGGTTGTTGTGCTTGGACGCGTCGGTCTGCGATGTGATGCTCGTAAGCTGTGAGAAGTTCGCAGGCATGTGCTGCAGCATGGCGATCGACCCCGACAACGACCAACCCGCCATCGCCTACACCGGCGACTGGGGCCGCCTGACATACGCGTGGAGGGACGCGCAGGAGGTGTGGCATTCCGGCATCTACCCGGTCGGACCGGGAATCCGCGGCGGCTGGCATTGCAGTCTCGCGTTCTTCCCGTCGGATCACCCGGTGCCGGAGCTCCGAGGCGAACCTGCGATCGCGTACTACGATACCGATAAGGGCTCCCTGAACTTCGCCTGGCATGATGCCTCTGCCGGCTGGGACCACTGCGAGGTCGCACGGCCGTACCAGCGTGGCGCGGTTCTCGGGAAGTACCCCAGCCTGGCGATCCGACCGAACGGTCATCCGGCAATCAGCTTCGCCAAGGAGCGGTGGGGTGAGCCGGATGAACTCAGGTACGCTCAACATGCAGGAGATTTCGACTTCTGCGAGGGTTGGGCCTGTGAGACGGTGGACGCCCAGGGCCAGGTGGGCTGGTACAGCAGCCTGGTGATCCTGCCGAACGGCGAGCCGGGTATCAGCTACTACGACAAGGCAAACGGTGATCTGAAGTACGCAGTCCGCCGGATCTACGCGGAAGAAGAAGTCAAGAACACCGACCAGGATCCGGAGCGTAAGGGTCTTGTGGGCTTATGACAACACCTGACGCCCCTGAGCGGCGCTCGTGAGCTCTCATGGCACCAAACAACACGCAAGAGCGGCCGAACCCCGCGTCCCAAGGACGCGGGGTTTTGCTGTTGCTGGCGCGTTGTGTGCTCTATGGCGATGACAAGCGGATTGGCCTGACACCGTGCTGTTCCAGTGTCCAGCCGGCTGCGGAGGATGTCGTTCCCGACCTTCTGGTACTGGACCTGCTGAGCCAGTTCATCGTGGGTGGCGCGGGCGATCAGATGGGGGATGGGGGTGAACGAAGCGGGCCATGGCGGTAGGATCGCCAGGCCGCGGCGGCTGTGGGCTGGACGACGTTTTCGCACACCGCCTCACGGGGCCGCGCGACTCTCGGCCTGCTAACCAGAAGGTGTCCGAGTTTTTCCCAACGAACCAGATCGGGTTCTGGTTAACAGGTTGAGACATTTCCGATGACAAGGTCCGGAGTGCCGGCCGGAGAGCGACCTGCGGCGCAGCCCACGTCCCTCGCGCCCGCCTCATCACGTAAGCCCATCAATCCCAATGACTTCCAGTGATTGCGCCGAGACTCTCTGCGCGCGACTCGCGCGCGAGTTTCATGAAGAGGGTTCGGATCGGGGAGCTTTCCACGCCGTCGCGAATTTGCGGCGGCGTGTTGGTTTACAGGGGCGGCCTCTCGCGGGCCGGGGATGCCGGTCGCGTAAAGCCGCGTCCCCACGCGGTTTGCGGCCGATCGGGCCGGCTGCCGGCGCTCTCGGTTCCGAACCGCGATCTTGGGGTCCGAGAGCAACCGTGGGGGTTGCTCTCGCCGGTCCGAGGGCAACCCTCTCGGACTCTCACGCTCTCTGGTTGACAGACCCCACAGGGTTAACGGCAGGGTTGCTCTCGGGGTGGCGGTTCAGTCGTTCGTTCTGGGGTTCTTTGCGATGAGCGGCAACGGACGTCGTCCCAATCGAGGGTCTGGGCGCGATACCGCTATCGGGCACGAGTCGACTCCGAGTGGAGCGGTCGTGACGATCACCTCTCGGGCAACGACATGCTCGAGTGTCGATCCGAACCTCGCTCACGGTGCTCCTCACTTGCGCGACCTCCGCTTGAATGACCGCTTGGGGGAGTCGGTCTTGGTCGTGCCCTTGGGCTTCGGGTTCTTGCGGGTTCCCGGCTCGCTGCCGCTGCGCGGCGCCGGGTTCGCCCGCTCGCGGGCAGATGGGTTCCTGACACCCCTACTCCCGGGCTTTCGTTCGGTTGACATGGTCTCGCTCCCTCGATGATGATCTGGTGTGTCTGACAAACAGGGTCGCCACCATTATAGCGATGACGAGCGATAGTCGAGTTCACTGCTCCATCTGACGAGGGTGGAGCAGGTCGCCCAAGGCCCCGTCGCCACGCGGGTTTGCGACCGACCGGACCTGCGCGTCGCGATCTCGATTCCGAAACCGACATATCGAGGTTCGATCGCAACCGTGGGGTTGCTCTCGGGTGTCCGAGGTGATCAGACCGGGAGCTGAATCCGCCCTGGCCGGATCAGGCGTTCATGTCCTTCCAGCGCTTCGCCATGTTCCCGAAGATGGCCAGGGCGACGATCGCGACGAAGCCGATGGCACCGAAGGGCAGCCAGACCTTGTACTGCGGATGGTAGGTATCCCACAGGAGCTTCGTGGCCGACTTGGCGGAATCGCCCACTTCAACCGCGACCAGCGCCCGCGCCTCGTAGGGATTGAGTCCAAGCAGCATGGCGGCGTGGGTCGGGTGCACGGCCCAGTCCTTCCTTTCAAGTGATCGCTGGATGAGATCCTGATCCCCGGCGATGCTCGCATAGTCGGTCGTTCCGCCGCCTGCTTCAGTCACGATCGCCTTCGCGGCCGGATCCGATTCGATCAACTCGGTCAGGAAGTCGACATCCTCCCTCCAGTCGCGGCGGGCGATGGCGTTGAACCGAAGGTGGGGGAGTGTGGCCAGGTATGCGGCGGGGCGGAGATCGGAACCCGTCGGCGGGTCGCCGAAGGCAAGCAGCGCCTGATCGACCTCCGCGTCGTCGGCGCCCATGGCCACGGCGAGGCCGGCGAATGATTTCGTGCGTCCTATGCTCAGCTTCGCCGGAAGGTCGGCCACCGGATCCGGAAACTCCATGGCGAGGGCGGCTTCGGCCATGCGCTCCGTGCCCTGCGCGAGGTACTCCAGGGCGAGGTTGTTCAGCGTTTGAGGATCATCACGGAAGTGCTCGTGAAGCATCGCGGCCACCGCCTGGTCCTGCACCACTTCACCTTCGCCGACCCTTTCCTGGACGAGTTCGCGGACGATCGCGAAGACCTCGGCCCGGTTGCGCCCGAGGGCGGCGGTCAGGTGCTCAACGTGAACGGCGACATCCTGCTCCCGCAACTGCCCCTCGCCGATGTCCACACCGTTGTCCCTGAGGTAATTGGATACCTGGTCAATCCGGTTGGGCTGAATGGCGAGGTACTGCAGACAGAGGTTCTGCAGATGGCCGTGGTCGTAACGGAAGTCCTCCTGAAGCCGTGCCGCCGCGGCCTCGGAATCAAGCCCCAATTCGGTGGCCGCGAGTTCGAAGGCCTGACCGCGATCGATTCTGAGAATGCCGGGCACGACTTCCAGCGAATCTGACCAGTCGGAAGCCTTGGCGGCACGGGCCACCAGTTGCGTATCGGTGCCCAGATGCTTCAGGGCAAGCGTCGCCTTCTCGCCGTAATTGTCGTATACGTAGCCGGCAAGGTAGGAACCGACGAAGAGCCCGATACCCACGGGGATGTTGACGTAGCCGAGGTAGAGCGCCTTCTTGCCGGGAGGCGCGATCAACCCGAGGTATTCGTTCTTCTTCGGCCCGGTCCACATTTCGCCAAGCGAGAAGAAGACGATGCCGCAGAGCAGCAACACGCCGTTTCCGGTCAGGCCCGCGACGAGCACCCCGGCGGTGGCGACGCACATTCCGACAAGCATCGCGCTGAGCGTGCGCATCTTCCTCGCCGCCCAGGACAGTGGAACCATCAGCAGCACGATCAGCGCCGCGTTCAGGTTGAGCAGCATCTGCTGCTGGACGCCCGGCATGCCTCGATCGCTGTACTCCAGCCATCCCGAGGGCAGCCAGCCCTTGGCCAGCATCGAGCTGTCGACCCAGTCGGTGATAAAGTTGGGGTGCAGATCCCACAACTGGTACATCATCAGCCAGAAGCACGACATGATGAGCAGCCAGACGATCAGCCGGATCTCGAGGATGTTGACGATCGTCCGCACGAGAACGGCGAAGGGGTTCTCCGTCTTGTCGGCGCCGGAGGGAACATCCCTGAAGGTGAAGAGCAGGAGCAGGTTGCACGCGGTGAAGGCCGCGCAGGCGTAGAAAAGGTTCTGCCAGCCTTCCGCGGAATGCGGCCGACCGAGGATCGCGGTGGCGATGATCGGCGCACAGACCGCCCCGACGTTCACCACCCAGTAGAAGATGCCCCAGCCGACCGAGGAATTCTTCTTCGTCAGGTTCTGGGCGATCGAGCCCTGCAGGGCAGGCTTGAAGAACGCCGTGCCCGTCGCCAGCACGATGATTCCCGCGAAGAAGCCATAGTAATCGTGGAAGTTGGCCATCATCAGGTAGCCGACCACGTTCATGGAAATGGCCATCGCGAGGACGCGCTTGTAGCCGTAGCGATCGGCGATACCCCCCGTGACGATCGGGAGGAAGGACTGGAAGATGGCCCACCAGGCGTAGATCGTCCCCTTGTGCATCGCGGTGAGGTGCAGCCCGCCCGGTTCGGTGGCCTGCATGATGTACAGCGGCACCACCGAACGGATGCCGAAGTAGGCAAGCCGCTCGAACGCCTCGATGGAGTTGAGCATCCAGAAGGGCCGCCCGAAGGCCCTGCCCTTCGGCTCGTTCGGGGTGGCGGTCGGAGTCGTGTCGCTGGAAGTGTCGGTTGACATGCGCTCTCCGTGATCGTTCTTCTGCTCGTCGGTGGGCACCGCACTTTCGAAGTCGGGATCCGGTGACATCACCGGCGTGGAAGGTCGTGCCTCCGCGAGGCGGGAGGTGGATTGGCCGCCATTGGCCGGGATCGGCGGACCCAACCTGGGGAAGAATGGAGGTAAATGTACCGGGTGAGCGGAAACCGGACAACTGCCCGCGATTTCCGATACCCGGTGCAAATTGGAAATCGAGGGCAGCTACCCGCTGTATTCCAAGAGCCATCTCCAGGCTGACGAAGCCACATCGCGGCATCGCGCGGAATATCACAGAAGCGGTCTGCGGAGGTTGCATGCCGCAACGGAAGGGAATGATCGGCCTGCCGGCGGAAGTCGCCCGCCAAGTCCGCCGTGAGAATCACCTGGAACCCTCAGCCCGATCGGTATCGCCGAGCCAGTTCTTCTTTTCTGACACGGCGTTCCGATCATCGAGCCATTGGAAAAGGTGCACGTCACTGAGCATCCAAAACACCATCTGCTCTCGGCCGGGATAGCTGTCGAATTCGCCTTCGGCGTACATTGACCCGTCAGGATGTCGTGACTCATCCTGTGCAAAAACTCAGCGCAGTGCAAGAGGCGCAAGCGTAGAAGTTGGAGCAGGAGATGGATCAGCCGTGCATCATCGCTGATTGGCCGGGGTGACGGTGATCCGCCTGGGCAACCGGCTGCGGAGGATCTCGTTCTTGAGCTTGTGGGTCCGCGGCGTCGCGCCGCCCGGGCGTGATGCGGTCCGCTGATGCTGACACCCGCAAGTGCCTTTGAAGCGAGTAGTTGCGCCGGCCAACGCCCCGCCTGACCCGACGGAACGGACACCCCTGTAAAGAGCCGGCGGTCGGTCGACTACACTTCGTCGGCGGCCATCGCGCGAGCGTGAGGACAGCAGGTCGGTCCATGGATGAAGGTTGACCGCCTCGTCTGTTCATTGGATACTCACAACGACATGAGCACCGACGAGACCGGCGATCGTGAACTTCCGCCGTCGGAGGAGTCAACAGCGTCTCATGTGGACGCCGAGCATGCCACCACTGCCGCCATTGATAGTCTGATCGGCAGTCATATCGGCAACTTCAAGATCAGGCGTCTCATCGCCGCCGGCGGGATGGGGCGGGTCTACGAGGCGGTGCAGGAGCATCCCCGTCGCACGGTCGCGCTGAAGATCGTCAAGCCCGGCATCGTGTCGCGCTCGACCCTGCGCCGCTTCGAGTACGAATCGCAGATCCTCGCGCGTCTCCGTCATCCGGGTATCGCCCAGGTCTACGATGCCGGCACGCACGACAGCGGCGCCGGGGCGGTGCCGTACTTCGCGATGGAGTACATCCCCAACGCCCGGCCGATCACTGACTACGCCCGGGAAAGGCGGCTGAGCATCAAGGAACGTCTCGAGCTGTTTTCAAAGGTCTGCGACGCGGTCCATCACGGCCACCAGAAGGGCATCATCCACCGTGACCTGAAGCCCTCGAACATCCTTATCGATTCCTCGGGCCAGCCCAAGGTGATTGACTTCGGGGTGGCGCGGGCGACGGATGCGGATATGGTCGTGACGACGCTGCAGACGGATGTGGGGCAACTGATCGGGACACTGCAGTACATGAGCCCGGAGCAGTGCGATGCGGACCCGCATGATCTGGACACGCGGAGCGATGTGTACTCGCTGGGGGTGGTGCTGTACGAGCTTCTCTGCGAGGCGCTGCCGTACGACGTGACGAAGGTGGCGCTTCACGAGGCGACACGGGTGATCCGGGAAGAGCGCCCGTCCCGGCCGAGCATGATGAACCGGGTTCTGCGGGGAGACGTGGAGACGATCACCCTCAAGGCGCTGGAGAAGGACCGCGAGCGGCGGTACGCGTCGGCGGCGGACCTGGAACAGGATCTCCAGCGTTATCTGAGGAGCGAGCCGATCGAGGCACGGCGACCCAGCTTCACGTATCGCCTCCGAACGTTCGCCAGGCGGAACAAGGCGGCGTTCGTGACGCTGGTGACGGTGCTGCTGGCCGTGCCTCTGCTTGCGATCGCGACGGTGGTGGCCGTCGAGTCGGCGGCCGATGCGCGTGCCGCGCAGCGGGAGGCCGAAGCCGCAACGGCACGAGCTGAACTTGATCGCACGAACGCCGTACGGGCCGAGGAGGAGGCGGTCCTGCGGACGCAGGAGATGGAGCAGATCGCGGCGTTCCAGGCAAGCCAGTTGTCGGACATAGACACGGCGATGATGGGGGTAAGCCTCCGTCTGGACATCATCGAGAGGCGCCGGGCCGCCCTCGAGGGCCGTGGCATGGATGAAGACGCAATTCAGGCTGCGCTTGTCGGGCTGGATCGATCTCTGGCCGGCGTCAACTTCACGGACGTGGCGCTTAAGACGCTGGATGAGAACATCTTCGACCGGGCGCTGAAGGCGATCGAGGATCAGTTCGGGGAGCAGCCGGTGGTGAAGGCGCGGCTGCTTCAAACGCTGGCGGAAACCATGCGCGGGGCCGGTCTGCTGGACGCGGCAACCGGACCGCAGACCGAGGCCCTTGAGATCCGACGCCGAGAACTGGGCGATGACCATCCGGATACGCTGGAATCGCTCAGCAATATGGGTGTCCTGCTGAACGCCCAGGGCAAACTGGCGGAGGCGGAACCGTTCTACCGCGAGGCGCTCGACGGCAGCCGCCGCGTGCTGGGCAACGACCACCCCGACACGCTGGCCTCGATCGGCAATATGGGCACCCTGCTGAAGGACCAGGGCAAACTGGCGGAAGCGGAACCGTTCTATCGCGAGGCGCTGGAGAGTCGCCGCCGCGTGCGGGGAGACGACCACCCCGACACGCTGAACTCGATCAACAATATGGGCGTCCTGCTGAAGGACCAGGGCAGACTTTCGGAGGCGGAACCGTTCTATCGCGAGGCGCTGGAAGGTTGCCGCCGCGCGCTGGGGGACGACCACCCCTCCACGCTGATCTCGATCGGCAACCTGGGCGGTCTGCTGCAGGCCCAGGGCAGACTTTCGGAGGCGGAGCCGTTATTCCGCGAGGCGCTAGAGGGCAAACGCCGCGCGCTGGGGGACGACCATCCCTCCACGCTGATGTCGATCAGCTACATGGGCGCCCTGTTGTATGCCCAGGGCAAACTGACGGAAGCGGAACTGTTCTTCCGTGAGGCGCTCGATGGCAACCGCCGGGTGCTGGGGGACGACCACCCAGACACGCTGGACTCGATCAGCAATATGGGCACACTGTTGCACGCCCAGGACAAACTGACGGAGGTGGAACCGTTCTTCCGTGAGGCGCTCGAAGGCAAACGCCGCGTGCTGGGGAATGACCACCCCTCCACGCTGATCTCGATCAGCAATATGGGCACACTGTTGCACGCCCAGGGCAGGCTTTCGGAGGCGGAGCCGCTGTTCCGCGAGGCCCTGGAAGGTCGCCGCCGCGTGCTGGGGGACGACCACCCCGATACGCTGATCTCGATCAGCCTCATGGGCGTCCTGCTGAATGCCCAGGGCAAACTCGCGGAGGCGGAACCGTTCTTCCGTGAGGCGCTGGAAGGGCTCCGGCGGGTGCTGGGGGACGACCACCCCGATACCTTGTACTCGATCAACGACATGGGAGCCCTGCTCTATGCCCAGGGCAGATTGGCGGAGGCGGAACCGCTCTTCCGCGAGGCGCTCGAGGGCAAACGCCGCGTGCTGGGGAATGACCACCGTGACACGCTGGCCTCGATCACCAATATGGGCGCACTGTTGTACAACCAGGGCATACTTTCGGAAGCGGAACCGTTGTATCGCGAGGCGCTGGACAGGTACCGCCGCGTGCTGGGGGACGACCACCCCGACACGCTGACCTCGATCAACAGGATGGCCTCCCTGCTGAACGCTCAGAATCGCCACACTGAATCGAAGCAGCTTCTGCACGAGAGCCTGCCAATCCACGTAAGAGTCATGGGTGAGGATCACTGGCGCACCGCCGAGGCCAGAAGCTTGCTCGGGGAGGCCCTCACGGGTCTGGGGCAACATGGCGAGGCGGAGCCGTTGCTGCTCGCCGCATACGAAAGACTCGATGCTGCACTGCCTGCCGGACGGCGGGCCAAGGAACTCCCGCGGGCCATCGAGCGGATCGTGCGCCTCTACGAGGCGTGGGGCAAGCCGGACCAGGCAGCCCAGTGGCGGGCGCGGCTGGATGAACTCAACGCGACGGTTGACGAATGACAGTCCGTGGTGTTCAGGAACATCGTCCGTAGTCAGGCTCCACGGGCGGAGCGGCTTATGAACCGAAATGACGTCCTGTTCATTACTCAGCCGAACACCAAGTTGATGCTGCACGGGGGTTTGGATTGCCGGGAGGAGCCTGATTCTCGGCCGATTCACCCGCAGCGTCGGCGAACGAACACCAAGACTCGCCGTGCCGACTCCGTCGCAATGCGGGGCACGACGTCGCCGGTCTCCTCCAGCGTCCTCGGCCGGCCGGGTCCGGTTCCAGAACTGAGCCGATCGCCAACTTGGTGCCAGATGGTGAGTTGAATCGATTGGGAGAGCACGATACTCGGCCGAGAAGCTGCCGGCCGTAGACGAAAAGGTGCAAAGGAGTACCTCTCGCGGCATCCTGGACGCCGCATGTGTCCGAAGGCGTGGCGATCGCGCGATGATTGCCGTCTGGATTCGGGTAGGTGACGCCGATCAGGCGGCGGCGTGATGGTAGTAGTTCAGCAGCCCGCCCAGCCGCTGGCGGCAGAAGACCGGGCCTGATTCGTCCTCCGGAGATCCCGGATCGTTGATGAGCCGGTTGTCCAGGCCTTAGTGATTCCGCTCGGTGTGGTAGTGCTCGACGTACTCACCGATCACACGTCGAAGATGCTGCTCGCCAAGGATGATCATGCGATCGCGGCACTCGGACTTGATCGACAGCACGAAGCGCTCCGCATAGCCGTTCAGATTGGGGCTCCTCGGAGGCAACCGAACCGGTCGTATGGCGGCATCCTCAAGCAGCTCACGGAACTCCTTCGTGAAGAGCGGATCGCGGTCGTGGATCAGGAAGCGCTTGCTGACCAGGAAGCCATCGAATCCGTCGATCAGGTTCCTCGCCATCTGACGCATCCAGAGCCCATCCGGAATCGGCGCCAGACTGACGATCTCCACTCGCCGCGTGGACAGGTCGATCACAAAGAACACCAACTGTCGCACGAGCCCAACTCGCGTCCACACCTCGACGGTGAAGAAGTCCGCTGCTGCGATTGACTCCCAGTGCGCCTTCAGGAACTTCTTCCACGGCATGCGCTTCAATCGGTCTGGGGCCGGATCGATGCCATGTTCGGTGAGGATCCGGCGCACGGTCGATCTCGACACGTGGTGCCCCAGATTGGCCAGTGCTCCGGTGATCCTCGCGTAGCCCCAACGCTCATTGTCGCTGGCCATTCGAACGACCAGTTCCCGGATGATCGCCATCACTCGAGGCCGACCTGGACCACGATTCGCACTACCGTCGTACTTCCGGGCAATCAACTGGCGATGGCATCTCAGGATCGTATCCGGGGTGACGATTCCACACGCCTCAAAGAGCACTCGTCTTCCCAGCACCCTACCCCTGGCGGCAAGGCGGCGTCGCTAGTCATCATTGAACCGAAGTCGCCGCCTGCCATGGAGTTCTCTGAGGACACGGTTCTCTTCCTTCAGGTACTCGATCACGTCGAGTTCGCGCCGGCTGACCCAGCCGGCGACCATCGCCAACAGCATCTGGAGCGGAGGACTCAGCATCAAGCCATGGTACCGATCCGGAATGCGGTGATGTCAGCCGTGATCAGCCGCCGTCCGGCTAATCCAAGCCCAAGTCCCGCCTGCTGTTACGGTTCGGCCGAGTATTGGAACAGGACGCGTTCGGCTGAATATTGGAATAGGAGGCGAACGTCGCACCCTCCCAGCACCATCGCCGGGGCGATCATCGGCCCGTTTATTCCGTCGCGGGTGTTGCGGCACCGGCCACGGGCGCGGGCTCGACGCGGTGCGCCCTCACCTGCACGAGGTACATGGCCAGCGGCCGGTAGATCATGTGCGCCCACTTGCCGATGCCCACTTCCACATCGAGCATCGCGATCATTACCATCACATGGATAACGTAAAGGATGTACGTCGGCCAGGGCCAGTCGGCGTAGCGGAAGATGTGGACGAGGATGCCCGTCACCGCACCGACCAGGAGGAAGCTCGGGAAGAGCCAGTCGGTCAGATCGGAGAACTTGTGAATCTGGTCCCGCTTGCGGATGCGGCCGATGAGCATCACCACGGAGCCGTAGATGAGGACGAGCGTGGCGTAATACCCCAGCCAGCGCTGGGGATGGTAGATCGGATAGATGTTGTCGGTCTGGAACCAGCCGAGCATGCCCACAATGAGGATGAGCATGATGATGTAGCCGGACACGAAGAGCAGGTGCACCAGCCACCGCGGGCGGTCGCGCTGCCCGCAGTCGCGCCAGCGCTTCTGCGTAAAGAAGTGCAGGAGGAACGTCTTCAGTTCGCGGATGTAGGCGGAGAAGGGGATGTTGATCGGCCCCGAGCCGGCGCCGAGCACGTGCCGGCTCATGGTCAGCGTGCCGGACATCACGCGATATCCCAGGAAGATGAAGTGAAACACCACGGCGGCCCAGATCCACATCACCGGCGCGAACGTGTTCAGCTCGACGTGGTCGGTGATGATCGCGCTCGATCCGGTGAATACGGGATAGAGGATGTGATAGAGGGCCAGCAGCAGCAGGGGGATCGCGGCGCGCAGGAGGATCGCCGTCCACAGGCGTCTTTGTGATGTGTAGAGCCGGTGGGCGTGGCCGGATCGATCGTACTGCGCGGTCAGCCACCGCCGCGTGGACATCATGATCTCGCCGGGATTGGCATCACGCGGGCAGGTGTCCGAGCACTCGCCGCAGTAGTAGCACAGCCACGGCTCGGGAGACGCCAGCAGCTTCTCCTTGAGGCCCAGTTGGAGGTACCGGATGGTCTTTCGGGGAAAGGCGATGTCGCCTTCCGACAAGGCGCAGACCGCGGTGCAGTTGCCGCAGTTGATGCACTTCTCAAGGTCTTCGGCGCCGAAGAGCGCCACTTCATCGCGCAATGTGGGGTCGACGCGCACGCTCACTTTGCCTGCTCCTGTTCCTGGGCCAGGGCGTACTCGAAGTAGTCGCCCCGCTGTTCGCCTTCGACGACCTGCCCGTACTTCTTCATGGCCATCAGCCACCAGAACACTTCGTGCGAGGGCATGCCGGTAGCGTTGGCAACCTCCGGGACGATCTTCGGCCCATCCATGAGCGCACCGGTAAGTTCTTCGCGAATCTTCGCCTGCTCCTGGCTGCGCTCCAGATTGCGCTTGATCAATTCCCTGGCCTCGGGCTCGAGATCGGGCGCGGGCTCTTCTGCCCAGACCAGAGCCCGGGTCTCGCAGTGCTTTGCGCAGGCCGGGTCGCCGCCGCAGAGGTCGCACTTGACGATCTCCATGTTCACGGCGTCGAAGCAGATGTTTCCGTAGGGACAGACCAGCGTACAGGCCTTGCAGAGGATGCAGGCTTCGCTTCGGCTGATGGCGCCGGTTCCCGGATCGCGCACCAACGCGCCGGTCGGACACACCTTCTGGCACGGAGCGTCCTCGCACTGCTGGCAGGTCACTATCGACCTGATCTCGCCTGGAAACGTGTACACCCTGATCCGGGGCAAGGCGGGCTTCGCGGGGTCACTGGTATGGACGAAGCTACAGTTGAGTTCGCAATGCTTGCAGTCGATGCAGCGGGAGGGTGTAACGAACAATTGCTTGGGCATCGTGTGCCTTTCGGCAATCAGAGCTTCACGCCGACAGCATTCGCAGCGGCTTCCCTTTCACGGACCTTGGGACTCTTCTTAACAAAGTCATCTTTGGACAGACCGGACTGCCTGGCGAAGTGCTCAATCATCTCGGGGGTGGCGATTGGCTCGCCCGAAACCTCGCAATGGATCAGGTCGAATTCCTTGCCCCAGATCCGGCGTTTACCGTCTGTTTCCTCGAATGCGATGCACCGAGTCGGACAGCTCAGCGCGCAGGCTAGGCAGCCGATGCAAGACTTGGGCGCCTCGAAGAAAGGAGGGGCGATCATCTTCTCCGCGCCCCGACCGACCATCGCAAGCGCGGAACAGCCGATCTTCTCGCACACGCGCACGCAGATGCCGCAAAGGATGCAGTCGTCGTCCCACCGCCCCTTCGGTTCCTTCTCCTTGAGCGTGGTGGCCTCAAGGCCGTACTCGCGCGCAAGAGACTTGACCACCTCCGCGCCGGGCGCGTCGGCCATCAGCAGGTCCAGCACGTCTCTGCGGACCCTCTTCACTTTCTCGGAGGACGTCCACACGGTCAATCCGTCCTTCGCTGGAAAGAGACAGGCCGCCACCAGATTCGTCCAGTCCTCGTCCCATCCTCGCTGGTGGATCTCGACCGTACAGAGCCTGCATCCGCCCCACGATTCCAGACCCTCGTGGTAGCAGAGGGTCGGGATATCGATGCCCAGGCGACGAGCGACCTCGAGCACTGTCTCGCCCGGTTCGGCACGCGTTTCAATTCCGTCGATTGTAACTTGCATCGTTTTCCTTTTGCTCAGCCTTGACAGCGTCCGTCGGACAGACGTCTCTGCAGACCCCGCATGACACGCACTTGTCGGCGTCGATGATGTGCGGCTGCTTCTTTTCGCCGGAGATAGCATCCGCGGGGCAGTGCTTCATGCAGAGCTGGCAGCCGATGCATGCGTCCTCCTGGATGACAAACTCTGTCAGTGCCGGACAGACGCCCGCCACGCATTTCTTCTGTTCTATGTGCGCGACCCATTCGTCGCGGAAGTAGCGCAAGGTCGATAGCACGGGGTTGGGCGCGGACCGCCCGAGTTCGCACAGCGACGCGTTTTTGAGCATCCAGCAGATTTCCTCGATCTGCTCGATTATCCCTGGCTCACCCCGCCCGTTACAAACGTCGTCGAGCAGACGATGAAGGTGAACGAGACCTTCGCGACACGGCACACACTTGCCGCAGGATTCCTCGATGAGAAACTTCACGAAGTAGCGCGCCACATCAACCATGCAGGAGCGGTCATCCATGACGATCATCCCGCCGGAACCCATCATCGAGCCGAGTCGGGTGAGGTTGTCGAAGTCGACGGGCTCGTCCAGCGAATCTGCAGGCAGGCATCCGCCCGAAGGCCCGCCGGTCTGCACGGCCTTGAACGGGCGGTCGCCCGCGACGCCCCCGCCGATGCCGTAGATGATCTCACGCAACGTCATCCCCATAGGCACTTCAACCAGACCCGTATTCTTGACCTTCCCGACAAGGGAGAAGACTTTGGTGCCCTTGCTCTTCTCGGTGCCGATCGAAGCGAACCGGTCTGCGCCCTGGTCAATGATGTAGGGGACGTTGGCCCAGGTCTCAACGTTGTTGAGCACGGTTGGCAGGTCCCAAAGGCCCTTCTCGACCGAGTGAATATACTTGGCCCGGGGCTCTCCGACCTTGCCCTCGAGGCTTCTCATCAGTGCGGACGACTCGCCGCAGACGAACGCCCCGCCACCGCGTGTGATGTGAATGTCGAAGGAGAACTCGGACCCGAGGATCCGTTCGCCGAGGAGTCCGCACTCCCGCGCCTGTTCCAGCGCGATCTTAAGGTGCTTGAGCGCCAGCGGGTATTCGAGCCGAATGTAGACGTGTCCCTCATGGCTTCCGACCGCCCATGCCCCGATGATCATGCCTTCGATAACCGAATGCGGGTCGCCCTCCATGATGGAACGGTCCATGAACGCGCCTGGATCACCTTCGTCGGCGTTGCAGACAACGAAGCGCCGGTCGCCCGGAGCTTTTCGGCACGAGCGCCACTTGCGACCCGTCGGGAAGCCGCCGCCGCCGCGCCCGCGCAGGCCCGCCCGATCGATTTCCGCGATCACATCTTCCGGCGACATAGCCAGTGCCTTGCAGACAGCCGTGTAGCCACCGCGCGCGAGGTAATGGTCGATCTGTCCGGGGTCGATGATCCCACAGTTGCGCAGTGCGATGCGGACCTGCGACTTGAGCATCGGGTGGTCGAAGAAGTGCGGAATGCCGTCCATCTCGCCGAGTTCGCCGAGATGGCCCACAAGGCCGCTGGCGGGAGGTTTTCCCGTATCGACATACTCGTTGATGATATTGCGGGCACGACCTGGCTTGACGTTCGACCATCCAACCCTGGGCTTGCCGGGCAGTTTCACGTCCATAAGCGGCTCAAGGTAGCACGGACCTATGCAGCCAACCTGAACAACCTGGCCCTCGGCGCCCAAGGCGTCGAGCGCAACCTCGATCACACCCTCGGCACCCGCCGCCCGCCCGCACGTCCCAACGCCCACATACACAACCGGGGCCTGATTGGCCTCGAGAGTGCGCCATTTCTTGACCGCCTGCTCGCGGCGGGACTCAAGAGCTCTCGTGTCCATCGATGACCTCCCGTTGCAGGCAAGAATGCCTGCACCACTGTCCCCTTGCCTGGCGGGACCGACATTCCTGTTCGTCAAGGCCCACCTGCATGTCTATCAACGATCTTTGGCACCCTCGATGGCTTCATCTTGCCGTAATCCTCTTCGTCGATCTTGACCAGAGGCGCGAGCGCGCAAGCCCCAAGGCAATTGACCGTGTCGAGGGAGAACATGCCGTCCTCGGTCGTTTCGCCGATCTCGATCCCGAGGCTCTTCTCGAATGCATCGACAATGCGGGGGGCGCCCCGCAGGTGACAGGCCGTCCCGAGACACACCTTCACCATGTGCTCCCCACGCGGTGTGAGCGTGAACGAACGATAGAAAGTGGCGACCGCGAAGACCTTCGAGCAAGGTATACCGACATGCTGCGCCAACCGCTCGCCCCCTTCGCGCGGGATGTAGCGAAATTCCGCGTTGATGTCCTGCAGCGCAGGGGTGACCGAAGACTCCACCCGCGGATATCCCGCGATGATTTCGTCAATCCGCGCCAGGTCTTCTGCCACTATCGTGTTCATACCGCGATCTCCGCTGTCGAGGACTCGTCTTTCTTTAATGACCGCCACCATCAGTACTCCGCGGCGATGGCGTCCACCATCGCCTCGAACTGGTCCAGGCGCCATCCTTCGACCTGGATCGCCCCGTGCGGGCAGGCGGCGGCGCACATGCCGCACCCGCCGCACAGCACCGCGTTGACCTTGGCGACGGTGACGAGCTTGCCATCCACCCGCGTTTCGATCGGCGCAATGGCGCGCTTGAACTTGCACTCCTCAAGGCACTCACCGTCGCCCTGGCAGAGGTCGGGATTCACGTGGGCGACAAACGGATCGAGTTCGATCTGCCCCTGGCCGAGCAGGGCCGCCGCCTTGGCCGCGGCCGCGGATGCGGCGGCGCAGCTCTCGGTGATGTCCATCGGCGCCTGGCATGTGCCGGCGAGGAACACGCCCTCGACGGCCGATTCCACCGGCCGCAGCTTCGGGTGAACCTCCTGGAGGAACCCATCGGCGCTGCACGGCAGCTTGAAGGTCTCCACGAGTTGGGTGATGTCCCGGGGCACCATCCCCACCGCGAGCACCACCAGGTCCGCCGGCACTTCGACTTCTTCCCCGAAGGTGAGCGTGTCCTTCACCCGCACCATGAGCGGTGACGCCGCGCCGTCTTCGGCCGCCCCCACGACCGGTGGCTCGTCGGCGCGATATCGGAGGAAGGTCACTCCGCGACGGCATGCATCTTCGTAGATCTCCTCATGCCCGCGCCCGTAGGTCCGGATGTCCTGGTAGAACTCGAAGACGTTCGTCTCGGGGAAGCGCTCCCTGATCTCCGCCGCCGCCTGCAGGCTTGCCGTGCAACAGACGCGCGAGCAGTACTCGTTGATCTTTCCATCGGGCCCGGGCTCGTGAATCCCCGACACCTGCCGGCTGCCCACGCAGTGGATGAGGCAGACATTCTTCACCGGCCGACCGTTCCGCGCCAGCCGGCCTCCGGTGGGACCGGCCTTGTCCAGAAGGCGGATGAGCTGGGGAAGGGTGATGATGCCGGCGGATTCGCCGTAGCCGTATTCACCCGTGCGGGGTTGATAGAGATCGAAGCCGGTCGCGACCACGGTTGCGCCGACGTACAGGGTGATCTCCTCCGGTTCCGCGTCGAGCGTGATGAGGTCGCCCCCCACTGCCTCCACACATTGCCCGCACCGGGTGCAGATCTGCCAGTCGATGGCGGCGGTGGGAGGATAAGCGTCGGGAACGGGCGGGTAGATCGCCTTGCGGCGCACCAACCCGTGATCGAACTCGCTGTCGGCCCCTATGGGGCAAGCGTCGATGGCCGCCTGAAGCTGCTGCGGCGTCACATTACCGCTCACGCCGCGGGGATGCCGGCGGACGCGGATCTGGAAGTCGCCCACGCAGCCGGAACTTGCCATCACCTCCGCCTGCGTGTGCACGGTGATACGGGGATCCGCCGTGACTTCCTCCACCATGCGGCGCAGGAGTTGACGAGCATCGTCTGCGGACGGATAGACCCGATCGAGTTGCGCCATGCGCCCGCCGAGGAAGGGAGACCGCTCGATGAGCGTCACCGACAAGCCGGCCCGGGACAGATCGCGCGCTGCCCGCAGCCCGCTGATGCCGCCGCCGATCACCAGCACATGTGACCGGGCGTCCAGCCGGATGGGTTCCAGCGGGCGAAGCAGCCGGGCCTTGGCCACCGCGGCCCGGACCAGCCGGATCGCCTTGTCCGTCGCCCCCGGAGGATCGGACTTGCTGCACCAGCTCACCTGCTCCCGGAGATTGGCGTGCTCGTAGAGGTAGGGATTCAGTCCCGACCGAGACAGCGTCCGGCGAAACGTGAACTCATGCAGGCTGGGCGAGCAGGCGCCGACCACCACCCGATCGAGTTGCTGGTCGCGGATGTCCTCGATAATGAGCTGTTGCCCGGGGTCCGAGCACATGAACATGTGGCGTTTGGCGACGACGACGCCGGGCAGCCCGGCCACGGCCTGGACGACCCGCTCCACGTCCACGACGTCGGAGATGTTGCCGCCGCAATGGCAGACGTACACGCCGATCCGCGGGGAACCGTTTACGGGCGATCGGCCGTTCACTGAGTTTTCTGAGTTGCGCTCGTTCATGGGGATCAGATTCAGCTTGCGTGGACAACCGTATCTTGCTCAGACCCGCTGCGATGGCTCTTCGCGTGGCCGGACGATGGTCGGGTTTGCCGCAGGTACGCCGCGGCCTCCAGCGCCGCGGCGCCCGCCTCGACAATCGAGTCGGGGATGTCCTTCGGTCCCGTCGCGGTTCCCGCTGCGAACACGCCTTCCTGGTCGGTTCGGCAGGGAGCCAGCTTCGCCTCGGGCGTGCGGAAGAACCCATCCTCGGCTGAGCCGGCGGACAGAACGCCGTCACCTTTCCACTCCGGAACGATTCCCAGGGAGAGGACGACCATGTCGTGCGTCCGCTCTTGCACCCGGCCGTCTTCTTCGATCATCTCGATTCGCAGGACAGGATTCTGCTGCTCGTCTTCGCTGATCTTCGCCACCTTGGCCTTCACGAACTCGATTCCCATCGCTTTGGCGTTCTGGTAGAACTGCTCGAATCCCTTGCCGAACGCCCGGATGTCCATGTAGTAGATGGTGATTTCCACCAGCGGGAGGGCGCCGGCCAGCAGCATGGCCTGTTTGATCGCGTACATGCAGCACACACGGGAGCAGTACGGCACGCCGAGACTGCGGTCTCTTGAGCCGGCGCACTGGACATAAGCGACCATGTCCGGCACCTTGCCGTCGGAGGGCCGCAACACTCTTCCGTACGGCCCGTGCGGGGCCAGGAGCCGTTCGACCGCCAACGGGCTGAGCACGTTGCGCAGTTGGCCGAGGCCGTACTCCGGCTTGGCCTCCATCGCGGTCATCTGGTAGCCGGTGGTGATGATGATCGTTCCCGCCTCAACCACGACCTCCTCGGGCTCCTGGAGGAAGTCGATGGCCCCCGTGGGGCATTCCTTCTCGCAGCGCCCACAGAGCAGGCAATGGTCGAGATCCACCAGCGCCACCTGCGGGACCGCATTGGAAAAGGGCACGTAAATGGCCTTGCGCGCGCCCAGGTTGCCCTCGAAATCATGCGGGAGATTGACGGGGCAGGCATACTCGCAGAGCCGGCAGCCCGTGCAAGCGACCTCGTCCACGTAGCGCGGCTTCTTGAGCACGCGAACGGCGAATCCCTCCTCATCGCGATCCACCCGTTGAACTTCGCAGTACGTGAGAATCGTGATGTTGTCATGATGCGCGGCCGCCGCCATCTTCGGCGTGCAGATGCAACTGGAGCAGTCCAGCGTCGGGAAGACCTTGCTCAGCGCGATCATTTTCCCGCCGATGCTGGGCTCCTTCTCGACGATGAGCGCCCGGTACCCCTGGTCGGCCAGATCGAGAGCGGCCTGCAGGCCCGCGATCCCGCCTCCAATGACCAGGGCGTCGGTCCAAATCGATTGCTGGGGCATCCTTCGTCAATCCTTGCCAGTGTGTGGGGGAACTTGATCCTCTCGATCCCGAACCGCGGTGCGGGCACCCACCGGCAATCGGTGGATCGTCGACGTCTTCCTCGCCGCGCGCGACGGCTTATGCCGGAGCCGGCGCCTCGGCGTCTACCACCTGCTCCATGCCGTGCACCTCCTTGAGAAACGCTCTCGTGCAGACGGTGCAGATGGCACAGAGGCGGAGACGGTTCGGATCCAGCCCGCGTTCCTTCATCTGCTTGTGAACCTCGCCGATCCGCTTCGCGAGACGGTCGTAGGCGCCCTCGTAGGGGCACTCGTGCCCGCAGCTCATGACAATGATGCCGCTCACCCCCTTCTCGAAGCACCGCAGATAGAAGTCCTCGGGAAGCAGAACCGGCGCCGGGACGCGGATAACGTATGCGTTCGTGGGGAATTCGGCATGGATCTGCCCGACACTATCGGCGCCGGGGTAGGCGCACGACTCGGTGGCGAGAATCAGGATCCTCGACCTTGTTTCCTGCTCGGGTTCGGCCATCGGCTCACACCCTCATTTCTTCCGTGTGACGAACAGGCGGTCGTACCCCTCTCCCGCCAGAACACCGACGAACTCGTGGCCGACTTTCGCCGCCCAGATAGGAACATCATTCTTCGTGGACGGATCGCCGGAGAGGATCTCCACTGTCTCTCCCACCTGGACGGTCCCGATCGCTTTCTTGGCCTCCAGAAGCGGGCCGGGGCAGGCCATGCCTCGAGCATCTACTACCTTGGCTGGCTGAACGGTTTCCAGATCGACATCGCTCATGATCATTGCTCCGAAGGAAGACGTTGTGTGAAAGATGCGGAGCGGAGCCGGGCGCCTGCCCGGCCCTTCACGCTCTAGCAGTAAGTCAGAACCACATCGGCCTCCTCGGCCAACGTGACGAAGGTGGCCACGCCCCCACACTCGACGCCATCAACCAGGTCGTTCTCGTTGATGCCCACGATGGGAAAGGCGGCGGAACACGCGATCAACTTGGCGTTGCCCTCTATCGCGAGCTCGAGGAACTCGGGCAGCGACTTCGGCGCGCCCGGCAGGACGATCCTCTCCGCGCCGCCCTTCCGGACAATGTTCAAACCGCTCATCGTGAAGAACATCGTCAGTTCCATGTCCGTGGCGAGTGCCCCCATTCCGAGCATGAAGGGAGGAAACGCCCTCTGGGGGTCGTCCGATCCGCAGAATACGAGCATTTTCGAGGCCATGATCCTTGTCCTTCTTTCGTGGGCATGAGATGCCTATTTGTGAGCCGACTTGGGCTGCGTTGGTGAGGGCGTCCGGCCATCCGTTGCTTGAGCTGTCGCGGCTTGGCGCCGCTTGGCCGCCCGCATCACCGAGCGATGGTCGCGCAAGCGTCGCGGGTGGTCCTCAGACAGAATCCGGATCATCTTCTTCACCAGCGTCGGCCGAACGATGTAGTAGCAGCGCAGCGATCCGGAGACGTGGCAGTCAATCAACCCGGCGTTCCGCAGCGCGGCGATGTGCTGGGAGAGATGGGGCTGAACGATCGAGATCATGGAGTTGATGTCCTTGACGCATCGGGGATGTTCGCACAGCGCATCCAGGATCATCAGCCGCACGGGATGGGCCATCGCCCGCAACCATCGGGTCTGGTCAGACCAGGCGTGATCCCACTGCGGTTTGGACATCTGTCGCCTTTCTCGCGCCCGCTTCCGCGCAAGAAGAGCGAAAGCTGATGCATGCATAGATAACTGTATATGCATACCACTATATCAGATTTCTGTTATCCCGTCAACCCCTCTGCCTCGCCCTGTGCAAAAACCCCAACCTGCGCAGTCCACGTCCGGTGAAAGACTTGCGGTCCTGGAAGTCGTCGAGGCGTGTTCTGGAACCTGCTGCACCTGCGGCCGGACAGCAGTGTCTTGCCCCAAGCCCAGACATGACGACACCCCCTGCCACGTGTGAATCGCGCCACCGACCTGCGATGCCGGTCCGGCACCCACCTCCTCACGCGGCCTTTGCGGTGGTCGTGCCGGAGCAGCCCCCCCTGTTCAAAGACCCGGCGCACCGCAAGATGTCTGCCGGAGGGAGGTTGAGTCAAATGGTCGACCGGCATTCTCTTACCGTCAAGCGTCGTGGGACCTGCCGGGCCAACTCATTGTGGATGGCGCGGGCGATGAGGCGGACGACGCAGTGAAAGAAGCGCTGCATCCCCGTAGGATCGCTAACCACCGATCGGCGTTGGAGTAGACACAGTTTCTGAACACCGCCGGAGCAGCGATCAGGCCGATCGGGACGGCGGCGGGCCAGGCCGCGGGACTCTTTACCTGTTACCCAGAAGGGCTCCGAGTCTTTGCCAACGAACCCAATCGGGTTCTGGTTGACAGGTCGAGACATTCCCGATGACAAGGTCTGGAATACGGGCCGAAGAGCGACGGGGGGCGCAGCCCACGCCCCTCGCATCCGCCCCGTCGCGTAAATCTATCAATCCCAACGACTTCCAGCGATTGCACCGAGACTCTCTCCGCGCGATTCGCGCGCGAGTTCTATGAAGCGGGTTCTGAACGGGGGCCTGAACCGCGACATCTCCAGCCGGATCCTCAAGGCCACGGCCAGCAGCGATCCCCTGGAGGTGGCACATGTGATTCCGGGCCCCGCGCCCCTGCGAAGCGTTTGGCGGGCCGCATCCCGCAAGAATGTTGACCGGCGACTCATCAGCGAGGCCGGGGATGCGGTCCGGCGGTTCGACTTGTTTATCCCCAGCGAGGCGGGCACCCGCCGGGTCCTGGATGCGATCATCAGCGCCAGCCTTCCCAACGCGCGGGAGAGGTTCGAGCTGGCCAGCAAGCAGGCGGTCTTCAAGGGCGTGAGCCAGCTCAAGGGCGTCCAGGCGGAAACCTGGCTCAGCTCCACGCTGATCCATCCCGCCGCCGATGATCCGGCGCGGCATGACGTGGCCCTGCTGCACGGCGCGCTGAGCATGCAGCGCCTGCGCCCGGGCGTCACCGTCAAGTTCACCTACCGCGAGCTGGTCGTGCCCGACGATGACGAAGGCGAACCCTCGGAGGAGGAGGCCCCGCTGCTCGGGTCGCTGAAGGTGGACCAGTTCTTCATCAACCCGCCGGCCCGGCTCGATGCACACCAGACCGGCAAAGTGATGAACTACACCCTGGTTGAAGATTGCCTCGGGTCGCGGGCGGTGGCCGACATGCTGGTGGTGGATCATCACCCGGCGGCTCTGGACCGCTATGTCTCACCGGGCCCGCGCCGCAAGAAGGGGACGTTTGTGACGGCGGATAGCTGTGGGACGAGACGACGTTTCTGCCCATCGCCGGGCGGCCGGCGCGGACACTGGCAGGCATCGAATCGATCGTCCTGTCAGTCTGCTGCGCAACCACGGCGCACGGGATTGACGTCGTCACCTGATCAACAACTGTTCCGCGTCCGTGGCAGGCCTGCCGTCCGGGCGTCCGCGCCGGGCAGCCGGTTCTCCTGGCACTTCACGTGCTCCATCATACCTGTGGCCTTGTTGGCGCTTGAAGTCCGCGTACGCCTTCCGGTCCAGCCGGGTGTTGCTCCGGTAGGAGAGATTGCCCACCAGGGTGATGAGCGGCTTGCGGCGTCGCCACATGTTGCCCCACACCCTGCCCAGAATGCGTGGCATGGAATAGAAGTGCTGGTCGCAAGCGGTCATCTCTTCGATGATCCCCTTCAGCGTCAGATGTTTGTAGCGGGCCACCGGGAAGGTCAGCGTGTAGTATTCCCAGTCCTCCGGGAACGTATCGAGGGCGATGCGACCCTCCGATTCCATTTGCTCCCGCAGGCGCGTGCCGGGCAAGGGTGTCAGGAACATCACGGTGAGGTTGTCCACGCCGTAATGGCTGGCCACGTCGGCGATGCGCCTGCCGATACCCGGGCGGTCGATGTCCAGACCGATGATAAAGGAGCCCGAGACCAGTATGTTGTGCCGCCGTATGCGCCTCACCGAGGCACGGAAGTCCCGGCCCTTCAGAAGGTTGAATTTCTTGCCGAGCTCCAGAAGCCCTTCCGGCGAGGGAGTCTCAAAACCGATGTAGAGGCCCCGGCACCCGGCCTTTGCGGCCAACGTCAGAAGCTCTTCGTCATCGGCGATGTTGATGGTGGCCTGGGCAATCCACTCCTTTCGCAGATTTGCGCGTGCCATGGCGCGGAACAGATCCTTGGCGCGGGCGATGTGGTCATGGCGCGTGCCGATGAGGTTGTCATCCACCACCAGAACATGTTTCTCACGGATCAACTGGAATTCCCGCACGACATCCGGAATGGGTCGCTGCCGGTAGCGAGCCCCGTTGAACGCCGTCACGCTGCAGAAGCTGCAGTTCAGGGGACAGCCGCGCGTGGTCTGAATCGCGCCGAAGGCATACCGACCGTCCAGCAGATCGTGCCGGGCGAGGGGGACGGCGTCGAGCTCCGCGAACCCTCCGTCATACCGGCGTTTCAAGCCTTCGTGCCGGACGTCCTCGAGGACCTGCGGCCAGATCCCCTCGGCTTCGCCCGTGACGACCGAGTCCACGCGCTCCATCGCTTCGTCCAGGCACATGGTGGCGTGGATGCCGCCCATGACAACCGGCACGCCCAGGCGCCGGAAGTGAGCGGCCACTTCATAGGCGCGATTCGCCTGCGAGGTGAAGGCGGTAATACCGACCAGGTCCGGCCGCGGCATGGCCGCATAGTCAGGCCGGCCAAGGTTCTCGTCCACGATCGAGATTTCCCACTCCCGGGGGGTCAGGCCCGCGAGAGCCATGAGGCTCAGCGGTTTCCATACGCGGTAGCGGTTCCACCGGCTCGCCTTGACCTTGACGATGCTGACCAGCGGGTTGGAGGGGTTGATCAGATACAGTCTCATGGCTGCACCTCCGAGGCATTCGGCCGAATTCTAATTGGCTGGCGGGCCTCGGCAAGTCGATGATAGCAGGCAGACTGCACGCCCCGCCGGCTCAGGAGCGAGAATCGCTTCGGGGGCCGGTGCTATCCGCCGCCGGGTAATCACGGGGAGTTCTCTTGCCGGGGGAGCGTCGTTGCTCTTGTTCCCCGGAGCTTCAGAGTACCCTCAGCAGGATGCCCCAGACCAGCAGCCCGGCAGCGGCGAGCCCGGTGGCGACGTTCAGCAGCGTCATGGGGCCGTAGCGCACACGGCGATCGTCAGTCGTTGGCTTCGGGGCCGCAGATTGCAACTGCTGATAGAGATCCGCATGGCGACCGCCGGGCTTCAGGCGGCTCAATCGGTCCGCCACGCGCCGCCGGGCGCGCCTGATCGGATCGTCGTACTGCACACAAACCGTCGCGAAATTGGCGAACAGCACCAGGAACGCAACATACACCGCATACTCCGGCCCGACACCCCAAAGCACCACGACCGCACACACAGCAATGATCAGGAAGGCCCACCGCATGGTTGACCGGCCTTTCCGCACGCGGCCGGGGCATCGGGGCCGCATGCAATCCGAACGGAGAATGCGTCACCACGTCCCCGGGCAATCGCCGGGGGCGTGCGGCGTCTCAAGCCTCGTCACCCCGATGCACCCGGTGGCGAGAAGAGGCGGCCGCATCGTCGAAACACACGACATGAGGCTCCACCATTCTATCGGGCCGCGGCGGCTGAGGGCGGTGGGGCCGTAAGACGCTTCTGCTTCCGGGGCCGGTCCAACCGACCGCCGGAGGATGGTGGAGGCCGGATCGACATTGGGGGGACAGGTCAGCACGGTCGCTTTCGGGTCGATGAGAGCCCCAACCGGGATCGTCCGATGTTTTGCGGGCAGCTTCAGAAGGCGGGCCGACCAGTTGCGCTCCGGCCCCGTGGCAACGGCGGGGGATCCCGCTACGATTGGCTATTCGCCCGTGGAGCAGGGTCATCACGCGGTCAGATGTTCGAGTGGATACAGGACCATCAGGGAGTTTTCTGGTCGGCGGGCGCGGCGTCCATCGTCGTTTTCCTTGGCAGCCTGCTGGTCATGCCCGCCCTCGTGATTCGAATCCGGGCAGATTATTTCGCTCACGACGAGCGTCCCCCGAGCCGGTGGGCCGATCAGCGTCCGCTCGTACGGCAGATGCTGCGCATCGGAAAGAACGTGCTGGGGTGCGTGTTCATGCTGGCGGGCATCGCCATGCTCGTGCTTCCGGGCCAGGGCCTTTTGACCCTGTTGGTCGGGTTCCTGATGGTGGACTTCCCCGGCAAGTATCGGTTCGAGAAATGGCTGGTAGGGCGGCGGTACGTCCTGCGGCTGATCAACTGGCTTCGGCACCGAGCCGGGCGAAGCCCGCTGCAGGTTGCGAAGTAGCGGAGGCCCGGACTACGTCGATCCGGATTGCCCCCGGCGGCACGTCCGGCTGCCGGTGAGCACTTCCCGTTCGCCAATCAGGGTGTTGCCGATGGTGCGTTTCGCCGCACGCGTCGGTGAAGACGGCCGATCCGCCTTCGGCCGGTGGCGCGTCATACCATCTGCCGGCAGCGATGTCCCTACGTCGGCCAGGAGATAGTCGATGACGTCGGCGGCGGTGTACGAACAGTTGCCTGGTTTGAGGAATCGGGCTACCGCGGCGACATCATCACCGGAAGTGATGAGCGGGCGTTCGGTTTCGCCGTCGTGCTGCACCTGCCCGAGGCCGATGTTCGCCATGAGTGCGTTGCAGACGCACTTGCGCCCGCGCGTTTCCTTCTCATCCCCGCCCTTGCGCAGATAGTCATCCACCGGCTCCGCGGGGCATCGCCAGCCAAGCGCTCCGTTCTGTTTCCGATAGGCGTGGCGCAGATAGCCGAGATCACAAATCCGCGTTCTCTTTTCGTAGAGGGCGGAGTCCGAAAGCGTCTCGTCCTTCTGGAGGACCTTGAAGGGGAATCCCGTCGGCGAGGCGATCGGATCGGTCATGACGCGGGCCTGACCGTCGCGACTCATGGCGAGCACCTGCTCCTTCAAATCAGAATCGAGGTCGGATTCTTCGCAGTAGGCGAACGCCGTTCCCACCTGGACGCCGGCAGCCCCCTGCTGCAGCGCCTCGGCGATCCGCTGCGGCTCGGCGCACGATCCGGCAAGCCAGAACGGCAGCCCCATGGCCCCGATTGCCTTGACGTCGGGAATGTCTCGCTTGCCATAGATCGGCTCGCCTTCGAGACTGAGCGTCATCTGTCCGCGCGGCGGCGCGTTGTGGCCACCCGCGGTGGGACCTTCCACGACAAACCCGTCGACGCGGCCGGTCGATCGCTTCATGAGCATGGTCCCGAGCGTCGCGGATGAGATGATGGCGAGGAAGCGGGGCCGCGCCAGCGCCGGAGCGCAGCCGGCTGAGAACTCGCCTGGATCGAACCGCGTGAAGTGCTCCTCCCCGGGAGGCGCGCCTTTGACATCGAGTTTGAGCTCGACGGGCTGGCCTTCGGCAAGATGATCGAGAATACCGGGGACGGCCCTCGGTATTCCCGCGCCCATGATGACCCACGTCACGCCTGCGAGCATCGCCCCGTAGATCGATGGTAACGTCGGAAGCTGGATCTTCTCCAGGTAGTTGATCCCGACCGGCGCGTCGTGGCCCTCCTTTGCCAGGAACACCTCCACGAAATTGCCGGCCACAAGCAGCTCCGTCAGATGCCGCGATGGCCTGGCGGCGGGAACCGGCTTCGATCTGAACGGCTCGTCCTGACGCTTTCCGCCGGCAACGAAATATCGATCGAGGATCCGCCGCGCCGCGTCGGCAAGGGGGAAATGCGATAGCGCTCGTCTCACGTGGCCGCCGGCGTCACCTCGTTGCAGGCGCCTGGTCAGAATGACGTCCACCCCGGTTCCGGAGACGACGCCGAGCTGTCCGGCCGTGGAGACGGCGCGGGCCAGACGCCAACCGGAGACGCCCGCGCCCAAGCCACCCTGGATGACGAGTGGTAGCGAGTCATGCTGCATTTGAGAGCCTCCTGCGCGGGCCCCTGAACATCATCGAACAGCGGTCGTCTGGATGACGAAGCACCCCATCCTCTCGACTGTCCAGGGAGTGAAGCGCAGCGGGTTCTTCACCGCGGTCGCCGCATCGCGGTTCACACGGACCTTTGCCTTCCATGGCGCATCCTCGGCTGAAATCACCAGCGCCTGCGTTGGCCGCCCCCGCGCTCGGTCCGGGCGCGCGCTTCGTTCACCTTGAGTTGACGTCCGCCGAACTCTTTCCCATCGAGGGCGGCGATGGCGTCGCGGGCGGCCTGGTCATTGCGCATTTCGACGAATCCAAATCCTCGCGGACGGCCGGTATCGCGATCGGTGATGAGCGAAACCGTGTCCACTTCACCGTGGCTGCCGAAGAGCTCGCTGATTTCAGACTCGGTCGTTTCAAACGATAGATTGCCGACGTAGATCTTCACGCCTGCATCTCCAAGACCCGAAGACTGGGTGCCGAAAGAGATCGTCGGGTCGACCTGCGTCGGGCTCACCACGCTTGAGATCTCACAGGGGCTCGCGGTGGCGCATCATGAAATTGCGCCGAACGGTAGCACGGCGGGGGATTTGAAGCGAGCGGCAGGTCGGTCATATATAGAAAAAGACGAGAATGCCGGCCCCCGGCCGGTCGCGATCGATGCCCGGCGCCAGATCGCCGCAAGACCCGCAGCCGGCGGGCTTTAGGACCAATCACCAGCGCTGCTCCGAGTCCCGGGATGGGCCGGAAAACGTGCCCCGCCCGGCTCCAAAGCCCCACGATCCTGCCCCGGTCAGCCGGGGAGATCCGAATCACCCACACCCTATTGGCCCTGCGGCCCCTGGGGCGACCGTTGACGCCGGCGAGGCGGGCGGTAGGCTGCAGCCGTCCGGGGGCGCGAACAGGCTGCGTCGGTTGTCATCAGGTCGACACCCATGCCGGCCGAATCGGGAAGTATGCACTGCGATCGGGCGCTCCGGGGGCCGGTCACGAGCGCTTACCGCCCTGGCTGGGAGATCTCTCGCTCCGCACGCTGAGGCTCGAGGCGGGGTCGGGTGTTGTCCGGGCAGGGCGAATCGCGCACGGCATCGCGCAGCCAGCTCGGGTCGAGCACGCGATCGACGCGTTTGAGGATGTGATCATCGCCGTTCGTGACGCGCCGATAGTACGACCATCGTCCGGCCGCCGCAGCTTTTTCAACAGGCCCACTGTCCCGAATTTCTGAGGCATCGTATTGGTGCCTGTCCCGAGTTCATCCCGAGTTTATCTAGGCCACTTCGATACTCAGAACATTGCCAGCTCGGTCAACATGCACATAAAACGTAGTGCGTCTATCCCGCGATTCATATTGAACAGAGTCGAACACCTCTGCTCCAGTCATGTCAAACACAATCTGAAGCGATTCGCGAGGCGCAGCATCCAATCCAGTCCATTCACCGTGTTCCTCTAGCAGCTGATACAGGCGCTCGAGACTAATATCCATGAATTATCCTCCGCACAGCGGAATCATACGAGGGGGCACCGCGTTCCCACCATACCTGATGACGCTAGCACATTTCTGAGTAACCGGATTCACACTCACCCGCAGGTGTTTCCCGGAAGCAAAGCCATTCTCAAGTATGAACGCAACCGTCGCGTGGTCCGGGTCCCAGAACACACGTCCTTTGCGAACTGCACAGTCAATCATCGAGCAGCTCACTCCGCGAGCGCCCATCTTCCGCGCTGCCTCCGCGCCGATGACAACACCCTGGCCGGTTATACGTTGGCCTTTCACTATGATCGCCGTTCCCGCTGTCGCGCTTGGTCTGGCAGCGCACGTGGCCACCTTACCCACCGTGCCGACACGTAGGCATTGGGCGATGCGCCCGATCGGAACAGCCATGAGGATATCGCCTGTGGGCTGCAGGCCTTGGCCGCGATACTCATACTCCTGTGCATCCAAACAAGCCTGGCTGGGGGTCGGATGGTCCACAACGACCGGCCACTCTGGATCTTGACTGCTCCAGGCCCGGCGGTAGAACGAACCCGTCTGCTGATCGCATTCTGCTTCACGATACGCGGCTAGGAGATCCATCCGTGCTCGCGTGAGTTCATCGCGACGATTCTCTCGTTCACGTAGCTGACTGTCGCAGAGAAACACATCAAACCAAGTTGGCTGGAGTTCGTCGAGTTCGGAATCGATCAGGCAGAATAATCGCCCAAAGTTCAGATAGACTTCTGTCGGGCAGCACGGATCAGCATCCATGCATGGTGGGATGCCAGCATCCCCCGCAGCAGCTGGCGGCGAAGATAGGTCTGCTGCATTGAGCTGGAGCGCGGAAGCACCTGATGGGTCATTAGCTGCGTGCGGCCCGCTCGCGACATACTCAAACAGACTCAACCCGTCAATGTAGCCCAGCACATCTCGCTGCAGCCACCTCCCCAACGTCGGCGAGTAGCACCGGTGGCGAACGCTGTACTCACACGTCTCGACGTTGAAGATGTAGCCGTCGTAGCCGATGATGTTGTCCTCGCTGGCGTAGCTGAGCCGGCCGGCGGCGGTCCCGGCGCCAAAGTCAGCCCAGAGAGCCTGCTCGTCGGT
>Ga0272441_10003155_pt1 | contig 31902 bp, 24 predicted proteins | sample SSMProp6N_FD_193582 | JGI IMG/M metagenome (GOLD analysis project Ga0272441, IMG submission 193582) | Marine sediment archaeal communities from Little Sippewissett salt marsh, Falmouth, MA, United States - SSM-Prop-6N | ecosystem: Environmental > Aquatic > Marine > Wetlands > Sediment ... | reverse complement strand
GGCAGGGGCTCTCCATGAGCCATGCCGGAGGCAACACTCAGAATAGACAATAGGTAGGGTGCGATATTTCGCACCATCCATTTTTGTACAAATTCTATTGTCATTATGCAATGCCCTTATGAACTGGCGATCCTATAGACCACGACGACAATGGCCGCGACGAAACCCCAACCGATTAGGAAGCCAACGACCGATTCTTTCGACGGGATCATGAATTCGAGATTCGTATTCGGGAAAATGTTCCGCTTCTCGGGCACGACCGCCCCCTCCGGCAACGTGCAGGGCGCAGCGGGCTGCTCGCCCGGCTTGATCGGTGTTCGGATCAGGGCATAGTAATTGTCAAGTTTTGCAGTAGCCACCGGCCTGGTGAACAAGCTGACGAGGATGCCGGCGATCAGTCCGGCCGATAGATAGAGAATCATCTGCCAGGGCAGATAAAGCTGGCCATTCCAAAGCATAAAGTCCGGCATGCTCTGTGCGCAACTGGCATTAAAATCCCAGAGGACAAAATCGCCGAATGAGATTTTGCTGGTGAACAGCATCACCGCAAAGCTGACCAGGGTCGCGGCCCACGCTCCGGCGACCGTCGTCCGACGCCAGAACAGACCCAGCCAGAACGCCAGTCCCATCATCGCCGAGACCTTCCAGAATATCTCCAGTCCCGCCACAACGCCGGGCAGCCAGAAGGCAAAAACAACACCGCCGGAAACCACAGCCACCGAGGCGATTCGCCCGACCGTGACATAGTGGCCTTGTTTGCGGCCCGGCGCCAAGGGTCTGTAGATGTTCTCTGTAAACAATCCCGCCGATGCGATCATGAACGCATCGCACGAACTCATCACCGATGCTAAAAGTGCCGCTAAGAAGATACCGAGGATCCCCGGTAGAATCTTCGGCAAAAAGTCGCCCGCTACCGCCCCAAACACTTTGTCCGGCTCGACCTCGATGCCCCGGCTGCCGAAATAGACGATGGCGGCAAGCCCCGTCAGGCACCAGGGAATGGTGCAGATGCGCTTCAAGAGGTTTCCAAACATCCATCCGAATCGTCCTTCCATTTCCGTCTTGCCCGCGGCGCAGTTGCTCATCGTGTGCGGCTGGGTTACGATCCCCACTAATCCATTGAACGCAATCACCGCAATATAGAAAAAACCGATCTCCGCCGGGGCAACCAGAGTTAACTTAGATGAATCAGTGATAGCCTCGCGAATGCCATCCATCCAACCGACAGCATTCATGATCAGTGGAAGTAACAGGAAGGAGAAAATGATGGTCAGGATGCCCTGGATAAAATCGGTAATGATGGCCGCGGCAAGCCCTCCGGCTACACCGTATATCACGAACACAACTGTCATTATGGCAATCGCCACGTTTGCCGACAGCAATCCCTGCGTACTGGCGGAGATCACCTCGCTCGAACCGCGCAGCATAAGGCCGATATTCACCGACAGGTTCATCATGCCAATCACGGCATAGAGCATCGCGACGCTGCGGTTGTATCGCGCATCGAACACGTCCCCCGTCGTGATCGCGCGAAACCGTCTCATCACGGGAGCGATCAACCAGTAGAACGGCGTACAGGGAAGCCAGAGCCACTGATACCAGATCCCGGAAAGCCCGCTCGAAAAGCTCTTCGACGCGACGCCCACCGCCTGGTCCGAATGCGTCCCGGCCCCGAACCCGAACATGACCATCATCGCCTTGCCGAATCGCCGGGGCATGAAAAAGTCATGGCTCTCTTTGATCTTCTTGGCGCTCCAGAAGCCGATAGCCGCCATGCCGAGCAGATAAAGGCCCAATACAAGAATGTCCACAATGTGCAGTCCGAACATGTCTGTCGTCTCCTACAATCTACCTTCGAGTTTTGGTGAATGTAATCGAAAAAAAGACTCTTGAAAACAGCAAATGGAAAATAAAAAACCCCGCAGCGCATCCGTTCGCTACGGGGCAATGAAAAAGCCATGTTATATAACTTTGTTGATAATCGATTAAATCCAACGGCCTATCGGAGTACCGAGTATCATTGATCTTCGTTTGTCTCCTTTTTCTCACCCTTTTGCACGATCGGCTCAACCTGGATCAACCCATGTTTGGCGACGATTTTCCATTCTCTCTCATCGTCCTCGCCCGAAGGGGTCGTGGCTGTCTCTATGTCAGGTTCTCGCGGTATTCTCACTTCCACGCCCAGCCGGCCCAGTTCGTTCGCCACGTCCGGCTGGCTCCGATCGAACTGGAAACTGCGCACGAGATATTCCTTGGCTTTGGCTTGATCGCCTTTTTGCATATAAAAGAAGGCGAGTTCCTTGTTCACGCGGGCCGAATCCGGCGCCACGCGAAGCGCCTGCTGATAACACATGAGTGCATAGTCATCAAGCTGCTCGTTTCGAAACGCCTTGGCGAGTAGAAGGGATTGACCGGGCATAGTCGATACCCGATTCATATACAGATCGGCGTAGCTCTTGCCTTTCGTCGGATGACTGCTATTCAAAAACAACTTTACCATGGCGGCCTGAGTCTGGACGTGGGCGGGATCGAAACTTAACGCCACATTGTAATGATATTCCGCCTTCTCCGTAAGTCCTTCGGCCTGATAGATTTGTCCCATGTTAAAATGCGCCTGGGGATCTTGAAAGTTTCGTTCGAGGGCTCTTAACGCCTCCGCTTTCCTGGCGTCCATCGGTAAACTCCGGCCCCCGTCAGCGGCCTGTTGTCCTTCACAACCGATGAGAGATAACACGCAAAATGAAAAAAGGAAAAGAGTAAAAAGAGAAATGAAACCGCCGCCAAAAGTGCAACTTCCTGTCCTCAACTTTTCACTTACATTCTTTACTGCCATTCCGGCCTCCACCGAAAAACGTCCTGATCCATCTTCTCATTTTTGCCAGCGGTAATGAAGTATGCTTACACTTACTACAAGATAAAAATCTTTGCAAGAAAAAACTGAACAAAACAAAATAAAATGTTATATTTTTTCTGGACACCCCACAAAGAAGACGAACGTTTGAAGATAAAAAGATGCACTCAATCATACTAACCGATTCACTTTGTCATCCCTGCGAAAGCAGGGATCCATAAAACAGAACGGTGAAAGTGGATTCCCGCTTCCGCGGGAATGACAGATCGTGCTATGTTATTACCAATGAAAGACTTGTTGTCATTGTACTCTCGAAAACGATCAGTTCGCATTTCTTATCTTGTATCTTGTTGTAATAAAACCATTCGATCCGGCGACTAACATGGTGAAGACCCGCAGGACGCGGCGGTTAAAGAAAGCACGGCTTGCTTCGATTGGAAACGCAAGGCAAAACGGGCTAAAGAAAATACCGATGGAACGTGCAAGTGATTGACTGGAATATAATTATCAAAGAGCATGGCCCCTCTGTATGGAAGACGGCTTACCGATTACTCGGCAATCATGCCGATGCGGCCGACTGCTTTCAAGAAACGTTTGTTTCCGCTTTAAGTTTCTGTCGGCGTCAGCGGGTACGGAATTACTCGGCCCTATTGGCCCATCTGGCCACGGCAAGGGCGATCGATCAGTTGCGTCGGCGCTTTCGGCAAGCCCAGTCGAAGACAGACTTTATGGATTGTACCGTTGAAGAGTACGACAATGCGGGTCCGTACCAGCAGGCGGAACGACAGGAATTGGCCGACAAGGTGCGTCAATCGCTCAGTGCATTGACGCCGCAGGAAGCCCAGGTTTTTTGTTTGCGATATTTGAATGACATGAGCTATCGAGAGATTGCCAAACAACTCGGTATTTCGACGAACTCGGCCGGTGTATTACTGCACCGGGCCAGAACGAGACTACGAGAGTCCGTAGAGTTCTCGACTCCGGAATGAGAGTGAGGTTGCACTATGGAAGACAAAAAAGATATTCTGGAAAAAGCGGCGGACGTTCTTAAAGACGAAAAAATCCCGCCGGGCCCGTCGCAAGAGCTGGTCAATGAGACCCTGGCCAGGCTGGCGGACACATCCGAGCACCCGGAAACCATCCAACTCGGACATCGAATCCGGCTTCGCGAACGGCTCAGAGTCATCCATCACCTCTACAAAGTCGCCGCCGCCGTGATACTCCTGCTTGTGGGCGGGTACGCCGTCGGTCGGCTCTCGGCGCCTCGACCGCCGGATATGAAGGAACTTCAAGCCGTTTTGGTCCCGGCCATTCGCGAGGAACTGCTCGATGAGATCAATGAGAATCTCCAATCCAGTTACGCCAGTCTGACGGACAGTCTCGATCGGAAATACCAGCAAGACCTGAACCGGGTCGGCATGCAAATTATGGCCGCTGCAAATACGGTGACGAACGAACGGCTCGCTGAACTGGCCGAATCCTTCAACGCGTATCAAACCCAAGAACGGCAATGGTTTACAACCATGCTGGAGCGGTTGGAATCGAATCGTCTGCAAGATAGCGCGGTGTTGAGCAACGCATTGGTGACCGTTGCACAGCAAACGAAAGAAGAGATGGAGCGCACTAAACAAGATATCGTGCAACTGTTGCCTTATACCCAACCCACCGGTTCGGCTCCAGACTAATTCAAAGATACAAACAATTTACTCAGGGGCTCACTGATTCGCAGAAACAAGTTAAATCCTCGGTACCGTAAAAATAGAATCAACTCACAAAACAATTTTGAACGAAAGGAACAGACAATGAAAGCGCTCATCCGAACAATCATAATATGGGTCCTTGTTAATCTCGTCGCTACAGGCCCGCTTTTCGCCCGGAACATGGTCGGCGAAGAAAGCCCAATCACCCCCAAGATACAAGCCAAACAAGTCGATCCCGCACGGAAACAAGCAGATTTCGTACAATCCAATATTACAGGAATCGCTCAAAAGCAAGCGGGATATGGCAGGAGTCTTACCCTTCCATCTATTTCTGAGGATAGTATCATTGCCTATGGTTCCCGATCCGGCGGCGCCGGCAAAGTTCTTGTGATCCCCTCGGCCGAGGTGACGACGGAAGATATCGCGACGATCACCGAAGATATGAACATTATGTCGCGTATCTTTGAAAAGAACCTTCAACAGGCTCAAATCAAGGTCAACAGCATGTTCTTTTCCAGCTCAGACCCATTCCCAATGGCCTTTTCATGGGGAAAACCGTCAACGCAGGGGATGTATCTGCAGGGCTATGGGGCCTTGTTCCTGATGAAAGTGGACTTTCCGCTCTCCCCCGGACCCCAGGTTGAGAAAGAACAAGAAACACAACAAGAAAAGACAGAAGACGTCGATCCGGTCTGGATACAGTTTCGACGGGAAATGTATGAGCCGGACAAATCCAGGAAGGAGCAAACCAAAAAGACAAGGAAAGAATACGATGCCGAGAAAGTCGAAAATCTCAAGACCACCTTTATTAAAAGCCTCAAACACGCAACGAACATCCGCAATTTGAAGCCGGATGAATCTGTTATTCTTACCATTACGGGAAGCCATCACTCCTCCGGGTATAAAAGCGTCAGGACGATTCCGGGAAGAAACGAAGTCATCGTGATCGATAAGAACAATAAGTCACAAATCATCACGGGAGACCAGATCGGTGATATCGGGCTTTCTTTACCTACGGTTCTTGTCATTCGCGTCAAAAAGTCCGATATTGACCGTTTTGCCAAGGGTGATCTTGACTTCGATCAATTCCAACAACAAACACAGATTCTCACCAGCACCTACCTGGCCGACCAATCCGGATCGGAAAATCCATTTGCAGGTCTTTCCTACCGTTAATTCAAGTGGATTTTCGCCTATTGACCGGCAGTGGACGTTTGGAAAACTCAGGCCGAGCTTTTGGGCTCGGCCTTTTTTGTCTGAATGCGGATGAGAGGAGTCGAACCTCCACGGGCCGAAGCCCACAGGCACCTGAAGCCTGCGCGTCTGCCAATTCCGCCACATCCGCGGCTTTCGCTGTGCTCATTTTCTATCAATCCGGGGCCCGGAAATTATCGGCCCCTCCGATTGAGCAAAGCAGAGGCCTTTCGAAGGGTTTATACCACGCGTCCCGGCGACACGTCAAGATTTTTCGTGTTTATCTGAACAACAAAAACACAGGAAAACAAAAATGGAAATCTCTCCATGCATTTCCAGGGATGACGTCTTATAAATCGTTTTCGGCGGTATAAGGCGGATTTGATGGGGTCACACCAACACACGATCTTTGGAAATTCGCAAATTTTCCCTAAGCCCCCCCCACCCGGTTTCCGAAAGAATAGGAAGCGGTATTTTTGTCTTTAGGGATTATTGAAGTATATTTTAATTAAAGCGGGTCGGAGAAATATCAGACCTATCAGATGGGAGGCTAACCGATGAGAGGACCGGGCCAAATAGTGCGGACGAATCCGTTCCACGAACAGGCCCCTCATCAAGTGCCGACATCCTGATAAACTGAAGATGGACACTGTACAAACGAAAATACAATTTCCGGATATAGAATCCGAACTGCCCTTCGGCAAACTGCTTGTATCTAAAGGCCTGCTGAGCCAGACCGAACTGGTCAAGGTTCTGAACAAGCAGCGCGAGCACGGCGGCCGGCTCGGTGAGATCCTTCTTCATCTCAAGATGCTGGACGACAAAGCGATCACGTCCGCTTTGGCCGAGCATTTTGCGATGGAATACATCGAGTTCGACGACGCCAGGCAAACGAGCCGGATCGATCGAAGCGTCGCTCGCATGTTGCCGGAAAGTATCGCCAAGAAATTCTGTCTCGTCGCGCTTTCTGAGGAGGCGAACTGTATTGTCGTCGCCATGGCGGATCCGCTCAACGTCGTCGCCATGGACACGGTGTCACTAAGACTCAAGCGCAAGATCAAAACCGCGATCAGCTCACCCCGCGAGATTCGCCAGGCCATCGAGTTGATTTATCACGGTTCGGACCTCGAAGAACAGCAGCTTCGCGACTTGGTGGAGATCGAGGTCGGCGGCTCAAACGCCCAAGAGGATATCGTTTTAGAGGACGCGATGGAACCGGAGGAAACTGGTGGTGAGGACGCCGCGAACAAAGCCCCCGTGATTCGATTCGTGGACCTGCTAATGAGCCAGGCTGTTAAAACAAAAGCCAGCGATATTCACATCGAGCCCCAGGAGAAATCGACCGTAGTTCGGATGCGTGTGGACGGTGTGCTTCGGGACATGATTCCGCCCGCCAAGAAAATGCAGGCGGCGGTCGTCGCCCGGATTAAGATTGTGGCGCAGTTGGATATTGCCGAGCGCCGATTGCCGCAGGACGGTCGCTTCAAAATGAAAGTCTCCGGCCGGGCCATCGACGTTCGCGTCTCGACGATTCCGACGATCTACGGCGAAAAAGTCGTCATGCGTATCCTGGATACCTCGGCGGTGAAACACGACCTGGACGTGCTCGGGCTTGCACCCCAGCGTCTTGAAGAATTTAAAGAAAAACTTTCACAACCGCACGGCATCATCATTGTCACCGGCCCGACCGGCAGCGGCAAAAGCACGACGCTATATTCGGCGCTCAGTTACGTGAAAGATCCGACGAAGAATATTACTACCGTCGAAGATCCCGTCGAATATCGTTTGGCCGGGATTAACCAGATTCAGGTTAAGCCCCAGATTGACCTTACGTTTGCGCGGTGTTTAAGGGCCATCTTACGACAGGACCCGGACATCGTGCTCATCGGTGAGATTCGAGATAAAGAGACCGTAGAAATTGCCATCAAAGCCTCCTTAACGGGGCATCTGGTGTTAAGCACATTTCATACCAACGACGCCGTCAGCGCGATCAGCCGGCTCCTTTACATGGGCATCGAGCGGTATTTGTTGGCCTCGGCGCTCAACCTGGTGATCGCCCAACGGCTGGTGAGAAGAATTTGCGACCAATGCAAAGAGCCCGTGACGCTGCCCGAGGACGTTCTTCGGCGTTTACAACTCGACGACAAGCAAGTCAAGAAGGCCGTTTTCTATCACGGTCGAGGCTGTTCGGCGTGTGGGAACATGGGCTATCGAGGCCGATTGCCCATTTTCGAGTTCCTGGGAATAGATAGCGAGTTGAGTGAAACAATTATTGCCGGTCAGACGGAGTCTCAGATACGGACGGTCGCGCGTCAGAAAGGGTACGAAAGCCTGCTTCAGGACGGGACGAAAAAGATATTACAGGGTCTCACCACGGCCGAAGAGGTGATCGGTGTGGCGGCGACGGGAAAAGAGTAAGCGTCGAGCGCCCGAAGGAGCATTGAGAAGGGATAAGTTAGACACATGAAAAGTTACGGATATGTCGCACGCGATTTATCAGGGGTATTGAAGAAAGGCCTGTTGCAGGCGGCTTGCTCCAATGAAGTGCTCAATCAACTTCGCAAGCAGGGCTTCACGCCGATCTCCGTCAAGGAGATCTCCCTGAATGCCAAGAAAGCCCATCAACGGGCCCGTCGTAAACGTATCAAGTCGGCAGACCTGGCCACTTTATGCTGGCAATTATCGACGATGCTTCAGGGCGGTATTCCGATTACCACCGCTTTGGATATTATCAGTGACGATACGGACAATCTTATCCTTCGCGATGTTCTCCATCAACTTTCGGATAAGGTCAGCAAGGGGCAGCCGTTCTCGGAATGCATCGCCGAATTTCCACGGGTTTTCAACCGGCTCTCCTGCGCGATGATTCTGGCGGGGGAAACCAGCGGTAACCTTGCGAACGTCGTGAACAAACTGGCGGAGTATTACGACAACCGCGATAAGGTCGCCAAGAAAGTCAAAGGCGCTATGGCCTATCCCATGTTCGTGCTTTCGTTCATCGTTCTGATCGTCATTTTTATTATGGCGTTTATTGTGCCGCGATTCCGAAAAATATTCGATCAGCTCGGCGGCACGATGCCCGCTTTTACCCGGGGATTCATGAGCTTTTACGATCTGTTGGCCCACAATATTCTCTATATTGTCGTGGGTTTCGTTCTCTTGACCATCCTTGCCGTTTCCGTCACGAAGCTGCCTAAAGGGCATTATTGGCTCAGTAAAATCTGTCTGAAGATCCCCCTGTTCGGCAAGATCATCAGCCACGCCTTCGTGGCCACCTTTTGCCGAACCACCTCGACGTTGCTCGTTGCGGGCGTTTCCGTGCTTGATGCGTTCAATATTCTTACGGGTATGACGAATAACGACATTATCAAAAAAGCCATCCATCAGACGAAAGAGAATATTGAAGGAGGGTCCAATATCTCAACGAGTATGAGTCAGGCGGGCTTTTTCCCGAATATGGTCGTTAAAATGATCCAGGTCGGTGAAGAAAGCGGCTCCACCGCCGACGTGCTCGATAAAACAAGCGAACACTACGAGCGAAAGGTGGACACCACCGTGACCGCCCTGATGAGTTTGCTCGAGCCGGTGATGATTGTAACGGTTGGTGCGATTGTATCGGTTATCGTGATTGCCCTTTATCTGCCCATCTTCACGATGTCGGATATGTAGCCCGATGCCACGCGATAGTGGCGGAACATGCGCTAAAAATGCTCAAGAGAGAGTGAAGTCGCTCGCGGATTTGACCGACAATGAAAAAGGCCGGGCGAGGTACTTGGCCGCGAGATGTTAATAAGATTGCTTTTTGGAGAGATGAAAATGAACTACAGAAAAGGCTTTACGCTGGTGGAACTCATGGTGGTGATTCTCATCGTTGGGATCTTGGCCGCGGTGGCGATTCCGCTCATGCAGGGTCGGATTGACAAGGCCAAATGGTCGGAGGCGAACGCCGCAGCGGGTACGATTCGTACAGCGGTGCGTGCCTATGCCGCCGAGACGAGCATCTCCACGGCTTCAACGGCCTGTACCGGCAAAACGTGCGACGATTCGGACGTCCAGGCCGCTCTCGGTTTCAACTCGACCGATTTGGATGGCACCTACTTCGAGGCCGACTGCTACACCATTACGTCTGTGAACTCGAGCGGCATTGCGGTGATTACCGTCTCCGGCGATGACAGCAGCAAGACCGGTGCGCCGAGCGGTTCGTATCAGCTTGAGGCGGATGGTGATTGGGTCAAGCAGGCATCAGAATAATCAAGACATGCCATAAACGCTTGTTCCGTTCTCATAGGGAAGTGTATGGAAATGTCACTTCCTATACACATCGCACCTCGCCTGAAAAGGCCAAGTGATCGAATGCGGCGGATCACCGGAGCATAGAGGGATGTGATCCTCAGATAAATTTGGGTGGCTGTGGTCGATCTGACAACAGCCACTTTTCTCTTTCCTCTCGAAGAACCTCCATTTAAGCTGTTGCTCCCTTAATGAATACATACGTAGTACTACGTATTTTTGTCTGTTCCGTCGTAATTTATTCATCCGCATGATTCCATCAACCGATATACACAATGCGGGTAAGCACACATGAGAAGAAATTGGGTACCATCTCTCCTCGACGCTCTACTTTGTATAGATTGGCACCAAGCAACGATTGACACAACCGCGACTTTCTCCCAGAAACATAATTAAGACCTTCTATGTGCTGGAATAACAGGAGAGACATTATGAGCGGTCCGCGAGCCAAAGTCGCATCAGGTGTAAGCTTGACTGAAGTCATGGTAGCCTCGGTCGTCCTGGTCATTGGCGTCACGGGTGCCTTGAGCTATGACTACCACGTAACTAAAGACGCCCGGATAGCCAGTGCTCACATCACGGCCACACGGACAGTTCAATTGGTGCTGGAAGACTGGATGAGCACGGGCGGCGCGGAACAGTACGACCCGTTCGCGCTGAAACTGGGCTTCTCACCGGCTTTGGATATCCCCTCCGGCTTTGGCCAGGGACAGGCAGATGAACTCGGCAGTCCTCTTAATGAGGCTATCTACGCCATCACAATCGACGATGTACCTATGCTGATCATGCTTGCCTACAAAGACGTGGCTTACGATACCGCGGCACAGGTCACACTCCGACAGCTTTCCGTCATCGTAGAATTTGGGGTGACCTCCGGAGAAACAATGGCCGACTGGCTGGCGAACATTCGACCTGTTATTCTGACGACCTATGTTCGAGTGGATGCAGCAGGGGGTTAGCAGCGCGAATCGTCACACCGATAAGTAAAAATCGTATTCAAGTGCGCAGGATACAAGATGAGACATAGAAACAAGAAATTCCGATGCGGCATGACTTTGATTGAGCTCACGACCGCCATGATGATTAACGTCCTTGTCATACTCACGATTGGGATCATGTTAGTCAGAGGCAACCGGATCTGGCACAAAACATATAATCTGGCCAATAAGAAGATCAGACAGGATGCACAGGCCGTTACCGTGGCTTTTGGCAGTATGGGTAGAAAAGCCAATCGTCTTGGCTATACAATCTACAACGTCAATGGAAACACATTGACGCCCGCCTTGCCGCAGACATCGGATCCGCAGGAAATCGTCTCCGGCGACGCTGTGGAATTCCGATACTGGGACGTCGGTTGTGACGAAACCGACAGTCACAACTTGATGGATCCCACAAAGATAGCGACCGCGTACGCGCTTTTTTACCTCGACGGCGAAACGCTTAAGGTTGACTATGGTCCCTATCCTCCCGGGGCCGCACCGCAAGACGGCGGAAATAGAAATACCTCCGATGTGACGACGACAATTCTCGCCGAACAGGCCTCCACCGACGAGAACCTGGAAGTCGGGGCCTTCAGCCACACGACGTTAAACGGCCTGGGACAAGGATGCGTGCGAACCAATATCATTTTGACGGATCCCGAGGACGACGAAACAGTCAAAGTCCTGACCGCCACATTCATGCGGAACATATGGCCGAGGTAATATCGAAGGTCTATCTCGTGAAAGATCAGGCAAGATATGAAACAAATAACTCGTACTAAAAGATTGAAAAACGGCGCTGCTCTCCTTATCGTCGCAATTTCATTGGTTGTCCTCTCTCTATTAGGATCCGGCATGTTGACCGTCGCCCACGGCGTCCGACGTAGGGCCGTCATGCTGAAAAATGAAGCGGTCGCCAGATGCTCCGCAGAAGCCGGCTATCAACAGGCGGTTTTTTGGATGAGCCAACAGGAAGATATGATCAGGGCCTTGCAGGAAGAAGTGTCGGGAACAAGCGGTACGCTGAGTTTGGCGAGTGGAGAGTGCGATTATTACATTGATTTCTTCTCCTATTACGGTACTCGTCCCGTCTTCAATATAATCTCCAACGGCCAAAGCGGCATGTTTAACAGAACCGTGAATGTTCTGGTCGTCCAAGCCGTAAGCGGTTGGGATATTGGTTTGTGCGAAGTGCCGAGCGGAATGGGAAGCACGATGCCGGTCCACTTCGCCGACGGAGAGACAATCGACATGCCTTTGCATATTAACGACCGTCAAGACGATCCCGACAATAGAGATATTCATATCATCGGCAGCCCGGAATTCAAACAGCGCGTCACGATGGGGGAATCGAGATATACCCTCGACGGGTCGGACAAATACTCATCCGTTCTCGATACGTTTAATGACGGTATTTACTTTGATCAGCCCAATAATAGAGTCATCGGGCAAGATTCCATCGGTAGCAAGGTGGAACGCTTCAAAGATCGTACCAAAGTAGAGTATATCTTCGAACCGAAGGCACAGGCGCCGATTCCGAGCCCGCACGCTGCGGTTCAACTTGAGTTCTTTGTTGAAGACGGTGTCGGAAAAGTCTGCATTACCAATGACTGCACGGTTCTCGGATATCAAAGAAACCAGGATGATCAAACCTTCGACTATGAAATCAAACCCGGCACCAGTGATATAACTGAATTTAGACGATATGACATTTACAGTTACCATTATATGCCCAAGGACGCCGTTGAACAAGGCCAGCGATATACCCTGCCCATCGAGGACACGTATGTGGCCCAGTCTTTCGGCGGTGTGGAAACTGAACCGGGCGGTCAGATTTTCGTGGACGGAAACGTCGTCATAGGCGGCAGTAGAACAGAGCATGATGGTCAGCAGGTCGTCAAAGGCAATATTACCGTCGTCGCCACAGGCAATATCTGGATTGCCGACTCCGTCATCGTGGATGGCGATCGCGACGCGGACGGAATGCCGTCGGGGGATAATCCGAACATCCTGGGTCTCGTTTCGCAGAAGGTCATCAAAGTCGTTGACCCGGGCGTCTCCAGCTACTCCGAAGGAGGCGCCAGCAACTACCCGGGGCCGCCCGAGAAGTTGAAGTTCTTCGAGTATGTCCCTATTGGCTGCATTGACGATGCGGGAGCCGACACGAGTGACGGCGATACTGACGAGCAGTATGACGAGGACCTGTGCAGCAGACACTTGCCGGGCGAGATGGTTGTCGAGGCCTCAATGACGATCGGCGGCGGGGGGTGGGGCGCAGAGAACGTCCGGCGCGGGTCGTACGGGGGCCGGAAAGAAGCCAGCGGAAACCAAGACACACTCATCGTTCGCGGAAGCATCACGGAAGCTATCCGAGGCGTCGTTGGATTGATCGATTATGATGGGTACCTTAAATCCTATTACTTCGACGAAAGACTCATTCAAGGCATTTTACCGGGCGATATGTGGTTGAACGGTAAATTTATACCTACACCGGGAGGTTGGCATGATTATCGGACGCATTAGGGCCGGACCTCTCCTTCCTAAATCAGCATAATTTCAATTTCTAAGTAAAATCCCCGCCTTTTTGCGCCGATGATGAATGATGTTAGAAAAATGTTTATCGAGCAGGCGCTCGGTGTATGAGGGCGATTTGTCGATAGTTTGCACAATTCGGATGACGTAACTGACGGAGGGATGGCTTTCGCTCCCGGGGGTCTTCCACGAGAGATTGATAAACATGGATTGGAAACGAACACTTCACTTTGGAAAGGGCGCGACGCTGGGGTTGGATATTGGTTCGACCGCCGTCAAAATGGTCGTCCTGGATCCGGGCACATCCGGTTATTCCATCACCGCCGCCGGCATCGCCCGGATCGCGAAGGCCGAGCAAGGTAACGGTGATCGCAGATCAAACGCCATCCGTGCCGTTCGCGAGTGCTTTGCGCAAATACAAACCAAGGTGAAATACGCCGTCTGCGGTGTGAGCGGTCAAGATGTCGCCGTGCGGGATTTCGAATTTGCCCCACTTCAGGAGAACGAAATCGCGGCCGCCGTCTCACTCGAAGCGTCTCAGGTTTGTCCGTTCAATGTCACCGATATCGCCGTTGATTATCAGGTTCTCCCGAACGACGAGGCCAAGACCAAAGGCATCCTGGTCGCCGCGACGAACACAATCGTGGCCGATAAGATGCAGCTTATCAGGGACGCGGGCCTGAAGTGCGTCTTGATGGACGTGGACGGGCTGGCGCTTCTGAATTGCCACAACGCTTCGGTCAATGCAGACCCAAAGCGTCCGGTCGAGCGCTCCGTTGCCATTTTAAACGTCGGCGCCTCCCATACCACCCTGGCGATTATGGATAAGGACGGGTGGCCGTTTATCCGCGATATGAGTCAGGCCGGTGACGATATCCTGATGCAGATGGCCGCACTGCACGAGACGTCAACGGAAACGATCCGGGACATTTTGTTCAATGATCGTCCCGCCGGCGAATTGAATTTACAGAAGAGCCTGGTCAAGACGTGTCAGGCGTTAATCACCAACATTAGCGGCTCGTTGCGTTACTACACCGCTCAGGCGAAATCAACAAATGTTGAAAAAATCCTTGTGTGTGGTGGATTTTCATTAGCCCAGGGATTCGTTGACCTTTTGAACAGCCGGCTCGGCACTGACGCGGTCGTATGGAATCCATTCGACCAGATGCGCATCAAATCGAGCCGGCGCTGTGAAGAAATCTGTGCAAAGAAGGGACCGGCTCTGGCTATCGCCGCCGGTCTTGCGATGAGAACTTTCTCCTGAATGCGTCGGAACGAAAAACCGAACAACAGGTAGGTAGAAGAAACTTTATGTTTACAATCGATTTGCTCAATGGGCAGGGAAGGCCCCAAAAAACCAGGCCGGGGGGCGTCGTGATTGTCGCCTTGACCGCCATTTTGCCCGTTCTTCTCGGATTGGGAACGTTCGGTCTCTATCTGCACAACAAGGTGATTGTGTCTTTGAAAGATCGTGAAATCGCGAAAAGCGAAGCACGGATTGAGAAATTTTCCGACGCCCTGAAGCTGCGCGACGCGTTAATGAAGGAGAAAATCACTTACGGCAACTGCTTGTCGGAAGTGGGCTCGACCCTTAAGAATTATTCTCAATGGTCGCCGATACTAATCACCGTCGTCGAGAACATGCCCGAAACGGTTGTCCTCACCTCGCTGGAGGTCGAACGCAAAACAACCAAGGTCAAAGTGCCCGACAAAGACGATCCGAAAGAAACGAAAGAGATCGACGCGCCGTATCGCGTGTTGCGTCTGGGCGTGAGCGGTAGGCCCCAGCAAAACTGCGACGACGCGGTCCGACGTTTTCAGGAAGGTCTGCGCACGTCGGACCTTCTCGGACCCACACTCGAAAAAATTAACGTTTCACGGAAGTCGAAGATGATGAAGGGCCAAGATGTCTTTACGTACGAGATCACGTGTACCTTCGAGCCGAGATTATAGTATGACATTCTTTACGGAATATAAGACGTATCTGAAAAGAGCCGGGATCGTATGGATGTTGTCCCTGGTCTTATGTCTGTTGGCTTATCTGCTTGTGCTTCGACCGCAGTATAACATCAAGCGGCGCCTCGAACGCAACCTCGACGAGCAAAAGCAGACCTATGCGGCCGCGCGACGAGCCACACAGGAAAAAAACAGAATCCAATTAAACGAACACATTCAACGTCTTCGGACCCAGATCAAAGGCTTCGTCATTAACTCCGACGAATTAACGGACTTGACATTTGATATCAGTCAAATAGCCAATAGGGAGAAGCTCGCGTCGTTCAGCGTGACACCGCGAAGCAAACGAAGCGGGGGGCGGCGCGGTACCGCCGGAGAGAAATCTGACAACAATGCTATCAACGAAAATCTCATCGATATCAGGTTTATCGCCCGGTTCCATCAGTTCGCCGCTTTTGTGAATGCCCTGGAGAGACACCGTCCGGTCCTTTTTATCGATGAATTTTCCATCACCCGTTCGTCTCAGGATGAGTCCATCTATCAAGCGACTCTGGACGTGACGGCGTTCGTCAGAAAACAGCAGGATAATGAAACCGCCGATAAGGGCTCGACAACAACTTACAGCGCGAAATTATGAAAACGATAGTCATAGCTAATCAAAAAGGGGGATGCGGCAAGACCACGACCGCGGTGAATCTCGCGGCGTCCTTTGCCGAAAACGGCGACAACACGTTGCTGATCGACCTTGACCCGCAGGGCCATAGCACGATCGGATTTGGGTATGATCCCGATGGGATGAACAGGACGATTTACGACGCCCTGATGAACAAGAAAATCGGGATTTCAGACGTGACGACGCACACGAAGTTGGAATACCTCGATCTGGCGCCGGGCAACGTCCTGCTTTCGGGCGCCGAGTCCGATCTGGCGAGCATCGCCGTCCTGAGCGAGAGGCTTAAAGCGGTCGAGAATCTCTACGACGTGTGTATTATCGACTGCCCTCCTTCGCTGAGCATGTTGACCCTCAACGCCCTTTACGCCTGCGCCGGGGTCGTCGTGCCGGTGCAAGTGCATTACTATGCCATGGAAGGCCTGAAACAGCTTTTCGAGACCGTCAACGCCATTAACGGGTACTTTCAGCCGTGTCACGTCAGAATCTTGGGCATCTTGCTCACGTTTGTCGAAAACAACACGCTGCTCAGTCGAGAAGTTCAGCAGCAAATGCGAGAATACTTCGGGGATCTGGTGTTTGAGACGATTATTCATAAGAACGTCAGGCTGGCGGAGGCCCCGAGCGCCGGCGAACCGATTGTGATCTATGCGTCCCGAAGCCGGGCCGCCCAGGAGTATCGGGCGCTGACCCAGGAAATCATCGAGGGCTGGACGTTGGTCGAACAGATCAAGACATTAGCCGAAGAAATAAGCGAGATTGAGCAGGTCGCCGATCCCGAACCCTCGGTCAGGAGATAATCAATGGCAAAATCTCGCAAAAAGAAGATAGGACTACAGAAAAAGGTCTCCTCCGTCTTTGAGGGTGTGTCCATTCCTCAGGCTGACGACACCGTACAGACTTCCCCGGCGTCCACGGCCGAGGACCCCTGTGATGCTTCTTCAAAATCAACGCCGAACGACTCGTTGGTTTCAAAAAGTTCCCTGATGAAGAAAGTCCGTCGATCAAAACGTTCATCGGACAAAGCCGTAAAAAGAACCACGAAAAAGGTCGCCGTAAAAAAAGCCACGAAAAAGGTTGTCGCAAAAAGAACGGCCTCGAAGGTTTCCACCTCAAAGGATTCTCCGACCCGAAAGACCCGCCGGGCGAAGGGCAAGACGGACATAACTGTAGAAAAAACCACGAAAAAGGTCGTCTCAAAAAGGACGGCCTCGAAGGTTTCAGCCTCAAAGGATTCTCCGACCCGAAAGACCCGCCAAACGAAGGACAAAACGGACAAAACGGTAAAGAAGACGCGAACGAGAACGGTCTCAAAACGAACCGCTTCGGCTCCTTCAGCTTCAAAGGATTCTACCACTCAAAAGACCCGTCATGCGAAGGGCAAGACGGGCAAAGCTGTAGAAAAAACCACAAAATTAGTCCTTCCCAAACCGACGGATCTGGATCCTCCAACTCTGCAGGAGGCTACGACGCAAAAGCCCGGTCGAGCTAAAAATAAACCGGACAAAGCCATAGAAGAAATCGTAAAAACAGTCTTTTCAGAACAGACGGCCTTGGACCCTTTAGTCCCACGGGACTCCACGGCTCCCAAACCCCATCAACCCGAGAACGAACCGGACAAGGCGACACCGAGCCGCACCGTTGGCCCTCTGCCCAAACTGAAGGATCTTGACCACCTCATTCCGCATTTGTTCTCAGCGCAGAAACCTTCACGGGCGAAGCTCTCTTTGGACAAGGCGTCATCGGAGCGGCCGATACGTGTCCCCCCGAAACTGACCACGCCTGATGATCCGATCTTAGAGCGTGCCTTGGCAGAAGAACCCCTGCAAGCCGCCGATACGCCGGACAAAGGAGAATCGGATCGCACTATTGAAGTCCCTTCCACAGAGACAATCTCAGATCGTGAGATCGTACAAGCTTCCCGCGGGGACGAATCTCCGCAAGAAAAGGATTCATCGAACGACGATCATACAACGGCCTCCCCGCTTGGCATCCCTTCATGGATGATGAACCTCAGCGACACGGATTCACAAGATGCCCTGACGACTGAAACGACGCCGTCCGAAGAGATACCGAGCCCCTCCGAATCGGCCCTCATGGATGACATCATCCAGACAACCGATGAGGAATCGACGCCACAGCGCTCTTCAGCGGACGATTCTCGAGAGGCTGAAAAAACGTCGGAACAAGTGGCTCCGATCAACACGAGCCGGGTTCGGCCAAAACTCACGACGCCGGACCGTCCCATCTCACGGCGTTCTTCGACGGAGACGCCCGAACAGATTGAGATCATACGAGATGAGACTAAAGCACAGCCCACGCATTCCGGCGACGCTCTGGAAAGTTCGACCGCCGAAATCCAGGCGACGCAAAAGTCTCTGTTCAAAAAGCTCCATCAAACCGAAAGCACACCGGAGCTATCCGATCCGGATCGCCCGGACGACACCGCTTCAATATCGAAGTCTGAAGACCATCAAGAGGCGAAAAAGTCCGAATCTGAAAGACGATACGGACCCGAGGCGCCCGGGCAGGAGTCCGCCCCCCCGGCGCCGCCTGAAACAATAGACTTGACCGAAGCGAGCGGGCCGAGCCTCCGGCAGCGAATCAGCACTAAGCTTTTCGCGTCCAAGCCCGGCGTCAGCTCCAATCGGCAAAAAGCCATGGTGGTCCTTATTCCGGTTCTGGTCATTATCCTGATTTTTGCATTCAGGCAGGTTCTCAACAAGTCGCCGAAAAAGACCAAAGGAACGCCCGTTACGGACACTTCTGAGGTCATTGTGAAAGCAGACCCCGTCCAGGAAATTGAGTGGCAGATTCCGGAACCACTCCCGGCCACAATGAGAGACCCGACCGTACTGGCGGCCCCAACCCATCCGGTGGAAAACGAACAGCCGCAAAGCCAAACGGCGAACCAGAAAAAATCAGAACTCATTAACTTGGGAAGCATTGTGTATTCGGAGGATAGATCGTCCGCCATCGTCAATGGTCGAATCGTCCACGCCGGAGATGAAGTCAGTGGCATGACCGTTCTGAAAGTCAATAAAGACAGCGTGGAATTCGAAAAAGACGGAGAAAGATGGGTCGAGAGAAAACACAAATAAGAACCGGAAACGAGTGGAAATGGTATTCAGGTGAACTGAATGCTCAATACGGAGAAACCGTTATGAAGAATAGGAAGACTAAAGCTCACGGACGGAGTTTGTTCGTCATTGGCGCGCTCGCTTGTGCATGCTGCCTGTCCGCTTTGGCGCAGAACGCGAATGAAATGGAGGGTCAACCCACGGACGAAAAACAGACCATGACGGATCTTGAGAAGCGCATGCAAAAAATCGTCTTCGTGGACGCCAATGAAGAACCGATCCAACTGGTCATTCAGCAACTGGCCGACCAGGTGGACGACGTGGGCTTTATCATCAGCCCCAACGTGACGGGAGAAGTCACCGTCTCGCTGAAGAACGTCACGCTCGAAGAGGCGCTGCAGTGTATTCTCGACGTGCACGGGGCCGCCTTCATCCCCGGCGACAATGTCATCCGAATCCTCCCGGCCGCGGAAGTGCCCGCCATCGCTGAGAGGCTCGTCACGCAAACGTTCGAGATTATCTATGCGGACGTCACCCAAGTGGTCACGGCGCTCGATAAGTTCAAGTCGCCGCAGGGTTCGGTGTCCTCCATTGCCGGCACCAGCCATATCATCGTCACCGACACGGAGAGTAAGGTCAAGGAGGTGGCGACGCTCATCGCCACCATCGACCGGATGACGCCTCAAGTCCTGGTCGAAGTCAGGATCTACGATATTACCAGCAAGGACAATCTCGATCTCGGCGTCGAGTGGGGCGCCAGCCGGCGCACCAATCTGGACGGAACGTCCAATCTCCTCGACGACGACATCACCGTCAGCCGAGGAGGTGCGAACACGTATCTCGGCAGTCGAACCGACCCGGCGGTCATGGGCGGCTTTGAAGGATCGACGAGCAAAACCGCCGACGCGACGTTAGGATTTCTGCGATTGGGCATGCTCAACGAACATATCGACATTGACGCACAACTGAGAGCCGAAAAGGAAAACATCGACGCCAAGCTGCTGGCGAATCCGAGAATCCTGGTCCTCGATAACGAAACCGCTAATTTTGATATCATTACCGAATACCCGTACGTGGAGAAGACCATCACATCGGGAAGCGTGACGGAAACGGTGCAGTTCAAGGAAGTCGGCATTAGTCTTGAGGTGACGCCGCAAATCGCCAAAAACGGGATGCTCCGATTGAACATCGCACCGGAATTCGGCGTGGTCGTCAGCCAGGTCACCGTTTCTTCGAGTAACGTCCCGGTCGTGGATACCCGCAAGGTGCAAACGATCGCCCTTGTGAAGAATAACCAAACCGTCGTCCTGGGCGGGATGCGAAAGAAGGACACCACCCAGCAAGTCAACAAGGTCCCGTTACTCGGTGACCTGCCGATCATCGGCGGCCTTTTCAGGTTCGAAGGCGAGGCCACGACGACCGGAGAGCTGGTGGTGTTTATCACACCGCGAATCGTGACCGAACCGGTTTTGTCGGACGACGAGCAAGCGGCCTATGCAACAACGAATATGAGAGGTCCCGAGCCGAAAAAAACCAAAGCCGAGAAGGCCGCGAAAAAGGAGCGTGATCGTTCCGACATACAGCTCATGAGCCACAACTAAGCAAGGCAGCGCTACTCTTTCTTGACGTAAAGCGTCTGGCTGGGGAAGGCGAATTCGATCTGTTCGGCCTCGAACCGCTTCATCATCTCAAAGTTCACCCGCTCGTTGACCTGGTAGTACAACCAGAAATCGGGCGGCTTGACCCAGTAGCTCATGTATATATTCAGCGACCAGTCGTTGAACTCGTTGAAGTACACCCTCGGCGGCCGGTCGGGATCGATATTCACCTCCGGCACGTCGGCGAGAATCTCTTTGATAATCTCGACCGCCCGTTTAGCCTTGGCATGACCCGAATCATACGTAATCGTGATATTGGACGTCCGGCGAATAAAGGGACGCCGGCCGATATTCTCCACGCTCGTATTGACGATCACACTATTCGGGATCGTCACGAGATGGCCCTGCAACGTGCGGATTCGCGTGCTTCGAAAGCCGACTTCCTCAACGGGTCCCGAATGTTCGCCGATCTTGACCATATCGCCCATCTGGAACGGACGATCCGCAAAAATGGTCACCGAGCCGAAGAAATTCGCGATCGTATCCTTCGCCGCCAGAGCAATGGCAATCCCCCCAACCCCGGCCCCGAGCAAAAGCGACTTAACCTTACCCGCGCCCAGCACATACTCGGCGATCATAAGAACCGCGATGATCGTGATGGTCATCCGCAAAGCCTTGCGCACGACCGGGACGAGCATATCGTCAAGCTTGGTTTCCGTCTTGCCGACCAGGCGATTCAGATAATACTCGACGACGTCCACCAGCCGGTACAGGGCATACGCCACGGCGATAGCCGCCACGACGCGGGCGACGGTCGTCCAACTGCCGCTGATCGAGGTATGTATCCCACTGTCATCATTGAAGTACAGAGGAACCTTAGCGACATAGAGTCCCCCGGCGAAAACCGCAACATAAATAGGCTTCACAAGGGCCTTGAGCAACAACGAGAACGGCCGCTCCCCCTTTTTCTTAGCTAATCGCGTGGCATAGCCGCTAATCACGAACTGGATGACGCGCCCGGCCACCATCGCCACCAGTACCGCCAGCATAACCAACCCGAACCGCCAGATCGCATTGCCCCGGATGAGTTCGTAATTGATCATCTTCGACCACCAATCCCCCAACCCAAGTATCATCGTCGCCATATCCGTCATATCTCGTCTCACTTTGCGTATTTCGACTATCGTATTGCGCAGTTTCGCGCACTTTTGAACCTATTTTGAGCAATTCCACGCAAAAAACAACCCTTTTTACTCCATCTATGTTTAGGATTTAGGGTTTCGTGCTTAGAATTTCCGGCCGAAGACCGGCTATTGGCTTTGTTTTTTAAAACGCAGAGACCGGAGAGATAGCCGAGACGTTCTATATTAAATTTTCTTATGCCAACATTAGCTCGATAAATATCCTTTCCTTTAAGGTTTAGATGTTCTAAGCGACAAAATGGAAAATTGGCTTTGTTTTTACAAATCCGTTTACGCAATACGCATCACGCAATACAGGATAAATTGGCTTTGTTTTTTCAGATGGAACCGTCGATATAAGACGAAGAATATACGATAAACGAATTTATGACACGGTTTCTGAACATTTATGTGAATTTTAGTGAATTTTTGTAAGTTTTTGTGCATTTTTTGATACAAATTGACACGGTTTGATGCAAACCGCGAATCAACCAGAATTCAATTCTTGTTTAGGATTTAGAGATTAGGATTTCCGGTCGGAGGCCGGCATTGGGTTTGTTTTTTCAATGCGGATTCTCAACCTTCGATATTCGATATTGGACATTCGCTATTCGCTATTCGAAGCTTGGTTTCCTGATATCCTGATTCCTTCCTTTCTGTTTTCAATCTTCTGTCTCCTGTCTCCCGTATTCTGCTATTCTATATATTTAGTTATGTATTATACAAAATTAACGTCCAAAAGTCAAGGCAAATCTTAGATTAACCGCTGATTTCGCTAAAACAGCCTCTTCGAATTATGATTTGGCATTTTTTTTGCAAAAATTTCAATTTTTGCGCCACGATTCTGCTATCCGATAACGCTATAAAGGTTGAGAAGAGCAAATATGCCCCTTTTTGAGAAATGTTTTTATTGTGAGGAGAGGCCATGGGCATAATGATGCCACGACACCTTTGATTGAGCGGCTGAGGATAAAAAGTGACGTTAGTCTTAGCAGGACATCTTACGTCATTGTGAAACCTGTTCTGAGCTTAGTCTAAAGAACAGGAAAAGATGCGAGTTTTTTGGGAGATAAATCGTCTTGCCAAGAAAATGAACCAGAGATCCCCGGAAAAAGGACCGGATATCTTTAATTTTCCCAGGGAAACTGACTAACCGTTGTTCAACGCTATATCTTTGATCGGCCCTGCTCCGGGGTAATAACTCAAACGTACAGTTGTAAAGTCGAAATTCCTATCGGTACGAGCAACATGGTTCAAGAAAGGAGGTTAATACCACGTACCTACGTCTGATTGTGGGACTTTATTCATAAGGTCCGGGGCAAGTACACAAACAACTCTTATGAAGAAGAGGATTGAAAAATGGATAAGACATGGGGACAATTAGATGAACAGGAAGCAGAAGCTATTCGATCGACGGCAAGAAAACTTACCGACAAAGACATTGATGAGAATTTTCATGTTACTGACAAGGAAGTCAAATTCAGAATATTCGTCAAATCAGACCGTGCCATGGCAGGTGGACTCGATATTGACCTGGAGGAAGGTGTCGATCCTGAAGCAGCTCTAACAGCCGCTCCGGAAATGCTTGCCAGTGAGGATGCTGAAGCAATCGATGCTGAGATGGCTGAAGCTGAAGAACTCGAAGAAATCGAAGAGTTCGAAGTGACCCTTATTTCTCCTGAAGATTTCGATTATACGCCAAAATTGACAAAAAAAGACAAAGACGCAGAAAAAGAAATCAATAAGGAGATGGCAGAGCTAAGCAGCTATTACGATCGAGATACCGGCGGCAGCGATGAAGCACCCGTTGATGAGTCGGATATGGCGGCCTCCCTGCCGAACGTTGTCGATCATCGCTCTTTACAATCCAACGTCAAGAATCAAGGCGGCCGTGGCACCTGCGTCGCTCATGCCAGTTGCGGCTGTCTCGAGGCCTATTCCCATATACCTGACGATCTGTCCGAGCAGTATCTTCATTACAAGTTTAATGAGTTCATCGGAAGACCGCACAATGCGAACCAGGGCTTGAAAACAACAAATGCGGCCATATATTTGGCCCGTTCTGATGGTAGGATATGTGAGGAATCGGATTGGCCCTATATGACACAGGCTCAAATAAATGCTGCTGTCAAGGCAAACAACTACGCCCCTCCGGCGGACGCGGTCAATAATCAGGATTATGGTATCTCGTCATATAAGATCATCACTGACAAAGGGACCACGGGCGATAGTATCAAGAATACCCGATACCTGGAGGCGCTCGTTTATCAAGGATACCATGTTGTGATCGGCACCTGGGTCAGTTGGGATGATCGGGACAATAACGGCATACTCGATCCGGTTCTTGATTCCAACGGCAATCCGATCGGTAGAGGCGGTCACGCGATGGTCGTTGTCGGCTACAACCGATCAAGCCAATACTTCATCGTCAAGAACTCATGGGGTGCCGGCTGGGGTCATAGCGGTTATGCTTATTTTCACTACAACCTGATCCGGACCTGTTTCAAATACGGGTTTGTGGTGAAAAATCCGTATCCTAAAACACCCCAAAAAGTGCCGCTTTACCTGTTGCGTGCACCTTTTTCCACAGACAAGATCAGCCGATCCCGTCTGCGCGCTGCAATAGTGGGTTTTCAGACATCCCGCGGCAAATACGCCATTGCAGAAGTCTATGCCGGGACAAACCTGCTGTTGAAGAATATCAGGGTGTATAATCCCGATGGTACCGTCTATACGAGAAAGTCAAGTCTGATCGTTCGCGGCACATACCTGTGTGATATGGATACGGTCCGAGAAACCCGTTACGGCGCCGACTTCTGGTGGCAGGCGGTCAGACCCGGAGTAAACTACCTGGTGCCCAGAGGCGGCGCTTCGGCGTGCGTACTGTATGATTTTGGAAATTTGACTGCAGGTCAAATAAGCCAGACCAATATGTACACCTCACCCATTGAGAATAAAAGTCTGGATTACGGTGTTATCGTTGGACGAACAACTGCGAACCGACGGTTTAAGATGGTTGTCCATGGGCAAAACAGCGACAATAGCCTGAGACTAAGCTACCTGGTGCTCTACAATGCTAATGGAACCCGCTATAGATACGCAACCAACATTACGATTCCCTCATCCTGGACCTACAATCTGGATACGTTGCGGCTGGGCGGGACCTATGCCGATATCTGGAATCACGTCATCTCCGACGGAGTGAGTTTTCTCGAAGTCAGAAGAAACGTAAGAATGCGCTTACTTTGGTGCTTACGGTGAGCCATTTTATCAGGGGTGTGCCGAGGGCACACCCCTTTTCTTATTTGTCAACGCCATCAATATGTTATAGTCATGTATTAAATCGTGCGCGTCATTGATTCTAAACGAAATATCAGGCCACGTTTCAAGGTGATTCGGGGACGACGAAAGGACAATAGAATGGGACGTCTTGTCACAGAGAAGGAACCTCCGAGTCCCAACAGGAGGAATCAATATGGAAATGAAATTGAAAGCCGAAGATATTGATGAGATAAGGGCTGTGGTAGGGGATACGATCCGTCTGGAATCTTTGCGGCAGACCGTTATTCCCCCGTATCTGATGCTGATGCCTTTTTGCGAATTACCCGATGGCATCGAGGAATTAGAAGTGCGCTCGTTGGACGAAGATGGTGTTCATGTCGCTGAGTTTGTCCTCAAAGCAAAAGATGCGGGAGAACAAACTCTGGTCATTGGCTTCAGAGATTTACAAAGCAGTGAAGTCACCCATAGAAAGGAAATCCGTTGTAATATTCGTTGATCGTTAGTGAATTTATTGGAGGGTGTCAGGTACTTTTTTGAGTTCATTAGCCATCATCAGAATTCGTATCGGGTATCCGGTCGTTGGGATATAGTGTCTGGCTATCTTCGTTGCTCTTCGCGCCCCATTCGACTTCACTCAAGGCTATAATGAAACCAGCAACTTTGAGAAAGCGACGGGATTTACTAGGGACGGACCCTATTTTACGGACTCAGATTTTCTTGTTTTTTCGGTCGTCCGCGTGGGAGCGGGCGAAGTCGCCGGCCCAACAGGGTTTCCAGCGTCGCCGCGAATTTGTCACTGAGAAATCAGGGGACGCTTTACTCATTTCTACTTATCTTTAGGCGAGGATTGAGCATCCGAGGGCAACAGCCCGTTAAGATGCGACCCGCAATAGGCGCTTTTCTCATTCCTTCTATACATTCTCACGCGATGGACAAGGTTGTTGGCTGTTAGAGAACAGAAAGAGAGTCTTTAGTTTAAGGCGAGTGAAATCTAAGCCGGAGGTGTTATTCCTAAATGGCCTTTTGCTTAGACCAGGAATGTCGTATAGACGAAGTAGGCTAATGAAAACACGGATAAAACGACAATGTTGAGATAGAAATAATTCAATCGATCCATAAGTGTCCCCCCTTTTTCTATGATGATTCTATTATATACGTTACGGCCTCTAAAGTCAAGAGATTTTTCTGCGGCTGTACGCTTTTCCTGATGTCATTTTCAGGGGCCGAGAATATCACTGATTGCGTCCCAAGAGCACGGGCCGGGCTTCAATAAATTTGCCGGCGTCTTCCGGGATCATGATATTTTTCCGCGGTATCGTCCGACGTGCCCCTCGACGGTTACAGCAAGAGTTTTGCAAAAGTTCAGTTACAGGTTAGGAATCGGCGGGTCCAACGTGAATTCCCCAATCACCTCATGCCGACGAACAACGAGATGAATGCGATCGACGCGGCGGCAAGTCCCGCGAGGGCAAGCACCACATCGAGAAGACGGGCCTGATTGGAGCGCGTGTTTTTCAGGATCCTCATGCCCAGAAAAACGGTATAAAATAACGGCAGAGCGACGAATACAAATTTCATCATGAAAGACGCGCGGCCCGATGAAAGGAAAATGCAAAGCAAACCGAGTGCAAACGACCCTATGGCTGTTCGGCGCGTCCCGACCGGTACAAGGGTATCCTGTGACTGGGCGTTGGTGTTCCTGGTGCCTGTTATTCTCACGATTTCGGTTCTGGCCTTTTCCCACGACGTTTCGGAATCCGTCGCCGAATGCCTTATCAACCGGCTCAGGGCAAATGCGTCCAGAATCACCATGGGGGGGCCGAATAGGAACATAAACCAGAGCGCTTGGCGATTTCCTAATGCCCGGGCCAGGGTGATTAGAAACATGAAACTTGCCGCCAGAGCCGCGATGTTCGTTATCTTTCTCCAGACCTCGCTGTCTTCGACGGTCGGGCGTTGTTCCATCGCTTTGATGAACGCCACATGCACCTGGTTTTTGGCCAGAGCCACAAGGGCCCAGATGCCCATCCCTAACCCGATCAGTGAGCCGGGCAGCGCAATAAACTGCAAGACACCGGCCGCTATGGCTAAGCCATACGATTGCAGCCGGACCATTCTTTGGACCGCTATAACGGTTAATAAGCCCATCGTCCCGGTAATAAGCCCGATGCCGCCAATTATCAGGGTGGGCAAAGACGTTAATTCTCCGGTCAACGCGAAAATCATCCAGACCAGAATCAGTGGAACGGATGTCACGCAATTAATCATCCCGGAGATCTTGAGGCCTTTCGCCGGTCTCCTGAGTCGCAGCCGGGCTGCTTCGAGGTCTTCGTCCGCGAAAGATTCGAATGACGAAACGGCTCGACTTATGGACGAGATGGCCTCCATTTCCGTCTTTAGTTCACTGATCTGTTGGTAACGCCGTTCGGGTTCCTTCTCCAGGGTTCGAAGGATAACGGTGTCCAGTCGAACATCTACGGCGGCTTTCTGCGACGGCACTGCAAATCGGCCCAGCGGAAGCTCGCCGGTCAGCATCTCGTAGAACACCACGCCCAGTGAGTAAATATCCGCGCGGTGGTCCACCTCGCCGGGCCGCTCGATCTGCTCGGGTGCCATGTAATGCGGCGTGCCCATCCTCTGCCCGGCTTGAGTCAGGGTATATCCGGTGGCGGGTCGGCCCACGAGTTTGGCCAGGCCGAAGTCGGCAATTTTTGCCTGACCTCTTTTATTTATCAGGATGTTCTCCGGCTTGACGTCGCGATGAACCACACCTTCGTCGTGGGCGAACTGCAGGGCATCGCAGACCTGGGTGATAATGGCCAGCGCTTCAGGGGCCGTCAGTTCGCCGGCCTGGATCACCCGTCGGAGATCCGTTCCGTCAACAAATTCCATGATGAAGTAGTACAAACCGGCGTCTGTGTGACCGAAATCATACACCGAAACGATGTGCTGATCGTTCAGTTTGGCCAACGACCGGGCTTCGCGAATGAATCGATCGGCAAACGCCTGTGTCTGACCGATCCGGGGGGGAAGGATTTTCAGGGCGACCAGGCGGTCGAGATGCTTTTGGCGGGCTTTGTACACAGCTCCCATTCCACCCTGTCCCAGCAGTTCGAGGATTTCGAATTGCGGGAACTGCTCGGCCAGTTCAGACGGATCGGGCGGTAAGAATCCGGCCGGGGGCGTGGCGCTCGTAGGGATACCATCCTGACCTGTCTGGGCGCCGCCCGCCTGGCCAAGCTTCGTCAGGCATTCCTTACAAAGCCCCTGAGGCGTTTCGGCCGGATGCCTGCCGCCACATTCACCCCAGCATCTTTCTTCGGCCATAACACTATCTCCTTGCATCGTACTGGTGACTTCAATCTGATGAATCGAGCCAACCCATATAAAGATTATACACTGTCGGACGGTTTTTGCAGAGTATATTCCATCAGACCGACCTTTAGGCCAAGGTGGCTGGGACTCTTTGGAGGGTTGTGAATAAATCTTTTGACAACGTAACACCGGGGCGATAATGTTGGAGGCGCTAAGCTCCGGGAGGCAGAAGGCAGAAATCCGTCCTTGTGCCCCGGAAGGAATCCGACAAAGACAACATTTTCTTTAAAGGAGTAAGAAAATGAACATTACGGCCAAAGGAATGAGAAACTGGATCCATCTGGTCTTGGGGATTGCATTGATCACGATGTCCGGCTGTAAAAAGAAGACCCCGGCTCCGGAGCAACCGCCGGCCCAACCGGAAACCCCCGTTGTAGAACAGGATCGAGCCGAAACGGAAATGGAGACCATGGAGATGAGCATCACAAAAGATTTTTTCGGGCAGACACCCGACAGCAAACAGGTGAACCTATATACCCTTGTCAATACGAACGGTATGACGGCCAAGATCACCAACTACGGGGCGATCCTGGTCTCGCTGGAGGTTCCCGACCGCGACGGCCATATGGCCGACGTCGCCCTTGGGTATGACAACTTAAATGATTATATCGAACGGGGCGCCTTTTTCGGAGCGACGGTCGGTCGGTACGCGAACCGGATCGGCGGCGCGACATTCACCCTCGACGGCGTCATATATGAACTGGCGGCGAACAACGGGCCGAACCACCTTCACGGCGGGAAAAAGGGATTTGACAAAGTCGTCTGGCGCGTTGAGGACATGAAAGAGGAAGGCGATCAGTTGGTCCTCAAACTGACCTATATCAGCGAGGACGGCGAGGAAAATTATCCGGGTAATCTGGCGTGCTGCGTCACCTATACGCTTACGAACGATAACGAGCTGAAGATTGCCTACGAGGCCGAGACCGATAAAACCACCGTTGTCAACCTGACGAACCATAGTTATTTCAATCTCGCCGGCCAGGGGACCGGCAATGTTCTCGATCACGTCGTCATGATCAACGCCGACAGGTACACCGTTTTTGATGAGGGGTTGATCCCGACCGGAGAAATTCGGAGCGTCGAAGGGACCCCACTCGATTTCACCTCACCGACCTCAATCGGAGCGCGGATCGGACAGGTAGGCAGCGGCTACGATCAGAATTACGTCCTCTCGAAGGGCAGTGCCGGGGCCGACACGCCCACATTATGTGCCAGGGTGCTGGAGCCGACCAGCGGGCGCATTATGGAAGTGCATACCACGGAGCCGGGCGTGCAATTCTATACGGGCAATTTCCTGAACAATACGATCACCGGCAAAGACGACAAGGTGTACAATAAACACTACGGATTCTGTTTGGAGACGCAACATTATCCGGATTCGCCGAACAAGCCGGAATTTCCGACCACGGTTCTCAAACCCGGACAGAAATTCACGTCCGCGACCGTGTACGCGTTCTCCGCTCAATGATGCGACGTTCGGAGATTTGGCGGGTTCGATTCGGTTCTCAAGAGAGGTAAATTTTGGCTCCCGGCGTGATGGCCGGTATCCGGTTCAGCTTCTCTTTGAGGCTTTCTCTGTCCAGGGCGAAGCCGGGCGCGATTTCGAGCAGGCAGTCAACGGAACCGTCCGACGTCCTGGGGATCGTAACACCCGCTGATTCGAGCCAGTCGGCGGCGCGATCGACGATCATTTGTTTTGTTGTTTCTACGCTGTCGATGCCGGTGGCATTCTTGGTTGGGGCAAATTCCTCGTGACGCAGCGTCTCCAGGATGATTGATTTTGAGGCCAGCGGTAAAGCGTCGAAAACGAAGCTCTCCAGTTTAATCCCGTCGGATTCGACGATATTTCCCTTTTCATCGACGTGAGGAACTTGTTTGACGGCTTTGTGCAACGGCAGGCCGAAATCGTTGGCGTTTAGTCTTTCCACGAAGGTGCGATTGATGATGTGGATGGCGATACTGCCGAGATGAAAGACTAACGATCCATCAGGATTTCGACGCCCGGCGAGCTCATCGGGCAGGTCGCTGTATTCGATAACGTTAATTTTGCCGTCGATCAGGCAGAAATTGCCGACTTTTTCCTTCGGGCCGCTTTTCGTCAACGCCTTCGAGGACATTTCGGCCTCGTCGAGGGCATGCAAACCGATAAAAAGCGGATCGAAGATACTAATCAGGGCATTATCGACCTGAAAGTAACTCAAAAACTCGACGCCCCGGTTCTTCATATCTTCAAGGGCCCCGCTTTGACAGAGCGCTTTGAGACTTCCGCCGTGCCCGTCGGGCGAGCAGGCGATGCGGGCCTTATCGGCCAAGCGGATTTTGCCGTCGAAATCGAAGTTAGGCAACGTGCCTTGCTGGAAGATGAAGACGTTTTCGATACCCAGGCCGTAGAAATTGTTCTTCTGGAACACCTCTATCGTCCGTTTGTGATTGAGGGGGCTGGTCATGACGTACCAGGGGCAGACGACGTGATATTTCCGCCCTACCGCTTTGATGGTATCGGCGAAAATATGGAATAACGACCTATTGCTCACCGGGCCGATGGGGAAATCGCCTTTCGGGCCGTCGAATCCCAACCGCGTGCCCTGGCCGCCCGCGACGACAAATGCAGCGACCTTGCCGGCTGATATCAGTTTCTTGCCTAAATTGACAGCTTTGGCGTATCTTTGCCGTTGATCCGGGTTTTCCGGCCGGGGAGGATAAGATCGAGGGGGAGAAAAATCAGTGCCGAGAGCAGTGGAATGCGTATTTTTGATGATCTCGCCGATCCATCGCTCAATGTGTGGGAAAGCCAGCGATTCTATTTGTTCCAGCAGATTCAGCTTCTGGGCCTCGGTCAATTGATCAAAAAACGCCAAAAGATGGCTCTGACCGTGTTTTTGAAGCTCTTTTCGTGTCGTTTCGAGATTTTCTTGAGCAATCATATTTTCAGACCCAGATGGAAAATCAGGATTTTAGGCGAATTCAAAAAAAAAATCAATACTTTGTGGAAATTGGTAAATTATCTTTGACAAGTGGACGATCTTGTGATATCATTGGGATGGTAAACAGGCAGGTTTTAAAGGTTCTGTATATCATAAATAAAGCTGTCATCATATTCTGGTCCCGAGATCATATCGAAAACCTGCCTGCGGGAAAAAGATCGTGCTATGTTGTTAAGTGGTTTGTACGCTCTTTGATTTGAGTAAGGGTGAGACATCGACAGGACGAATT
>Ga0272441_10003154_pt1 | contig 31910 bp, 19 predicted proteins | sample SSMProp6N_FD_193582 | JGI IMG/M metagenome (GOLD analysis project Ga0272441, IMG submission 193582) | Marine sediment archaeal communities from Little Sippewissett salt marsh, Falmouth, MA, United States - SSM-Prop-6N | ecosystem: Environmental > Aquatic > Marine > Wetlands > Sediment ... | reverse complement strand
CGACAAACCCAAACGTGGAGACTTCATTTATCGTCAAAACAGCACTGGCGCAAGCCCTTTATCTTCAAATGCTTACAGCGGAATCCCGCAACCACGAAACCCTTCAAGTGGAAACGGCACTAGCTCAAGAATGGGAAGTCACTTTTGAGGCGGCCCTTGGCATCGTTAGCAATGGCCTGGCGACGGTACGCACGAGTGCCCACCCCGCCCGCGAGAACAGGAAAGAAACAAGCGGCCTGAGAAGCCGGATCGGAACCGCCCGCATGCCCGCCCGGCAGCAGCCCTCGAATGCTTCCTTCTCGAAATCAGGCTCAACCCGGACATCGACGGGAAGCGACCTAAGGAATACCGACATCGGCACGAGTGCGGCGAAGAGCATTCCCGTGTTACCGGGGTCGCCCAGTCCGATCCGAGCGCGTGCATGCAGCTCACGCACCTCGAGCGTTCGCAGGATGTCCCTGGCACACACGAGTAACTTCCCGGCCGATTCGGGGGTGCCGAATGCCGCCGGCAAAAAACGGCCGGTCTTCCGCGGTCTCTCACGCTTCGCCGGCGGCCCATCCGCTATCTGCCTGCGGTACCTTCCGGTCTCCCAAGTTTTACGTATCAGGCCGGACAAAATACTCACCGTGCCCCCCAGCCGTAGGGCGGTGCCTCTCTCGACGAAGAACGTCACGTCAACGGGCACGATGAGAAGGAGAACCGCCAGAAGCGCTATCCCCGCAACGAGGCCGATGATCCACACGTCGTCTTACTCCTCCTTGGCTTTTGCCTCTTTCCCTCTTTTTGCCAAGTGTTCGTCGATGACTCTGCCCATCATGTCGCTCGCCTTTCCGAGGACGGAACCGGTGGCCCCCGTGATGGGTTCCACCTTCACGCCGGTCTCGTTAATGATGATGACGGCCACAGGCCTGATGAAGGCACCGCCGGCCCCCGCACCTCCGCTGGCCTCACCTTTCGAGCTCGTAGCCTTGCCCGTGCCCCCTCCGGCTCCGCCCCCTGCCCCGAAGCCGAAGGCAATCCGCACGAGCGGGATAAAGGTGTTGCCGTTGTGGGTCACCGCGTCGCCGAACACGGTCCTTCCGGTCAGTACCTTCTCGATCTCTTCAAGAGATGTCTTCATGAGATTCGCGACTTCATCCATCGTGTCCTCCTGTTCTTTAACGCACAATCGCCCGTCAGCCAGCAGTCGTCGCCCTCGCAGCAGCCCCAGCACGCCGCGAAGATCCCGAGATCACCGGCGGCGATGGTGCAACTGCCGTCCAGGTCGTATATGCAGGGACAGCCGATGGTCGCCGAGCAGCCGGCGTAATCGATGTTCGCCGGCTCGATGACCCCGCGGCCGAACGCCGACGACTCGGTGCCGGCCGGCAGCAACTGGAAGTCGGCCGGGTCGCAGGCCGCATCGGCCGTGAATTCAACAACGGCGATCCGCGCCCAGGCGGGCTGCATGCCAACCGCCGGCAGCAGTTGACTGCCACCAAGCTCATCAACTATGACCCCATCATCGGTCCCGCTGTTGAACCAGCCGAACGCCGGGTCGTGCATGATGGCCCCGATGCTGACACAGCTCTCAGCCGACATTTCCCAAATGACCGTCGCCCGGCCTCGCTGCCGAACGTCCTCGATTTTATCGTACCCATTTCCAAGAGCGCCTGGAAGATCAACGTCTCCGATCGGGGTGCTGAACCGGGCCAAGGCCCGTAACCCACAGGAATTCGGCCAGTTGCGAGCCGCTGTGTCCTTTGCGGCGCAGCCCGCGCCAGACGTTCCCCAACTCGTGGACCAGTTTGTTGGGCGTTTGACCCGGTCATCCAACCCCTACCAGCGTTCGAGGCAGTCGCAGTCGCTCGATCCGGCCCAGGATGGCGGCGAAGAGTTCGCGCGGCACGGCCACCTCCGCCATCTGGAACATCACGTACCGAGCATGCCGGACGACCTTCGCACCGATCTTGATCAGCTTTTCCCGCAGCGTCGTCAGCGTCCAGTGCTTCACCGCCCGCGGAAGCGCCAGCCGCCGCAGGAAGTTGCCCAGGTTGATGGCCAGGGCCTGTTCGATGGCGTCAGCCAGTTGCGGAATGGTCGCCTTCTCCAGCAGCCGCAGGATCTTGATGTACTCGCGTGTGCCGTGGTGATCGAGTTCGGCTTCCAGCCGGCGGCGCAGGATGTGGAAGCCGGCGGGCAGCTGCCAGCCTTCCAGCGGCCGGGCGAAGTCCAGCGCCCCCGGCTTGCGTTCCAGCAAAGCCAGATAGTGAACCGGATCGAATTCGGTGTGCTCGCGGCCCCAACAGCGGGGATGGGTCGCGACCAGCTGATCGCGGCAGACGACCTTGACCTGGTCGACACCGCCCACGACGGTGACGTCCTGATGCGCGTAGGCGGTCGGCACAGAATAGCTGTTGCGATCGAAACGGACCAGGGAGAGTGAATCGGCCTGACCATGAGCCACCCGGCGAGCCTCGAAGCGTTGCTTGGGCAGGTTCCGCAGCATCGGCCGCTCTTCTTCCAGCAACACTGCCTTGATCGCGGCTTGGCCACGCAGACGACGCTGCAGATCGGCCCGGCAACGCTGCTGGAGCTCATCGTTGAGTGCCTCCAGGCTGGCCGTCCGTGGCACGGGCACCAGGAAGTTCCGCCGGGTGTAGCCCACGAGGCCTTCGACCTGGCCCTTCTCGTTGGGTCGGCCGACCAGGCAGAAGTGCTCGTCGAACAGGTAGTGGCTTTGCAAACGCAGGAAGTCACGCGTCAGCTCCCGCTTCCGCTTGCCGACGATCTTTTTGATGGCGGTCCTGGTGTTGTCGTAGGCGATCCGCCGGGGCACGCCGCCAAAGAACTCGAACGCCCGGCGATGACCGTCCAGGAAGGTCTCGCTGCACTCGCGGGGGTATACGCAGCAGAAGACGGCGTCGCTGTACATCAGCGTCATCACGAACAGGGCAACCTTCACCTGTTCGCCATTGAGGATGACGTAGGCGTAACCGAAGTCGACCTGAGCCTCGCCCGGCCGGTGGCTCAGGGGCATGAACGCCTCGGCGCGCTGCTTGCGCCAGGCCCGTACGGCGTCCTTGATGATGGTGTAGCCGCCGTCGTAGGCATGCTCGGCCTGCAGGCGGTCGAAGATGCGCTTGGCCGTGTGGCGTTGCTTGCGGGGAGCGTGCTGGTCCTGCTTCAGAATCTCATGGATGATCGGCAGGAACGGTTCGAGCTTGGGCTTACGCCGGGGCTGGGATCGCCGATAGCCCGGCGGCTCGGGATGTTCCAGGATCTTCGTGAGCGTGTGCCAGTGCAGACCGTACTCGCGGCAGGCCTGGCGTTTGCTGAGTCCTTCGGTCAGTACGCGTCGTCGAACGTCGGTCCAGAGTTGCATGTCGGTGTACACCCTCGGGGACCTCGCCGGAGGCTGGCTTCGACGTGACCCCTCCGGAGTCCGGCATGCCGCCCTTGCCCAGGCTCAGCACCCGGCCCCATCGGAGCCCACCATCCTCGCCGCCACCCGGCCGGTCGGCCAGGGCGCTGCACTTTTCGTGTCCGCTGAATGAACCGCGCCCTGCGATTTCCGCGGACGATTGGCGGTCGACGTTTCGCCTGTGGTTTGGGATGGGCCTCAGGCCTGCGCGGGGGATGACGGTGCGGGCGGGATCGGGGGCGTTTCCTTCCAGCGGTCGGGCAGCCAGTCGTCGACGCGGCTGATCGGCGTGTCGGGCAAATTGGCCAGCAGTTGCGTGAGATACGCCTGCGGGTTGATCTCGTGACGCCGGCAGGTGCTGGTCAGGCTGCTGAGGATGGCGGCGGTCTCGCCGCCACGGGGTGAACCGGCGAACAGCGCGTTCTTGCGTAGCAGCGCGATGCGCTTCATCTGCTGCTCGGCCAGGTTGTTGTGGATCGGCACAGCGGGGTCGCTGGTGAATAGCGTCAGCTCACGCCACTGGTTCAACGTGTAGCCAATGGCTTCGGCCAACGGGTGTTTGGGCAGGAGCTTGGCCTTCTGCTCGACGAGCAAGGCGTGCAACGTGTCAAGCAGCGGCACGGCCTCAGCCTGACGCCGGCGGAGACGTTCGGCAGCCCGGCGACGCTGTTCGGCGTCGCACTGCTCGGCGTTAGCCGCCGCATCCGCAACCGGCCCGAGTTCCGGCAGCCGCTTCTCCAGATCGAACAGCCTCTTAATCAGGCGCAGGATCGCGCGGGCCACGTCCGGCGCAGACTTTTCCGCCTCCACGAACTTACGGCGGGCATGGGCCCAGCAGCCCGCCCGTGGCAATTCCTGCTCCAGCACGATCCCGTCATAGCCGCCGTAGGCATCCGCCAGCAGCGTGCCGTGGAAGTCCTTCAAAAACGCCGCCGGTCCGTCACGCGTGTGGCTGACGGTAAAGTCAAAGACGTTGTACGGGTGCGCGTCGTCGCCACGGTAGATCCACATCCGCGCCTTCTTGGCCTTGCCCGGCTGCAACAGCGGCATCACGGTGTCGTCGGTCGCCAGAACGTGCGATTGAAGCGCATGCTGCACCATTCTGTCATAGATTGGCCGCACCAGCCGGGCCACGTCTGCCAGCCATAGGCACATCGTCGAGCGGTCCAGCTCGAAGCCCTGCCGGGCGAAGATGTGCTGCAACCGATGCAGCGGCAGATAGTCGCTGAACTTCGCCGTCACCACGTAGGCCAGCAGCCCCGGACCGGGCAGCCCCTTGTCGATCGGTGAGCCCTTCGTCTTCTCGGCCAATTCGATATTCGGGTTGTGCCCGTTCTGCTCGCAATCGCGGCAGGCGTACTTGTGCTGGATGTGCCTCACCCGCACGAACGAGCCCGGCAGGTACTCGATCGTGTAGCTGATGGCTTCGCCGATCTTTTCACGCTGCTTCTGGCAGGTCGGGCACTGGCACAGCTCGTCGGTCAGTTCATAGACCTGCTCAATCATCGGCAGGTGATCGAGCTGGCTGATGTCGCGGCGACCACGTGTCCGTAGCCGACGTGAAGAACGACGCTTCATCGATGCGTCTTCATCCGGCTCAGCCGGCGGATCGGCCGTATCAATCACCAGGGCATCGAGCTTGTCGCCGAAGTCGAGCAGCAGCTGGCCGGGATCGGCCAGCCGGTCGGCCCGCGGGCCATAGGCCTGCTTGAGCGCCTTGGCCAGCCGCACTTCCAGACGCAGCTTCTCCAGATGGAACGCGTCGCGCTGCTGCGTCAGCGTCGCGATCGTGGCCGCGTGCTGGGTGATCGTAGCTTCGTGGTGCGCGATGGTGTTCTGGTGTTCGGCGATGACTTGATCACGCTGCGCGAGTTGATCTTCACGTGCGACGAGCAAGCGTTTCAGCTCGTTGACGTCGTCGGGCAGAGTGCTGTGGGGGGATGCGTCCTCCATGACATCTGAAGTATAGATCGTCCCAGGTGTCTCACTTGTAATCACCAGAACACAAACGCTCACCGGTTGTCCTGGCGACGATAACGCTTGACGCGCTTGACGCTCGCCAGGTCGATGCCGTCCAGCAGCATCGCCAACTCGCTGGCCTTCAGTTCCACCGATACCTGCTCCGCCGCCAGCCTCGGCAGCTTGAACGTGCCGGCTTCGAGCTTTTTGTACCACAGAACGTAGCCGTCCTTGTCCCAATACAGTGCCTTGAGCCGATCGCCGCGGCGCGAGCGGAACACGAACAGATGGCCCGACTGCGGATGCTGCCGCGTCACCTGCTGAGCCTGCTCGGCCAGACGATAGAACCCCCGCCGCATGTCGGTCGGCCCGGTGCACAGCCAGATCCGCGTCTGCGTCGCACGGTCCAGTTGCGTCAGTGACGGCAGGTGGATCACACGCCTGCCTCCAGCGTCGCCACCAGGTCCAGCAACGTCTGCCGGTCGAATCCGGGACGCACGATCACGCGCCGCCCACGCGAGAGATGAAGTTCGAGCGCGCCGTGATCATTCACCGAGTCCGCTTCCGGCGTCAGACGCACCTCGGCGAACGCTGGATTGCTTGGCCGCTGGGCAGTACGCTCGGCGTCCCATAGCTTCCGCCGCCAGGCGTAGAACGATGACGCCGGCACCCGCGCCCGCCGACAGTACGCCGTCACCGACAACCCGCTCTGGGCCTGCCCCCGCACGATCTCACGCCACCGCGAGGCCGAATCACTTGGCTTGCTCATGCCCCCCAGCATCGCAGATCCCCCACCCGGCGCGAAGATGGGGTTCATTCAACGGACACCACTTTTCAACCGACCACCGGCAACCCCCCAGGCGCTGCAATATTCAACCGGCGTTCATAGACGTCCACAGGCTGGTCGCAGAGTGCCCAGCGAACATACTCCAGCACGGTCGATTTCCCCGTTCCACGGCCGCCGATGACCGCCGTAAACTGACGATTCAGATCCACAACAAAGGGCTGTGCAGCGAAGAACTTGCAAGAGCCGACTTCCATTTGAGTGATATAGCACGAAGGGAGAACGGGCTCTCGAAGGCAGATCCGCGATTCGTGGGCGAGGAAAGCGTGGCGAAGCCCCTCCACTGACGGCTTTCCGAGTTTTATCCAAGTATGTCTCCGCCCGATCCAGTTTTCAGCTTCGGTTGCACGAAGCGCTTTCGCGTCCGACGACATGATGCGTGCAATCGGGCGGGAGCGCTTCCAGGCGCGGTCGCAATCGTCGCCAGCGTTGAAGAGTCGCTGCCATCCCTCGCTCATCTCGTCCGTCGGCTTCGGGACTTCCACGCACAGCAGCCGAGGATTCCGGAATTCCTCCGCCTGCAGCCACTCGGCAATTCGCTCATTGTCGAAGATCCCTGCCTCAGCTTGGACATGTGGGCAGATCGCGATCCCTCGATACCGCCCCTCGTGTTTGCGCTGGACGGCGTCGAGTATCTCGGGCAGGCGCTTGCCCCGTTTGAACCATCACGTCGATCGGCTGGTTCGTGTTGCCGAAGAAGGCGATCCCGGCTTCGCCAGTGTCGGCCTCCTTGCCTCGCTGGAACGTGCCGGATTCGCAGTAGGTCTTCATCGTGGTGATGACCTCCTTCGGCATCTTTTGGAGATCAGCCACCTCGTCGAACGCGACCACGTCCCAAATGGCGACCATGCCTTTATGCTTGCAGTGCTGATGGCCGTTGGGTCGTATCCGGGGCTGCCGACCTTACCTGCAAGCCCGGAAGAACGAGGTCAAACCCGGGACGCTGGAGTTGCACCAGCAAACGTCCCGCTACCTGATCGGGTTCTTCGGGGCCTCCAAGCGGCTGGACACAGCCACCAGGCAAGACGCGCGAGCATTCAAAACCGCTCTGGCCGCCGGCGAGCTGGCCCACGTGAATGAAAAGAAGAGGAAGCTGAAGCCTGCAACGGTCGACCTGCACCTCCGGAATGCCAGGACGATCTTCGCTCACGCTGTCACGGATGACGTGCTTCTGTTCAACCCATTCGACCGCCTCGCGGAAACGCGAGCAGCCATCCGCGAATGGCACTACGTGTCGTCAAGCGAGTTCGCCAAGCTCTTTGACTCCGCGAACCGCACGTGGCAACTCCTGCTGGGTCTGGCCCGCTGGGCGGCCCTTCGACGAGGCGAGGCTCTGAATCTGCGCTGGCACAACGTTGACTGGGACAACAACCGCCTGACGATCGTGGGCAGCGAGGATTGGGACGTGAAGGACAAGGAACTCCGCGTCGTGCCCATGTGCCCAGAGCTCCACGCGTTGCTCCTCGAGAGCTTCGAGTTGGCGGAAGAGCGTCAGCCGCTCGTTATCCCGGCAGGCGCGGTGCCTGTGCAGAACGTCTCAAGGGATTTCGGCGTGTTGTGTCGACGGGCCAAGGTGCCCCGGTACAACAAGCCGCTGCACACCCTCCGCAAGAGCTGTCTCACGGATTGGGCGGCTAGATTCCCGATGCACGTCGTGCAGGCCTGGGCCGGGCACAGCAACATCTCGACAACGGCCACCTTCTACCTTCAGGTTTCGGAGGCGGACTACGAAAAGGCGGCCGCGGAGCAGATGAGCGCCGACTTGCCACGAAACCTGCCACGACTCGCCAAAATCGACGAAAAAGCGGCCAAAACCGAAGACGCCGCAGATTCGCAACCTGCGGCGTCACAAGAACTTAGCGAAAAAGCGGGCGAAGGGATTCGAACCCTCGACGTCCAGCTTGGGAAGCTAGGACCAGCCCTGACCGATTGGCTCTCAAAGCCTGTGTTCTTAGTATTTTAGCGTGATTCGCGGTTTTCGCAATCCTTCACATTCTCTCACATTTTGACGCGTTTAGGGGTGGTATTACCACTTTGGGTGGTAGTCCTACCACTTCCTTGGAATCGGCCGGATCCGTCCCGGGAGGAGCGCCGGTCGGACGACTGCCACCCCGCTCTGCCGGAGGCCGTCGGCGATCGTCTGCAGGGGTGCGAGCAAGGGGCTCCCGCCGAGCTGCAGAGGGCGATTCCACGGGATCTCCTCAACCACGGCATCGACGTTTCGGGTGGTACAGATCGCGTCTGGATCGTAACGACAGTGCATCCTGTATGTGTCGACCGCCAAGTCTTCAGCAGCAACGACGGCCGCAAGGGGCACCATCGCGAGGATGCTGAACAATGCTCGTTTATGAAAGTTCCTGGTTATGTCGTCATCTCATTGGCCGGTGTATCGACGTCTATCGGATTGCAGCCGGGCCGTCGTAGGCACCGAGGGTCATCGGTGTATCGATGATCGTCGGCGTGGAGATTTCGTATATTGCGCCGCGCAGCCTGAGTAAACCCCCGTCCGGCGTAGCGGACAGGCCTTCGCCAAACGAATCGTACGGATGCTCGAATGTGCCGAGTTCGGTTCCGGAGTAACCCGGATCAACATGCTTGAGGGCCGGCCCTTCGATTGGTCGCTCGAAGAGTCCGTGGCCGTACGTCGCGGCGACCAGGGTGTCATGTCCTTCCGCCGTTTTGCGCGGTACGTACACCAGTGACGTGACGCGGCCGGTGAGCACGTCGTAGGGCGCGCCTACTCGGGCGCGATCGTCACATCATAGCCCTTGAGCGTCATCGGCCTGTCCAGCACCACGGGACTGCCGGGGAGTGTGTGCGTCGAGCCGGCCTTCATGATCAACGTGGTGTTGTCGGGTGCGTCCGAGAGTGCGCCGGCCAGGCCCAGATAGGGTTCGGCGGGCGAGCCGTCGCCGCCGCTGACACCACAGTCTATAAAACGCACGACGCCTTCCGGCGCGATCTGGACCACGTGATCTTGCTCGTCGGGGAACATTTCGTCAACCGAGTACCACTCGGTGGTCCCGCCGCCCCAGCCCATGTTCATGAGGAACTCAGTCGGAGTTGTACCGGTGTTGTAACCGGCGACAACCCAGGAGTGCCCCCCGGTGTCACTTTGCCCGCCAATCTGCACGGGACGAAGCCACTGGATCTCCGCGATCATCGTGGCGACGTTCCGGCCGATCTTGATCGCGTCCGGGTCATAGTCGAAGTAGGACCGGTATGCGTGGCCCGCAAGGAAGTTGTTGCTGCTCGAGGCAAATAACCCGTATTCCATGTGGGCCGCGACGCCCGCGTGGTAGCTGATTTCGGCCGCCTCCAATGCGCCTGCGTCCGGCGGATCCGGGGCGGTGTCGGGCATGATGCTCCAATCGTACGTGGCGGCGCCGAAGTCGGCCGAACAGTCGGTGCCGGCGCTTTCCATCTGATCCCAGAGATTTGCCAGGGCGGCGCGGTAGGCGCCGTCCGCGCTGTGCCCCCAGGCCTCCTCGTAGAGAGAGTCGTCCCAGTAGCCGGACATTCGCAGTTCTCCGCCGTTGGCGGAATGCCATTCGAGTCGTCCGGGGCACCACCCAGGAAGGTTGGGATCGTCAGCGAGCGGCTCGACGAGCCACGCGGGGGGCTCCGTGTAGCGGTAGAAATACCAAACGCTGTTGCTGGCAGACCCCGCGTTCGGCCACTGCCAGTAGTACATGATCTCGGCCATTCCGGTTGCGACGCATCCGACAATCGTATGCTCGTCCGCGTTCGGCGTCAGTTCCGGACAGTAATCGTTGTAGGGCGAGCCCTGGTGCCAAGTGTCATTCACTGGTAGAGCCATCAGTTGTGGATCGCCGCGGTCGCCCGCGCCGCCACGCGGGGCGGGGACACGGCGGGCGATGAGGTCTTTCCAGCAATCGGCGCGCTCGCGAAGCATCTGCTGATACTGGTTCAGCACTGGGTCGCCGCGCCTGGTCGCGGCGTCGACCTTGGCGAAACGCGCCACGATCTGGTTTAGGATTGCCTGGTAGTTCGGATTCGTTGGGTCGTATACGCCGCCGGCGTTGTAGAGATAGACCGGCAGCAGGCGGTCGTCGGCGCCACAGATGCAATAGCCGCCATCCGCCAGGTACGCGATGTACGCGACCGTCGTTCCGTCGACAAGGTGTGGCTCCAGACGTTCGAGGTCGGCGTCCGGCCGGGCGTCGGCGGTAACGTGCCGGACCCAGGTCTCGACGGCGGCGGTTACGTCTTGGCTCGGGATTTCCTTGGCCTCGAGCGGCGCGACGCCGAGCGCGACGGCAAGCATGCACGCGATGGCGGCGGCGATTTGGGCTCTCGTCGTTTCCGTAATCAGTGCAGTCATGAGCGCACCTCTTTTCGCACCAGAAGGTCTATTGGAGGTTGACCAGAACCAGGACCATACCGGTTTCGCCCTGTGCGAGTCGGCTCATGGCTTTGCCGATGACCGCGCCGTTTGCCCGGGTGTGATCCACGACTGGTTGAGCATGGCCGGGGCGCTCGGCGGTGGTCAACATATCACCCGGCTCGATCGCCTGCTCGGTTGCGTCGCAATACACCCACACGCGGCCCGACAGAGCGATCGGTGTGGCGTTTTCCGCGCCCGGCAACTCGCCCAGCACCATGCCGACGCCGAGCTCATTGGCCCCGCTAACCACGCCGGCGACGCGCCGGTTGTACGAGCGGCGCGCGATGCGCAGCTTGCCCGGATTGTCCGGATCGATCTCGACTACCATACCCGGATGCACGTCGGATTCGGTTACCTCAAAGTTCTCCGCCAGGTCCGCGCCGCCCATGATGTGCAGAACGTTGACGCTGGTCGTGCCGTCGTTCGCGACTTCAAAAACCGTGTTCGCGGCGGAGTTTCTCGCCTGGATGAGCGGCCCGCCGACGTGGTTCCTGGCTAGCAGCGCTGGCTCGCTGGTGCTCTCGTTCTTGGCGATGATGCCAATGCCCAGGCTGCCGCTCGCATGACCGACGATGGCGGTGGCGGCGCCTCCCGTCACCAGGCTGAGGACGCCCTTGCCAACGGAGCTATCTGATTCGAACCAACCTCCCACGGTATCGAAGCCGGTGTCCCCGTTCGCAACCGCCTTCACGCCGAAGCCGTCCACTGAGCTGCAAAGGAATCTGGCGCCACCGGAACCGTTGGAGGACCCGTAAAAGGCGTAGTTCGGACCCGTGTGGTAGGCGTGGACGGCGGCGCCCGCGTCGCTGGTGGCGTATACCGCCGTGCCGTTGGAGCCATTCGCGTTGAAGAACCCGGCGGCGGCGTCGGAGTCCGAGCTGGGGTTATCAATCACGGCCCGTATGGCGTGCGAGCCCGGGCCCGTGCCGGTGTTGGTGATTTTCAGCGCCGTTGAAGTGCTGGAGACCGAACCCTCGTAGGGCAGGTCGAAGCTGCCGCCGCCGGTTGATTCCTGCCAGGTTCCCACGCCATTGGAGTCGCAAGTCAGAACGTATCCGCTGGTGCTGGAGGTTCCGAGTTGCAGACCGTTCATCTTGACGATGCCGGCGACATCCAGTTTTGCCTCCGGGGCGATAGTGCCGATGCCGACGTCACCAGAGAAATATCCTCGCCCGGAGAAGTATCCGGCCCAGCCACCCTCGGCGGTTTCACCCTGGCCGTAAACGCCATAGCCACCGGACAGGTTTCGACCGTTGACTCCGGCGCCGTCAGGACTGAAGGACTGGCCGAAGACGCCAGCGGCGTCGCCCGTGGTGGAATTGGCGACCCCGTTGACGGCTCGGCCATTGGGACTCTCGACCTCCGCGAGCACACCACTGAAGTAGCCCCAGGTGGAGTCGTTCAGTGCCCGGATCGTGCTCGAACTGCTGCTTTCCACCTGCAGTTGAGATTGTGGATTCGTCGTGCCGATGCCGACCTCGCCGAGGTAGGAGATGTCACTGCCCCCGCCAGCTCCTTCCCATTGGGATGCAGCCAGCTCCTGCCAGGTTCCAACACCGCCGGCGTCAGTCGTCAGTACGTGGCCGGGCGTCGCCGTAGCGCCAAGTTGCAGACCTGCCGTCTTGACCGTGCCGTCGACATCTAGGTTGCCGCTGAAGTATCCACGACCTTCGAAGTAGCCTCCGTAGCCGTCAGGGTGTCCGCTCACGCCCTTGACGGCAATGGAATCGCCGGTTCCGGCGTCGTTAGTACCCGACACGCCGATTCCGGTGCTGCTCTCCACCCATCCAGCCACGCCCGTGCCGCCGGAAGTCGCGCTTGCCTCGCCCTGGACACCAATCCCGCCTACTGTATGCCCCCACACACCGTACCCGTACAAGCCGGTGGCTTCGCCGAAGACTCCACGGCCATAGTCACCGTTGCTCTTCCCATGCACGCCCCAGCCTATCGAGCTGTTGGAATCGCCCCTGACGCCGACGGCGACATCACTCTCAGCCTCGTTGAAGCCGTACACGGCGTACTTGGTGGGACTCTCCGTGTAGCCCTCCACACCAGTGCCGTTGGAGGCTTCCCCGTATACGCCTCGACCGTTGGCAGCCGTGGACCGACCGTAGACACCGTGGCCATTGGCACTGGCGACCAGCCCGTACACGCCGGAAGTCGATCCGGTTGAGGCCGTAGTCTGTCCCACAATGGCCGGGCCGGAGACTGCCTTCACATGCAGGGGATAAAGGGGAGGTTCTCCCGCGCCGAATCCGATCCCGACGTTGCCGTCGCCGTAGTAGATGTTGTCGTCCCCGTCGATTTGCCATGGAGTAGTCCCGCCCCCGGTCGCCGCCTGCCAAGTGCCGACGCCGCTTGAGTCACTGGTCAGGACATAACCGTCCGCAGGCGCTGTTGGCAGTTGAAAACCCTGCATCTTGGCGGTGCCGGCTACATCCAGCATCTCTGTCGGGCTACTCGTGCCAATACCGACGTTGCCGGAGAAGTAGCCGCGCCCGGCGAAGTAACCGGCGAAGTAGCCCTCGCCGTAGACACCGCCGAACTCGTGTCCCAGGTATCCGCTCGTGGATTCCCCGGGGTTCTCTCCACCGACGGCGGTGCCGCCGCCCGTACTGACAGCGTGCAGCGGGTAGCTGGGTGTGGAAGTGCCGATGCCGACGCTGCCGGAATCGTAGTAGATCCCACCGGTGGCGATGCTCCAGAGTGAGCCTCCGCTGCCACCGGGCTGCCACGTACCGACACCGTTGGCGTCAGCAGTCAGGACATGCCCAGCCGTGGCGGAGTTGCCAATCCGCAGGCCCGAGGTCTTGATCGTGCCGTCGACTTCGAGTTCTTCCGTCGGGTTCGAGGTGCCGATTCCGACCGCTCCATCAAGCAATGTCATAATCTTGGTGTTGTCGACTTCGAGTTGCAGCGACGGGGTGCCCGGGTCTATGAACATCCCTGTATTCGAATCGTGGGCGATCTCGAACGGGGTTTGCGAATGGAACCAGGTGTCCTGCTCGAACCCCACCTCACCAGCGATGTGCAGTTGATGGCTAGGGGAGTCGGTCCCGATCCCCACATTGCCGTTTGGGCCGATTACCATCCGACGCTCGCCGTTGGTCCAGAAGCGGTGGGTATCGGTAGTGCTAAGGTAGTCGTATGTCGGGTCTTCGCTCGTTCCCTCCGAGAACCAGAAGCTGTCGCTGGTAAGATGGATGCCGTGGCCCACGGCATCGAAGACGCTCAAACCACCCTCTTCGAGCCTTACTCTCCCGTTGCTCTCCACGAAGATGGCATCCGTCGGGCTGCCGTCCTGCGCGTCGAGTGAATGCCCGTCCACGCCGACGGTCGCAAGCGCGGTCGCGGCGTATGGTGTCGGGGTCAGTTCCTGTCGCGGCGAGAGCGTCGTGAACGCACCTCCGCTGTCGCCGGGTCGTACGGAGATCTCCAGGAATCGGACGTCGCCGGCGAAGGGGCCAGCACCGAAATCCAGGATAGCGCTGAACAGCCCGTTGGTAACCGGATGGTCCTCCACGCTGATCGGCCCACCCACGACCGCCCCGAGGTCATCGTAGAGAGTGAACTGGAAGTCGTATGCCCCATCGGCGGGCATACCACCCTCCTTCAGTTGACCCTGATAGGTAAACGCCGAACCGGCCGATTGCGCTGGCGCGGCAGACGGGCTCAGCAGCAGAACCGCACCAAGTACGGCTCCGATGATCTTTGTTGACTTCATCCTGACACCACCTTTCATGTACTTGGCCGCGTTCACGCTCGGCAAGCTCCGGACCCCTCCTCGATTCCCCGCGCCTCGAGCCCGTCAGCCACCGAATGCACGCTGGAACTCACACGCATCCTGCAAGTCCACGTCACCGTCGACATCCAAGTCAAAGCAAACGCACGCCGGTTCCGACAGGCCGCCGTCCGGACCGGACATGCACGCCTCGAATGTCGCGTAGTCAAACAGATCAACTTCGCCATCACCGTTGCAGTCGCCGGGAACCTGCTGGAACCAGAATCCGCCGGTCAGCGCGAAGGAACCGTTGCTCATCACCCTGGCGTCCGGCTGACCAATGGTTCCGGACAGCTCGAAGTCGCCACCCGTGCTGAACATGATTCCGCCGCCGTCGATCGTCGATCGCGACAACTCGAGGTCTCCACCGAGGACAACCGCCGCGAGTGCCAGCGGTAGCAGAATGGCCAAGGGCGCCTTCCCGCCCACACGCGAACGAACCGGGTTGCCTGTGGGGGAGTGATTGCTCATCGCTGTGTATTCCTGTCTCGTGGTCCTGCCGTAGAGGTCTCGTTCTCTCGCGCCCGCGACGAAGTTACGAGCTTCGCCTCGTGTGCCTGACGGCGGAATGGCTGTGTCGCGGACGCTACATGCCACGACTGGGTGGGAATCGACTCTGGCTCCCGTCCGTGGAGGGTCACGAGAAAACCGGACCTAGCCCTCAGGAAAAAGTGGACGAAAACCGGAATATCGCCGGCCAGCCCTGCGCCGGGCACTTATCGGCCACGTTCTGCCGACGTGAATCGAGCTGCGACCGGCTTCCGGCTATAATGGAAGCTCCTTGCGGAGAAACGTCACGACGGACCTGATTGGCGATGAGTACGTCACGCGAGACGGTACATCTGTTGCGTGCGTTGGGCACGGACGATCCGACGGCGGCCGACAGGCTGCTTGAGCTGGTCTATGACGAGTTGCGCGCCCTCGCTCAGAGCCAGTTCCGACATCAGCCGCTCAACCACACGCTTCAGCCGACCGCACTCGTTCATGAAACGTTCCTGAAACTCGTGGGGCAAACGCGCGTTGAGTGGGAAGGCCGTGCGCATTTCCTTGCCGTGGCCGCGCGCGCCATGAGGCAGATCCTCATCGACCATGCTCGTGGCAAGGAGGCAGTCAAGCGGGGTGGTGGTTTGTGTCGGGTGACGCTGGATGAAGCTTTGACGCCTGTGGGGCCAGCAGACCCGCTCATGTTGGATCTGGAGGCCTGCCTGGTGGAACTGGCATTGCTGGACCAGCGGCAGAGCAGAATCGTCGAGCTGCGGTTCTTCGGGGGTATGACCGTGGAGGAGGTCGCGCACGTGCTGGAACTGTCGAAGACCACGGTTGAGTCGGAATGGCGGATGGCGCGGGCGTGGCTGCGGTCCAAGCTCTCTTCCGAGGGGGCCTCCAGTTGACACCGGAGCGCTACCAGCAAGTCAAGCAACTCTTCGGGGAAGTGTGCGAGCTGGCGCCGGACCAGCGAGCGGCGCATCTCGATAGGGCGTGTGCCCAGGATGCGGAGCTGCGCGCTGAGGTTGAAACGCTGCTCGCGAACGACGGGCAACCATTGCCAGTTGAACCGAAGATCTCCGCCGCCTCGGCGTTGGAACGCCTGGGCGAGGGTACGGCGGGCAGTTCTACCTGTATCGCTTTCAGTGGCGGCGTAGATGGGGGGCTTCCTGACCGGGTCGGTCGGTATCGCGTTCTTGGCTTGCTTGGCCAAGGCGGAATGGGGACTGTTTATCTGGCCGAGCAGGCACACCCTCGGCGGCAAGTCGCCCTGAAGGTCGTCCACACGGGGGCCACATCCCATGCCATGCTGCGCCGCTTCAGGCATGAGGCCAGCATACTGGGTCAACTGGCTCATCCTGGCATCGCTCACATTCACGAGGCCGACGTCGCGGACATGCGGACCGCAGACGGGCTTGCGGTCAGGTGCCCTTTTTTCGCCATGGAGTACGTGCGGGGGGAAGCACTCGGCGAGTACGTCAAACACCACAGACCGAGCGTGCCCCGGCGGCTCGCGCTCATCGTGAGCATCTGCGATGCCGTGCACCATGCGCATCAAAAGAGCGTCGTACATCGTGATCTGAAACCGGGCAATATCCTCGTCGACGCGCAAGGACAACCCAAGATCCTCGATTTCGGCATCGCACGCGTCACCGATGCAGATGTTCAGACCGTGACGATGAAGACCGAAGTAGGCCAGCTCGTCGGCACGATTCCCTATATGAGCCCCGAGCAGGTCACCGGCGTCTCGGCCAACGTCGATACCCGTTCGGATGTCTATGCTCTGGGCGTTATCTGCTACGAGCTTCTCACGGGCAATCTTCCGCACGATGTTACGGACCGCTCGATCCCCGAGGCGGTGAGGATGATCCGCGAGGACGAGCCGACGCGACTCAGCTCAGTCAACACGCTCTTTCGTGGAGATCTCGATACGATCGTCGGGAAGGCCCTGGAGAAGGATAAGCAGCGGCGTTATCAGTCAGCTTCGGAATTCGCCGCCGACATTCGCAACTACCTGGACAACCGACCGATCGCAGCCCGGCCGCCCACAACCTTCTACCAGTTGAAGATGTTCGCACGTCGCAACAGGCCCCTGGTCGGCGGAGTGCTGGCGACCTTTGTGGCACTTCTGATTGGGATCATCGGAATCGCCGTCCAGGCTGAACGAGTGACTCGGGAACGAGACGTTGCAAGGCACACGGAGCGATTGGCCGACAAACGCGCCTATGCCGCCAACATCGCCGCCGCCCAGGCTGCGCTGGGCGCGACCGATGTGGTTACCGCACGGCAGCGGCTCGACGCGGCTTCCCCACATCTGCGAAACTGGGAATGGCGTTACCTCGCCAGTCGTCTCGACTCCAGCCTGGCGACGTTCGTCGGTCACGAGGACCACGTATGGTCCGTAACCTACGGGCCCGACGGAAGCTGGGTCTCGGGTTCGATTGATGGGACGGTGAAACAGTGGGATGTGGCCAGCGGGCGTGTGCTGCGGACGATGGACGTGGGAGGGAGGATCCGTGGTGTCGCCGTGGGACCGGATGGGCGCCGAATCGTCGTGGGCACAGAGAGCGGCGCGCTTTCCCTTTGGAGCGTTGCGACTGGTAACAAGCTGATGACGCTGTCCGACAACGGTACCGCTATCGGCGACGTGTCATTCAGCCCGGATGGCACGCTGATTGCCTCGGCGTCCAGCGACGGAACGGTCCGCATCTGGAATGCCGGCACGGGAGACCTCGTGACCGTCCTGGAGCATCCAAGTTGGGTCCTGGACCTGTGTTTCTCCCCTGACTCGAGCCGTGTGGCCACAGCCTGCCGTGATAACGTCGCGCGGCTGTGGGATCTCGCCACGCGCGTCCCCCTGCTCGAAATCGCGGTGCTCCCTTCAACCAGGGAGTGGGACTTCATCCATTCTTGGGCGGTGGCGATCGATCCGGGAGGTCAGATCTTGGCCACCGGGTGCCACGACGGTGTGATCAAACTGTGGAGCGCGGCGACCGGCGAGCTTCTCAACTCCCTCGGCGGACATTCCAGCCGCGTGCGATCCCTCGCATTTAGTCCAGACGGCACCCGGCTGGCGTCGGCGTCAGACGATGGCAGTGTCCGCATCTGGAATCCCGCTGCTGGGGTGGAGCTGACTACGCTGCTCGGACACGAGGGCGGCGTGTTCGTCGTCGATTACTCGCCGGATGGCACACGCCTGGCTTCCGCGGGTGCCGATCATACTGTTCGCCTCTGGTATGCGCGGGGCAGTCCTCGGCTGAAACGACTTCGGGGCCACCAGAACCGTGGGATTGTGGCGTTGGATACTTCGCCGGATGGCAAGCAGATCATCAGTTGCGGTGGGGACAAGGCCGTACGCCTTTGGGACGTTCAGTCCGGTGCCTGCACTGCTGTCATGCGCGCACACGCGCACGGGGTCTACGCGGTCGCCTTCAGTCTTGACGGAAGACTGGCCGCATCGGGCTCTCGCGACACAACGGTGAGATTGTGGAACGTTGAAACCCATGAGGAAGTGACAACGTTGCGTGGTCATGATGGCGCCGTCTGGGCTGTTGCCTTTTCCCCATGCGGCACACGTGTTGCATCGGCCTCGCTGGATGGAACCATAAGGCTGTGGGACGTGGCAACGGGTTCCGGACTTCTGACAATGACCAGCGAGACGGAGCAGTTGACTGCGTTGGCATTCAGTCCCGATGGTACACAGCTCGCCTCCGGCTCGGTGGAGGGGATGATCGAGTTCTGGGACGTGCGGACGGGGTGTCGCTCAGGAGCCGGCGCTGGACACGAGGACCGAATCTGGAGCGTGGCGTACAACCCGGATGGCACGTGCCTCGTATCTGCCTCGAGCGACCGGACATTGAAACTCTGGTCTCCGCGCGCCGGTGAACTGATCACAACGCTGGAGGGGCATGCGGATTGTGCTCGCTATGCCGTGTTCAGCCCCGATGGCAGCCGAGTGGCCTCTGTTTCCTACGATCACACGCTTCGCCTTTGGGATCCCGAGACGGGGGAGACGGTACTGTCATTCAGAGCCCATTTGGATTGGCCAGGCGCACTTGCCTTCAGCCGTGACGGCACATGGCTGGTAAGCGCTGGCGCATCCATCCGACTGTGGGAGACATCGCGGCCGAGCCAACGCACGATGGAGCAACGGTGGGCACGTGTCACAGCTGAGGAGCTAGTCGATCGCCTATTCGCCGCCGGGAAGGATGTCACCGAGGTCTCCATGGTGATCGAATCCGACGAGACCATTGGTGACGAAGTGCGGCGGTACGCTCTTCAAGCTACACGATTCCGGGCCGACGACAGAAACACCGAGGACGACTGAACTCGATCCGGTTATCTTTGCATCGCGTCGACGGCAGCCAAGACCGAACAGGAAGTTCCACAGCCGTACTGATCGGCAGATCGAGCTGCGATGCGTACGGCATGTGTGCTTCGACGCGACGAGTTCATTCTCGACGCCCCACTTGAAGATGCGTCGCACGCGGTTGACCCGGGCATTGACGACCTTGCGGGACAGATTCGCAGCGATTATCTGCTTGCGCACCGCGCGCGGGTCCACGGGAGCAGGTCCAGAATGTCGGGGCGCCGTCGATTCAGTCCGGGGAGCCACGAAAGAAACGGTTTGCGTCAACAAAACGGCGGCGTTGGCCGATTCGCAAACCGTCGCGGGCGCACATGGCGCAGAGTGTCACCGAGCGCGACGTTGGTCAAGTGCGGGTGAACAGAGATAAACGGCACTACGCTGCGGCGCGGTAGTAATGCCGGAGCAACCCGCCGAGGAAACGTTGGCAGCGAATGCGCTGAGGCGACGGTGCTTCTCGTGATGGGGCTTCGGCGGGCGGCCCGTGTGCCGCCGTCGGGATCGTCTGATTACCGAGCCCCTGGTGCGGGCGATGTTCGTTGAAAAAGCGTACGTAAGATCGGCTGATGTGGTCGAGGTGGCCCAGGCTGAAGCACAGGAAGTGGTTCAAGCACTCTCTCTTCAGCCCGCCGATCCATGCTTCCGAGAAAGCGTTCGCATCTGGAGCCAGCAGCGGTGTTCGCAGGCAGCGGATGCCAGCGTTGCGGAACAGGCGACGGAAACCAGCCGAGAACTTGCTGTCGCGGTCGTGGATGAGGAACCGGGCTTGAAGCTGGTTCTCCTCGAGCCACATCATCAGGTTCCGTCCCTGCTGCTGGACCCACCGATCGTGCGGATGATACGTGGACGGGCTGAGAAACACCTTGCGCGTACCGATGTGGATGAACGCGAGGCTGTACGCCAACCGTACCCCGAGTGGCGTGATCACACTCTTGCTGAAAAAGTCGCAGGCGACGAGCGTGTTTACGTGGAGGCGGATGAACTTCTGCCAGGTGGTCTCCCCGGCTTTCCCTCGGCGGAGCGGCGAGGGTGCCAGTCCTTCATCCTTCAGAATTCGCCGAACCGAGGACCGCCCGAGTTTGAGGCGGAGCTTCCGCAATTCGCCGATGATGCGGCGATAGCCCCAGCCGGCGTTTTCCTTGGCCAGGCGAATGACGAGGTCGCGCATGTTGCGGGCGATCTTCGGCCGGCCGACACGCTTGGGATTGCGCCCTTCCCTCAACTCTGTTACCCAGCGACAATACGTCCGTGGCGTGACGATGCCGATCACGTCGGCGACGTTGTAGTCGAGTTCTTGGCCGATGGCCAGTAGCCGGGCGCGATCGTCCGGGCTGGGGATGACCCGGTTGCCGCCGAGCTTGCGGCGGAGGATCTCGACCTGGGCTTTCAGGAAGCGGATGCGGGCGTCCCGGCGCGCAGCGCCGGCTTCAACGAGGAGGTGCAAAGCGACGTAGAACCAGCGCAGCATGGTCTGTGAATCCCGAACAAGAACCGCTGTAAGTGTAGCAATGAACAGTCTCCGACATTTTGGACCCCCGCCCAAACGCGGGCAACCGTCCAATGAGCGCAGAGATGGCGCCGGCGTCGCTACGGACCGCACCCGGGGCCGCGCCCTCATGGGTGTGTGCCCGTCCTCCCACCCGCTGCAGGTCTTGTTGACAGCGCCCGGCGCTGTGCCCAAAATCAGGCCCAAAATGGCGTGCAACATGTGCAATATGTTGCACATGTAGAGTGACGATTCTGGACTCCAACTTCTTGAAAACGCTATAAGTTAAGCACATTCCATGGGTTCGCTCGCGTCGAGCATATCGGGCTCATAACCCGGAGGCCGGCTTGCATAGTTTCTTCGGGGTCAAACCCCGAACAGCTGCGGCCGTGCCGGGGAGCGCCGTCGCGTCACTGTGTCAGCCGATATCCACGTCCACGTTGTGTTCTCGACGGTCGTCGAGAAGAGGGATGGTTCTGTCGGGGCGCTCCGCGCCATCGAAGACAATCCGCGTCACCGTATTACCCCCGTTGTTACGGATGCTGATGTGGTGGAACGTCTCGCGGTAGCGGTAGTGGATCTTGAGTGATTTCCACGCGCCCGGCAGGACCGGCTCCAGACGAAGGTGGTCTACTTCCAGCCGCAAGCCCAGGAGCGACTCGGTGAGCAGACGGTACATCCAGCCGGCGCCGCCCGTATACCATGTCCAGCCCCCTCGGCCGACATGCTGGCGATTACTGTACACGTCGGCGGGTACGACGTAAGGTTCGACCTTATAGCATTCGACCGCATCCAGAGTCTGGCTGTGGCTGATCGGGTTCATGAGTGACAGCAGCTCCCAGGCACGGTCGCCGTCGCCGATGGCCGCAAACGCCATGGCAGTCCACACGGCGGCGTGTGTGTACTGGCCCCCGTTTTCCCGCACACCCGGCACGTAGCCCTTGATGTAGCCCGGATCCAGGGGAGATCGGTCGAAGGGCGGGTCCAGAAGCTGAACAAGCCCCAGATCGCGGCGGACGAGGCGGTGGTCGACGGCATCCAACGCGGCTCGCGCGCGCCCCGGATCCCCGGCGCGAGAAAGGACCGACCAACTTTGCGGGAGCAGATCGATCTGACACTCTGGACTGGTAGCCGAACCCAACGGTTCGCCGTTGTCGAAGTACGCGCGCCGGTACCACTGTCCGTCCCAGGCGTGCTGCTCGATGCTCTGGCGGAGCTTCGCAGCCTGTGTTTCGCAAGTCTCCGCGAAAGAGATGTCGCCGCGACGCCCTGCAATCTCCTTGAACTGCATCAGCACGTCGTAGAGGAAGAAGGCCAGCCACACGCTTTCTCCCTTGCCTTGGCAACCGACCAGATTCATCCCGTCATTCCAATCGCCGCAACCCATGAGTGGCAAACCGTGCGCGCCGAACTTCAGACCGTTGTTGATTGCACGGGCGCAATGGTCGTAGAGCGTCGCGGATTCCTCCGAACGTACGGGCTGGTCGTAGTAGCTCTCCTCCTCCGGTCTCACTGGGCGACCTTCCAGGAAATGGACACGCTCGTCGAGTACGCCGGTATCACCCACGCAGGAAACATACCGGCAGACTGCGTAGGGCAGCCACAGGAAGTCATCCGATATTCGGGTGCGCACGCCCCGGTCCAGTGGCGGGTGCCACCAGTGCTGCACATCTCCTTCGCGGAACTGGTGTGCCGCGCAGCGAAGCAGGTGCGCACGGAATAGGCGTGGTTCAGCATGCACCAGGGCCATGACATCCTGGAGTTGGTCGCGGAAGCCGAACGCGCCGCCTGACTGGTAGAACCCACTGCGACCGTGTAAACGGCACGCCAGAGTCTGATAGAGCAGCCACCCGTTGACCAGGAAGTTCACCGCCGCATCGGGGGTCTCAACGTGGACAGCACCGAGCGTGCGGTTCCAGTACTCCCACACGCTTTCCAAAGCCTCGCGCGCTCCGCCGACGTCACAGAAACGGACAACGAGATTGCGCGCAGTGGGAACATCGCGGGCGGCGCCCAGGACAAAAACCACCTCGTATGCGTGACCGTCATCAAGTTCGAACACGGCTTGCATGGCCGCGCATGGATCGAGCGCCGGTCCGACCTTGCCTGATAGCGCGGCACGGCCCATGGCCGCAGGGTCGGCAGGGGTCCCGTTCCGACCAAGGAATTCCGTGCGGTCCGCTGTGACGGTCCGCTGCGGCTCGCTGACGGCGAGAAACGCGACGCGCTCGGGGAACTCGCTGTTGTAGGGATTTCGCGCTAGAACTGCTCCGGTCTGCGGATCCAACTCCGTGACGATGTGCAGCGCGTTTTTCCACCGCTGTTCGCCCAGGACCCATTCGACGTAGCCGGTTACCGACACGCGGCGAGCGCGGCCGGACGAGTTGCGGATCTTCAGCCGACAGAGTTTCACGGGGGCATCGATGGCGACATAGGTCCACAGCTCGGATGAAAGGCCGTCTTCCGCGTGTTCGAAGACGGTGTAGCCGAACCCGTGGCGTGTAGTGTAAGGCATGGCGCCGCGTGCCGGGAGCGGCGCGGGCGACCAGAAGTGACCGGTCTCTTCGTCACGGATATAGAACGCTTCGCCGCTGACGTCGCTGACGGGATCGTTGTACCACGTTGTCAGGCGAAACTCGTGGGCGTTTTCGGCCCAGGTATAGGCGCCCCCGCTTTCGGTCACGACGGTGCCAAACTCGGGGTTGGCCAGCACGTTCACCCACGGCGCGGGCGTCACGTTTTCGGCTGTCGTCGTGATGACGTATTCGTGACCGTCGCGTGTGAATCCGCCCAAACCGTTGAAGAACGCCAGATCCGGCTCGGACGGTTCTGTGTTGTGCGGCACTTCGGAGCGGCGCGCACGAGTTGGGATGAACTTCGCAGCGGCGGTTGCCGCGCGATCGCGACGCTCAACCTGTTCCATAAGCGTGCCGGCTGTATCGGTAATGATCACGCGCGCCACAGCCTCTACCAGAATCTTGTCTTCGTCAGAGATTTGCTCGCTGCGGCGAACGAAGATGCCACCCGGGCGATCCACTGGATGGGCTTCGGTTCCAGCCGCGATCAGGCCCGTGATTCGATCTTGGAGGACCTGGCGGTACCCCGATTGATCCTCGTTCAGAATAACCAAGTCAACGGTGAGACCCTTCGCCCGCCAATACGCATGGGCTTGCGCGAGCTGTCGCACGAGCTCGATATTCGCCTGGTCACTGATGCGGAGGAGCAAGATCGGCAGGTCGCCGGAAATTCCGTAGCCCCACAGGCCGGACTGTCCGCGCCGGTTGCGGGAAATGAGGCCGCGCGGGGCGCGGCGGCGCGAATCGGCAAAGAGAACGGCCCCGGCCAGCTGTCCATACAGTTGGGCGTCGACCTCGGTGGCGCCGAGCTGGCGCAGAACGGTCCCGCTGTGCGTCCACGCGAGATCGAAGACGCGGTCCGCCATCCTGCTGTCCTGGTACTTCTCGATCAGGGCCATCACGGCGTCACGGGTGTCCGCCACGCCCGTGACGAAGTCGATGCAGATCGTTGCGTCGGGCTCGACCGTAACGGCGCGCCGAATCGCGAGGATGGGATCGAGAACAGATCCCTGGCGATTGGAGAGCTTTGCCATGTGCATCGCCGCCGGGTCTGCGAGGCTGCGACCGCGCCCGACGAATTCGCATCGATCGGTCTCGTACGAGGTCTCTCCCAGCGCTGCGCCGTGTACCACGGCCAGATGGAACATCCAGGGCGGGTGCTCGGCGCTCGAGCACGGGCGGCGTGTGCAGAGCACGGCCTGACGTTCTGGCAAGATCTCCGTCTGGACAAACAGCTTGCTGAAGGCCGGGTGCGTTGCATCCGCGGCTGCGTCGGCCAGGACGGGCTCAGCGTAGCTGGTCAGCTCAATGATGCGCTTCTTCACTCCCCGGTTTGTGATGCTGATCCGGCGCAGCTCAATGTCATCCTCGGGTGAGACGGTGATTTCGGTATGCGTTTCAACGTCATCGTCGCGACGGCGGAACTCGGCCTGAGCCTGAGAGAAAACGGCTTCGTAGGCCGCGCCTTGTTTGAGCGTGGGCTGATGGGCCGCAGACCAGAACTCTCCCCGCTCCACATCGCGGACGTAGCAGAATGCTCCCCAGCAATCACGAGTAGGGTCTTCCTGCCAGCGCGTGACGGCGAGGCCCTTCCAGCAGCTGTACCCCCCGCCCGCGGCGGTCACCATGACGTGATACCGGCCATTCGACAGGAGATGGACCTCCGGCGCCGCATTCTGGGGATTGGTGACCACACGGAGCGTCGCTTCAGCGCCGCCGGGACGCGGTCGGGATTCCGTGGCTTCGCCGTCGTGCGGGTAAAACGGGGCCGCCTTGGGGACACGTTCCTGCAGCAACAACTCCGTGGCTCGCAACAGCGGATCGGACTGGAAGCGGCGCTGCATGGGACGATCGAGCAGGAGGTAGGCTAACGACAGAAAGCTCATCCCTTGGTGGTGCGCCATGAACGAACGAATGACCACGCTGCGTTGGCCGCGTGGCACGCGCGCCGGCGTGAAATCGACCGCTTCGTAGAACCCGTGGGCCCCGAGCAGCCCATCCTTTGCCAAGCGGCGCAGATTGGCACACGCCCTTTCAGGCGCAATCATCAGGGCCAGGGTGCTGGCGTATGGCGCTACGACCAAGTCGTCTGCCAGTCCGCGCTTGAGCCCGAGTCCCGGCACGCCGAACGTGCGGTACTGGTAAATGAGATTGACATCGGTGGCGTTGTACCCGGACTCAGAGATGCCCCAGGGGATTCCCCGCCGCCGACCGTATTCGATCTGACGCTCCACGACGGCACGGCAACTTTGATCCAACAGGGTTTGCTCGAAAGTGGGCATAATCAGGAGCGGCATGAGATACTCGAACATGGAGCCACTCCAGGAAAGCAGTGGGTATTGACCGCCCGCGGCCGTCAGGAGACGCCCGAGGCTGAACCAATGCTCCTGGGGCAGCTTACCCTGGGCGATGGCGACGAAACTGCCGAGCCGTGCCTCTGAGGCCAGGAGGTCGTAAAATCCTGGGTCCAGGCGGTGGTGGTCGACGTTGTAACCGATAGACAAGAGCAGCCGCGACTTGTCATACAGGAAGTCATAGTTGAAGTCTGCCATTTCCTGGCAACGCAAGGCGAGCGTCTCAAGCTCTGCCAGGCGCTCGCCGGCACGCCGGCCGGCCTCGACGATCGAGTGCCGCAGTTGCGTAAACCACGCGTTCCCCGCGGCGGGTGTGCTCGGACCCTGCTCGCGCAGGTTGGCCAGGATCTCATCAATCGATCGTAGCATCGTGGGGGCAAGCCTCGCGACGTCACGTAGCGTCGGGATGCCGTCTAAATGCCGCAGACACTGTCGAAGATCGCTCAAGCGCTGGACTTGCTCGAGCGACCCGTGTTGCCACATCTGTTCGCTCGGCGGGGGGAGCTGGCACCATGGAGCGAGAGAAAGCAGGTCGTCGAGGAAGTCGCGGCATTGACGCTCGAAGGCCTGCGCCCAGTACTTAAGCTCGTCGTCAGAAGCAGGGCTCACTGCTGCCGCCAATTCGGTTCCGGCGGTGGCTGAGCTTTCCAAGAGCATCCGTGCGGCGGTCAGCGTTGGCGGCGGAACCCGCAATTCGTTCTGTAGCCGCTCCAAACAAGGCACAATCTCGGGCGACGGCGTGGCGGGGGACAGTCCATCGTGGGGAGGAGACTGGCCGCGCGCGACGTCCAGGAAGACGCCCAGCGTGTCCCTGAGCCCGGCAAAGCTCTGCGGTGGAACGATCTTCCGGTCGGCCAGTTCCAGCAGTCCTGGACTCAACGTGAGCAGAAAGCCCGCGAGGTTGCCGCTGTCCACCGACGACACGTACCGCGGGGGGAGGGGCTCAAGCGTGCGCGTGTCATACCAGTTGTAGAAATGCCCGCAGTGCCGCTCGAGCGCGCCCATCGTCGCAAGCGTTTTCGACGTGCGGTCAATCAGCTCCTTGGCGGAGACGTAACCGAAGTCGTACGCAGCAAGGCTGGTCAGCAACGACAAACCGATGTTGGTTGGAGACGTGCGATGGGCGACCGCTGCGGCGGGGTGCTCCTGGTAGTTGTCCGGCGGAAGGTGGTGGTCCCCTGGACCCACGAACGTCTCGAAGAATCGCCACGTGCGGCGTGCGACCTGCTGGAGGAAGGCACGGTTTTCGGTCCGCAATTGCGGTCGACGGGACTTGATTGGGCGGCTTAACCACCACGCCACAATGGGGGATAGCAGCCAGAGCCCCAGGATAGGCCCCGCCGTGTACAGGGTCGCGGGCCGTTCGATCGCCAGCATCGCCGCGGCAACGAGCGCGCTCGCCGGACCGATCCACATCGATTTGCAGAAGGCCAGCAGACCGGCGTGGGCGTGCCGTTCGGCGTCGCGCGCGGTTTGCCACTCCAGGAGCTTCCGGCGTGTGAAAAGCACGCGCACCAGGGCGCGGGCAATTGCGTCGAGGCTGATGAATGCGTCGTAAGGCAAACAGACGAGCCCGACAGCCGCCTGCGCCAACTGCCGGCCCGCTGAGAGCACGACTCCTTCCAGGTGCAGAGCAATTGGAAGGTCCGGCGCTTTGCGCAGGATTTCGACGGCACCCGCAAGTACCACCGGGCTGGCGATGATCCCGAGGACGATGAGGGTATAAAAAAGCGGCGGCCCCGGCAAAGCCCACCCGAGCAGCAGCAGCGCCACCAGCCCCACCGGCGCCAGACTGCGACGCAGGTTATCGAAGATCTTCCACCGCGCCAGCCCCGAGATGGGGTTGGTGACGCGTCGGGCATCGGGGCCGGGAACACGGGGGAGCATCCACGGCGTGATCTGCCAGTCGCCGCGAATCCACCGATGTCGGCGCCAGGCGTCGTCGGTGTAGCGCGAAGGATGCTCTTCGAGCAGCACCACGTCGCTGACCAGACCGGCGCGCGCGTGGGAACCCTCCAGGAGGTCATGGCTGAGGATGCGGTTCTCCGGGAAACGAGCGCCGACGGCCTGCTCGAAGGCATCGACATCGTAGATCCCCTTGCCGATGTACGAGCCCTCTCCGAAAAGGTCCTGATACACATCGGAAACGGCCCGAGTATAAGGATCGATGCCCGGCTCGGCGGTGAAAAGCCGGGCGAACCAAGAGTGGCCGGCGCTGGGCAAACTGACGCCCACGCGCGGCTGGAGAATGCCGTAGCCTTCGACGACGCGTCCGAGCTTCGGATCGAAACGCGGACGATTCAGCGGATGGGCCATCGTGCCGACCAACTGGCGCGCCGCGTCGCGCGGCAACTGCGTATCAGTGTCGAGCGTAATGACGAATTTGATACTGGGAAGGACTTCGCTGCGGCCGACGATCACGCCGAATCGGTCTTTCGCTCCTCCACGCAAAAGCGTATTGAATTCGGCCAGCTTGCCGCGCTTGCGTTCCCAGCCCATCCACACGCCCTCCTGCTCATTCCACCGCCGGGGGCGGTGGAAGAGGAAGAAGGCGTCATCACGCTCGGCCGCGTACTGCGCGTTAAGGGCTTCAATGCCGTCGCTTGCCAGGCGTACCAGTTCCGCATCGCTCGGTAACGTCTCCTGAGACGCGTCGCGCAAGTCCGTCAGCAGCCCAAAGTGCAGGTGGGCGTCGTGATTGGCGAGGAAGCAGAGCTCAAGCGAATCCAGCAGATCGCGGACACCCGCAGCGCTCGTGAGCATCGTGGGCACGACCACCAGCGTGCGGGCCTCCGGCGGAATCCCCTCGGAGAATTCCATCCTGGGCAGCGTCCGCGGCGCTACCAGCCGGGTGGCGACCCAACTCACCACCGACACGCTCAGATGACTGGCGCATAGGAGCGATGGGATCCCCAAGCACAAGAGGCCCCACGCTCCCAGGCCGTACCGAGAGGCGGCCAGCAAGGCCGCGGTCGTCAGGATCGCCGTCAGCGCGAGGATCGCCCCTCCATAAAGCACCAGTGGGCAACGGCGCGCCATTTGTTTGAGGATGGTGTGGGCCGAGCGACGCACGCCGATCGCATGCTCAAGGAGCGCTCGACCCTTGTCAATCAGGTAGTATCCGACATGAGCCGCACGATCGTCACCAGCGGCCGGGGCAGTCCGGTCACGGGCAAGTTGGATAGCCCTCCGGGCAATTTCTTCTTCCAGAACGGGGCTTCGTTTGGCGAGTTCTTCCACCACGTGGCGATAGCGATCACGGGTGGCGAAATCCATGTTGTTGTACACGTCAGCCGGGTCGCCGCGGAGAACTCGTTCGACGACGCTCAGCGTCTCGACAAACTCGCGCCAGTCCATCGCCGACAGGAACCGCAGGCTGCCGATGCTGTTGCTCATGGAGACCTGGTCAGCCGCCTGGTCCTGGCTTTCCAACTGAATGAGCTGTTCGACGGTCTGATTCGTCTCGGCCAGGTGATGCTCAAGCCAGCCCATGGGGAGGGTCAGGCCGGGATTCTGGCCACGCAGCCGACGAGTGAATTCCGCAACGAATGCACTTGTGAGTGGCGGGTCCTCGCGGACCAGGTCGCCCAGGGCCAGCACCAGCTCCTTCGGCTCCTTTTCAGCGACCTCCAACATGCGGTTGGCCCAGAGGTTCGCAGCCTCGCGATCCTCCCGGCACATCGCAATTTGGATGGCAATACGGCGCAGGTTTTCGAGCAGGGCCAAGCGTAGCATGGTCGGAATGGCCCACAATTCGCCGAGCTTCAGGGTCGTGATCGCCTGGTAGGAGGCAACGAAGCCGCTGAGGCTCTCGGCGTCGACGCGCCCGTCCCCGTGGGAAATCAGTTCCAGAGCGATGGCGTAGACGCGCGGATAGCCGGCCAGCGGGCCGCTTGCTAGACGCGGAAGCTCACCGCTGTACGTGCGGGGAAGGTGCCGCCGCGCGGTCCGGATCTGCTCCTCGATGAGGTGAAAGTTATCCAGGAGCCAGTCGGCGGCGGGCGCGATCCGCACGCCCTGCTTCACCGCGTCCGAGACCGCTTCGAAAGCGCGGAGGAGCGCGACTTCGTTTTCGGCCAAACGCGATAACAACCGGTCGGACCCCCGATGCCTGTCGATGTCGTGCGACTCGGCGAGGGCGCGGGCGTGCTGTCTGAGTTGATCGACGCTGAGCAACTCAGACCGGAGCGGCTGCTCAGCGCGCCGTTCCCCGTCGCGGCCACGGGGGGGCCCGAACAAGCGGCGGCGTATCGAATCCACGGAGGCCCAACTGAGCGCCATTCTCGGTTCCTCTGACCTTCCATTTGTCGAGTCCGACCTCGATATGTTACCCGAGATTCCCCGTCTGTTGCCTCTACCAGGTCCAGCGCGCCAGAATCGGCCGCGCCGGCCGCTTCTGCCGCCGGATCAGGCCCGGGCCCGCGGCAACAAACGGCTGGGCAGTTGTTGCGTAGCGTTGACACGTGCAGGTAGCCCGCCAAGACTGCCGACATGTCGGTCTTCTGGTTAATTCCTCTGGTGGTCGACCTCGTCCTGGCAACCTTTGCCATTGTCTCGGTCCTGCGGCACCGTAAAGAGCCTGTGGCGATGTTGTGCTGGGTCATGGCGATCCTGCTGCTGCCCTATTTCGGCTTGGTCCTCTACTGGCTACTCGGGTCACACTGGGTCGTACGGCAGACGCAGCGCCGACGGCAGCGGGTGGCACACCTGATCACGAAGCTGGAAGCCTGGTCCAGGCAGCGAGCCGACGGCACGGCGGAAGAAACAGATTTCCCCGAGGACCTGCGGGCGATCGCCGCGCTCGGGCGACACCTGGTCGACATGCCCGCTACGCGCGACAATGCGGTGGGGATCTACCAGGAATCCGAGGTGACCTTCGCCGCCCTCGAAGAAGCGATACGTGCGGCCAAGCACCACATCCACGCCGAATACTACATCTGGCGGCCGGACGATACCGGGTATAGCTTTCGCGACCTGCTGGTCGAGAAGGCCCGGGCCGGAGTCGAATGCCGCCTGCTATTGGACTCGGTTGGCTGTTTCTGGATCGGCCGCCGATTCACCCGCCCGTTTACCGAGGCCGGCGGCCACGTCGCGTTTTTCCTGCCGCTCCGACCGTTTGGAAAGCAGCTCAGCCCGCAGATGCGGAACCACCGCAAGATCGTGGTGGTGGATGGCCAAGTCGGTTTCATGGGCAGCCAGAACATCGGCGACGAGTACCGCGGCCGACTGAAGAAGCTCAGTCCCTGGTATGACACGCACATGCGTCTGGCCGGCCCCGCTGTGTCCTACTTGCAACGTACGTTTTGCGAAGACTGGCTGTTCGCTACGCGCCAAGACCTAGCGGGCGAAAACTATTTTCCAGAACCTCAGCGGTCCGGGCAAGCCATCGTGCAGATTCTGCCGACCGACCCGGAAAAGAACATCAACCCGCTGGAACAGATTCTGTTCGCCGCCGTCTCCTCCGCCCGCTACAAGATCCGCATCGGCACGCCCTATTTCGTGCCGAGCCCGGCGTTGCGCATGGCGTTCACGTATGCGCGCAGCCGCGGCGTGGAGATCGAACTGGTGCTGCCAACCCGCAGCGACTCCATGATTGCGCTGTGGGCCGGCCGCAGCTTCTACCGGGAGCTGCTGGAGCGCGGTGTCCGAATCTACGAATACGCGGGTGGGGTGCTCCACTCCAAACTCGTCACGGTGGACGACCGCTGGTGCATGCTCGGCTCGGCAAACATGGACGTCCGCAGTTTCCGATTGAACTTCGAGATTACCGCGCTGATTTACGATCAGGGGGTCACGCGTGAGCTAGCCGCCTCACTTCAGCGCTTCTGCCACCGGGCGCACGAAATCAGTTTGCGTGAGTTGCGCACGCGGCCAATGCACCAGGAAATCGTCGAGGGAACCGCTCGTCTGCTGACCCCGCTGTTGTGAATAACCGGGAGACGCGATGTCCCCATCGCAAAATCAGTCCACGTCGCTGGGCAAGGAATTACGGCCGTCGCCGCTTCCCTGCCGGTGATGTGCGTTGATCCCGCGGATCTCAATCGGTTGGCCTCTGGAAAGTGGCTTCCTACGCGCAGATGTGCGGCTCAACCATCCCGCGTCGTCAGCCGACCCGGCCAGCCGGCGGCGCAAGATGCCGGTCGCTGCACTTTCCGGCCGCCGTTCACGCTGATAAACTGAACGCCCAACGAACTCTCGAGCGCGGTCGAGACAAAACCCCGGAGCCTTCTTGAGTGATCCAATT
>Ga0272441_10003153_pt1 | contig 31912 bp, 28 predicted proteins | sample SSMProp6N_FD_193582 | JGI IMG/M metagenome (GOLD analysis project Ga0272441, IMG submission 193582) | Marine sediment archaeal communities from Little Sippewissett salt marsh, Falmouth, MA, United States - SSM-Prop-6N | ecosystem: Environmental > Aquatic > Marine > Wetlands > Sediment ... | reverse complement strand
AAACTCGAAACTGACGTTCGCATAACTACTTAGCCGCGCAGAAACGGGAATTTTCAATCGTGATCAGTATATATTGCTGTTCGCGAGTGGAGACAAGAGCAATTGTTCTTGAATTTCTTTGGGATGTCTTTACAATGAGCTTCCAATGAGAGCGTTATTTTGAACGGGAATATTTTGCCGGACTCTTTAAAAGACAATCAGTTGCCCCTGACACGTATCCAGAAACTGATAGGGGCGTATATGCTTCAATCCAAACGAGGCAAGGCGAGCGCCTATCTGCGGATGCGTGCCGACCTGACCGAGTTGGTTTCGATGCGCAGGGCCTATTGCCGTAAAGTCAATGCGCCGGTGACAACGAATGATTTTTTTATTTATGCCATGGCACAGGCCGTAAAGCAATATCCGCTGATGGCGGCGACGATCGACCCGGACGGCAATGAGATGGTCATCGCTGAAAACATCGGCGTTGGATTTGCTGTGGCTGCCCCCCAGGGCCTGGTTGTCCCGGTATTGAAGCGGATGAACCATAAAACACTCCCGCAGACGGCCGTTGAGAGCGAGGATCTCCTCAAGCGGGCGAGGTCAAACAAGCTTTTGCCGGACGATTTTGACGGCGCCAATATCGTGTTGACCGGATTGGGCATGTACGGCATTGAATCCTTTTATGCGATCAGTCCGCCTTCGGCAACGGGCATTTTGTCCATTGGGAATATCGAAGAGGCCGTTGTTCCGACAGAAGAGGATTTTCGAATACGAAAGATGATGTATGTTGCATTAGCGTTTGATCAGCGTGTGATGGACGAATTTTATGCCGCGAAATTTTTAAGAATGGTTGTCGATCTGCTTGAAGAGCCGGCGACGTTAACCGGCGATATCTGAAAAAGTATTCACTTTTTTTATAAAAAAATATTTGACAAGTACTTTTTTGAGAAGATAATTGAATACAATTGAAATACAAGATTGTCTTAATTGATGATCTTAACTATAAAGGTTGCTTCCTCTCATCCACGAAGCAGCCTTTTTTTTATGCAATTCAAATTCTCGAAGAGATTATACCAACCCCAATAAAAAACTGCGATCGTTACGCGGCGAGGTCTATTATTCAAATTATTTTAGAGTTGTCCTCGCGGAAATTTATTACCCTGAAGGGTATTGCAGGCAAATCATCATATCCCGAAATGCGGTGTCGGTTGTTCCTGAGAAATGGATTCTGCAGTTTCGTCTCTTTCCTGGTCTGATGAAACAGGGGGTGGACAGTCCTGCGGTGTTTCATCCGTGTTCGCCGCATCCGTGGCAGCGACCTCTGTTTTTTCAACGGCAGTGACCTCATGTATTTCAGCGGCTTCAACTGTTTCGGAAACGTCAGCCGTTTCGGCTTGCATTTCCGGTTCTGTTAAATCTCCGCTCAAAAATGCCGCGACGGCCGTATAATCCGCGGCTCCGTTGCATTGCGGTTCATACTCAAAAATGGTTGACCGTGGCTGGGCGCCTCGGCCAGCTTGATATTGGGACGGATATGAACCGGAATGATATCCGCCTGTGCCCACGGCTGATTGCTGTCTCTGGCACTGGCCAAAAATTGCTTGATGTCTTCGCGTACTTCACTGGACAAACTGGTGCGGCTGTCAAACATGCACATCAAAATCGCCGACACGCGAAGAGCTGGGTTGATGCGTGTCTGGACCACCGTGACGGTTTGCAGCAGCCGGCTGAATCCCTGCAAAGCGAGAAAGTGCGGCTGGATCGGAATGACGACTTCATCCACCGCCGCCAGGGCGTTCAGGGTCAGCAATCCCAGTGAAGGGGGGCAGTCAATCAACAGGAAATCAAACCGGTCTTCAACAGAATCGACGGCTTTTTTGAGAATGATCTCGCGTCCCACTTCATTGATCAGTTCCGATTCGGCGCCGACCAGGTCGATGCTGGCGCCCAACAGCCATAAGTTGTCTCGAACCGGATGCATTGCTTCGCCCATTGCCGCGCTTCCGGTCAAAACATCGTAAATCCCTTTCGCATCCGCGGTTTGGTCGGCTCCCAAATGAATGGTCAGATGGGCCTGCGGGTCCAGATCGATGACCAGTACACGATGCCCCTTGAGGGCCAGCGCCGCCGAAACATTGACGACGGTTGTGGTTTTGCCCACGCCGCCTTTTTGGTTGAGGATGGCAATTTTTCTCACGGGACTTTACTCTCCGCTGAGGATTGCTGAATCGGGGTTTCATGCTCCAGTGTTTTGAGAACGGCATCCAGCACGCCGTTCACGAATCGCGGCGACTGCTCCGTGCTGTATTTTTTCGCGATTTCAATCGCTTCGTTGATGACGACTTTACAGGGAATATCCTCACAGTAGCGTAATTGATACACAGACATACGCAGAATGGCCCGATCCACATGGCTCAGCCGAGACAGCTTCCATCGTACCGCCGCCGCTGAAATCAAATCGTCGCAGGCACGCACCATGCTCCAGGCCCCGTGGGTCCATTTTTCCGCCAGTTCCAGAACCAGGTCGTCATCCGTGTTGTCCCGGAAAAAAATGCGCAGTATCGACTCCGCATTACTGCCCTGCACATCCAGTTGGCAAAGTGCCTGCATTGTCAGTTCTCTGGCTTTTGTTCTGCGATCCAACGTCGTTCCTTCAGTTGTCAATTGAAACTCTCAAAAAAGTTACAGTCTTCCGAGCAGGTCGGCCATCTCCATGGCCGCCATCGCCGCGTTTACGCCGGCGTTGCCCTGTTTGGTGCCTGCACGTTCAATGGCCTGCTCAATGGTATCACAGGTCAAGACGCCGAAAATCGCCGGAACACCGGTGTCGTAATTGATTTGTCCGACGCCGCGGGAAATCTGCTGACAGACATAGTCGTAATGGCTGGTCGATCCGCGAATCACCGCACCCAGGCAGAGAACGGCTGAATAGTTTCCGCTTTCGGCGACTTTTTTGGCGGCGACAGTGATCTCAATCGTACCCGGTACCCAAATCACGGCGATTTGGTCCTCGCCGGCTCCGTGCCGCTGCAGGCAGTCAATTGCTCCGTCCAAGAGTTTGCCGGTGACAAACTCATTAAACCGACTGACGACAATAGCAAATTTGTTTTTGCCTGCACTTAGTTGACCTTTGAATTCCTGAACCATCTTCTTTGTGCTCCAAAAAAACCTTTTTTTCGTCGGGGAAAGCAAAATGCCCCGAAGCATTTTATAGGACGACCCGCTAAATGTCATGGAGATTTTATTCGCTTCCGGAACATTTTCCAAAAGCACCTTTCTAACCTCTGTAATTATAATAACTTAAAACACAGATTGCCAGAAAAAACTTTACTGAAAGAAAAAAGACCCCAATTTCTGCTAACCAGCTAAGGTGCTGATTTATCCTGACGATATAGAAACAGCGATTTACAAACCCAAAACAACAGAAGATGGTACGGGATACCCAATGTTTGATACACAAGACGATTTCGAATTCGGCCACGAATGGGACCAGGCCGAGCAGATGGTTACAGAGGCGTTTGATCTTTACGAAAACGGTCAAATGCGGCAGGCCATGGAAAAACTGGACAGCGCCATCCAACAAGGTCCCGAACACGCCGAGTGGTACTTTAACATGGGGCTAACGCTGGACGGCTTGGAGGAATATGAAAAAGCCATTGAATTTTACGAAAAAGCCCTTGAATGCATGCCCGATGATGTGGAAATTATCAATTGCCTCGGCGTGAATTACACCCGGACGGCATGCTACGACTTGGCCCTGTCAACGTTTGAGCGGATTGAAAAACTGGACCCTGACTTTGAGCCGGCTTATTGCAACCGGATCATCACGTACACAGAAATGGGGCACTATGACAAGGCCGAGCAGATGTTCTACATGGCTCAACAAATCAATCCCGATTGCCCGTTATGTTATTATAACATCGGCAATTCATTATTTACGCAGGGCGAGTACGAAAGGGCGATCTGGTGCTGGGACAAATGCGCACAGTTGGACCCGAAACACCCGCAAATTCACTATCGGATTGCCCAGGCCTCCTGGGTCAGCGGACGGGGCAAGCGGGCCCGCGAAGAATTCCTGATTGAGATGCGTAAAAGTCCGTCCAATCTCGAAATTTTATTGGATTTTGGTTTGTTTCTGCTTGAAAGCGGCGAGTTGGAATCGGCACGTGAAAAATTCAACCGCATCCTTGAGTTCGATGAAACGTTTGCCGCCGCACATTTTTATTTGGGAGAGGTTTTTCGCATACAGGAAAACTTTATCCGGGCGGCACGATGTTATTCCAATGCGATGGTTTGTGATGCAAAACTGGCCGGTCCGCGATTTCGGTTGGCGGAGATTGAATTTGCTGAGAAGAATACGGCAGGCGTGGTACTTCTTCTGCACGACGAATTTCAACTGGGGGTTGAGGATGTTGATGTCCTGCTGGCGATGGGCTGGATGTTCCTGCGTTCCAGCCGGTTAACCGATGCCAGCAACTGCTTTATGCAGGCCCTCAATGAAGGCGAAAACAACCACCAGGCCTTCTTTGGTCTGGGGATGTCGTTGGCAATCCATGGGGACTATGACGGCGCTCTTGAATGCATTGAACAGGCCGTTGCCCTGGCGTCAAACCGGTCCGAACTGCGACTGTGTGCCGGCTGGCTCTATTACAAACTCCGGCGATGGGACCAGGCCGAAGAACACGTTCGCAAGTGCCTCCAAATTCATCCCACCCAGGAACCGTATCGAACCCGCTGCAGGCGGATTCTCAGGGCGATTCGCTATAAAAAATGTCTCGAAACCTGCCGGAACTTATTCAATACTGTCTTTAAGAAGCAGCACTAAAACGAGACCTTCCATTGGATTTACAGACGCCAGATTAAATAAAAAGCCGCATTTCTCTTCAGAAATGCGGCTTTTTTCGTCACCTGATAGAAGTGCTGGTATTTGTTTTTCATGATGAACAATGTCCCTACCTGTTCATCCGTGACGATACGCAATTCAGAAAAGCGATACATTTTTAGAATCCCCAGCCGCACACCAGAAAAATGCTTGAACTTTTGGGCTTGTTACCGTATAGTGGATTCAACCCAGTTGCAATTGGGACGTGAATCCGCCCTGTAAGAAAACCGGCTCGAAGGCCGCCGGTGACACAGGGAGAATTAGCAACAATACGAAATGTTAACATTAATTAAGGATCTTAAAATGCGAAAACTTACCTTTGTTCTGTTTATCCTGTTCACAACGGCGTTCCTTCAGGCCGCTAAACGGCCTAATATTCTGTTCATTCTCGCGGACGACCAATCGCCGTTTGATTTGAAAATGTATAATCCCGACTCGTCGCTGGACACCCCGGTTCTGGACAAACTGGCTTCTAAAGGGATGGTTTTCGACGGGGCTTATCACATGGGTTCCTGGTCCGGAGCCGTTTGTACGCCATCCCGCCACATGATCATGTCGGGACGCACCGTCTGGCACATTCCCGGCAGCGGCAACCCTCCGACGTTGGTCCCGCCCGATCTGCCTGAAAATACGATGGCAGCAATTTTCAACCGCGCCGGCTACGACACAATGCGAACCTGCAAGAATGGCAACAGCTACAAAGCGGCCAATGAAAAATTCACGGTTCGCCATGACAGCACTAAACGCGGCGACACCGACGAAACGGGCAGCGCCTGGCATGCAGAACAGGTACTGAACTACCTCAACGAGCGTCAGGCCAATAAGGATACCGATCCATTTCTGATTTACTACGGCTTTTCGCATCCCCATGATCCGCGCAACGGAAAAGAGGGTTTGCTCGCCAAATATGGTGCGGTCAATCATACAGACCCAAAAACGCTGCCGGCCCTCAATCCCAAACAGCCCGAACTGCCGGCCAACTATCTGCCCGAACAGCCGTTTCCTCATGGACACCCGGGCCTTCGTGACGAGGAAAAGGTCAAGGGCGTCTGGAAGAACCGCGATGAGGCAACCATCCGCAACGAGATGGGACGGGAACTCGCATGCAGTGAAAACATCGATATCCAGATCGGCCGCGTGCTGGACAAGCTCGAGGAAATGGGCGAACTGGACAACACCTATATCTTCTATACCGCCGACCACGGGATCGCGATTGGGCGGCATGGTTTCCAGGGCAAGCAGAACCTCTACGAGCATACCTGGCGTGTTCCGTTCATCGTGAAAGGCCCCGGCGTCAAGACGGGCAGAGCACAGGGCAATATCTATCTTCTCGATGTGCTGGGAACGATGTGCGATCTGGCCGGGGTCACACCGCCGGAATCAGTGGAAAGTACCAGTTTTCGTCCGGTCCTGGAAGGCAAGCAGCAAACCGTTCGCGATACGCTCTACGGGGTCTATTGCGGCGGGACAAAACCCGGCGTTCGATCGGTTCGCAAGGGTGACTGGAAGCTGATTAAATACGACGTCCTCGACGGCACCGTCCGCAAAACCCTGCTGTTTAACCTCAAAGACAACCCGGACGAACTGCTCAGCCAACATCAGGATGCTGCCGTTGTCAAACTAACGGGCAACAAGCCCAAACCGAACCAGAAAAACCTGGCCGATGACCCTCAATACGCCGAGAAACTGGCCGAAATGGAAGCCCTGCTGCTGAGCGAAATGAAACGCCTCAACGACCCCTACCGGCTCTGGGACCAACCGGCAATAGACGAATAACCTTACTGCGATTCGGAAAATCACCGAATCAGGCATAAGCAGTGATTTTTTTGGCAATACTGCACCCCAGCTCGATTTGGCCGGGGATGAGGATTGTCCATGTGTTGAGGCATACATTCTTCAATAAGAACAAGCTTGATCATCAAAATGATGATTGAGGACAGGGGAAAAACATGAGATTGCATCAACCGACAGCCCTTTTGCTGACAATCTTTGTCATATTGTTTGCTGCTTGTCATGGCAACCCTGAAAAAACGGCCAGTGCTGGTACCGGCAAAAATGGCTTCGTACATCCGGGTATTTTGCATACGGCTGCCGATCTGGAGCGTATGCGGACAAAAGTCGCCGCCGGCGAGCAACCCTGGCTTGACGGTTTTGAGGAATTGAAAAAGCATCCGCAGTCGTCCGGCAGCTACAAAGTCAAAGGCGGTTTCGCCGAGACCGGCCGCAAGCCCAGTGTGAAATCGACCGAACACGAGAACGATGCCAACGCCGCCTATCAGAATGCCATGATGTGGGCCATCACCGGCGAGCAGGCCCACGCGGACAAGGCCATCGAGATCATCAACGCATGGTCCTATACGCTCAAACGCATTACCGGCAAGGACGCGATTTTGTCGGCGGGCATCTCTGGGGTCAAGTTCGCCGCCGCGGCCGAGATACTCCGCTACACGGACTCCGGCTGGTCCGAGAAGGATATTGCTCAAGCCGAGTCCATGCTCACGAATGTCTATTACCCGGTGGTTAGGAATATGGCCGCTTTTGCCAATGGAAACTGGGCGCTGGCGGCGCTGCAGACCGTCATTGCGATCGGTGTATTCACGGACGATCAGGCGATGTTCGACCGGGGAGTGAACTGGTTTCTTAATGGCAAAGATAATGCACGGCTGACGCACTATGTAATCAACGAAGCGGGTCAGTGCCAGGAGAGCGGCCGCGACCAGCAGCACACCATGCTCGGATTGGGTTACCTTTCAGTCGTCGCGGAAATCGCCTGGAACCAGGGGATCGATCTCTACAGCGCCGAAGACAACCGCATCCTGGCGGGATTTGAGTACACCGCGTCCTACAACCTGGGTAACAATGTGCCTTTTGAGGAAACCACTGATACGACAGGCAAGTACCACCATACCAAAATTTCTTCGCAAGGGCGGGGAAACTTCAGCGGTCGACCGATTTTCGAGATGGTGTATAATCACTACAAAAACCGGCGTGGTATGGATTGCCCCTTCACAGAGCAGGTTGTGAAAAAGACCCGGAAGGAAGGGGCGGGTTTTAAGGGTGATCATATCGGATTTGGAACAATTTTGTTTGCACGAGATCCTCAGGACGCAAGGAAATAATATACGCTAAAATCTACGCCACTGCGATAATAAAGAGTAGAAGAAAGGCCAAGAAACGTCGTTTTTGGGCTAAAGGGTGGCTGAGGAGATTCGTATCACTCCTTGTATGTCCCATCTTTCATTCGCTGCAGGTCGTGTTTTGCTACACGTGAGATACCTTCCAGCGAATCGTCAGAAGCTATTGTCTCCAGCCACTGAACGGCCACAGGGGTTGCCTTGTGATGGGCAGCCAGATTCCCAACGCACGAAGCCAGTCGTATTCGAAAATTACGCCCCGCCTTATCAAATTCCGCAATCAGGGCCGCATCAATCTCAGGGTCCTTAAAATTAAGCAGAAGTGGGCCTATGGCCTCCTCATCACTCTTGCGGCTGTGGTCACGTGCCATTTCCAGCAGCGGTTCCACTGCACGCCGATCCCCAAATTCGCCGAGCACACCTGCCGCCTCATCCCGCACACCATCGTCTGTGTCTTTCAGCGCGGCGATAAGCGCCTTAATGATTTCATCGGAAGGCTTCGCGCTTCGCAGAACGTACGGTGCAAGCTCCCTAATTGCCGCATCCTTACTCTCCAACTTTCCCAACGCCGCGTTAACAATCACCGATTCATAATGTCCACTTATCAAAATCAACTCAAGAAAAGTACCCGTCTCCGCGATCCTTTTCGCATCGCTCGACGTGTTGTAAATATCAAGCAGTTTGAGTGCCGCCGCTTCTTCCATACCCTTAAGTCGCAAGTGACTTTGCTCTCGTGTCGTCGTCTGCTCGTCGCAGACATCATCTATTAGTCCGCTTACAACATCTTCATTAGCAAGGATTTGCAGCCCCGCTAAGGCCTGCCCCGCAGTCTTCCACTCCTCGCTGTCGGTATATTTACGGAAAATGACAATCGCCCGATCATCTCCGATTTGTCGCAGTGCTTTCAAAGTCTTCGGCCTTCGCTCATCAAAACGCTCCACCCCGTCCAGCATTTTCACTAAAGCTTCGAATGCACGCTTATCGCCTATCCGCCCCAACGCTTCAATCAGTTCATACGTTTCGTAAATATCGTGTCTGCTTACCCCAAGCAGCGCTACCAGATCAGGCACTGCTTCATAGACCTTGCGAATTCCCAATGACCATATTATCGCTCGCCGGCCTTTTTCAAAGCCCCGGTCACGAAGCATTAAAAGTAATTGATCATCAGCTTCATCACCCAAGTTTTCGATCTGCGACTGGACTTTTTCTTTGCCTCCGGTATAGAGTACCGGCTCGAAAAGTTCTAACAGTGTTGCATGCATTGGGGTATTTGGAATAACTGTAACTTCAAATGCCGGCGCCTCTACCTTGCCCGTCCATACCCGTCCGGGAGGCACAGGCGTACGCCATTCTGATGATTTAACACCGTAAGATGCGTTAATGCAGTGGACACCCTCCGGCAATATCCATTTACCACCGCCGTCGTTTAAACCCACCAACTCTAATATTCCCAGTTGTCCCGGTTCCAACACTTGCACCTTTCCAAAGAACCGTGATCGACGCCCCGGATAACCATTGTATCTTGCATCCGGACCATCAACCTTAAACGTGAGGTCTCCCGGCAGAATAACCAACGTTTCATCCCCGACATTCTGAAAGACTAACTTTGCGTCGATCGATTCCCACCGTTGAAACTTGGTTTTAACTATGCTGATACGCATCCGCAGTCCATTGACGGAAGAACCAAAATGAGCATCCAAACTTGCCCTATTTTCGGTTGACTGCGCTGTCGTTTTGGTGTTTTCGATAGTACCAAAACAAAGGCCTGCTGAGTTCAGTAATATGATTATTACGGTGATATAAGTGACTGTCCTATTCATTCTTCTTGCTCCCTGATAATAAGCTCATACCATGTATCTAATATAATTGATGCTTTTTTTATCCAATTTGTTACAGGAAAAAATGGAATATTTGGAAAAAACCAGCATGTTGGCTCCAATAGACTCTAATTAAGGCCTATAGAAAAGTGAAAACATAAAAAAAGCCCGAAAGTCTTCATTTTCAGGCTATAAAAGGGTGGCTGAGGAGATTCGAACCCCCGACCCCTAGAACCACAATCTAGTGCTCTAACCAACTGAGCTACAGCCACCATCACGCCGGGGCGAAGTCGGCAACCCGGCAAAACGACGAATTGTACAACGATTAAGCCGATGTGTCAATGGAATAGGGTTAATTTACGAAAAAAATGCGATTTTTGCTCTCAATCAAGCTTTCTCGTATTCATCATCGTCAATATATTCGGAGGCCTCTTCGTATTCCTCATCATCGGTTTGGTCGTCCTCCTCGTATTCGTCCTGCTCTTCCTCAAAATCCTCGGTCAGGTCCTTATAACCGGCGACTTCATCGGCGACCATGTTCTTTCGCATCGCCTCGTATTCTTCCAGCGTCATCACCACTTCGCGGGCCTGGCTGCCTTTGTACTCGCCCAAGAGGCCCGTTGCCCCCATCGTTTCAATAATGCGGGAGGCCCGCGCATAGCCGATCCCCAGCCGCCGCTGCAAGAGCGACACACTTCCCCGCTGGGTTTCCAGCACGACCCTGACAGCATCCTCGAATAAATCGTCTTTTTTGGCGGCACTGAGGTCGATAGTGTTGAGCTGCATCAACTCCTGACTGAATTGCGGCTGGGCGACGTCCTTGAGGAACTTCACGATGCCGCGGATTTCATTGTCTTCCAAAAATGCTCCCTGGGCACGAACCAGTTCGCTGGTACCCGGCTTCAGGAACAGCATATCGCCCTGACCCAGCAGTGTCTCCGCCCCGTTCTGGTCCAGGATAATCCGGCTGTCCATCCGTGCCGCTACACGAAACGCGATACGCGACGGCATATTTGATTTGATCAGGCCGGTTACAACGGTGGCCTGGGGCCGCTGCGTGGCCAGCACCAAATGAATGCCAATCGCACGGCTTTTTTGGGCGATACGAACGATGTACGCCTCGACCTCTTTGGCTGAGGTCATCATCAGGTCCGCCAATTCGTCAATTATCACCACAATGTGCGGCAGCTTTTTGGGAATCTTGGCTTCCTCTTCCGGAGAAGACGGATTGAATCGTTCCAGTAATTCTTCCTGGCTGAGCATGTTATACGAAGCGATATTACGTACCTGCGCCTCGGCGAGCAGTTCATACCGCTCGTCCATTTTCTGCATGGCCCATTCGAGAATCTGTTCGGCCCGCCGCATTTCGGTCACGATCGGACACATCAGATGCGGGATCGATTCAAATATGGCCATCTCGACCATTTTCGGGTCGATCAGGATCAGCTTGACCTCGTCAGGACGTCGCGTCAGAAGAATACTGGTAATAATGCTGTTGATGCAGACGCTTTTACCGGAACCGGTGGTTCCCGCGATCAGCATGTGCGGCATGCTGGCCATATCGGAGACAAGCGCTTCGCCCGAGGAACTTTTGCCCAAAAACAGCGGGATCTGCATCTTGTTCGCCTTGGTGCCGCCTTTGTTAAGCAGGTCTTTGAGCCGAACGGTTTCACGCTGACTGTTGGGCACTTCGATGCCAATGGTGTGCTTACCCGCCAGCGGGGCGACCACGCGAACCGTACCCGAACCCAGCGCACGAGCCATGTCATTGGCGAGAGTGGAAATCTGGCTGACCTTTACGCCCGGGGCCAGTTCCAGTTCGTACATCGTGATCGCCGGCCCCGGTTCGGCATTGACGACATTGGCATTGACGCCGAATTCTTCCAGCAGTTCCTCCAGCGACTGGGCCTTATGCTCGACCATTTTTGTCTGGATGGCGTTAAAGCCGACTTCAGGGTTTTCGAGCAAATCCAGCGGCGGCAATTGATAATCATCATAACTTTTCTGGACGGGAATGACTTTCCTGGTAGGGGGGACTTGTTGCTTCGGTTTACGAATCCGCAATTTTTTCCTTTTTTCCGGCGGCGCGGCTTCGCCTACCGCCTGCTCTACCGACACATCATGTTTGTGGTCCAATTCAACCTCAACGGTTTCAAAGGCAGGACCGGCTGTTGCTTTGGCGGGTTTTTCTTCAATGGCTTGTTCATTCTTTTGCAGTGATTCTCGATAGTTGCGAACCGTTTCTGCAAAAGTCTTAGACTGCTCCTTTCGGCGTTCGCTCAGCCGGGTCCAGATGTCGCCCAGCGATTGCGAATGTTCTCGAGCGGCTTTCCAGGCCGGCTCGGCCAACCCAAACATCTTCAATACGCCCATGCCGATCCCGCGGACGATGGCGAAAACCAGCGAATCCGCCAGCAGCAGGGATCCGACCGTCCAGCAGCACAACACGACAATCCACGTCCCCAATAAGGCAAGGCGCGGCGTTAAAAACTGGGCCGTCGCGACGCCGAGGACTCCGCCGTTTCCATAGGGAAAGGAACCGGTTCGATACAGCGCAACCGCCTCATTTGGCCAGACCATGTACCATGTAGCCGATACCGCTGTCACGACGAGAATCAGCCCCATCAATCGCAGCAGCGGCTGGGTGACAGGTCGGCCCCAAAGCAGGACCACCATGGCAATCGCTCCGGAAAGCCATGCCAGCAGGATGCCGGGGCCGAAATAATGCAGACAGTAATAGGCGCAAAAAGCCCCCACTGGGCCGCATAAATTTGTCGGATTCTGATGTTGCGGCCAGATATATGGACTCGGAGCATCTCCTATGTCGAAGCTGATTACACTGAGAAATAAAAAAATGCATATACAAAGCAGGATAAATTCTGCCGCGGTACGGTATAAAGTTGCGTGTTTCACGGGAATTCCTTGGTTTTTATATCTTTAATATTGTTATTTGGGTGCAAATGCCTCAACTCATTATATCGGCAATGATGATATATTTCCTGCAAAAGGGGCCGTTTTTGGGGCAAAAAAAAGGAAAACAGGGCACCCGTAAAATTTTTTTAAAATTTTTGGATTTTATAATAAAAAAAACGCCCGCTCATTCGCTCTATATTATAGAGGGCTTACTGAAGCGGCAGCAGAGAGCTTTGTTGGGAAATGAAATTATTATTCCCTGCATCACCCTTCAGAAGTAGCCGAAGCGGCGAAACTCGATCTGGGAAGCAATTCCCAGTTCGAGTTTTTTTTAGACTCTTCAGGACAATAAGTTCGCGCACGCAAATTATGACTTCGCCCGCGGGAATTTACTGCTTTGAAGGGGATCATTGGCGTTTTCCTGATGTTTTTTGTTGTCGAATGTAAAGAAGATAAAAGTGATCAGGATCAAGCCGGCTCCGGCCCCGAATAATCCGCGACGTGTTTTACTGTCGAGAATACGATTCAGCCAGTTCGGGACAGGATCCTCAATCGGTTTTTCCTGTATTTGCGACAGGAGTTTTTCGGTCTGATTGCGGAGCGTCTCATTGTCGGCCTGTGGAAACGCGGTATCCGGGGCTTGCGGCTTGTGTCCAAATGTCAGAGGGCTGAGTCGTTCGAGAATGTTGGGCTCGCTTTCGATCAGAGCGATCTGGGCTTCGTACTTTTGGGTGAGGTCTTTGATCTTTTTATTTTGCTCCTGGATTTCGATCAGATAGGCACGGCTTTCATAATAGTCCTTAAGTTCCGGTTCGCACAATAATGACAAGACAATCGCCCCGGCTCCGACCAGAAAGAATACGGCGAACAATATGAAACGAATTGTCAATACAAGTTTTTGCATACCGAAAAAAAAAGGGCACAGATGCCGCAGCACCTGTGCCCTGTATCGACGTTTGATTGTTTAGTACTTGAAGATTTCTCCGCCGTACTTGGCCGCTGAACCCAGTTCCTCGTGGATGCGGAGCAGTTGGTTGTATTTGGCGACACGGTCGCTGCGGCAGGGGGCGCCGGTCTTGATCTGGCCCACGCCGGTGGCAACCGCCAGGTCGGCGATGGTGTTGTCTTCGGTTTCGCCGGAGCGGTGACTCATCACGGCGGTATAACCGTTGCGTTTGGCCAGGTCGATGGCTTCCAGCGTCTCGGTCAGGGTGCCGATCTGGTTGACCTTGATCAGGATCGAGTTGGCGGCACCTTTTTTGATGCCGGTCGCGAGCCGTTCGGTATTGGTCACGAACAGGTCGTCGCCGACGAGTTGGCAGCTCTTGCCGAGCTTTGCGGTCAGTTTTTCCCAGCCGGCCCAGTCATCTTCTGCCAGGCCGTCTTCGATGCTGACGATGGGGTATTTCTTGACCCAGTCGGCCCACAGTGCGATCATCTTATCCGAGGTGGTTGTCTTTTTCGGGTCGGACTTGAAGAACTTGTAGCCCTTGGAGGATTTGACCCACATTTCGGTGGTTGCCGGGTCCAGTGCGATGGAGACGTCTTTGCCCGCCTTGTAGCCGGCTTTTTTGATCGCCGCAACGAGCAGTTCGACCGCGTCTTCATTCTTGGCCAGCGAAGGAGCGAAACCGCCTTCGTCGCCAACGCCGGTGCTCAGGCCTTTGCTCTTAAGAACGCCCTTGAGCGTGTGGTAGATTTCCGCACCCATCTGCAGGGCCTGGGGGAAGTCCTTGGCGCCCACGGGCATGATCATGAATTCCTGGAAGTCCACGTTGCTGTCGGCGTGGGAGCCGCCGTTGAGGACGTTCATCATCGGAACGGGCAGGATATTGGCATTGCAGCCGCCGATGTAGCGATACAGGGGTTGGTCCACCGAACAGGCCGCGGCTTTGGCCACTGCCAGAGAAACGCCGAGGATGGCGTTGGCGCCGAGTTTGGACTTGTTCTTGGTGCCGTCCAGCGAGCACAGGAAAGCGTCCAGTTCTTCCTGGGCTAATGCGTCCATGCCCAGCACTTCCGGGGCGATCACTTCGTTGACATTCTTAACGGCCTTCAGGACGCCTTTGCCATTGTATCGTTTGGCCTTGGTGTCGCGCAGTTCGCAGGCCTCATAGGCACCGGTACTGGCGCCGGAGGGCACCGCGAAGCGGCCGAACGAACCGTCATCCAGCAGCACATCCACCTCGACGGTCGGATTGCCGCGGGAGTCCAGAATTTCACGTGCCGTAACATCTACAATCATCGTAAACATCGTTTTTCCTTTCGTTAGGGTAATGTTTGTTTTTTATTGGAACGCAGGCATCCTGCCTGCGCTGTTGTTCAACCTCAGTTCTCTGGGCGGCCTGAAACCTTACTCCATTTGAACAGCGGCTGTCAGAACGCAGCGCGGGCTGGAAGCCCGCGTTCCATTATAAACGGCCCCAAAGGGTACACGAACCACCCCCATCCGTCAAGGACGGAATTTGGAAAAACCGCTGGAATAATCCTATTCAGTTCTTCTCATTTGGCTTTTCGACTAATTCAATTTCGGCTGTATAAATGGTCTCGATGCCATTATCTGGCTGGACATAGATGATTTTGTTGCCCCATGCGTGAACCAGTTTCATATCCGGGGTCCCAAAAGGAATTTCTTGGTTTTCATCAGCACAGTGAAGAAACATTTGGCCAACTTTGTTATCTTCGACGCAAACCATAACCATTGTGCTTTTGCCCGGGCCGGGCCCAACGCTGAGTGCATTTTCAATTACAGTTTTTTCCTTGTTAGCTTCGACGTCCCAAACGCGGGCAAGAAGCGTTCTGTCGTCGCGTTCTCCTTTGATGTCCATATAATAAACATATCGCCCATCACACGTCCATTGGGCCTCCGTATCATCGAGTCCCGAATTGTCCGGATGAACAGGCAATTCGGCAACTTTCGTGTTGTTTGTCAAATTCCATATTTCCAGGCCGCTCGCGCGACGGGGACGTCGCTCTCCTTCTTTCGCAGGAAGCTGTAATTGAACAAATACGGTTGTGTATTCTGAAAACATGGAGGGGCTATGTATCCACCCGGGAAGAGATATGTGTTGGGATTTTGAGTCGGTCAACGACAGCTTAATACTCCCTGAAAGCTGGTAAATCCAGTCTCCCGTATGATCGAATCGCCCCATTTCGTTTTGTCCTGAGAGTCTGGTTGGGATAAATCTTTTTTCATTTAGGTCATAAATAACAACCTCTGTCAAGTCAGGACCACTTACACCGTCAGGTGAGCCTGAATTCTGCGGTTTATCGCGGAATACTGCAAGCTTAACCCCAGAAGCATCGAAAAAGTTAAACCGATTAAAGACCGTTCTATATCCTCGCGACAGCGAAACACCAATTCGACTTTTGCTGGAATCACTTAGTTTAAAAACTTCCAGATCATATCGTGCTTTCTGCTCTTCCGTCTCAGCATTAATGGACACAGGGTAAATAATATGCGTTCCGGCTGAATTGAGCCGCGCTGCCCAAACCGGTTCCAGTTGTATGTTTTTATCGACAATTTCATCTGCGACAAATAGCCTTTTGTGATTAGTAAGCTTAACCTCAGATGCCTGAATACCCGCACATAACAAAAGTGCGATCAGGGCTAACAGTTGTCTTTTTTTCATGCTAAAACCTCCTTATTTTATGTCCATTAAAAAAATTCTTAGCCTTTTGTCCCAAAGAACTTATGTGAACTTGATAGTAAGACACAGAAATTCCATAGGTTGAGCTATTTAACTTGCCACTAATACTTATTGACGCGCCAGGCACAAAAACGTTACAAGATTTTTTCAAAAAAAATAAAAAAAAGCCCAATCTCACAGAATACAACCAGATGGACAACCGAGAAAGCATTCTATTTCGACCGAGTGCAATCGTCAAGCTTTACTTAGCCATGATGGTGCCCAAATAAATTTTCTTGAAATAAATCAGAAGAGAATGAACCAAAACCTTTTTCAGGCGACTTTCTTTAATAAATCGTTATATTGAACGCGGGAAATCGGCGTGAATAAGGAATCGATCTACAATCAGTTATTGGTAGTTCGGTGTCGGCAGGGCGACCAAGAGGCGTGGGCCGAGCTTGTCAGCCGATGGGAAAAGCCGCTGCTGTATTATACCCGACGGATGATCGACAATGAGCATCAGGCGTGGCAGATCCTGCAGGAGACGTGGCTGCATGTGGTCAAGGGCATTGGTACCATAAAACGGCCGGAATATCTGCCCAAGTGGCTTTATAGCATCTGTCGACACAAAATCCTGACCTATTACCGACAGCAGCACAAAGAAAATGAGCTTCAGGATGCTGTCAGCAGTGTGGTTGACGCTTATGAGCCCAATGGAGACCTGCCGTTTGAAAATGCCGAAGCGGTTCACTGGGGGTTGGGTCGGATTAAGCCGGTCTTTCGAGAGGTGCTGACGTTGTATTTTTTGCAGGACCTGTCCATTGATGAAATAGCCGAGGTGTTATCTGTTCCGGCCGGAACCGTTAAATCGCGGCTGTTCCATGCCCGTCAGAAATTACGCAATGTTCTGGAGGACACGCAGAATGAATAAAAAAGAAAAATTTCGAGATCAATTGTTGTCACAGGAAAAAACAAATCCGGACTATCAGAATAACTTTCAGTTGGAGGCAAAAAAAATGTACACCGAAAAGCTCAAAAAAAGCCAGCGTTTCGCTCATGTTTTGGCTGCACTTTTAATTTCCATATTTACTCTTTTCTTTTGGGCAATGGCAAAAGTGCTGGAGAATCTTCAAATTGAGCATGGTGAAAGCTTGTTGGAACCATTGCGACTTGCGTCAACTTGGGCGATGTTTTTGAGTTTGGTGCTTGTTTTGCTTTCATTATGGCCGGCGATTCGAGGTAGAATAGGATTGCGGGTTTACCCTAAAATTGTCCGATTTATCTTCTGGATTTTGATCTTTGCGATTATCACAGTGAATTTTACCGTTTTTGATTTGATTCAAAAACAAGTTGTACCAGGTATTTCGAACCAAATTACATGGCTTTTTACAATGACAACACTGATCATTGTGATGGGTGTCTATATGCTGCTGAGCGGTCGCATCGACCGTGGGGATCTGAAAAACAAAGCCAAAACGCTCGAACTGGAATACCGCATCGCCGAACTGGAGGAAAAACTGGATCAGGGCAGTTAGCGTTCTGGTTAATAATTTTCTGAAAAACAGGGAATCAAAACCGTTATTGCACAAATAACAGTCGTTTTTCGACTAAAAATAAGGAATTTCAGGGAATTCTGGCTTTTTTAACATTAGGGTAAAATTTGACACAATGCTTGACTTTTTTAACATTGATGTTAAAATTGACAGGATGAAGACACGGTATCTACAAAAAACGGTTAGCGAACTGGCGTTTGCCGATGACAAGATGGCTTTCGTGTCCGGCCCACGGCAATCGGGTAAAACCACCCTGGCCAAAATGGTGTCGAAGGGGCGCGTCAGTTACTATTACAACTGGGACGACCTTGATTTTCGAAAATTATGGACGCAATCCCCGAAATCGATTGCCCCTGAAACAGATGCCAAGCCCCTTATTATTCTCGACGAAATCCACAAAGACCGCACTTGGAAACGCACCTTAAAAGGCGTTTATGACACGGCGCGTTTCGACAAAATCTCGTGCGATTTTTTTGTCACCGGCAGCGCTCGGTTGAATGTGTATCGCCGAGGCAGCGACAGTTTGCTCGGACGATATTATCACTTTCGGTTGGCGCCGTTTTCACTGCGCGAAATTCATCATCCGGACTCGTTAAATCCCGATGAGGTGCTGGATCAGTTATTCGCACGAGGTATCGCCGGACAGCATAAACACCTGAAAGAACTGGAAACACTCTTGACATTTGGGCCGTTTCCGGAACCGTTGTTCCGTCAGAATACTGAAAAATGGAAAATCTGGCGACGTAACCGGCATGAAATGATTATTCGCGAAGACTTAAGGGATATCGGTCACAGTACGGATCTGGGAAAAATCGAAATGCTGGCGGCGATTCTGCCGGAACGGATTGGTTCGCCCCTGAGTGTCAATTCGCTGCGTTTGCATATCGATGTCAGTCACCGGACAGTGCAGCGTTGGCTGGGGTGGCTGAAAGAATTGTATTTTTTGTTTGAATTAAAACCGTGGCAGAATAAAGTCCACAGGTCGATTAAAAAGGAAGGAAAAATCTATCTTTGGGATTACAGTGAAGTCAAAGCGCCGGGGCCGCGATTTGAAAATCTCGTGGCGGTCCATCTGTTAAAGGCGTGCAATTATTGGACGGATACCGGAAAAGGGGATTTTGAACTTTATTATTTGCGGAACAGGGAACAACAGGAAATCGATTTTTTAATTGTACGTGACGGTCTGCCCTGGCTGCCGGTTGAAGTGAAAAGGGGAACCGACAAGCCGTCGCCGAACTGGCGAAAATTTCTGTCGATGCTGCCCTGCCGGCGTGCCTTGCAAATTGCCGAGCAGTCCGCCTGGAAGGTGTATGCCGAAGATGACGCCGAATTGCTGGTCGCAGGAGCCAATGAGGCATTGATGTATTTTGTGTAAGAACGTCTTACCTGTTTTTCAGGGCTATTGATTACAGGCAAAACCACGATGGGCTGGTTTTACGGGTTTAAGCTGCACCTGCTAATCAATGACCGCGGCGGGTTACTGGGGTATCGCCTGACAGGCGGAAATGTGGATGACCGAAACATTGTGGAAGCAATCGCCGATGGATTGTTCGGAAAGCTCTTTGGTGACAAGGGTTATATCAGTCAGGCGGTGGGTGTTTGAAAAACTGCTGGGCAAAGGGATTAAACTCATCACCCATCTGCGTAGGAACATGAAATGCTGTCTGATGGAATGGGAGGATAAAATCCTGTTGCGAAAGCGGTCGCTGATCGAAACGGTCAACGACACACTCAAAAATGTGTGTCAAATCGAGCATTCCCGGCATCGCAGCTCGATTAATTTTCTGGCGCATTTAATCGCCGGGCTGATTGCGTATGCGAGATTGCCGAAGAAGCCGTCGCTGAAAATCGACGGCATTCAAAATCCGCCGGCAGAGATGCTGTATCTCACGGCTTAAACAAAGTTCAGGTTATTGACGATATCCGTATTGTCCAACCCGCTCTCGGGTCTCAAGTCTGTTCATTTTTCCGGTGCTTGAACAATTTTCTTGCAAAACCGGCCGGCAGTATGTAAGGTAAGCGGGGATTTGGGCTTATTTCGTAACCCACAGGCGCGGGGGTGTGGTTACGGGGTCCGCCATGGTTTGTATAAGCCATTTTGGAAAAAGAAGTTATTGGGGTATAGTGTAACGGTAGCACGACTGACTCTGGATCAGTTAGTTGGGGTTCGAATCCCTGTACCCCAGTTTTTCCCCCCAACGTAAAGGTTATCCGGTCGAAGTGCCGGTTTTCCTTCATCCCGGCCCATGAAACCGCACTGGACTTGCCTGACGCTTTTCGTTATAGTGCCGTGTTCATGCAGGTGCGGAAAATCCATCTAAAGAGTTTCGGCTGCCAGATGAACAAGCTGGATTCATCGCTGGTGGTCAGTGCGCTGACCGACCAGGGATACGCCCTGACAGACAAGGCGGTCGAGGCCGATGTGATTGTCATTAACACCTGCTCGGTGCGGGAGCACGCGGAAGATCGGGTTTTTTCGCATTTGGGACACATCAAGCATCTCAAGAAAAGCCGCCCGGCCCTGTTGGTGGCCGTTATCGGCTGTATGGCCCAGCGCCTGGGCGATGAACTGCTGGCCCATGAGGTTGTTGATGTTGTCGCCGGCCCCGCCCAACTGCACGAGGTGCCGGCGCTGATTGAACAGGCAGCCACCGACCATGACAAAATCTTGGCGGTCTCTAAAAAAATTCGTCAGCCCGTAACCAGCGACGAGGTTCTCACCGACAGCCATAAACTCGACAATTTCGAGATCGCGCACGATACGGATACTAATCACATCAAGTCGCAGGCCTTTATCCGGGCGATGCGCGGCTGCAACAATTTCTGCACTTACTGCATCGTCCCCTATGTCCGCGGACCGGAGGTATCCCGCCCGCCGGAAACGATCATCAAGCAGGCCCAAAAGCTTGTCGGCCAGGGCATCCGGCAAATCACACTGTTGGGCCAGACGGTCAATTCCTATCTCTACAAAGCCGGCGACAAAACATATACGCTCGCGGATTTGCTGGAGAGGGTCAGCGCCATTGACGGGCTGCACTGGGTGCGGTTTATCACCAGCCATCCGCGCTGGTTTGACACCTCGATCCTGCACGTCATGGCCGACAATCCGAAGGTGTGCCCCTATCTGCACATCCCCGCTCAGAGCGGCTCGGACCGCATCCTCAAGGCCATGAACCGGGGATACACCGCAGGGCAGTACATCGACCTGATGGAGACCGCCCGACAGATCGTGCCGGACATTGCGATCGCGGGAGATTTTATCGTTGGCTTTCCCGGCGAGACGGACGACGATTTTCAGGCCACAGAAGACCTGATTCGTCGGGTTCGATACAAGAATGCCTTCATCTTTAAATATTCGCCTCGCCCGGGTACGCATTCGGAAAAGAAACTTGAAGATAATGTTCCCGCCGAAGTCAAACAGCAGCGAAATGTCAAGCTGCTGGAGGTGATCAGCGAAATCGCCGACCAGGACAACAAACGCTTTCTGGGCCGAACGATCGAAGTTCTCGTCGAAGGCCCCAGCAAAAAGCCGCATCTGAACAAGGCCGAAAACGCCGACTATCCCCAGCTCATCGGCCGCACGGCCCACGACTATATCGTCGTTTTCAACGGCCCGGAATCGCTGACCGGGCGATTTGTCAACGTTACCATCACCAAAACCGCTCCCCTGACCCTCTTTGCCGACCGGACCTGATGCGGCCTTGTGCAAAATCATGAAAACAGCGGTTGACAAACGCCGCACTTGCGCATAGTATATCGGGGCAGTGGTTTTTGATAAAAAACAGGACGAAAACGCTGCAAGGAAAAAAGGATTGTGAAGATTATTGTGGTCATCCCCGCCCGGTACGGCTCGGCCCGATTCGCAGGGAAAGTTCTCGCTAAAGAAACGGGCAAATATCTCGTCCAGCATACCTATGAGCAGGCATTGTGCGCCAAAACGGTTGATCAGGCACTGATCGCGACCGATGACCAGCGGGTGATGGCCGCCTGTGCCGAGTTCGGCGGGGCGTGTGTGATGACGTCTTCCGACCATCAAAGTGGGACCGACCGCATCGCCGAAGCCGTTGCGGACATGGATGTTGATATTGTAGTCAATTTGCAGGCCGATGAGCCGGAAATCGATCCCGAGTATATCGATAGGGTTGCCGGATTACTCATTGACAATCCAGATGCGTCAATGGCGACCCTGCTGGCGCCGTTTGAGACGGCCGCCGACGTGGCCAATCCCAATATCGTCAAGTGCATTACGGACAGCACGAACAGGGCGATCTACTTTTCGCGTTCCGTGATTCCTTACGACCGTCAGTCCGGCGGCGTGGGAAATACGGGGAATTACAAACGCCATTTGGGAATCTATGCGTATCGTAAGGATTTCCTGATGAAATATACTTCGATGCAGTCGAGTTTTCTCGAACAGGCCGAAAAACTGGAACAGCTTCGCGCGATTGAGAACGGATACACGATCCTAACCGCAATGGTCGAAAAAGCATGGGACGGCGTGGATACCGAAGAACAGTATCAGGCATTTGTAGCAAGGAACATGTTCCATGGAAAATAAACCTAAACTAAGTAAAGTGGCTATTGCCTCGCTTGTGTTAGGTATTTTGAGCTTGTTCTTTTTGGGAACCTTTAAATTTCAACTTTCTTTTTTTACGGGTATGCTAGCAATAATATTTGGGGTTATTGCGAAGGTTGATATCAAGAAAAGTGGAGGTTCGCTGAAAGGTAAAGGATTTTCTATTGCGGGAATTGTTCTTTCAGTTGCCTCGGTAATGGTGCTGCTTGTCCTTATAGTAGATTCCATGTTCACGCCAAATTACCCCAGGAGAATTCAGCAAAAGGCCCAGTTTCATGAGATTAGTGTTGGGCTTGAGATATTCAATAGTGAGATTGGGACCTATCCGGAATCGAATGACAATAGTGTGAATATGTCCAGTGATCCGCAGGATAACTTCGATCCGACTCCTTATTGCGGCGCCAACAAACTTGCCGAGGCTATGGCGGGACTAGACTTATTGGGTTTTCATCCTGATTCAAGATTTAGTAGCGACGGGATGGATGATTCCGGTCAAGCGATATACATTCCTGAAACATCGGATATCAGAAAAGGGCCATTTATTGAACTTGAAAATGCGAATGTATATAGCTTGAAAGACATTTTTAAGGATGTTGGGGATTTCGATGGAAATACATTAGTTATTTGTGATGTGTATGAGAAAAAACGCCACTCCGGCAAAAAGACGGGGATGCCGATTCTATACTATCGTGCCAGAACTCATTTTTTGTTCCAAGATTCCGCAGATTCAAATGCAAATACAGATGACATTTATAATTTCCAAGACAATATTAACCTGTTAGCCCTTAATTCCCCAAAAAACAATACAATTAAACATCCATTGTACGATGGTATAAACGACTTATTAGATTTTGAAAATATTATTATCAATGAACAAGTCAAAAAAGAATCAGGTTACAACCGGCCTTACCGTGCTGATTCGTTTATTTTAATGTCTGCCGGAAAGGATGGATTATACGGTACCCTGGATGATATTTATAACTTTGACAAGGACATTGATATAGCTAAATAGTTAAGTGGAATGAATGGCTAAATAAAAATGAAAATAAAACCCCCTCCCCCCTTCGGGGTACTCCCCCTTGGCAGGGGGAGAGCTATTAGTTAAGGACTAAAAATGGCGGACAGCAAGGATTTGTTTGCGAAAATCAGCGGAAGTTCAACGGATAATGAGTATTTTTTGCCGTTGCCCAAAGGGTATGTCAAGGGCAAGACCAAGTATGTCTTCGTGATGGGCACGGTCATGAGCGGTCTGGGCAAGGGGATTTTTTCGTCTTGTCTGGCTAAGCTCTTGCAGGACAAAGGGTTGAAAGTGGCTCCCATCAAGCTGGAGGGCTATCTGAATATCGACTCCGGCACGCTGAACCCGTTCCGTCATGGTGAGGTTTTTGTGCTGGATGACGGCATGGAAACGGATATGGATTTGGGGACCTATGAGCGGATGCTCGACCAGAATCTCAGCCGGGCCAATTTTGCCACCAGCGGCCAGATTTACAGTTCGGTTTTGGAAAAAGAACGTCATGGTGACTATCTCGGGCGTGATGTGCAGATGATTCCGCACGTGACCGGCGAGGTCAAAATGCGGCTGCGCGAACTCGCGGTTAAAACGGAAGCTGACGTTGTATTTGTCGAGATCGGCGGCACGGTGGGCGACCTGGAAAACGCCTTCTATATCGAGGCCATTCGTGAACTGGCGTATGAAGAAGGCCCCAACAGTTGCTGTTTTGTCGCGCTGACGTATATTCTGGAACCCAAAACCCTCGGCGAACAAAAATCCAAGGCCGCACAACTCGGCATCAAACAGCTTTTGCAGTTGGGGATTCAGCCGGATATTATCGCCTGCCGCTGTGAAAATCCTGTGACCGAACAGGCCCGCCAGAAAATGAGCGTCTTTGGCAATGTCCCGTTTGAGCGGGTATTCAGTATGCACGATTCGGCAAGCATCTATTCGATTCCCGCGATGCTGCGGGATTGCGGCATCGATTTTCAGGTTCTGCGGATGCTCAAACTGGAAGACCGCATCCAGCTACGCCATGAGCGTAAGGAATGGGAACGCTGGTGTGATTTCACGGACAAAATCGGCAAAGAAAAAACCGAGATAACGATTGGGATCACCGGTAAATATATCTCGGTTCGTGACAGTTATGCGTCGATTTTGAATGCCTTGGAACACGCGGGGATTCACTTGGGTTGCAAGGTAAATATCAAGTGGATTGATACGACGGATATCACCGACACCAACGCCGCGGAGCATCTGGCTGATGTTGACGGCATCATCGTACCAGGCGGGTTTGGCACCCGCGGCTGGGAAGGCAAGATTTCGTGTGTGCGGTACGCACGGGAAAATGATCTGCCATATCTGGGACTGTGCCTGGGATTTCAGGCGGCAGTGATTGAGTTTGCGCGGAACGTCTGCGGAATCAAAAACGCCGATTCGACCGAAATCAATGCTGATATTAAAGAACCGGTCATCAGCATACTCCCCGAACAGAAAAAGATCGAAGGACTCGGCGGCAACATGCGTCTGGGCGGACGTGATATTGAGCTGAAAAAAAACACGCTTGCCTGGAAGCTGTTTGGAAAAGCCGATACCGTTCGACGGCGTTTCCGCCATCGGTATGAAGTGGATCCGGACTATATCACAAAACTGGAAGAAAACGGCTTGGTCTTTTCCGGCAAGGCCCCCAATCAGCCGATCATGCAGATTCTGGAACTACCTGAACATCCGTTTTTTATGGGGACGCAGTCGCACCCGGAACTGACCAGCCGACCCATGCGGCCGGCGCCGATATTTGTCGCCCTGACCGCCGCGGCAAGAAAACGAAAATATGCTGATTCCACAATGGAGGACCCCCTGGCTGCGGTAGAAAAAACGGCGAAGTTTTAGGCCCACCCGGAAATCCTACAGGAGACCAAAAAAAGCTACGGAGTGATTACGCTTTCTTTTTGGGGGTCAGGGGCGGAAGAAGCTCGGGGTGGTCAACAAGTTGGAGTGTCTGCCGGATGAATTCTTTCCAGTGGGGCAGGCGGTGCGTTCTTCGCTGCAGGATCACATTGCGAAGCGTTTTATAGCTCATGCACCACATGCGGGTCTGCAAAAAACCCTCGGGCAGTTTTTTCTTGATCTCGATGATGTCCTTTTGCTGCGCGGCTTCGTGAATCCATCGGAGCGTCTGAACCGAACATGAATTCGGCTCAAAATTGTCAGCAATAAAGGCCTCAACGCCGGCGGCATCGTTCATGTCCACATCGAGCAGTTCAGCGGTCAGCGTGTGCATGGTGCTTTCGGACTGCTTGCTGCTGAGGCGGAACGTATCGGCCTCCTGCCACCAGTATCGCGGGGCACGGACATCCAGCCAGAGGATCATGCTTTCGAGAAACTTGTTGTGCCCGCCGTCCAGGGTGGCCAACTTCTCGGCGACCACGCTCATTTTCTCGGTTTCCTGCTTTTTATTGTGCGCAAGCCCCCGCATCGCGGCATCGTACCCCGCTTCATCCACTTTTTCGACGTTGATATAATATGAATCCATACACACGATCTCCGTTTGACATTAATAACTCAGGAGACAAACCTAAACCAGAAGGAGAGTTTCGTCAACTTTGTTTTTGTCTTTATTATGACTTGAACTCAGAAACCAACGAACTGATCGATGTCTTGGCGTCACCGATGAGCATCCGCGTGTTGTCCTTGAAAAACAGCGGATTATCCACACCGGCGAAACCGGGATTCAGCGACCGCTTCAGAACGATACAGGTTTTGGCCCGGTCCACGTCGATGATCGGCATTCCCCACAGCGGACTGCTTTCGTCCTCGCGGGCCGCAGGATTGACGACGTCGTTGGCCCCGATGACAATCGTCACATCGACTATCTCCATCGTCGGGATTTTAGGCGGAGATTGACAGGTTATCAAGATTCTATGAATCCCTCCTCTATGGGTCTTTAATAATTAATCTTGTCAAACGCTGCGATGCCGGATATATTGCAAATAGACAGGTTGTGTTACGGTTTCAAGGAAGAAATAGGGCCGAGAGAAACAAATTTAAAGAAAGCTGGTTTTATGAATTTCAGGATGGAAAAAGATTCGCTGGGAGAAGTCAAAGTTCCTGAAAACGCCTACTATGGCGCCCAGACCGCGCGTTCGCTGGAAAACTTCAACATTGGCATCGAAATCATGCCGCTTGAAGTAATTCGAGCGTTTGGTGTATTGAAAAAAGCCGCCGCTTTGGTCAATTGCGAACTTGGGCTGCTGGCCGAGGACAAGGCCAAGCTGATTGCCGCCGCGGCGGATGAAATTATTTCCGGCAAGTTCGATGACCAGTTCCCCCTGCGAGTCTGGCAGACCGGCAGCGGCACCCAATCCAATATGAACGTCAACGAGGTCATCGCCAACCGTGCCATCGAAATGGCAGGGGGCGTGCTGGGCAGCAAAACGCCGATTCATCCCAATGACCACGTCAATATGTCGCAGTCGTCCAATGATACCTTCCCGACAGCCATGCACATTGCTGTGACGACGGCGATACAGCAAAAATTACTGCCGGAAGTCAAGGCGTTACACGCAGTTGTTTACAAAAAAAGTCAGGAATTTGCGGGCATCATCAAAATCGGCCGCACGCACCTGATGGATGCGGTGCCGCTGACGTTGGGGCAGGAATTTTCGGGCTACGCTGAGCAATTACAACGCGGCATTCAGCGTATCGAGCAATGTTTGCCCCGGCTGTATGAACTGGCGATAGGCGGCACGGCCGTCGGAACGGGCCTGAATACCCATCCGGAGTTTGCCGTAAGGGCGGCGAAAAAGATTGTGGAATTGACGGGGCTGCCGTTTGTCAGTGCTCCGAATAAATTTGAGGCCCTGGCGGCCCATGATACCATGGTCGAGACCAGCGGGGCGTTGAAGACGCTGGCGGCGTCCCTGAACAAAATCGCCAACGACATTCGCTGGCTCGGTTCCGGTCCGCGCTGCGGCATCGGCGAGCTTCAACTACCCGCCAACGAACCCGGCAGTTCCATCATGCCCGGCAAGGTCAATCCCACCCAGTGCGAGGCCCTGACGATGATCGCCGCACAGGTCATCGGCAACGATACCACCATCGCGATGGCGGGGGCCTCAGGCAATTTTGAACTCAATGTCTTTAAGCCGGTCATTGTTTACAATCTGCTCCAGTCCGTTCGACTGTTGGCGGAGGGATGCAAAAGTTTTGGCGAAAGATGTATCGCCGGCCTGGCCGCCGATAAACAAGTGATCGATGCCTATGTCCGCAATTCGCTGATGCTGGTGACGGCCCTGAGTCCGCATATCGGCTACGACAAAGCCGCCCGGATTGCTCACGAAGCGCATCATAAAGGCACCACGCTCAAGGACGCCGCTGTTTCTCTGGGCTATTTAACGGCTGAACAATTTGACGAGTTCGTCGTGCCGGAAAAGATGACGGGTCCGTAAATATGAAATAAACCATCAGGCACGCCTGCCGCGACGGGCGCGAGTACGGCGGGAACTCCCCGATAGGATTACGCAGCGGCCTACGGATGGACATTTCGATGACATTCCTAAAAACGCAATCGGGCGGCTCGCGCCGCCGCGCTGTTGGGGGCTTTTATTGCCCCCTCCGTATATAGGGACGAACCTGCGTTTTTTGTTCGAAATGGCGACGGAATTAAACGCGAGAGACGTTAAGGATGCGAAGGGTGAGAAAGTTGGAAGATTGCGATTTTTAGCCAAAAAAATGGGATTTCAACCTTCTAAGATGACAAGTCGCCCCTCTTCCGAATAAAAAACAACCCCGATCAAACCCAATCTTGCAGTGGGTGTCCTAATATGATATAATAGTAAATTATATGTATGAAAATGTTTTCCGCTTTAAGATAAGGGATTGTTGAAAATGGCAAAATCGGGTCAGAATAAAAAAGGTTCGTGCAGCTTTTGCGGCCGCACCAAGCGTCAGGTGGACGCCTTCGTGGAAGGCCCGAACGGCGTATTTATCTGCCCGGAGTGCATTGATCTGTGCTACAATATCGTGCGGCAGGAACGCCGCCGGACGCATGGGGCCGATACGCTCTTCGAAGAGGTCCCCAAACCCCGCCAGATCAAGGAATTCCTGGACCAGTATGTCATCGGCCAGGAAAAAGCCAAACGAGGCCTTTCCGTCGCGGTCCACAACCACTACAAGCGTCTTCTGCACACCGAAAGCGAAAACGACGACGTCGAAATCGAAAAATCCAACATTCTGCTGATCGGCCCGACCGGTTCCGGCAAGACACTCCTTGCAAAAACCCTGGCGCGGATGCTGCATGTTCCCTTTGCCATCTGTGACGCGACGACCGTGACCGAGGCCGGCTATGTCGGCGAAGATGTCGAAAACTTCCTGCTGCGGCTGCTTCAGGCGGCCGATTATGATATCGAGGCCGCCCAGCGCGGCATCGTGTACGTGGACGAGATCGACAAAATCGGCAAGACCAATCAGAATGTTTCGATTACGCGTGACGTGTCCGGTGAGGGCGTCCAGCAGGCCCTGCTGAAAATGCTGGAGGGCACCACGGCCAATATCCCGCCGCAGGGCGGCCGCAAACATCCCGAACAATCCTACATCCAGATCGACACCTCGCAGATCATGTTCATTTGCGGCGGAACCTTCGTCGGGCTGGATAACATCATCAAAAAACGCCTCGGCAAGCGCATGATCGGCTTTGGCAGCGAGCACGAGGCCCATCACGATAAAAAAGCCGACTACAGCGAGGTTATCGCACAGGCCACGCCGGAAGATGTCATCGCGTACGGCATGATTCCGGAAATGGTAGGGCGGCTGCCGATCATCACAACGTTGTCCGCACTGGATGAAGAGGCCCTCGTTGAGATTTTGACAAAGCCCAAGAACGCACTGGTGCGCCAGTATCAGCGACTGTTCGAAATGGAAGAAGCCGACCTGAAGTTCACCGATGAGGCACTGAACCTGATTGCAAGTAAAGCCATCAAGCGTGACACCGGCGCCCGGGCGCTGCGGGCGATCATGGAAGAGCTGATGCTGGACCTGATGTACCATTTGCCCGAAAAATCAAAGCCCGGCAAATACACAATCACGCCCGACGTGATCGAGGGCAAAGTCGATCTGTTCGAGAAGGCCCAAAAAGCCAAGAAGGAATCCGCTTAAACAACGATAGATTTCCCCGAAGTTGACGGATTGTTTGATTTATCGGACCCCGTCCCTGTAAACATTTCTTCAAAAATAATTGAGTTTCTGGTTTTTTCACCCTCTAAATTGGCCGAAATGTAAAGCAGATTGTTGATTCAGCGATCGACGCATCTTTGAACAACGGCGAAAAAGTCCAAATGAAGGTGTTATTTGGAGAAGAAAAATGTTTGATTTTTTTGGTTTTGGCAAGAAGTCGTGTAAAACGAGAATTTTGGTTGTTGATGACGAGCCGAATATCGTTCAGACCCTCAAGGATCGCCTTGAAATGAACGAGTACACGGTTTTTACGGCGAGCAACGGGCAGGAATGCCTCAATGTCGCAAAGGAGCAATCTCCCGACCTGATCCTCCTGGACGTGATTATGCCGATTATGGATGGTCATGAGACGCTTGAAAATCTTCGCAAGCAGGACTGGGGCAAGGAGATTTCCGTGATCATGCTGACCGCTCGAAGTCAGGCACAGGATATCGCCCGAGCCAAGGCCTGCGAGATCGAGGATTACATCATCAAGCCGTTCGACTTGAGCGAACTGCTCGAAAAGATCGAAAGCATCCTGGAACGCAAGAAATCAACGGTCAGTTCCAGATAGTCTTACTTCCGGCATCGACCGGCGGCAAATGAAAGCTTAAGGAATTGCGCCCCAGTTCATGGGCTGATAGTTCACGGCTTTTACATCCATTTGCAGGATGTACCATTTTTTACCGATTTTTTCATAGTCAAAGTTTATTTCCACCATAAAAAAGGTTCCATAAGCGGCATAGCGGCTGTCGCTGTTCATGTGAACCGCTGCGATCAATTCACTTCGGGCTTTGGCTCCTTCGACCGTAACGGCATGCGACTGCGTTCGGATTTTCTTGATGGAAGCCCCGGTAATCGTGTGACGGACCCTGCTGTGTATGCCCGTCCTGTCGTTGTGATATTTGTCTCCGTAATTGGGGCTGATAAGTTCCATGATGCGGTCGGGATTGCCGTCTATGGCGGCCTGTTTGCACGCCGGAACGATAGCGCTGACGGCTTCGAAGTCTGTGGTAAACGCATAATCCAGGCCAAATGCCAGAGCCGCCAGCAGCAGCGGGACCAGCAGCGGTTTATAGCCCCACTCGGGTTTTTCCTGCCGGACGACAGACGCGACGACCAGGGCAATCCCGGCCAGGGTCAGCAGCAGCCAGCCATTTTCAAAGACATTCCACATTTCGGTTTCCTCATTGATTATGATGGTTTGATTTGATATTTTTTCTGACTCAGCAGGCGGTTGCCTTCGCTGTCGGTCAGTTCCTGCCGCAGGCAGGTCAGGGTGATATGGCCGGCGATCAGGGCGGTGGTATCTGTCCAACCGCCGTCTTTGGGGTCACGGTGGTGGCCGCCGGTAAGCTGATAAACACGCTGACCATCGTCTTCCGTCCGGACGCGGTATTGCTCATCAAAACCGTGGGTGGATTGCGGGGCAATAAGAACGTCTTTGGGACTTCCCTTGGAAAGCTGCGGGATGTTCAGGTTGGCAACTCGCCCCGCGGGCAGATCCGTCAACTGCCGGATGACGGCGAAGGCGTAGTCGGCGGCGGCGTCAAAATCCATGGGTTCGTCGAACGCGGCGCTGACTGCGATGGCGGGCAGATTGTAAAACGCCGCTTCGATGGCCCCGGCGACGGTGCCGGAGTAAAAGATGTTGATGCCGACATTGGCCCCGTGGTTCATGCCGGAAACGACCAGATCGACCGGGTCGTCGGAGGCAACGAGTTCATTCAGGGCCAGTTTGACGCAGTCGGCGGGAGAGCCGTCCACACTGTATCCGTCAAAAATCCCGTCAACGTTTACAAGCTTGCATTGAATTTCGGTGAGTGAAATAGCATGTCCGGCGCCCGATTGGACGTCGGACGGCGCGGCAACCGTGACCTTGCCTAAGCGGGTCAGGCGCTTGTAGATCGCTGCCAGTCCCGGGGCGAAAATGCCGTCGTCATTGGTCAGTAAAACATGCATTCTGGGTTTCGTTCCTTTCTCAAGATGCCGTATGGTATCGCATTTGCCGGAGATTGTCAATTGACGGAGTTCGAGCGAACGATATAATGAGTCGTATGACTGAATGGACAGGCGAAAATACGGGTGCATTTGCGGTGATGGATCGGCAGACGGTGCGGGGCTTTGATGCGTGGGCGATCGGTGAGATGGGCATTCCCGGCGTTGTGCTGATGGAGAATGCCGCGAAAAACTGCACACAGGTCATTCTTGAGCAATTTTCT
>Ga0272441_10003152_pt1 | contig 31917 bp, 23 predicted proteins | sample SSMProp6N_FD_193582 | JGI IMG/M metagenome (GOLD analysis project Ga0272441, IMG submission 193582) | Marine sediment archaeal communities from Little Sippewissett salt marsh, Falmouth, MA, United States - SSM-Prop-6N | ecosystem: Environmental > Aquatic > Marine > Wetlands > Sediment ... | reverse complement strand
CGACCTGCGCCATGAGCGAGTTCCCCGCGGCGTTCATGTGGACGCCGTCGGTGGTGAGGCGCGCGCGCGGGGCGGCCTCCTTCGCCTGCAGGAAGGCCGCGTTCATGTCGGCGAGGAGGCAGCGCTCCTCGCGCGCGAGCGCGCGGACGGCCTCGCAGTAGCGCGCGAGGCGCCCGTTGAGCGCGGAGTCCGACGCCTCCTCGAAGGGCGTGGGCGTGAAGAGGCAGATCTCGGCGCCGGCGGCGCGCGCGCGGCGGACCATCCCGGCGAGGTTCCGCGCGTAGGCCTCGCGCGAGACGGACCCCTGCCACACGTCGTTCACCCCCGCGCTGATGCAGACGAGATCGGGTTTCGAAGCGAGCACGGCAGCGAAGCGGCGTAGCATGTCGGCCGAGGTGTCGCCCGGCACGCCCGCGTTGAGGAGCTCCACGCGGCGGTCGGCGCGGCGCTTCGCCAGCCCCGCCTCGAGCCGCGTGACGTAGCCGGTTCGCCCCCCGCCCCAGGCCGTGATCGAGTCGCCGAGCACGACGACCCTCCAGGCCTTGCGCGCGTCCTCGGGCGCGCGCGGACTGTCGTCGGGCGCCGGAGGCGGCGCGCCGGCCGAAGCCGGCGGGGCCTCCCGGGAGCAGCATCCGGCGGCGGCGAGGAGAAGGGCGCAGACCGGAAGCAGGGGGTGCGGACGTCGCACGGAGACCCCTTAGATGGTCCTGCGTTTCATGCAGGCGTTGAGATAGCGCGAGGCGTCGCGGTTGAGCCGCTCGATACGCGCGTCGGACGGGTGCTTCTTCCGGAGGTCCCCGAGGAGATCCAGGCACCGGCGGAAGGACTTGGTCGCGGCCGAGAGGCTGCGGCGCTCGATCTTCGAGCCGGGCCTGGCCCTCTCGTAGTGACGCAGGCCCTCGCGGTAGGCCTCGCGGGCCGGATCGAGGTCCGCCGGCGCGGCCTGCGGCCGGCGCGCGCGGGGCGCCTCCCCACCCCCGCACCCGCAGCCGGCAACGGCGGCGAGGACGAGAAGCGCGGCCGCCGCGGAGAGGGGTCGGCGCACCGGGCGGCCCCTAGAGCGTGGTCCGCTTCATGCAGGCGTAGAGGAACCGGTTCGCGTTCACGTGGAGCTTCTCCACCTCGGCGTCGTTCGGGCGCTGCTTCTGTACCTTCTCAAGGAGGTCCGCGCACCTGCGGAAGCACTTGCGCGCGGCGCGAAGCTCCCTCTTCTCCTGCGGCGAGCCGGGCTCGGTGTTCTTGTAGTGCTGCAGGCCCTCGCGGAACGCGGCGCGCGCACGGGCGAGGTCGTCCACAGGCGGCGGCGCCGGGCGCGGCTCAGGCCTGGAGACGGGCCTCGGCGCGGGCGCGGGGACCGGCTTCGGCTCCGGCCTGGGGGCGGGCCTCGGTTCGGGTTTCGGTTCAGGCCTCGGCGCGGGCGCGGGGACCGGCTCTGTCCGCGTCTCGGGAGCGGGCCCGGGCTCGGTGCCGGTGGCGGGGCCTGCCGGCCCGGGGATGCTCTGCGGCTCGGCCTCGTCGGCGGAGGCGAGGAGCGAACGGGCCTCGTCGATCATCTCCCGCGGAGAGGGGAGCTCATCGACGCGGTCCTTGAGCCAGGCCTCCAGCTTGGGTAGGCGCTCGTGCATCTCGCGCGCGATCTCGTCGCGGAGGTGGCCGGCCTCGTCCATGGCCGTCTCGCGATGGCCCGGGTCGCCGAAGGTGAACCACTCCCCGTACTTGAATCGGAAGTGCGTCAGGAAGATCCCCACGCCCAGGATGCCGAGGAGCACCAGGAAGGTGACGAGGCGGCGCAGGAGTCCGACGCGCCGCTCGCCCTCCCGCGACTCGTTGCGATCGGCACGCCGAGCGCGGCCCCCGGCGGAGGGTGGTCGCTCGCGCGCGGGACGCGCACGCGCGTCCTCGCGGGCGGGCGGGCGCTTCGTTCGGCGCTCTCTTTCCAACGGAGCTCCCCTTCCTCCGCCCCCGCCTACCAGGGGGTCGATGAGACACAGACCGAGAGAAGCTTGACCGAGATCCCCACCATGCCGATCAGCCCCATGCCGCAGAAGAAGCCGGCCGAAAGAACGGGCACGTAGCGTTTCCACTGTTTCTCGCCGAAGAGGCGCGAGAAGTAGTACCGGCTCAGGACCGCGCCGAGCATCATGGGGAGCACCTGGTGCGGGAGGTATCCGAGGCCGCCCACGTACCCGTAGAGCAGCATCGTCGGCATCTTGAGGATCGAGAGGATCCAGAACGCGGAGAGGCCGAAGGCAAGCCCCCCTCCCACGTAGCGCCACTTGAGGGCCTGGAAGAAGAGGTTCTCGCCGCCGGCCTCGCCGCCGGGCAGCGTCGCAGAGTACATCAGGCACGAGCTGAGGCAGTGGCGGAACCACATCTTCTGCGCGAAGGGGTAGGCGGGCGAGTTCGGGATCGGGTCGCCGTAGCGCCAGATGTAGCCCCAGAAGAAGAAGCTGGCCAGGAAGAGGACCGGAAGCGTCAGCGCCTCGGCCTTGAAGATGCTCGTGAACTTCGTGCCCGTCAGCTCGATCGCGCGAAAGCGCTGCGCGGCCATTCCGTACTGGCGCATCGGGAAGGGCGCGAACCAGATGTCCGCCCCCTTGTAGCCCGAGAGGATGAAAGTCGCCTGCCGGATCATCGGGAAGCCGATGGGCCGTCCGGTGAGCCCGATCATCCGCGCGTTGATGTAGCTGATGAGCGGCGTGTACACGAGCGCGAAGAAGAAGACGAAGAAGACGAGCTTCGCGGTCAGGTCCTTCTTGAGAAGCAGGAGCACCAGCCCCACGTTCACGAGCGAGCAGATCGCGAAGATGACCAGCGCGATGCGCACGGAGAAGTCCCCACGGCCGGGCGGCAGGTCCGCGAAACTCGCCCGGCTCGTCTGGCCCGAGGCGATGCGCTCGGCCTTGGCCCTGCGGTAGCTCCGGATGGCGATCCAGAAGCCCAGTGTCGCCACGGCCAGCGCCGTGCCGATGCCGAAGCTCATCCAGAAGTCGATCGAGTTCACGTACTCGGTCATGATCGTGCCCATTCCCCGCCGCCAGTGCGGAAGCATGCCGACATGGTGCAGCACCGGGTTGAGGAACATGTGGGTGAGCGCCGCGAAGAAGGAGCCCGCGACGATCCAGAACGGGAGAACCATGCCCGTGATGACGATGCCCAGGTTCGTCATGATGCCCGTCGAGGCGGCCGGCAGGACCGTCTCGGTCCGGGTCGTCAGGTCGATCCATGGGATCGGCAGGATCTGGATCGGCCGGTTGAAGAGCGCGCCGGAGATCGCCGGCACGAGGATGTAGACCGCGCCGAAGATCATCCCCATCATCGCGCCGATAGAGAAGACGCGCCAGCGCCAGGACTCCTTCTCCTCGCCGCTCTCGGCGAGCGCGGTGGCGCCCGCCGCGGCCACGGTGGCCATGGGGAAGGGGAGCTTCTCCACGTCGCTCGTGCTGCGGAAGAGGGCGTAGCCCATCGTGATCCAGCTCAGGCGCCCCACGACCGCGGTGAAGGACATGAGCAGGATCGGCACGATCCAGTCCCGGTGCAGGAAGGTGCGCCCGAGGACTGCCGGGCTCGACTTGTCGGGCACGACCCACGAAGAGACGTACTCGGTGATGCCAAGGGCCTCGGCGATATGCGAGTGGACCAGGTAGTTCTTCCAGATGAGCTGCGCCGCGAAGCCGCCGGAGAGGGCCAGCCCCCCGGTAAAGCTCATGAGGCTCGCGGCGACGTAGTAGAGGAGATAGAGCTCCTGGCGCTTGAGCGGTTTGAAGCTGCGGCGCGCCACATCGGCGAAGAGGATGATCGTCACCCACTCGGCGGCCGGCCCCAGGTTCTGGCCCATCGTCAGGCCCAGGTAGATCGCCGTGGGGATCATCACGATGGCGACGAAGATCACCCCGAAGACGGTCCGGAGGCTGAACCCGTCCTCGAACGTGGACGGGGTTTCCATGAGATTCCGGTACGCCGCCAGGTCCTTGTCGAGTTCACCGCCTGCCTGCTTGGCCATGGCTATGCCGGCTCTCCGATCTCACCCGCCGCGCCCGCGGGGGGAACCGCCGCCTCGCCGGAGGAGGGACTCCACCCCAGGTGCCGGCGCGCCTCCGAGACGTAGAAGGAGCGCTCCTCCTCGGTGAAGAGCCGCCAGAGGAGGAACTGCTTCCGGATGCCCTTCATGAACCGATGGTTCATCTTGACCCATGCGTCCATCGCGCCGGAGAGGCGCCGCAGCGTCATGCGCGTCTCGTGGACGTTCACCTCGCCCTCGGCGGGGAAGGTCTCGAGCTCGATCTCCTGGCTGATTCCGAAGTCGAAGGGTGCAACCCAGACGCGGCTGGTGAGGACGTAGCTCCCCTCGCCCTCTTTCGCGCCGCGCGCTCCGAAACGGGTGTCGGCCGTGTAGAACTCGCCGACCGACTGGTCCGCGTGCTCCACGAAGTGGCGGACGAGGTGCATGTTGATCCCGAGCGCGTGCTCGCCCGAAACCGTGAACGGGAAGTCGAAGACGAGCAGGTCCCCCTGCGGCTCCGGGAACTTCCAGACCCGCTCGACGTCCGGTACGGAGAGCTGTCCCGCGCGCCGCGCCGGGTAGATGGTCGAGAGGAAGACCACGGTCATCACGAAGGTCGCGCTCAGGACGGCCGAGAGCGAGGAGTAGTTCAGCTCCAGCCCCGGCAGGAGCTCCGGAAAACTCGCGACGACTTTCGAGACCACCTGGCCGAGCACGTATCCGAGCACGGTCGCCACCGTCGCGAAGACGCAGGACTCGGCGAGGAAGAGGCTGCCGATGTGCACGGGTGCGAGCCCCAGCGATCCGTAGATCCAGATCTCCTGCTCGCGCTCGTAGACCGCGCCCAGCATCGTGTTCAGGACGATCAGGGCCGCCACGAGCATGGGCACCAGCACGTTGCCCGCCCCGCCGATCGAGTGCGCGCCCGTGGAGCTGATGAAGACCGAGCGGTCGCCCTCGGCCACGAAGACCGGTACGGTCAGGCGCGGCAGGAGCTCGGCCTCGGCGAACGCGAGGGGCGACACGTCGTCGGGAGGCCGGATGGCCACCGAGTAGGTGTGGCCGCCGTGGTTCATGACGAAGTGGTAGGGCACGAGGGCCGCGCGCCGGGCCTCGAGGCGCTTCGGGTGGTAGACCTCCGCGCCGCCGAAGGCCGCGCCCGCGCCGCTCCGCGCCTTCCAGCTCTCGATCACGGGCGTGAGTTGCTCCTCGTCGATGTCCTTCAGCTTGTCGATCTTCGCGTCGTTGAAGACGCCGATGACCTTGAGCAAGCTCCCGAGCATCTCGACGACCGGCCGCTCGCCTGCGGCAAACGCTTTCAGGACGCCGCAGTTCCTCGCCAGCTCCTGGCTGAGGATGCAGACGTTCGCCCCGTGCTCGGGCCTGAACCACTCGCTCCCCTCGATCATGCGGCCGTTCTCGGCCTTGATCGCGGTGATGCGAAGCTCCTCGGGCATGACGCCGACGAGCCCGCCGGCGTAGGCCACCGGGATGGAGCCGTCCTCCAGCCTCACCGTGCGGTCGGTCCGGACGATGCGGATGTTGTAGTTGTTCTCGTCGTTGCCCGCGAGCCACGCGCGCGGGGCGACGGTGAAGCCGCGCTTGGCCGTGAACTCCGCCGAGAGCTGGCGATAGACGAGGTTGGACAGCGTCCACCAGATCTCGTGCCGAATCAGCACGCCCTGATAGGGCGGGTGGGTGCGGCCGAGGTCTCGCTTGCGCGGAATCGAGCGCTTCCGCACCGACGTGAAGGAGAGCACGCTGAACATCAGCAGTACCAGGGTCGCAAGCGTGAGAGCCGTGCGCACCTTGCGCCGCCGCATGTTGGAGATGCCCAGGAGGAAGGCCGACTTTGCGGCGTTGAGCCGGTCCACGTCGGTGCGCCGCGTGAAGCCCGGCCGCTTCTGGAGCCGGCTGACCTCGTGCTTGAACTTGGAGTGGATCATGGACATGACGAGCAGGCCCAGCGAGAGCGTCACGAATGCGAGCAGCACGATGGGCGCGGCATTGGTCACGCCGAAGGCCGGGTGGACCATCGCCAGCACGATGAAGATGAGGATGAAGATCCCGAAAAATGCGGCGATCTGGCGGTTGATGTCCGGAAAACCGAAGAGCAGGCGCTCGCAGAAGAAGCTGAAGGGCAGCAGCAGGAAGAGGTAGAAGATGACGCCCAGCAGGATGTCCACGGTCGTGCTCTTCACGCCCGGGTAGGCCTGGGCCTCGATGGCCCAGCCGGCGCGGATGAGGCGCTGCGACGCGCCGTAGTCGCGGCGCGCGAGCGCGGCCTCGGACCTCACCCAGCGGGCCAGCGCGCCCGTGGCGGCGCGGCCGGTCGCCCTCTCCGCACCGGGGATTCCGGCCTCGGCCGCCGCGACCAGTTCCTCGGCCGTGAACCCGGTCTCTTCCCCCCGCGGCTTCCGCCAGTGGCCGTGCTGCTCCTCCAGGCGCTCGCCGCGCACGCCCGCCCGCCGGAGCACGCCGATCCGGTGCTCGTTCAGGAGCCACATGTCCCTGAACATGCGGTGCGTCGGGCGGAAGAAGATCCCGTTCTCCGGGATCTCGTAGCCGACGCCGTGCGCCTTGGCCTCGGCGAGGGTCCGGATGTTGAGGAGCGGGAAGCGCAGCGAGGAGAGGAACCCGCTTGAGAAGGTAAGCTTGAACCGGATGCCGGCCCCCGCGCTGGGGGCGGGCGCCTCCGCCCCGGGGGGCGCCGCTGCCGCCTCCCCGACATCCGGCACCTCCCGGTCTGGCTTCGGCTTCTTCCTCCCGAACATCTCCCCGGGCACGAAGGCCACGGCCGCGGGCTCGACGTAGGTCTCGCCGGTCAGGCCCGTGGCCATGTAACCGAAGGAGAGGGGCATCGCGTTGGTACGCGGGTCGTAGAGGGAGATGCCGCTCACGCCCAGCTCGCCGCCGAAGAGGCCGCGGCGCTTCGTGTAGTCGCGCGCGTCCGTCGCACCGAGGAACGCCACTGTGCGGCACTTGAAGGCCGTGATGGTTCGGAACTCGGTGGCGTGCTTGACTTGGAAGTTCAGCTTCTCCTTGCCGTGGCCCTGCTCGCCTCGGTCCGAGGCGTACTGGATGCGCCCGCTTGCGGGGTCGAGGAGGTAGGCATCGAGCGCAACCTCCTTGCGGTTCCAGGGCCGGGCCTTGATGTCGGGCACGCCGGTGAAGAGGAAGGACCCGTCGCGGCCCGCGAAGGACATCCGCGTCGTCTCGACGCCCCAGAAGGAGCGGCGCACGTAGTCCCGCGCGTGTCGGCTGGCGTACTCGCGCAGGAGCACGAGGCCCCGCCCCTCGACGCCGGGCGGCGGCAGGGGCACGGGCGTCAGCGTCTTGGTGTGCGCCGGGTCGTAGGCCGCGGCCATGCCACCGACGGTCCGCCAGGAGACCTTCGACAGCTTTCGGCCCAGCTCGATCTGGGTGTAGAGATCCGAGTCCTCCTCGCCCTTCTCCAACTCGCTCCGATTGCGCAGGCACAGGGTGCTCCGGAGACCCGCCGCGACCGCGTCGGCCAGCTCCGCTAAGCGCTTCATGGCGCGAGAGCGGGCTTTCGTCCCAGGCGGCAGTACGTCGCCCGGGATCGCGATGCGCGCGCGCCGCTCCTGCGTGGTGATGAAGCTGAAGGCCGGCACCCCGCCGAGCTGGAAGATCTCCGCGTCGAGGAGGGGCGCGCCGAAGATCTGCCGGTACGCGCTTCGGTCCATGGGATCGGTGACGTAGTGGGGCGCTTCCTTCCTGCTCACCCCCAGCTCCCGGACGGCATGCCTTCGAGCGCCCCTCACCATCTGCTTGACCAGCGGGCGAACCGCGTCGTGCACCGGCCCGGGTCGGCGCGCGACGTGGACCTGCAGCCCCGCGTCCGTCAGCGTGGCGACCACGGCCAGCCCCTGGCCGCGCCAGGAGAGATCCAGGCCCGTCACCGAGCCGACACGCTCGGGCAGGTCCGGCCCGAGGCGCGCCAGATCCGCGAGGTTCCGCACGAGATGGCCGTACCGCAGCCGGCGCGGGGAGCGCAGCTTCTCGCGGTCCATCAGCAGGTCGATCTCGGTGATCGCCTGGTCCACGCTCCGGCGCAGCCGGCCTCCGGCCGCCGTCCGGGCCGTGGGCGCGAGGCGTCCCATGACGGCCTTGGCGCGCTCGAGCATATCGTAGCCCGCAAGCGCCGCGCGCGTGGCCTTTTCGAGGCGGTCGGCCGCGCGGATGAGATTCGCCCGACTCGGGTTCGGCTCCCCGGCATCCTGTCGCTGGCGGTACCGGAGGAACGTGCTCGCGTATCCCTCGAAGTCGCCGCTGGCGCCGCCCTCGAGTCCCTCGCGCGCGGCGAGTGCGGCGAACGCGCGCTCCTCGGCGCCGGCCAGGAGCGCGCGCACGGCCTCGATGGAGCGGCGGACCGTCTCGGCCGCCGCCCCGGCTTTCTCGGTCCGGCGCTCGATCCGGTCCAGCAATCTGCGGAGCCGGGCGTAGCGGCAGAACTTCGAGAGACCTTCCGGCCTTTTGAGCCGGAGCGTGCGGCCCTCGGCGACGCGCTCCCGGCGTTCCTTCTCCTGCTTCGCGCGCTCCCGCTCGAACAGGAACCCGTGGATCCACGTCGTTACCGCGATACCGAGGACCAGGGACGCCAGCGCGCCGAACACGAAGCCCGCGCGCCGAACCCCCGTCAACTCCGACCCGCGTGCGGCGAGGATGAGGACGACGCAGACGGCGAGCGCGGCGAAGAGGATGCCCCCCATCAGGACCCAGGCCCGCGGGGAAAGCGCGAGCGCCTCGCGTCCGCTCTGGACGCGGATCGCCTCCGAGTCGATCCCGAGCACCTCGTCTTGAAGCCGCCCCAGTTCCCTCAGCGTATCGTCGTGGCCCTGCCGGATGAGGTCCGCGAACACGCGTGCGCCCTCGAGGTCCGCGAAGTGACCGGAGAGCGCGACGAAGAGGATGTCGCGGCGGTCCGGCCGCCTCTGCGCGAAGTCGCGCGCGACCTCCAGCAGCGCTGCAATCGATGCGGCGCTGTCCGCGCCTGGCGACAGGTCCGGGATCACCGAGGGCGAGTCGTAGTAGGCGGTGAGGACCGTGAGCTTCCCCTCGGTGCCGGCCTCCGCGCCGCCGAGGGCCCGGCCGCACCAGTACCCGTTGGGGGGCTTCGGAGCGGCGCGCTCGCCCGCCCGGTCGGCTTCTTCAGCATCGACCGCGTATTGGACGACCACGGTCCAGAGGCCGTCCGGAAGCCGGTCGAGTTTCGTCTTCTTCTCCCCCTCGCCCTCCTCGAAGATCCAGTTCTCTCCGCCGACGGAGAGGCGCAGCGAGCGCTCCTCGTCCTGCGCCAGTTTAGACGTCCGATCCTTGCCGCCGGCCGGCCGGCCCGTCGCCGTGGCGGTCACCAGGCGCTTGCGACACCTGAACTCCACGCGCCACCGGGCCGGACTCTCCAGTCCCAGCAGGCCGAGCGTGAGGTCTCGCTTCTCGTCCTCCTTCTGCCGGCTGGCGTTCCGGACCCGGACCGTGAGCGCGAGCGGCTCGCCGGAGCGGACCGATGGGCTCTCGATCTCGAGCCCCACCTGCAGGCCCTGGCGTACCCGTCCCCAGACGAGCCCGTGCGCGCGCGCGCGCTCCCCGCCCGTCCCGACGCGGATCGCGACTCCGCGCCGCCGCAGGAGGCCGTAGACGTTGTGCGCCTCGCGCTCCTCCCAGTCCACGCGGCACTCGAGGCGGCACCGGGGCGCGGTGGCCGCGCCCCGGCGCGCCTCGTCCGCGAAGCGGCGGAGGCGGTCGGCCAGCGCCCGGCTCCTCTCGTCCCGCGGCATCCAGAACCGGGGAACGGGAATCGGAAGGGTCGAGGCCTTGCACTCGATCTCGGTTCGGGTGAGGGGACGATCCGGCTCGATAAAGATCACGGCGCGCGCGCCGAGACCGGCCAGGCTCATCCACTCGGTGGACCGGTCGCCCTCGAGCACGACGACCGCGTTCCCGTCTAGAACCTGGCCGGTCAGGTTTCGGAGCCGGCCGTCGCCGGCCCAGACCAGGTGCGCATCGACGGGGTCGCCCGTGCTGCAGGTCCGCACGTGGTTGGGCCGGAGCGGATAGACCGTGTACGCCTCGCCGTCAATCTCGAAACGCATGGCCTTCGTGACGGGCACGAGCACGGGGAAGCTCTGGATCCGGACGTTCTCTAGGCCGAGGTCCTTCGAGAAGCGCCGCGCGATGCGCTCGGCCGCCAGGCGCTCGCCCTCCGAGGCGCGCATGCGGCCGACCGCCGGCGAGTCGCCCTCAGTGCGGTACCGGATCGTCGAGAGGAACTCGATGTCCTTCGCCAGGCGCGCCGCGCGCTCCGAGACCCGCGCCTCGCCCGGTCGCGGCGGCGGCCTCTTCTCCCCGGCCCGCGCCAGCGAGGCCAGAACCGTCCCGAGAAGGAGCGCGACGAGCCGGATGTCGCTTCCGTTTCGCATCATCATCCTGCGACCCTCTGCACGTGCAGCACGGTCGCCTGCAGGTTCCCGCCCAGGAACCCGATCACGGCCCAGAAAGCCTGCATCGCGAACTGCCCCACCACCAGTCCGAGGAAGAAGGGCACGAGCCGCTGGGCGAAGCTCCCGCCCCCGTACTTCAGGGCCGTGCGCTTGACGAACCATCCGATCAGGATCGAGAACCAGATGCCCCACTCCACGCCCGGGATCACGAACCCGATCGGATGCAGCGGCCACCAGTAAAACAGGCGCCGCATCACAATGAGGAACGCCATTACGACCCCGCCGCCGGCCATGCACTTCAGGTTCCATGCGTCCGGCGTGAAGGTCCGCTCCTTGTCGAGCATGTCGCGCAGAAAGTGGTTCTTGAAGGGCGACATGTCGGTGTACCAGTCCTGGCCGAGCCCCTGGATGCCCTGATCGTAACAGACCGAGAGCATCCCGTGCGCGAAGACGACCATGAACAGTACGATGGACGCGCCCACGGCCGCGAGCAGCCAGCGCCTCCGGCGCCGGCCCGTGTGCGCGGCCAGATGCAGGCCCGTCATCGCGAAGGGCAGGGCCTGCATGTTGCGCATGATCGACGGCCAGATGAAGGAGCCCACCGCCATCGTGGGCAGGAGCGCGCCGGCCTTGCAGCCCAGCATGCGCCCCAGCCAGGTCAGTTCCACCTTGTACCCGAAGACCGAGGTGAAGGCGAGGTACGGCCGCCAGGGCATGAAGTTCCCGCCGGCGACGACCATGCCGCACTCGCACACCGCGCGTGCGATGATCAGGATGAGGACGAGGTAGAAGAAGAAGATCGCGGCGCTCGCCCAGATTGACATGTTCGCCCAGCGACACCAGAGGAGCACGCCCAGCGCGCCCAGGATGAACCCCCAGAAGGAAAAGAAGTACGGGATCGGCTCGTCCGGATCCTCGCCGCGCGTGACCAGGAGTCCCAGGACGAACGAGACGGCCAGCACGAGGCCACCGCTTCCGAGGAGCGCAGTTCCCCAGCCGATGCGACCGCCCCAGCGCAGAAGGAGCCCGAGCGTGGCTGCGAGCGTGCCGACGAGGACTCCCAGCCCCAGGCCGCGCGCCCACGCGCCCCTCGCCACCTGCGCGAGGTGCCGCCGCGAGGCCCAGGCGAGCCCCGCGACGAAGACGAGCGTCGCACCGAGGATCATCTCGCCACTGTTGAGCCACTCGCCGCAGAGCGCGAACCTCTCGTGCGAGTTGCTGATGTTGAAGACCGACGGGACCATGTGGAACAGGTTGTTCAGGAACGCGAAGAACCAGATGCTGAAGGAGATCTCCGCGCTCAGGAGGTAGGAGATGCCGACGACGAAGGGCTGAACGTTCAGGCGCTTGCCCATGCCACTGAAGATGCTGGAGGACAGGAACTCCCGCAACTGGATATTCGACAGCTCGATCTTGGGCACGGCGGGGAAGTAGAGGTTGAGCCCGTTCAGAAGGAAGAGGAACCCGGTCAGCCCCGCCCCGACCCAGAAGGTCGGCTGTGAGAAGAGCCCCTTCCGCGCGGAGCGGCCCCCCGCCTCCTCTGTGAGCGAGAGCGGCACCTGCGTGTGCGGGAACATCAGCTTCTCGTTCTCGAGCCACTGGCGCCGCAGAATTCCGGCGAGGCAGAACTGCACGAAGTAGACGAGGACGATCAGGAGCATCCAGCGCGCCAGCGGCCCGACCCATCGGCCGCGGATGACCGCGCGGATCTTCGCCTCCCGATCGCGGACCTTTTCGTCATAGGTCTTCCGTTCCTCGGAGTCCATGTGCGGGCGGCGGTGGACGCGGGGGAACCCGTTATAGAAGCGTCCCAGCGCGTCGCGCTCCTTGTCCTGGAAGTCGTGCAGCGCCTTCCTTTCCTCCTCGGTCAGCTTCTTCTCGTCCGCCGCGGAGGGGAGCTGATAGGGCACGAGCTGGGGCCGCACCGCCTTGAGGAACTTGCTCCTGAACCGGTTCTGATTGTTGGCCAGGTTGTAGGGCTTCGGCAGGTTGCCGACCAGCCACCCGGTCGTCCGGATGGCGAGCCCCCCGAACGTCAGGATGATGAAGACGGCGATGAGTTCGCGCCGGCCGAGCCGCGCGCTGCGCAGGCTCCCGGCTGCGCCGGCGATCACGAGCGCGATGGCGAAGATCGTCCGCAGGATGCCCGAGACCCCGTACATCTCGCGCGTGACGAGAAGCAACGCCGCCGCGAAAAGCACGACCGAAAGCACGCCGCCGGGGAGCGCCGCCCCGTCGGCGTCCGGATGCGGGTCCTCCCCCGGCCCGTCGGGGCCGCCCGGCGTTGGGAAGAGCACCCGTCCGATGAGCCCCAAGATCACGGCGCCGACGATGACGGCCGCGAATGCGACCCACGGCAGGACCGCGATCTGCCCGGCCTCGGACAGGCTCTCGAAGAAGTCCGGCCAGAACGGCGCGTTCGAGAACTCCTTCCACGAGGCGAAGGCAATCACCGGCGGCATCACGGCCGCGAGCACGGCCAGCCCCCCCAGGAACGCGAAGTGCGCGCGACACCGACTCGCGATCACGAGCAGGACGAGCGCGATCACCGCCTCGTACGGAAGGTAGCCGCCCCAGCCGGCGAACGCCTTGTAGCGCAGCATCCACGTGGGCGCCGCGTAGGCGAAGAGGAGGACGAGGAAGAGGCCCGTGAAGACCGCGCGGGTGGTTACGCCCGGAGCTTTGGACTGCTCCGGAGAGTCGGGGGACGCCGGTGCCGACGGAGCGACCTCCGGCGCACAAGTCTCGCCTCCGGGAGTCATCTCGGCAGTTGGGTTTGACTCCGGCATGAAGCTCCGTCCGGGCCTGGCCGGGGGCCGGGCACGCGAATGCCGGCCCTGCATCCGATGGCCGGCCCTTATAGCCGCTTGCCGGATTCGTGTCAAGGCAAGGCGGAGATTCCGGGGAGGGCGCGCATTCGGGGCGGAAGAACGGGCCCCTCCCCGCGGCGGCTCGGGAAGGGGCTTACAATATTCGCGCCGTTTTGTAATTGCGCGTCCCCGGACGAGGGCGGTATAATCCCATGGAGATTTGACGAGGATGCAGGAATGTCCGGACCTCGCGCCCTTCTTCTGACGACGCTCCTGGCCGCGCTCGCGGTGTGCGCGCTCGCCGAGGAGCCGGCGCCGGGGGCCGCCCCCCCGAACGCGGCGCCCGCGGCGGAGCCGGACCTCTCCGGGCCGGTCTGGTATATCCGGCTCCAGGGCGACATCGATCCGTGGGTGGCGAAGTACTTCGTCGGCCGCCTGGACCGGGCCGAGCGCGCGGGCGCGGGCGCCATCGTGGTCGAGATCACGAGCAACGGCGGCCTGATCGACTCAATGATGGAGATGTCGCAGCGGCTCATCGAGGTCAAGAAGGCGCGCACCATCGCGTATGTGGTGGACCGGGCCTTCAGCGCGGGGACTGGCATCGCCCTGGCCTGCGATACGATCTACATGAACGAAGGGGCGACCATCGGCTCGGCACTGCCCTTCGCCATCGGTGTGGACCCCGAGACGAACAAGGCGAAGCTTCTCGTCACGGAGAAGATGATTGCGGCGGTACGCGGAAAGTTTCGCGCGCTCGCGGAGCAGAAAGGCCACTCGACCGTGCTCGCCGAGGCGATGGTCGATCCGCGGATCCAGATCGTGGAGGCGAAGATCGACGGCGAGCGCACGTTCATGCTCCAGGAGGACTTCGACGCCGCGAAGAAGACGGCCGAGGAATCCCGCGGCCGGAAAAAGGCCGAGCTGGTCAAGGTGGTCTGCCAGAAGGACCAAATGCTCGACCTCACGAGCCGGGAGGCCGAGGGGTACGGGCTCGCGGCGATGGCTGGCGGCCGCGACGACTTCCTAAAGAAGGCCTTCGGTGAGGCCCGCGTGGAGATCGTCGAGACCGAGCCCTCGAGCTGGGAGAAGATCGCTCGCTTTCTCTCGAGCCCGGCCCTGAGCGCGATCCTCGTCGTGCTCGCCGTGATCGCGCTCATGATCGAGATCAAGACGCCGGCGCTGGGCATCGGCGGGGCGACCTTCCTCTTCTTCATCGGCCTCTTCTTCTGGTCCAAGTTCATGGCCGGCCAGTCCGGGCCGGTCGAGATCATCTTCTTCCTCATAGGCGTGATTCTCGTGGCGCTCGAGATCTTCGTGATCCCCGGCTTCGGGGTCCCGGGCATCGCGGGCATCTCGTGCATGGGGCTGTCGCTCATCCTCTCCTTCGTACCCGAGAGCGCCTGGCCGCCGGACTTCGCGGTCCGGCCGTGGGTGAAGGACACGATTGCGCAGAGCGTCTCGACGGGGATCGTCACCATCGCGATCGCCGGAGTGGCCGGATTCGCGGCTTTCCTCGCGCTCAAGCGCCTCCTGCCGCACGCGCCGCTGGTGAGCGCGGTCTTCCTGCCGGCCGATGCGGTCGGCGGGCGCGCGGAGGCAAGCGTGCCGCCACCGATGCTCGAGGAGCGCGCGGCCGCGGTCGCGCCGGTCGGGGCCGTGGGCACGGTCGAGAGCGACCTGCACCCGAGCGGCAAGGCCCTCTTCGGCGAGGTGCTCCTGGACGTCGTCACCGAGGGGGACTTCGTCGCGCGCGGGGCGAAGGTGCGCGTCCTCGAGGTGAGCGGAAACCGCGTCGTGGTGACGCGGGCGTAGGGGAAGGGAAGCGATGCACTCGATCCTGGCACGGGTTCTGGTCCTGGGCGCCGAGAGCGCGCCGGTGACCGAAGCGGCCCCGCCCGGGGACGCCGCCGGCTCCATGACGATGCTCTTTGCCGTGCTCCTGCTCGGCGCGGCGGTGGTCCTCTTCTTCCTCGAGATGTTCATCCCCTCGATGGGGGTCCTCACGGTCTGCGGCCTCGTGTGCGCCGTGGCCAGCGTCTGGCTCGGCTTCCGGCACGGCTCGGGGGCGGGGCTGACGATGCTGCTCCTCAACGCCGCGCTCCTGCCCTGCGCGATCATCTTCGCGTTCAAGATGCTGCCCCGCTCGCCCGTGGTGCTCGACGCCAAGACCCTCGGCGGCGAGCCGGGCGGGGTGCCCGACGACACCGAGACCCAGGCGCTCGTGGGCAAATCGGGCGCGGCGGTCACGGACCTGCGGCCGGCGGGCAAGGCCACGATCGAGGGCCGGCGCGTGGACGTGCTGACCGAGGGGGCGTACATCGCGCGCGGCACGCGCGTGGCGGTCGTGCGCGTGGAGGGGAACCGGATCTTCGTGCGGACCGAGCGGGCCGGCTAGCGCCGGCCGCGTGGCGGACCGATTCCCGGGGCTCCGGGGGGAGCCCCGAAGGCGACGGACACTTTTCGGAAAGGAGAGTATCGGATGGCAAGCGTGATGAGCCTGCTGCCTCTGGCGAGTGGAGGGGGAGGAAGTAGCCCGGGAGGGCTCACCGTTCTGCTCGGCGCGGTCCTGGTCCTGGTGGCCCTGGTCTTCCTGGTCATTCTCCTCAAGTTCGGGCTCCTCTGGATCCAGTGCCTCTCGACGGGCGTGCCGGTGGGCCTCTTCCAGCTCGTGGGCATGGCCCTGCGCAAGGTGAACGCGAGGGTCATCGTCGACGCGATGGTCATGGCGTGGAAGGCCGGCGTGCGCCTGAAGACGAGCTTCCTCGAGAGCCACTACCTCGCGCGCGGAAACGTGCCGGTCCTCACGCGCGCGCTGGTGATGGCGCACCAGGGCAAGGTGGCCGTGGGGTCGGAGGAGCTCGGGGCGCACCTTCTCGCTGGAGGCGACGTCGAGCGCGTGGTCGAGGCGCTCATCTCGGCCTCGCGCGCGCACATTCCGCTCGACTTCGACAACGCCCGCGCGATCGACCTCGCCGGCCGCGACATCAAGGACGCCGTGAATACCTCCGTGAATCCGAAGGTCATCGACTGCCCGAACCCGCACGCCGGCCGCCTGACGATCGACGCGGTCGCCATCGACGGCATCCAGCTCAAGGCCAAGGCGCGCGTCACGGTGCGCACGTGCCTCGACCGGCTCGTCGGCGGCGCCACCGAGGAGACCATCGTCGCGCGCGTGGGCGAGGGCATCGTCAGCGCCATCGGCTCGGCCCAGACGCACAAGGAGGTGCTCGAGAACCCGGACAAGATCTCCAAGGCCGTGCTCTCCAAGGGCCTCGACGCGAACACCGCGTTCGAGATCCTCTCGATCGACATCGCCGACGTCGATGTGGGCGAGAACATCGGCGCGCGGCTCCAGACCGACCAGGCCGAGGCCGACAAGCGCGTTGCCCAGGCCATGGCCGAGAAGCAGGCCGCCATGGCGCGCGCGCGCGAGCAGGAGATGAAGGCGCGCGTCGTCGAGAACCGCGCCGAGGTCGTCAAGGCCGAGGCCGAGATCCCCAAGGCCATCGCCTAGTCCTTCCGCTCCGGCAACCTCGGCATCATGGATTACTACCGCCTGCGCAACATCCAGGCCGACACGTCCATGCGCGACTCGATCGGCGGCAGTCCGGGCAAGGGCCCGGCGTCGCCCGGCGCCTGAGTGAACTGACCGATGCGGCGGGGGGCGCCTTCGCGGCGTCCCCTCGCCGCCTTCCGCGGGGGTTGTCATGGAAGAGATCGTTCCGCTTATCATCATCGGTGTCATCGTGCTGGTCAGCCAGATCGCCAAGCGGGCGGCGGAGAGCAGCAAGCGCTCCTCGGGCCGCCGGCCTTCGCCGCCGTCGCGGCCGCTCACGTCGGACCGCGGGGAGGGCTCCGGGGCGGGGCGGGGCACCGGCTCGCCGGCCGCGGACCTCGACACCTTTTTCCAGGAGATGAAGCGGCGGCGGCAGACGACCGCGGAGCGTCCGGCCCCGTCGCGGCCGCAGCCGTCGCAACGGCCGGTGCGCGCCGCACCGAGGCCCGCCGCTCGCGTCCAGCCCCGTCCCGTGCGCGCGACCCGTCCGGCGCCCGCCCCGCCTCCGGCTCCGGTATCGGATGCGCGCAGGAAGCGCATGGAGGCCCTTCGCGCGGCCATGGAGAGTAAGAAGCGGCGCCCGTCGCGTGCGACCCCGGAGGCCGCGCCTCCGGAGGCGGTCCCGGTCGCCGCCGCGGTCGCGGCCGGCCCGGTCGCCCTGGGCCGGTTCTCGCGGGAGGATCTGCGCCGCGCGATCGTGCTGCGCGAGGTCCTCGGTCCGCCGCGCGCGACTGCCCCGTACAAGGGCGGGGAGTACCAGAGCTTCGGCAACTGAGGTCGAAATAGACCCGAAAAAAAACCGGGCCCGCTCCAAAGCGGGCCCGCTTCATTCCGGTGAAACCGCGTGCGGCCTAGATCTCGCCGAGCAGCCGCTCGATGGCGCCCTCGAGGCGCTCGCGGGTGACGTACTCGCCGCGCTCGACCTCGACGCGGACCTCCTCGACCTTCTCCTCGCGCATGGGCGGGCTGTTAGCCAGCTTCGCGAGAACCTTGGCGATCTCGGAGAACTCGACGCTCTCGCCGGGGGCCGGCTCGGCCCCGGCCGCCGAGCCCGCGGCCCGTGTAGGCTTCTTCTTCTCGGCCCGCTCGGGCGGCTTCGGCGCGCCCGCGCGCCTGAGGGCTTCAAGCTCTCCCGACCCGTCGACTCTCATGGCTCTTCCCCAGATCTGCCGGGTTCCTGCTCCGGAACCCACTACCCTATCGGACGGGTATCATATCACCTTTAGCGGTTTTGGGAGAGGGATTTTCGGGCCGATTCGTTCTCTTTAGGCCTCTCGCGGCATGGAGGATTGGCGAGCAGGGACACGGTCTTGTGCGGCGCACTCAGGATATGCATATGCACATGTGCAATAATATGTTGCGGATAAAACGGGAAAAATGTTGGCCGCTGGAATTTCCGGCGGGTAGTATATATCAGGCGCAGGGGAGATCCACGTGCATCGGGGACCGGTACTGGCGATGGCGGGAATCGCGGTCGCGCTTGCACTCCCGGTGCATGCCGCCGGACCGGTCGTCCGCTGGGAGAAGTCCCCGGAGGAGGCCGCGCGGCGCGCGAAGAAGGAGGGACGTCCCCTGGTCATTCTCTTCACCTCGGAGCGGCTCCAGCTGACCACGCGCCGATACCGGTTCACCGGACGCCAGGTCCGCAACGCGGTCGCCCGCGCGAACGCGATCTGCGCGAAGGTCGTGCAGCCGGCGCCGCCGGACGCGGCCCGGATCGTCTCGCCCGGGAACGCGAACATCGGCCCGCTCCTTCGGCTTGCCCGGAAAGAGTACAAGGAGAAGCTGGCCGCATTCGACGGGAAGACGGCCCAATACGGCGTGAAACGCCTCCCGAGCGTGGTCTTCGCCTATCCGGAGGGGGATGTCTTCTGCATGCTGCGCGCGCCACGCGACGAGGAGATCGTCCAGGCCCTGCGCAGGCTCAAGGCGACGCCGCTGGCCTCGATGGCCGACTCGCCGCCGGGCGATCCCGATCCGGGGGCGGCCGGACCCACAACGCCGGCAACGGGCGCCCCCCCGGCCGGCGAGGTGGACGATCTGGAGGTCGCGGCCCGCGTGGACCCGTTCGAAAGCGACGTGGATCCAGAGGACTTCTGAGGCGTCCTCGAGACCGGGTTTCTCAACTCAGAGAATATCGGGAGGGGTACCGCTTTTCGCGTAACGCCATGCGGGGACATGCCTTAGAGATGCTTGCTTCCGGCCGGGAGAGATCCCGTCCGGGAGGCCGAAAAAAAGTTTGACAGACCCCTTGAAATCGGGCTAGAATAGAATAGCCGGGTCTGGGTGAGAAGGGAGTCGCGGAGGGCTTTCGCGGAAGGGACTCCGGAAAAGAAAAGCCCGCACCATGTCGTCCGTAGCACGGTTTGGCGGCCAGTTGCCGCGGACGGCTCTCGCAAGCGGAACACGATGCGGGGCTTTTTTTCAGTTGTCCTTCCGGCGGACGGTCGCTGACGGTCCGCCTTTCGCGCTGTCTTCCCTCCTCTTGTGCCTGGGCTAGTTAAGCATCGGTCCGGTCGGGCCGGAGCTTGAGCGGCTTTTGTTGAAAATCTCACGCCGCAGCACGGAGCCGCGGCCGAGCCCCCGAGGGGGCATGACAGGGAGGTGTACGATGCCGATTCAGCGGGTCGAGGACGGACAGCGGGGCCTGCGGGCGCTGGCGGACGTGACGCGGCGCGCGCAGAAGGGAGAGACACGGCCGCGGCGGGCGCGCGAGGCGGACGGGCCCCGGCGATCCAAGCTGCGCGTCGAGAAACGGGAGCCGGAGCGCGCCGAGCGCAAGGAGCGCCCGAAGATCCAGAGTCGTCGCGAGAAGAATGTCGGCCGGCGCGTGGACACGCGCGCCTAGACGGGACGAAAACCATGCCGGAGAACATCCAACTGCGAAGACTCGTCGCGCTGCCGGATCCGCTCCGCACGGGCGCCAGGGAAGCGGGGGCCACCCGACCCGTGGGCGCGGCCGAGCCGGGGGCGCACGAATCGCCGGAGGCCGGCGCCGCGGCGGCGCGCGTCGAGATCTCCCGGCCGGGTGCGGCACCCGAGCGCGCGGCGGCCGAGGCCGTGGCCAGGCGCGAGGAGGCGGTCGCGGCCGGACAGGCTCGCCTGGTCGCACTGGAGGACCTGCGCGACGCGCTCGTGGAACTCGACGGCGCGGTGCGCGAGGACCGCGGGGTCGAGGAGGCGCGTGCGGCCGTCGCCGAGGCGGGCACGCGGACCTTCGCCGGCGTCCGCCTGATCGATCCGGGCGAGACGCTCGGCCACCTGATGGCCGGCGGCACGGTGGACGCGGCGATGGTCGGGGCCGCGCTCGCCGAGGTGGAGAGTGGCGCCGGAGGTGCGCGGGAGGCGGTTCGGGCCGCCGCCGCCGCGTTGGGCGGCGAACTCGTCGGCGCGGAGAACGCGGCCGCCGCCGCGGTCCAGCCGCGCGAGGTCGATCGCGCGGCCGAGGCCCTGCGCGGACGCGACGCGCGGAACCGTCCGGTGACGGTGTCCTTCGATCCGTTCCAGGCGGCGCCGCTGAACCGGCACCACGTGCTGGAGCTTCTGGGCTAGCGGCGCCGCGCGCCGATCCCCGGCGTGCGGAGCGGCATCCACGGAAGGATGTCGTCATGGACGTGAACGGAGTCCTGCATTCCCGCTCTCTCGGGCCCGGGGGGGCGGCGCGTCCCCGCGGCGCGGGCGCGCGCGCTCGCGCCGCGGACGCGCATGCACCCGTCCGGGTCTCGAAGCCCGTGGGCGAGAGCGGCGCGGTTCCGATCGGCGCGCGAGAGAGCGATTCCTTCCTTCGCTTCCACCTGATCGAGGGGAGCCATCTGCCGGCCCAGCGCCGGCGCGTCCAGGCGGCCGGCGGAAGCGTGCTCGCGCAGGGCGTGCGCCTGCGCGTGGAGGTCCGCCATCCGGGCCGGCCCGTCGCCGTCGCGGGCGAGGCCGAGAGCCTCGCGCGGGACGCGCACGGCCGGCACGAGATCCTGCGCGAACTCGCCTACGTCAGCGAGCTGCGGCAGCTGACCCTCTCCGGCGGCGCGGCCCTGACCGCGCTCCACCGGCGCAGCATGCCGCGCGTGCAGCTCAATACGGGCTCGCTTCTGGAGGGCCTGCGGACGCTTCGTGCGCGCCGCGCGCTCGGTCGCGCCGCGAGGCCTTCGCTCACCGAGTTCTTCCGGAGCCTCTCCCCGCGCGCGCTCGAAGAGGCGGCGGACGCGTTTCCTCCCGTGATGCGGCGGCTCGGAACCGTGCACACCTCGTTCGCGCCGCTGGCCGAACGCTCGACGTTCGCGGCGCGTGCGGTGACCAGCTCCCAGCCGGCGGCGATCACGGCCGAGGCCTCGGGCGAAGCGGCGCTCGGCGAGCACCGCGTGCGCGTCCTCCAGGCCGCGCAGGCACACGCGGTCGATTCGGACGAGGTGGGGCTCGACGCGTTGGGCTTCTCGGGCGAGTTCGTGCTGAACCGCTCGGTGATCGAGGTCGCACCCGAGGACTCGATCGTGGATCTGGCGAGGCGCATCAGCCGGGGCGAGGACCTCAACGGGAGCGGGGAACTCGATGACTGGTTGGACGAGGACGAGAACGCCAACGGCGAACTCGACGGCGGCACGCGCGAGCACGGCGCGGTCGCGACCGTGGTGGGGGAGCGCCTGCGCCTGGCACAGGCCGAGGCGGGGGCCGCGCCCCTCGTCGTCGAGGACAACGACGAGATTCTTCTCGCGCTGGGCGTCCTCGAACGCGACGACACGGACCTTCCCCGCTTCGCGCACGAGGTCCGCGCCGCGCAGGGCGCGAAGATCGAGATCGACGGGATGCACCTCACGCGCGACACGAACGAGATCGCGGACGCGGTCGAGGGGCTCTTGCTGCGCGTGCGCGGGCCGACCTCGGGCGAGGCGGCGCTTACCGTTGCCTTCGACGCGAGCGTCGCGGTCGGGCGCGTGGAGGCGGCGGTCGAGGACTTCAACGCGGCCATGCGCGCCATGAACCGGCTACTCGTGCGCGGCGGCCTGCTCGCCGAGGACCCGGCCCTGACGCGCGTGCGGCAGGACCTCGTCGCCTCGCTCGCCTCGCCGGTCGCGGGCCAGCCGGCGGACCTCGACGAGGCGAGCGAGGCCGGGGTAACGCGCGCGGGCGACGCGCGCACGACTTTCGCCCTCGAGGCCCTGGCTGCGGGCGCGCGCGCGATCGCCGCCGGGGGCGCGCCGTCCATGCTTCGGAACGCCGAATCTCCCTCGAGCATCCTCAACTCCATCGCCGAACTCGGGATCACGGCCGGGGAGGACGGGACCTTCTCCGCGGACCGCGAGCACCTGGAGCGGGTGCTCCGCGATCGGGGGGAGGAGGTGGCGAGCCTCTTCACGCGCGAGGAGGAGGGCGTGGCCGCACGCGTCACGGCGAGCGTCGAGGGCGCAATCGGTCCGTCCGGGCTCCTGTTGACGCGCGAGGGCGTGCTCCTGGCCCTGCTGGGCGCACGGCTCGGGCGCGCGTTCGGCCAGGCGGAGCTCGCCGCGCACCGGGGTGCAATCATGGGCGCGCTCCTGGGCGTCGCGTAGTCCGCGGCACTTCTCCTGTATATGCCGCTGTCCCCACCGGCCGCCGGGGTGTATAATCTACCGGGTTCTCTTGGAGAGGAGAATCGGCATGTCCAGCCGCCGCGTCTGGGTGCTCTCGTTCGCCGCCGCCCTTCTCGCCTCGTGCGGCCCGCCGCCTCCGGGGACCGAGTCGGGCGCACCGCCCGGGACCGAGCGCCCGCGCGTGACGATCGGGCCGCGCCGGCCCTCGGGCGCCGAGGAGGACCGCCTCCTCGCCGCGAGCCCGGTCCGCGCCGACGGCCTCGCGGCCCAGTCCGGCTGGAAGGTCCAGGCGTGGGGCAATCGGGCCGAGGTAAGTCTGGCCGGGGCGCGCCGGGATCGCGCGCTCGTCGTCGAGGCCGAGAGCGGCGAGAAGGGCAAAGTCGCGCTGCGCCTCGACCGGCGGCTCCTGGCCAAGCGAGAGGCTCCGGCCGTGCTCGCCGCGTACAACACGGGCCGCGAACCGGTGAAGGTCGCGCTCGGCTTCGGCGTCTCGAACAGGCTCGTCTACTACGAGAGCACGCCGCAGGTGGCCCGCGGCGGGTGGAACCGCCTAGCGTTCGACCTCACGGCCGGGACGTTCAAGACCCAGGCCACGGGCTGGAAGCACGAGGCCGCGCTGCCGAAGCCGCTCGACGTGCGGCAGGTGTACGTTCTCGTCTACAACGGGAACGCGCCGACGGTGGTGTACCTCCGCGGGCTGCACCTGGAAACGGCGCCCCCCCTTGACGCCGCGGCCGGATCCAAGGCGCGCTCGATGATCGCGGCCGAGGCGAAGAAGCTGCCCGCCTCGCCGCGCGCGAAGGCGCTCGGACTCGAGGTAAAGAAGGGCTGGTGGACGGCCGACTTCACGGATCCGGCGTGGGTGATGCCGGTTTCAGCCGGGGAGAACACGCTCCTTCTCATCCGGATTTCCGGAGAGAAGGGCGCGCACAAGGTCGCGGCCGGCCGGGACGAGGCGATGCGCCTGGCCGCGAAGGGCGAGGCGTGTCTGGCCGTTCACGCGAGCGCGGACGTGAGGGTCGGCCTCGCTTTCGAGACCTCCGCCGGATACTTCGAGTCCAAAGCCGAGCCTGTGAAGGCCGGCGCTTGGCGCGAAGTCAAGATCGGCCTCGCCGGCAAGACCTTCAAGTCCGAGAAGTCCAAATGGAAGCACGATCTCGCGGTCGAGAAACGCGACGAGGTGAAGCGTGTCTTCGTCGTGGTCGAGGGAGAAAGCGGCGCGCGCGTCTGGCTCGACGGCATCGAGCTCCCGAAGGCCCCGGCCGCGCCGCCCACGCCGAAGGCGCCCGCTGCTCCCGCCGCCAGCGGCGGGGCTTGACAGGTGCGGCCGGAGCCATCATAGTCTGAGCAGGCAACCGGGGGCTGGGCGGTCACGGCCTGCGGCCGGGATATGGGGACGGACAGATGGCTGCCTATCGCAGGGGCACGACGGGGATGAGGCGCCGGGACGCGACCGGCGTCCAGGGCCGCGACCGGACGACCGGCCTCCGCGCCCGCGGAGGCGGCACGCGCGTGCGGCCGCGCGGCGCGCCGGGCGGCCGCGGTCCGGGCGTCGTCATCGGCATCATCGTAGTGATTGTCGTCTTTGTCGGATTCATCGCCTTCGTGGCCGCGCAGAGTGCACGCAAGAGGAACCCGAAGCCCCCCCCGGAGAACCCGCCGATCGCGGCCCCGACCACCGGAACGCCGGCCCAGGGCGCGCCCGCGGAAACGCAGCCGGAGGAAAAGCCTGTTCCCAAGCCGCGTCCCGGGCGGGCCATCGCGAAGGCGGAGATCAAGTTCTCCAAGAAGCCGCCGCGTGTCTGGGGGGTGTGCGGCGCCTGTACGGGGAGGGTCGATGCCGGTGCGAGGGTCTGCCCGGCGTGTGGCGCGGAGCTCGAGTGGGACGCCGAGGTCGAGTGCGGGGCCTGCGACGGAACCGGCGTCTGCCAGGTCTGCAAGGATCACCCCAGGGGCCTTTTCGGGATGACGCAGGCCGACTGCGAGGCGTGCAAGAACACCCGGAAATGCCCCATCTGCAGGGGCAAGAAACGCTTCCAGCCGCTTGACCTCCGGCCCCGGGTCCGGAAGCCCAAGCCGGAGGACCGCCCCAGCGGCCGGGGAGAGCCGGACGCGGTCCCGGTGGCGCCGTACCTGCGCGAGCGGCCGGAGGCGCCCGAGACCGAAGGCACGCCCGCGCCGGAGGGGGCCCGCCCCGTGCTCGAGCGCCCGCCGGACGAGCCCGCCGCCGGGGACGAGTAGCTCGCCTCACGTGCCCCCCACCGATCCGCGGTTGAATCCATCCCGGTCCCTGCTATAAGTGCGCGCGGGATTCGGCCCGTGAGGCGCACGGGCCGGAGAGACATCGAGGAAAGGCCGGTTACATGAGACGCTTCAAGCGCGCGAAGGACATCCGGGTGGGTGTGGTCGGCTACGGCGGTCAGTACAACATGGGGAACAGCCATCTCATCCGGATTCAGGAGGCGGGCATGACCCCGCTCGCCGTCGCCGAGATCGACCCGAAGCGGAGAAGGGCCGCGGCCGCGGAGTGGCCGGGCATCGGGGTCTACCCGTCGCTCAAGGAGATGCTGAAGCGCTCGGCGGTGGGGCTCGTCGTGGTCATCACGCCGCACAACACGCATGCGCTCCTGGCACTCGAGGCGCTGCGCGGCGGGCGGCACGTCGTCGTCGAGAAGCCCATGGCGGTGACAACCGCCGAGTGCGATCGCATGATCGCAGCGGCGAGGAGGAAACGGCTCCTCGTCACGACCTATCACAACCGTCACTGGGACGGTTGCATCCTGCGCGCGGCCCGGGAGATCCGAGCGGGCGCGATCGGCAGGGTCGTCCGCGTCGAGGCGCGCTGGGGCCGCCGGGGGAAGCCGGAGAGCTCCTGGCGTTCGAGCCGTTCGATCTCGGGGGGCACCCTCTACGACTGGGGCGTGCACCTGGTGGAGTACGCGCTCCAGATCATCGACGACGAGATCGTCGAAGTCACCGGCTTCGCGCGGAACGGCTACTGGAAGACGCGCTGGGGCGCGGACGCGAACGAGGACGAGGCCTCCGCCGTCGTCCGCTTCGCAAACGGCGTGCCCCTCACGCTGCGCGTCACGAACCTCGACGCGAACCCGAAGCCCGGCTGGGTCGAGGTCACGGGCACCGAGGGCAGCTACGTCTTCGACGGCAGAGGATGGGAACTTTTCCAGCGCAAGGGGGACGACGTCCGCGTGCGGCGCGGCAAGAACCCGCCGCACGAGCAGAAGAAATTCTACAAGAACGTCGCGAACCACCTCGTACGGGGCACGAAGCTCGTCATCACGCCCGAGTGGGCGCGGCGGCCGATACACATTCTGGACCTCGCCGTGCGAAGCGCGAAGGCCGGGCGGGCGCTGAAGGCGAAGTACGGATAATGCACGGGGCGCCCGGCGGGCGCCCCGAGGACAGGATACCAGCGAGTCCGTCGTTTACACCTTGACCTTCACCCACCCGCGCTTCTTCGCGCTCGCGAGCACCGCCTCGCAGATCGCGAGCTCCTTGTGCCCGTCGGCGAAGGTCGCGTAGGTGGGCCTCTTCCGCCGCTCTTTCGCGCCCCGCACGCGGGCGTAGAACTCCAGGCACAGGTTCTTGAGCCCGTCCGGGTAGGCCTCCGGGTGGCCGCCGGGATAGTGCGCGAACGCCGCCGCGTGCGCGCTGAGGAGCGCCGGGTCCTTGATCACGACCTCGTTCGGCCGCTCGCGCCGGCCGATCGTGAGCTCGTTCGGCCGCTCCTGGTCCCACCAGGCCGCGCACTTCGAGCCGGAGAGCTCGATCGCGAGGCGGTTCTTGCGGCCGGCCGAGACCTGGCTCACGACGAGCGCGCCGGGCGCGCCCGACTTCGTGCGGAACTGGATCGTGGCGCAGTCCTCGGTCGAGATGCGCACGCGCTCGAAGTCCTTCGGGCGAAGCTTGCGCCCGGCGAAGGTCTCGGCCGCGCGCTTAGGCCGCCGGCGCCTCTTGTGCGCGGTCGAGAAGTCGGCGCTGACCTCGACGATCTCCTCGCCCGTGACGTGCTGAAAGAGGTCGAACCAGTGGCTGCCGATGTCGCCGACGGCGCGTGGGCGTCCGCCCTGCGCAGGCTCGAGCCGCCAGTTGTAGTCGGTCTCGAGGTAGAGCCAGTCCTGGAGGTACGACCCGTGCGCGAGATACAACCTGCCCATCCCGCCGGAGGCGAAGCGCGCGCGCATCTCCTGCACCAATGGATAAAAGCGGTAGTTGAAGTCTATGGCATTCAGTACGCCGCGCTTCGCCGCCTCGGCGACGAGCGCGCGCGTCTCGCGCGTATTCATGGCGAGCGGCTTCTCGCTGACGACGTGCTTCCCCGCGCGAAGCACGTCCATGTTGACCCTGTGGTGGAGGCGGTTCGGCGTGCAATTATGAATAACCTCGATCTCGGCGTCGGCGAGAAGCTCCCGGTAATCGCCAAAGGCGCGCGGGATGCCGAGCGCGGCGGCCTTCTCCGCGGCGAGCTGTGGCGTCGCCTCGGCGAGCGCGACGAACTCGACGCCGCCGGTGCGGCGCGCGGCCTCGACGTGCGCGGGCCCGATGAACCCCGTCCCGATGATGCCCGCCCGTACCGTGCGCATGGGTGCTCTCCTTTGTCGGAGATGCTGCCTTGCCTTTGCCTACCCCATGACCTCCGCGATCTCGACGCGCCGGCCGCCCTCCGCGGCCGACTTGATGGCCGCCTCGGCCGCGGCCACGACGAGCATCGACTCGGCGCCCGTCGTTTCGAAGGGCGCGCCGGTGAGGAGCGCCTCGCCGTAGGCGTCGAGGACCTCGACGAGGCCTCCCTCGCCCGGGACCTGAGGCAGCTCGACCGGCTCGAAGCCGTCCGCGCCCTCGCGCTTGAGGCGCAGGCCGGCCTCGTCGTGGACGACCACGCCCTCGGTGCCGTACACGGCCACGCGCTGGTAGCTCGGTACCACGTAGTGCGCGTGGAAGGTCGCGGGGATATCTCCATAACCGATCGTCGTCACGGTGCAGTCCACGTTCTCGGAGAGCTCCAGCACGTTGCGATGCGCGGACTGCACCCAGACGGGCGGGCCGAAGAAGCTCATGGCCGTGTCGATGTAGTGGACCGCAAGCTGCGTCAGCGGCGCGGCCGGGCACTTGACCGGGTCGCGCTTCCAGCGGTCCGGCGGGAAGTTCTTGCTGGAAGAATGCGAGGTGTAGGACTCGAGGCTCAGTATCTGGCCGAGCTCGCCCGACTGGACGAGATCCCGTATCTTGCGCATCGCCGGGCCAAAGCGGTGAAGGTGCTTCACCGCGAGGAGCTTTCCCGCCTTCCTGAAGGCGGCGATGAGCTCCTTCGCCTCGGCCACCGTGTTGGTGATCGGCTTCTCGATGAGGATCGACTTGCCCGCCGCCGCGGCCGCCAGGCCGTACTCCACGTGCAGCCAGTTCGGGTTGATGATGAGGACGCCGTTGAGCGGCTCGGCGAGGAGCGCGTCGTAGCTCTCGCAGGCTTTGCTGGGGAGCTCCTCCTGCGAACGCTTTTCGCTCTCCGGGTCGCGGCTCCAGATCGCCGCGAGCTTGAGCTTCTTGCACGCCTTGAGGCCCCGGCGCACGATGTTCCCGTAGCCCCGCAACCCGATCATCCCGACCTTGGCCCTCTGTGTCATGGGGGTGCTCCTCTCTCGGCTGAGGCGGCCGCTTCGCGGCGGCTTCGGCGATGAAGGATACCTTCCCGCGGATTGAACGTCAAGCCGCGGCGCTCCGGCGCCGCTTCTCCCCTGCGCCTCTCCGGCGCCCGGCGCCGGATTTTGCTTGACCCCGGCGGCGTTCGTGGTAGGATGTCGAACCCGGTGGGGATGTAGCTCAGCTGGGAGAGCGGCGCGTTCGCAATGCGCAGGTCGAGGGTTCGAATCCCTTCATCTCCACCATCGAGTTCGAAACCCTTTTGACCCCTGAGGGTTAGCATATCGGCAGCCTCCTTTTGTGCACATTTTGTGCACATTTTGTGCCCGTGGAGGCCGCCATGACGCGTCGTCAGGAACTTCTCAGGGACCACCGAAAGTCCACGCGCAACGTCCACATCGGAAGAGTTTCCATCTATCGGCGGGCGGCATCGTGGTGCATCTACTACCGAGAGAACGGGAAGGCGCGCCGCATCCGCATCGGTCCGGACCGCAAGGAAGCCGAGCGGCGAGCTGCCGAGGTCAACGCCCAGCTCGTGCACGAGATCCCTTCGGCGTACGGGTACGAGCGCGTCCCCGTCGCGGAACTGGCGCGACTGTGGCTCGACCACCACGAGCTTGTCCTGCGTTCCTCTGTAACCACAGTGCGGCGCTACCGGGCGGCCGCGGAGCACATGCTCCGCTTCGTCCGAGAGCAGCATCCCAAGCTCATGGCGGACGGTGTGAGCCCGCGCATCGCCGAGTCGTTCGTCAAGTATTTGAGACGCTCCAAGGTTGCTCCCAACGGGAAGGCCAAAGGGAAAAAGCGCCCTCTGCGGGACAACACGGTGGTGTTCATTCTGGGCGTGTGCCGGGCGATGTTCAACTACGCGGCGCGGCAGCGCCACATGCCGCCTTATGCGCCCAATCCCTTCACGGAGCTCGGGCTCCGGCGAATCAAGGTCGAGGACGCCAAGCCCACACCGATCCTGACACCGCAGGAGGAGTCCGCCTTCTTGGAGGCCTGCGACCCCTGGCAATTCCGGGTGTTCTTCACGCTGGCTTTCACCGGCATGCGGCCTGGCGAGTTGTGCCACCTGCTCGTGGAGGACGTGGACCTCGCCGGCCGGCTCCTGCACATCCGCAATCACCCCGATTTGGGCTGGAAAACCAAGACGCGCAGCGAACGCAAGGTTTACCTCTTTGACGAACTCCTGGTCGTAGTGCGGGCGCTCGCGGGCGGTTGTGCTCACGGACCTTTGTTCTTGGACCGCAAATTCGCCTCCGGAGAGGAGCGACCCCCTCTGGGGAGCAAGGACGTGCCGAGCCTCATCAGGAAGCTGCACGCGCGGGTCGCCGCTGCCAGCGAGGACATCGGTGAGGATGTGACGCGTGACATGGCAGAGAGGATCGCCATAAGATTCTGGACGGACATGGGGGCCACAACTCCGAAACAGGTACGCCGCGAGTTCATCCGCGTGGCGAAGAAGATAGGCCGGCCCGACCTGACGTGCCCGAAGCTCTGGCGGCACCAGATGGCGACGGCGATGCAGTCCGCGGACGTGGACCCGTTCGTGAGGCGGGAGGTCATCGGCCACACGCGGCTGGAGACGACGCGACTGTACACCCACACCCGTGACGACACGCTGTCCGCGCAGATGACGAAGGTGCTGAGAATGCGAGGGGACGCGCTGGCCCTCGCCCGCAGGCGGACGGCCGTCTCGTAGCCGAGGGCGGTGTAGAGACCGCGCACGCCGGGTGCGCGTGTTGCGCAGGTCCGGCATTGCAGGGCTGGGCGGTTACCCGCCCAGCCCTTCTGCACTCATTGCTTCCCCATCGGCCCTCTCACTCGTGCGGATAATAATGGCATAAACCTTCAAGATAAGAGCATGGCTTCTTCAAGATTTGCATCGTAGATTTTAACAGGAGAACAATGTTGCGCTGACCCGCTTGGAGCGAGCCGTGCCGGATGGGAAAACGAATTACTGGCCCAGGTACAGTCGGCGTTGCCGCATGCAGAAGGTGCACCTCGCGGGCTTCCCCGGCGGCCGCGTCGGCCGGGTGAGCGTCTACCGGCGCGACGGCGCCATTGCGCTTCGCTGGAGGCAGGACGGCTGCCGGAAGTGGGAGCCGGTGGGAAACGCCAAGGACGAGGACACAATGGCGCTGGCGGTATCGCGGGCGTCAGAAATCAACCGCGAAATCGCCGACCGTGTCCCCGCGACGGCCTCCTTCCGAAAGATCGCCGTACGCGAGGCGTGCGAGACCTACATGGATACAAAGGAGTCCACCCCCGGCGTGTGTGGCGCGACCATCCGGCGGTATTCCGCGCAGCTCGCCCGCATCGTGGCGTTCTCCGAGAGAACGGGCGAAGGCAGGCGCGCGCGCTTCCTGCACGAGATCGATACGCGGTGGGTGGAAGCCTTCTGCCGCTGGGTCGAGACGATCGAGACGCGCCGCGCTGGGAGGGCTAGGCGATGCTTCTGAACAAGAGGGCCGGCACCACCGGAAGCGCAGAACGGCCTGTCTGCCGGGATCCGCAACGGTTGCTCAGCGCGGCGACGAAGCGCGAGATCAGGCAGCGGCTCCGCGATCTTTTCGAGTACGCCCGGCTGCGGACCCCGCCGCTCGTCCCGGCGGGATTCCGCAACCCTATGAGCCAATCGCTCATCGGCGGGAAGCCCCGCGCGGGTAACGCCGTTTCCGATCCCCCGGTTTCCGATGGGGAGCTCGCGGCGATTGTGGGAGAGCTTGACGCCTACGCGCTCGGCCTGCTCGCGCCCCTCCTCCTCTATGGCCCACGCCCATCCGAACTGGGGCGCATCCTGCGCGCCGACTACGACGAGTCTACCGATTTCCTGCGCGTGCTGTCCAGGCCGGAGAGCGGCTACCGGACCAAGGGCAGGTGCGACAAGGCCTGGCCGGTAACGGACACGCTGGCGGCCTGCCTCGGGCCGTTTCTGGGCCGCTCTTCCGGCCCGCTCCTTGTGAAGCGCAAGATCTTCGAGGGCAAGGCCGCGCCCACGTTGCGCGCGGCGACCGAGGCCGAGCTCGCGTCCGCATTCCAAGCCGATGTGGCCGAAACCGAACGGCGTCTGGGCCGTGCGCTTAGCAAGATCGAGACCGACGCCGTCTCGAAGCGGGTCTGGGCGGGGGCCGGCGCCGTTGACGCGCGGTGCGTGCTGCGCGAGCTCCAGCGGGGCGCCGCAAGGACGGGCCTGAGCCGGATGCCCACCCCGAAGGATCTCCGGCACGCAATGGAGTCGCACTGCGAGGCTGCGCGGCTCTCGCCTGGCGTCATTCGTTTCCTTCTAGGCCACGCGCCTACTCGAGGCGATGCGCTGCCCTCCTACAACCACACAGGCCGGGAGATGCTGCGCGAGCAGGTGGCGATCCTTGAGGAACGCAGGCGTGTTCTCGTCGAGGCGCTCCTGACCCGCACGCGTGACCTGTGTTCCCGTGGAGGATCGGCAACATGAGGACGTACATAGTCGAGCGCCGCGTCGGCATCACTCGGTCGCCAGAGTTCGAGAAGAAGGGTCTGGCGACGCACGGCCTCAACGTCGGCCTGAAATGCAGTCACGGATGTCTCTACTGCTCGACTCCGTCACTGCTACGAAACCACCGTGCCTTCAAGATGATCGGGCGCACGGCCTTCGAGCCGGGCTTCTGCATCGTGGACCCGGGCACGCCGGAGAGGGTCCGGCGTGACGCGCGGAAGCTCACGGCCCGCGACACGGTCATGCTCTGCACGCTCACGGACGGCTGGGCGCCCGAAGCGCGGGAGTACGGTCTTGGCCCGCGCTGCATGGAGATCCTCCTGGAAAAGTCGGACTGCCGGGTGCGCGTGCTCACCAAGAACGCGGCCGTGAAGGAGGATTTCGACCTCATGG
>Ga0272441_10003151_pt1 | contig 31921 bp, 30 predicted proteins | sample SSMProp6N_FD_193582 | JGI IMG/M metagenome (GOLD analysis project Ga0272441, IMG submission 193582) | Marine sediment archaeal communities from Little Sippewissett salt marsh, Falmouth, MA, United States - SSM-Prop-6N | ecosystem: Environmental > Aquatic > Marine > Wetlands > Sediment ... | reverse complement strand
GGCCGTATTCTAAGGAAGAACCGTTACTCTCAGGGTGGACCTTCATAATCACCGGCCCGGATGGCTACTCGGAAACGGTTACCACCGGTAGCGGATTTGCCAGCAGTGACTTCGGCTGTGATGAGTGCGACGATGACTGCATCACGCTTTGCGACCTGATGCCCGGTTCATACAATATTACCGAGGTTCCTCAGGATGGCTGGACCAACACCGACCCAAGCGACGGTAGCGGTCAAAAAACAGTCGATGTAATCTGCGATGACACCGTAACTGTGTTGTTCGGCAACCATGAAGAGCAGGAATGCACCGGCTGCCTCGAAATATGCAAATACAATGACCTGGATGGTGATGGAAGCAAAGACTGGGATGAACCATACCTCTCAGGTTGGACCTTCACCGTTACCGGCCCGGATGGCTACTCTGAAACGGTAACCACCGGTAGTGGATTCACCATTGCCAGCAGTGACTTCAGCTGTGATGAGTGTGACGATGACTGTATCATACTTTGCGACCTGATGCCCGGTTCATATAACATTACCGAAATACCTCAGGAGGGCTGGACTAACACCGATCCTGGCGACGGCAGCCTCAAGAAGATCGTCCAGGTAACCTGCGATGACACCATCACTGTTAAATTTGGTAATCATCGCATAACAACCTCAAACCCATCGATAGATATCGACAAAACAGTTGACTTCAACGGTGATGGAGAATACCACGATTGTGAAACACCATGGTGGGGTGAATGTAGATTGGATGGTTTGGATGGTTTCAACATTCCTGCTGTTATCTCAATAAATTCCACAAATCTTGGAGATTTTGAAGCGCTCTCAAGAGAAGGTAATATGGATAGCATTCCTACTGCTATCTCTATCAATTCCACAAATTCTGAAGACTTTGGAAAGCCTATTAAATACTATGCTAATTGGAAGATAGTGGTTACCAATACCGGTGACTGTACATTATATGACATTCTTATCACTGATAGTAACGGTAAGGATTGGACTATCAATGAGTTGGGTGCTGGAGAATCTGAAACATATACTTATCGCACCAGGATAAAACGCACTACTATTAACTGTGCTGAGGGTTACGGAGAAGATATAGCAGGGAATGAGGTCTTTGATGAAGATTGTGCAGAAGCGAGACTATGGTAAAATCCGTTCTAAATAGTTTAGTCTGATTATTAAATGATAATTAAAAGAGTATAACCGTAAAAGGCAACCTTGATCCGTTTATAGATAAAAAAGTATATCAAGGTTGCCTTTTAATCAGTTACCATAGAGACACTGCTGTCAATACCATCACAGCTGATACCAATTAGACGACCGATGACTAAAAAAGAAGATACTATTCTAAATTGTGCTATCAAAATGCAGGAGCAAATGAGCCATCAATTAACCTGTTATTCTAAATTTACTGTAGAATACTAGTCTAATTAATGATAAAGTGAGTGAGTAATGTTAGCAAATGGCCAGAAGATTAGAATTGCTATAGACTGCATGGGAGGTGACTATGCTCCCGAGCAGATAGTCAAAGGGGCGGTAACGGCTGCCAAAGCAGGAAAAGCAGAGATTTTCCTGGTTGGCCCGGCAGCTATAGTTGAGAAAGAGCTAAACAAATATGATACCTCTCATCTTCCAATCACAATAATAGAAGCCGCAGAGGTCATAAAAGAGGGAGAGGCTCCTGCCTTTGCTATATATCACAAACCGAATTCAACTATAAATGTGGCTATGGGGTTGGTGAAATCGGGCGATGTTGATGCCATTCTCAGTGCTGGAGCCACAGGAGCAGTAGCAGTAAGCGCCATGAAAACCCTGGGGCTAATGCCAGGAATTAATCGCCCGGTTATCTGCGCTCCTTTCGTTGGACTCGCCCCCAATACAGTTCTTGTCGACGGCGGTGCAAATGTCGACTGCAAACCACACCACCTTTTATCTTTTGGTATCATTGGATCCGTTTATGCTAAGAAACTATTTAACGTCAGTAAACCAAAAGTAGCCCTTCTAAGTATCGGAGTCGAAGAAGGTAAGGGCACTACACTTATTAAAGAAGCCTATACTCTTCTCCGTAACAGTGGTTTAAATTTCATCGGTAATATAGAGGGTTATGATATCCTAGCCCAGAAGGCTAATGTCATTGTTTGTGATGGTGTAATAGGAAATGTACTAATGAAATTCTACGAGAGAATGGGCCACTATTTTGCAAGATGGCTGAGAAATCAGGTAGATATAATTCCTCTGGCCGGATCAGTTATGAAAATATTTGACCAGGTAAGATTATTCAACAGAATAACCAAAAAAGAGAGGGACAGTGGAGCGTTGCTATGGGGGGTCAAAGGTATGGTCCATTTGCTACATGGCAATAGCCAGTCAAAACAGATAACTCAAGCTATAAAAAGAACAGCAGAACTTGTTAATCTGGATTTAGTTAGTTTTTTAGAAACTGAGCTCTCTGCTATGAATACTACAAATATACCTGATTACTCGATACCAGCAACTCGATAATCACATATGCAATTACTATGAAGTCTCTCCACATATCGTAACTGCTATATAGTCACCTTCATCCCTTCATAACCCAAGCTGATATCAGCTTTCAGCTCTTCGGATACCTCTTCTATTTCTACTTTTATCTCCTGTTCATAAGGAAGTGCCCTATGAATAACAATTACTCTGGGCATATAACCTTTAATCAGCTGAAAGTGAACCAGCTCTTCTTTTAGAGACTTAGGAGAAAGGTGTCCTTTCTCCGCTAGTTCAGAGGTAAACCTGCTCGGTGCTGTCGCTTCAATAATTAGTAACCGGGGAGAGATATGTCGCCAGCAATCACTTAATCCTGGTCCGGTGTCACCAGTGTAAAATAAGCTCTCTCCTGTCGACGAAGTAACCAGATAGCCAATGCTCGGTACACTATGATTAACAGAGATAGGTAAGACTTCATATCCATCGATAATTTCTTTTTTATAAGGCTCTACTTTACAAAGTATGAGTGGAGGCTTTTCCTCTTCCGGCGATATGGGGTTAGCAAGCATTGCCCCTTTCAATACCATGGACGGACAATCAAGCAAGTTAACATAAATTCTGCCATCAAGAAGACAAGGGACTATAACCTCGAAGGTTTGGGGTAACGCATATACTGCTATCTGCCCCTGCCAGAGGGCGATATTAAAACCCAGTGTAGGCAAGTCTCTGGTATGGTCCAGGTGGTGATGGGTAAGCAATACAGAGGAGATTTTCCTTTGTTGTTCAAGCGTAAGTGAAGCGGTTAATCCACCCGCATCAATAACTAATTGATCATCAATAAGCAAAGTAGTAGGATGTGTATCTTTGCTCTCCAAGTCATGAGCTCCCAGGATACTCAGTTCCATCTAGTCGGTTGGTTGATGACCTGTCTCGTTGCGCCGGAGAATTTGCTCCATTCAGTCAATTTTTCTGCTAATATCCGATAGCCTTTCTCTGTGAGCTGATAGTATTTCCGCTTTTGTTTCTTAGCTACCTGTTGCCAGGAGCTTAAAACCAAACCTTGTTTCTCTAATCGGTGCAAGGCAGAATACACTGTACTTCCAGTAAGTTTGAAATAACCATTGCTTCTCTGCTCCAGTTCCTTGGCAATTCTATAACCGTGCATAGGCAGATCGCTAATAATGAAGAGCATCAATGGCTCAACGACCCCACTTAACAACTGTTGTAAATACGTCTTAGACATCTTGAAATTAGTCTAGCACCATTGTTATATTTTGTCACCTGTATTTTTATTTTATTATCCCTCAGAAACTCACAAGCATCATAATAATTTATACAATAATAAGAGATATTGCTATCGTGGTATAATAATTGGCAAGTAATGATAAAGAAATTAAGATATCTGCTAATTCTATTGGTTATGTTATCCCAGATACTGGGGGCATCTGGATGTCTTTGGTACTCCCCCCTATTACCATCTCCCACCCCATCTTCTCCTGCTCCAGATGTTCCTAAAAACTCAAGTGATTATATTAATCCTTCCTGGTCCATACCGGCGACAGATATCATTTCAGAACCATTGCCTGATATCGCCAGTGTTGTCAGAGAAGTAAGACCTTCCGTTGTCTCTGTGACTACCGAGATAACGGTACGAGACATTTTTCAAAGGGAATATACTCAGTCTGCGGCAGGCTCTGGAGTAATTATTGATGATATGGGATATATCATTACCAATAATCATGTGGTTGATGGAGCCAACAATATCCAGGTTGAGCTGGCAGATGGTCGTATTGTGCCTGCTGAAACAGTGGGCACAGATGATTTAACCGACCTTGCTGTTCTTAAAATAGAAGCGCCAGAGATATCCTATGCCAAACTGGGAGATTCTTCCAGCCTCGTGGTCGGTGATTGGGCTGTAGCAATTGGTAATGCTTTAGGTGAAGGTATATCTGCTACCCAGGGAATTATAAGCCGTCTCAACGTTTCATTAGCAATTCAGGGGAATGCTCTTTCGGACTTGATACAAACTACTGCAGCGATAAATCCGGGGAACAGTGGCGGACCATTACTGAATATGGCCGGCGAAGTAATAGGTATAACCAGTATTAAGCTTTCCAGTGTTGATGTAGAAAGTATGGGTTATGCTATTAGTATTAATAGTGCCGAACCGGTAATTACAGCTCTGATTCAACAGGGTTATGTCAGCCGTCCCTGGCTGGGAGTAGCTTTATATACAGTAAACGCCTATGTAGCGGCACAATTTGATCTTGTTGTTGACGAGGGGGTACTGGTTGGAAAAGTATTTGTTGATAGTCCAGCAGATATAGCCGGATTAAAAGAGGGTGACGTCATTACCCATATAGATAAAAACAAGATAACAAATACGGACGATCTTTTTCAGTCTATTAACAATAGTGAAATAGGACAGCAGGTTAAAATAGTTTTTGTAAGAGGGGACGACCAAAGTGAGCAAATAACATGGGCTACTTTAGTGGAGAGTCCTCCTCCATGGGATTGATTCAGTTCGCTTTACAAACTGCCAGTAAGACTTCTTTACCCGAGATCTGGTGCTTCTCCTGATAAGACTGGCTTGGAGGATTACCTTCAACAAGCTTCACTGATAGTGTTTCACGGCTTATATAATCATTAAAGTCAATCAGCACCTGAGTAATTGTTTCATCCGCCTGGTAATAGCTGATGATATGATCTGCAATATCGAAATTAGCTGCACGCCGCATGTTTTGAAGACGACGTACAAGCTCCCTACTTAATCCTTCTGCTAATAGCTCTTCTGTCAATTCAGTATCTATTGCCACCCAATTGGAGCCGTCGCTTGCTACACAATAACCAGATATCTTTTCCTTGGTTTCTTCTGCGACAAACGTAATTTCTTTAACATTAACCTCTTCACGTATCTCTCGGGAGAGACGTTCCAGTGCACCTTTCTCTACAGGCGAGCTCACTTTGATCATTAGCTGAGCTAGTGGTTGGCGTACTTTAATCCCGGCTTTTGCTCTCGCTGCCCTTCCGAGGCTGGAAACTTTAATAGCAATTTCCACGTTACTATTCAATTGCCTGTCTATTTTTCCTTCTTCAGCCACAGGATACTCAGTAAGATGAACGCTTTCGGGAGCACGAGCATCACAAGATAGTACCAGATTTCGATAGACTTCCTCCGCTATAAAAGGAACAAAAGGAGCTAAAAGCTTGGACACAGTAACCAAACATTGATATAAGGTAAAATAGGCAGCTTGTTTATCACTATCGTTTTCACTTTTCCAAAAACGTCGTCTATTTCTTCTCACATAATAATTGGAGAGATTATCAATGAAATCCTGAATACATCGTGTTGCCGTTGTAGGGTCATAATTATCCAGTGCCTCGGTCACATTACATATAAGTATGTTTAGTTCCGAGATAGCCCACTTATCCAAATCAGAGTAGGATCCCGCATCTGGTTCATCCGGTACAAAGTGGTCGATATTCGCGTACAGGGTGAAAAAAGAATACGTATTCCAGAACGTTAATAAAACCTTTCGCATCGTTTCTCTAATCATCTCAGAAGAAAAACGATGAGTATTTTCACCTGGGACCGCTGCTAACAAATGCCAGCGGATGGCATCAGCACCATTAGTATCGAGCATTTCCCAGGGATCAATGGCATTCCCTTTTGATTTGCTCATTTTTTCCCCTTGCTCATCAACTACATGACCAAGGCAAATTACGTTCTGATAACTGGGTTTTTCGAACAATAATGTAGATAACGCATGTAAACTGTAGAACCAGCCTCTTGTCTGGTCTATGGCCTCGCATATAAAATCAGCCGGATAGCTGTATTTAAACGTTTCTTTATTTTCAAAAGGATAGTGCCATTGTGATACCGGCATTGCCCCGGAATCAAACCAGCAATCAATTACTTCAGGTACTCGCCACATTACTCCACCACACTTTGAGCATGCAACAGGAATTTCATCAATATAAGGTCTATGAAAATCGTCAAGTTGTACGGGCTCTTTACCTTCGTTTATTGATTTGTCATATTTATCTTCCTTCAGTCGTTTATAACCTGCCTGAAGTTCTTCCCTACTTCCTATGCATTCAGTATGGTTACAGTTCTGGCAACGCCAAACCGGAAGTGGTGTTCCCCAATAGCGCTCGCGAGAAAAAGCCCAATCAACATTGTTTTCTAACCAATCACCAAAACGACCATATTTGATGTGATTTGGGTACCAGTTTATCCCGGCATTTCCAGAGATAAGTTTATCTTTTACTGCTGTTGTTCGAATATACCATGCTTGTTTAGCATAATAAAGAAGAGGTGCATCACACCGCCAGCAGAAAGGATAGGTGTGTGTAATACTGGTATTTCTATACAGCAAACCACGTGACTCCAGATCGGCAAGAACAAGTGGATCTGCTTCCTTTACAAATAATCCGGCAAAGGAATAACTCCCTATAAGGTTACCCTCCAGGTCTACAGGTTGGACAAAATCCAGCCCTTTATTCATACCAGCCTCAAAGTCAACCTCCCCAAAAGCGGGAGCAATGTGAACGATACCGGTACCTTCATCCATAGACACAAAATCAGCACCTATTACAGGATAAGTTAAATTATCCTCTGGAAGCTGTTTCTTTAGAGATGGCAATTCAACACGAGGCACATTATAATCATGCGGATTAAATAGAGGTTTATAGCGAAGACCGATAAGCTCGTCAGCTGGTACAATACCCAACTGTATATAGCCTTCCATCCCAATCTGTTCGATTAATTGCGTAGCAACAATTAAATAATCATGCTCCCCTCTCATAATACTATAGCTATCATTTGTAGCTATGGCCAATGCAGTATTGCCGGGTAAAGTCCATGGTGTTGTTGTCCAGGCAAGTAAGTGCAATGCTATTTCATCTGATAATTCCTCAGACAAAATAGAGCGAAGCTTTGTATCACCTCTCGACAATGGATTAACCAGCCTAAATTTAATGTAAACCGATGGATCTACAGTATCATCTTTATAACCAAGTGCTACCTCATGGGAGCTAAGAGAGGTTCCACATCTGGGGCAGTGTGGAACCACCTTATACCCCTGATAGATGAGTTCCTTGTCCCAGAGTTGTTTAATAAGCCACCAGCAAGATTCAATATAGTTGTTATCCATGGTGATATAGGGGTGTTCCATATCTACCCAGTATCCAATACGCTCAGTTATATTTTCCCACTCTCTAAGGTACTTATTAACACTTTCACGACAACGTTGGTTAAATTTCGCTATTCCGTAATCTTCAATCTGAGTTTTACTATTAAAGCCCAGGGTACTTTCAACTTCCATTTCTACGGGTAATCCATGGGTGTCCCAACCTGCCTTTCTTGGAACACAATATCCCTGCATTGTTTTATAGCGGCAAATTACATCCTTATACACTCGAGACAATATATGATGGATTCCCGGAGAGCCATTTGCTGTAGGAGGACCTTCGTAGAAAACGAAACGTTTTTTCTCTTCTCTTCCCTTGATACTCTTTTCAAAGATTCCCTGCTCATGCCAGAACTGGAGAATCTGCTGTTCCACATTGGGGAAGTTAATCTTATTATCTACTTTACGAAACATTAACTAGTCTTGTCTAAGAGAAATCTCTACTTTTCTGTTTTTCCCTTCACCAGTACTATAGGTAACTATATCCGGGAAGTCAGCCAGGGCTAAATGAATCAGCCGTCGCTCATCCGCTGGCATTGGTTCAAGACTCATAGTGCTCTGCCTTAACCTGACCTGGCTGGCAATATTCAGTGCTAAACTCCGTAGACGCTCCTGGCGACGTTTGTGAAATCCGCAAACATCAATATTCAAAGGAATCCACTCATCACTTCGTCTGGATACTATGGCTCGTACAATATATTGTAGACACATTAGTGTACGGCCACCACGCCCAATCAGAATACCCAGATCATCTCCCTCAATATCCAGAGTGATCGAACTTTCATTAGCCGAGAAGTGAACTATAGCAGACACATCCAGTAAACTTAGTAATTCCTGAACGGTTTTAAGAGCAAATTCAGCCAAATCTTCAGCAGTGTCTACCAGTGGTTTAACACGGATGACAGCCTGCTCTTTAAATAAACCCCTTCTCCCCTTGTTAACAATCTCTATATCTAATTTTTCGCGACTTAAGCCAAGTTTCTCCTCAGCTTCCTCTGTTGCTTTTTCTACCGTACCAGCGGTTATCTCCAGCTCTTCCATATGTTTGCCTCTTATTTACAGTAGTTTATATTAGATCCCTCTAATGGGCTACTACCATTGCTAGGATCCTTTTGCCTTAGACTTTGGTCGTGGTGAGAATGGATTGGTTAAATAACCCCATCCACCACCAAGGAAATATTGTGTAGCAATTCCTATGATATTGGAAATTAACCAGAAGATGGCTAACCCACTTGGGAACATCAGCACAAAGGCTCCAAACATAAATGGCATCATTATCTGCATCGACTGTGCTGTAGATTGCTGCTTGGAATCTACACTGGGAGCAGTCGTCATCTTTTGCTGTACCCACATGCTACCCCCGACCAGTATAGCTAAAAAGAAATCACCCGTACCAGATAAGTCCAGCCACAAGAAGTGACTATTTAACGGAAGTGCCTGGCTTACTATCTGCCATGAATAAAGTCGATGAGAAAGATCCAGTAGATTCTCCGGTGTTGTTGCCAAGGCTCTCATAATAGACTGATACAAGGCAATCCAGACTGGGAATTGTATTAACATGGGCCCCATACAGCCTACAGGGTTTACTCCGGACTCCTTGTAAAGCTTCATAGTTTCTTGCTGAAGCTTCTGCTTATTCTTACCATACTTTCTCTGTAACTCTTGCATTTTTGGCTGCAAGCTCTGCATGGCTTTGGTTGATTTAAGCTGACGTATACTAACCGGTAGTAATATCAACCTTACAATAATGGTAAGTAGTATTATGGCAAGTCCAAATTGCACCTGTTTGGGCAATAGTGAAGACAGGGAAATCAATCCGTTCAGCATCGGGTCAACGATAATTAAATACCACAGATCAGTCATACTACTTATCCTCTTCGCTTACTAAAGAGAATTTCCAGCTCAATCTTCTTGACTCTATATCTATAGCAACTAGCATGTCATTCTGGGTATGTACATATAATGTACCCTGGTAACTGCAAAGCGAGGATCGCACTAAGAAACCAGTGGTAGTAATATTTTCATTCCCCGGTTCTTCATAATTCTTAATTCTTTCACCCGTTCCAGTTTGTTTGTCTATAAAATAGATATTCCCGGTTTCACTCGCTACTATAAGCAAATCATCAACTACTATAGGAGAAGATACCACCGGATCTCCGGCATCGAATTCCCATAGCTTATCACCAGTAACTGCATTAAAAGCATAGACTCTGTTATCAAGACAGCCAGCATATACAACACCATTCTCTACAAGTGGTTTGCTCCAGAACCAATTCCCTGCTTCAAATTTCCATAAAGGAGCATCATCTCCCATCCTAACTGCATATAAATTTCGGTCGAAAGAACCCACGTATATAATATCTTCATAAAGCGCCGGAGAGGAAACAAAGCCAGCTTCAGCCTTGAAAGACCACGGTAATAATTCTCCACTATCTGTTGAGAGAGCATAAATATGCCCGTCGAATGTACTGATATATAATGTCCCTTCTTTGATTAGTGGCGTTATCCACAATTTATCATCTAAAGGCTCTGACCTCCATAACTCATCGCCGTAACTTCTATCCAGAGCATAGACCCTGCCGTCCGAGCAGCAAGCGTAAACGCTATTACCGTCTACTACAGGCATCCCTACTATAGGATCAATCACATCGTCAGTCCTTGGATAAGACCATTCTCCATCCTTTAATTGAGGAAAAGCCGAGTCATTATCTCTGGCTGATGGGCTCATCATTAAAACCTTGCCATTATAAATCCCTACACATATCAAGCCATCAGCGGCAACAGGTGTCCCATATATACTGACTGGCGTAGCTGAACTACCACACGAAAACCCTTTTGAAGGTAACATTGGGCTTGGGCTATATGACCATTCTCTATCAGAAGAAGGAAACTCCTGTCCGGTTTCTCGTGATGCCGGATTAACTGCAACAACTCTACCATCTGAGCTGCCGATGTATAGAATCCCATCATGGCACTCCACGCCGGAGAATCCGATAGGATTACGCTCTACTCCGGTACAACCAGCGGATAATAGAGAGAAACATAAAATACCCATAACAATTGCGATTTTTACTATTTTTAATTTCATATTGATTACCTGATTGATAGTACTAAGGAACCGGATCATAGCCTCCTGTAGAAAAAGGATGGCAGTGAGCTAATCGCTTTACTGTAAACCAACAACCCTTAAAGAATCCATGTCTCTCAATAGCTTCAATAGCATAATTAGAACAAGTTGGCTGGAAGCGGCAATAATGTGGAGTTACCGCTGAAATTGTCAACTGATATAACTTAATTGAAATTTGTGCCAGTCGTTTCACTATCTTCAGACAGCAAGCCTGCTTGAGCCATCAAACCGACTACTGTATCCCTCAATTGGTTATAACGAGCAGTACCTGATACCCGTCTAGCAATAAATACTATATCCCACCCTGGAGTAAGCTTCTGCAATCTACATACTTCTCTTAGCTGACGTCTCACACGATTTCGTTTAACTGCATTCCCTACCGCTTTACTCACCGATAATCCACATCTATTATAGTCAAGACCATTCTGCAGTATCTTCATTACTACCAAAGCGCTAACGTAAGCATACCCTTTTCGATAAACTGCGGAGTATTGAGTTTTCTTGGTTAATAACCAAGGTTCCTTCATTACAATGCAGCTAAACAGGAGTCAATTTCGACCGACCTTTGAGGCGTCTTGCTCTAAGAACTCGCCTCCCTCCACGGGTAGCCAATCTAGCTCGAAATCCCAATTTACGCTTGCGAGAAACTCTTTTTGGTTGATAAGTTCTTTTTGGCATAACAGTTCTTCTAAGGTCTTTGTTGGTGTACTCCTACACCACCTGACTCCCATATATGAATTTGTGCATAAGGTAACAATGCCAAAAAACGAGCTCTTTTAATTGCTAACGCTAACCGACGCTGGTGCTTTGCACAAGCCCTGGTTTTCCGGCGCGATCCAATCTTTCCACGATTGGTAATACAACGAGACAATATAGTCGTATCTTTATAGTCTATGACTATTTTCTCAGTACAGAAAGGGCATACCATTGGTTTAGCATCGTATTTCTTTGTTCTTCTTATTGGATTTCTATAGTTAATCAATCCTTACTCCCTTCGCCTTGATCAAAAGGCAAATCATCAGGCTCAAGCTCTCCTGCTTCCGGGATAGAAGCTGTTCCTGATCTACCCAGGAAAATAACACGGTTCGCAACTATCTCAACTGTAAAACGCTTCTGCCCATCTTGTCCTTCCCAATTCCTGGTACGCAAACGACCTTCCACATAGACCTGGCGTCCCTTGACTAAAAACTGGTTACATTGCTCTGCAAGCTTTCGCCAGGCAACAACTCCAAACCATTCGGTTTCTTCCTTCGGCTCACCTGCAGAATCGGTGTAACGATAATTTGTAGCCACACGGAAAGAAGTAACAGCGCTACCACCCGGCGTATAACGCATTTCCGGATCAGTGCCAACATTCCCGATGATGATAATCTTGTTTAAGCTCGCCATCTACTTCTCTTTTCTTACGATAAGAGATCGAATAATTTCACCTATGGAATTTATCTCTTCTTCAAGTTTCTTAAGGAACTTCGACTCCATCTTAAACTGTGTTAAGACATAGTCACCTTCCGTAAAGCCTTTAATAGAATAGGCCAGCTTTTTCTTTCCCCATTGTTTAGTTTCTTCTATAGTTCCCTCGTTATTACTGATAAACTGGCTTATTTTATCCATAACTCCTGTTTTGCCAGCCTCATCTATTTCCGGGTTAACTATAACTACCATTTCGTAATCATTCATACTTTCAACACCTGAGACCAAATTTTTCGTATTATATCATGCAGGAAACTATAATTTAAACGTCATTACTTAAATCAGATTCTTGCTTGTCTGTTATTGTAGCACATTATTTAATTTAGCTACTATGCTAAAATTTCAATGGATGAAATTATCGGAGCTAGGTGAATTCGGTATTATCGACCTTATAAACGGTATTAATAGCCGGTTAGCAGATAAACGACAACATTCGTGGCAAAACCTTATACTGGGTATTGGTGATGACGCTGCAGCCTGGCGGGGAAACAGCCATATCCAGCTGGCAACTACGGACTCACTGGTCCAGAATACTCACTTTCATTTAGATGCCACCTCATGGAAAGAGTTAGGGTGGAAATCTCTGGCCGTAAATTTAAGTGATATAGCAGCTATGGGAGGGATTCCTCAATATGCACTGGTATCACTGGCACTGCCTGCTGACCTGACGACTGAGAATATAGTTGATTTTTATGAAGGCATGGCGTCACTGGCAACCGAGTTCGGGGTATCCATTGCCGGTGGAAATCTTGCCTCTGCCCCCTATTCTATTATCACTATAACAGTTATAGGATATTCCGAGCATGATGAAATTCTTAAGAGATCAACAGCTAGAGCAGGCGATCAAATAGCAGTAACAGGCCACCTGGGATTAGCTGCTGCCGGGCTTCAATTATCTAACGATACAATCAAACTATCTCCTGAAGCTAGTAAGATATTCAGAAATCACAAATGTGAACCTGTTCCTAGGGTGCGTGAAGGGCAGGTACTATTAGATAAGGGAGTAACAACAGCCATAGATATAAGCGACGGATTTATTGCTGATCTATACCATATCTGCGAGGCCAGCCAAGTAAATGCTAAAGTCTATCCTGACCAGCTTCCTATACATCCCCTGTTAAAATCCAGTTTCACTGAATACGAAAAAATGGCCCTGTACGGAGGTGAAGACTACGAACTTCTTTTCACGGCTAAGAAAGAAGTTATTCAGCAGCTTACACAGAGTATTGATTGCCCCGTCACTATAATCGGTGATATAGTGGATGGAAGAGTCCCTGCGAAGGTAGTGCTAATAGATAGTAAAGGAAAAAGCCTTCCGTGTGACAGACAAGGTTGGGAACATTTCAGAGATGGCCGTGATAAATCTGAAATCAGATAACCCTGAACAGACTCAACTTCTGGGCAGACATCTGGGTAAAGTAGCTCTGAAAGGAGACCTTATCCTGTTAGAAGGAGAGTTGGGAACAGGGAAGACCTGCCTTGTTCAAGGAATTGCTCATGGGCTCGGAATTAAGCAGTATGCCTTCAGCCCCTCTTTTGTACTTATAAGAGAATACTATGGCAGGCTTCCGCTATACCATATCGATCTCTATCGCCTTGACAGCGTGGCAGAAATAGCTGACCTTGGTTTAGAAGAATATATCTATAATGATGGTATCTGTGTTATCGAATGGGCTGAGAAAGGATTACCAGTACTCCCTCAAGATTACTTGCTCATTACAATAAAATATGTCTTATCCAGTGAAACACAACGCACTATAAGTATTTACCCCAGAGGCAATCATTATCTGGAGTTAATAAAAAGGCTGGAACTGATTCTTCATGGAGAGCAAGTATGGAATTAGCTCTTGATACTTCCTCAAAAACCAATAGCATTGCGTTAGCCCGGGAGGGTAAAGTAGTAAGCTCATTTATATGGAGTTCGAGTCATAATGAGACTGTAGAATTACTACCAAACCTGGTTTACCTATTAAAACAGACCCGAACTGAGATTGACCTGCTGGAGGCCATATACATAGCATTAGGCCCAGGCAGCTTCAACAGTTTAAGAGTAGGTTTAAGTATAGCCAAGGGCCTCGCTTTTTCTCTTAATATTCCTCTTTTCAGTCTAAGCACACTGGAGATAATGGCATACCCTTTCGCCTATACAGAATTGCCAATAATCCCAGTACAATTAACCGGTCGTGATAGAATTGCAACCGCTATATACCGGCAAGACAAAAAATGGCATTGCATAAAGTCAGAATATCTTTCTACTCTCGAACTTGTATGCAGCCAGGTAAAACAACAGACCTTTTTTTGTGGTGAAATCAATCCCGATACGAGAAATTTCATACAGCAGGAACTTGGGTCCCTTGCAATAATTCCTCCAATTCCCAATATTTCACATATAGATTCGTTAGCTTTACTGGGGTGGAATAAATTACTCAACGGTAATCAAGATAATATATATACCCTGCAACCGCTTTACCTTCGCCCTCCGCATATAACAAAACCCAGAAAAAGCAACTACCCTAGCAATGAAAACGAGGACTACGATGTGAACAGGTCAAATAGTTCTCTTTCAACTTCGGCAGAAGAATCAATAGTCCCTACTTCTGAAGAAAAAGAGGTGTAAATAATGCAAGATTCAGAGATGTTTATCGATGACCCGGATGTATGGAAGTATTGCTTTGCCTGTGGCTATGACAATCCGATAGGACTTAAACTACTATTTTCCTATGACGGAGAACAAGTCCAGGCAAAATTCATTCCCGGCAGATATCACCAGGGCTGGGGAGATATTGTTCATGGCGGTATTCTCTACACTCTCCTGGATGAAGCAACAGCTTATGCCGTCCTTTGCCATGGCATAGGCTCCTGTGTAACAGCGAAAAGCCAGATAAGATTTGTCAATCCTGCCCGTATAGACAAACCAATTTTGATTACTGCCAGAGTTACAAAAACAAGCAGCCGGTTAGTTGAAACCACAGGAACATTGTCCCTTGAGGATAACACTATTATCGCTGAGTGTAGTTCATTGTTCTATGTAAAGGGGCTAACTAACAAGGCCGTGCTCTGGGATATGGATGGAGTTATTACTGATTCTGCACGCTTCCATTTTGCTTCCTGGCAGGAAATTTTCGATAGCAGAGGAGTAAAATTCAGTCAAGCTGATTTTACCAGTCTCTTCGGCACCCGACAGGATTTTATTATTCGTAATGTTTTAGGAGAGAAGCTGTCTCAACATACCATCGATGAACTCTCTCAACGAAAAGATAGAATATACCGGGAGAAATCCAGAGGCAATGTCCGTGCATTTCCCGGTGCGATAAAGTTACTGCATACAGTAAAGGATAACAACTTCAAACTTGCCCTGGTTACTTCCGCACCAAGAGAGAACATTGAGCTTATCTTCAGCGAACTAAACCTCGAAGGGGTATTCAATACTGTTGTCTCAGGCAGTGACGTTATAGAAAGCAAACCGAGTGCACAAATCTATCTTCTAGCTGCTGAGAGACTAGGCGTAAAGCCGGAAAATTGTACTGTTATCGAAGATTCCCCTTTTGGCATCGAGGGCGCAAAAAAGGCTGGTATGAAATGTCTGGCTGTTGCCAGCACGCATACTGGACAGGAACTTCAAGAGGCTGATAGAGTTATTACTTCTCTGGAGGAAATAGACTTGATTGGTTTGTTATTTAAGCTATCAGGTTAATTTAATAAGTGAAGGAATTAGAAATGGAAAGAAGCCTGGTTCTCATTAAACCCGATGCCGTACAAAGAGGGCTAATCGGGGAAGTAATAACACACATTGAAAGAAAAGGGCTAAAACTGGTAGCTATGAAAATGATTCATATGAACGAGGAACTGGCCGGAAGACATTATGCTATCCACCAAGGAAAGCCGTTCTATGAAGAGTTGATTGCTTTCATAACGTCGAGCCCTGTGGTAGCTATTGTTATTCAAGGAGATAATGTGGTTGAAATAATACGCCGCACAATAGGAGATACAAATCCGGTGAAATCAGCTCCGGGCACAATAAGAGGCGATTTTGCGATTAGCACGAGGCATAACCTTATACATGCTTCGGATTCCACTGAAAACGCTAGTAGCGAAATAGAACTTTTTTTCTCAAAAGACGAAATCCATGATTACTCAAGGGATATTGACGAGTGGACTTAACTATTACATACACGAGCTACTGTATTCTTACTAGTGCAGGAGCTTTATCCCAGAGCTTGTCGAGCCGATAGTAATCCCATTCCTCTTTAACCAGTATGTGAATAATAACTGAGCCAAAGTCGGCAAGCATCCATCCGGAGTCTTTAGTACCTTCCTTATGCAAAGGCCGGGAGCCTTTGTCCTTCAGGGAATCGAGGATACCCTGCCATATAGCCTCAAGCTGGCGATTACTTTCAGCGCTGCAAAGTACAAAATAGGAGGCAAACGAGCACTGCTCCTGTACATCAAGCAAGATTATATCCTGAGCTTGCTTTTCAGAAGCCGCTTCAACCGCCAGATGTGCTATCTCTTCCGCTTTCAGGAAAGAACCTTCCTCCTCATTGATACCATTGTACCACTTGATTCAACAACAATAAAATAGCAAAATCCTGATTTAGTTGAGGATATTTCAATAATATACGCTGAAACAAGGAGTATATCAACCTGTTTTTTTTATATGCATCCTATCTCTGCTATAATCTGCTTAGAATATTATGAGTGTAAAGAAAAAGCAACAACGGAATAGTTTTATCTATATGATTCTTATCGCAGTAACGCTGGTAATCGTACTCACTTTTGTACCATACGAAAGCCCGGAGGAAGTAGACCTCTCAACATTTATTACCCAGGCAAAACAGGGGGTAATCGATACTATTAAGCAGGATGGAGATAAACTGGTAGGGCAGAAGAATGGGGAAGACCTTTATAATGCTGCTTTCGTAGGTGGTACAGATGACCTGCGGAACTATCTTAGTCTCGAAGGAGTAACTCTCGGTGAAGGTGGAATAAAGCTCGATGTAAAACCGAGCAGCCCGAATTGGTTAATGGTGGGGTTACAGGTATTCCTGCCAATTTTACTGATTGGAGGATTATTCTACTACTTCATTCGCTCAGCCCGTGGAGCCGGGTCGCAAGCTTTTAGTTTTGGTAAAAGCCGTGCCCGATTGAATACCGGCAATGAGTCTACAGTTACGCTGGCGGATGTTGCCGGTGTAGAAGAGGCAAAGGAAGAAATCCATGAGATAATAGAATTTCTTCAAGCACCTGAAAAATTTCATGCTCTCGGAGGACGTGTACCCCGGGGTATACTACTTGTAGGGCCTCCCGGAACAGGGAAAACTCTGTTGGCGAAAGCCATAGCCGGTGAAGCCAAGGTACCCTTTTTCTCAATCAGCGGCAGTGAATTCGTAGAAATGTTTGTCGGCGTAGGAGCCTCAAGAGTTAGAGACCTGTTCGAACAGGCAAAGCGCAATACCCCGTGCATCATATTCGTTGACGAAATCGATGCAGTCGGCCGGCAGCGTGGAGCAGGACTCGGCGGAGGACATGACGAAAGGGAACAGACACTAAACCAGATACTATCCGAGATGGATGGTTTTGACACCAATACCAATATTATTGTACTGGCAGCTACTAATCGTGGAGATATCCTCGACCCGGCACTGCTGCGTCCGGGCAGATTCGACCGAAGGGTTGTAGTCGATTTACCTGACATTAAAGGACGTGAAGCTATTCTGAAGGTTCATGCCAAGGGGAAACCACTCTCAGAAGAAGTTAATTTAGAGACAATTGCCAAAGAAACACCGGGGTTCAGTGGAGCTGACCTGGCAAACATAATTAATGAGGCAGCGATTCTGGCCGCCAGGCGAGACCGGAAAGATATTAGTTTAAAGGAACTGGAAGATGCCGCAGACAGGGTATCTCTCGGGCCTGAAAGAAAAAGTCGGGTAATAAGCGATCGGGAAAAGAAAATCACCGCTTACCACGAAAGTGGCCATGCCTTAACCGCCAAAATGCTGCCCAATGCTGACGCCAATGTTCACAAGATATCTATAATTGCTCGTGGTGGCGCGGGCGGATGGACACAACTCTTACCGGCAGAAGACAGACACCTGTATCCGAAATCTCAACTTACCGATCGAATAGCAATAATGCTGGGAGGGCGTGCAGCTGAAGAGGTTACTTTTAATGAGGTGACCACCGGAGCGCAGGACGACCTGGCAAAAGCGACTCAATTAGCCAAGGGTATGATTACAGAATTTGGCATGAGCGATAAGTTAGGCCCCAGGACCTTTGGACAGCACCAGGAAATGGTGTTTCTCGGGCGCGAGATTAGCGAACAGAGAGATTACAGTGACGAGACTGCGAGGCAGATAGATGAAGAGGTACATGGTATTATCCAGACTGCCTATGCACTTACCAAGCGGATTATGACTGAGAACAAGGAAAAGCTTAAAAAGCTGGCAGAACTGCTTATAGCTAAAGAGACACTGGGAGAGCTGGATCTCCGTAGTATCCTGGAAGACAAGGTTTCCGAATCAACGGCTTAACCAAATTAACCAGACCCAGCTAAACATATTCCAATTTGTTTATAATCCGGTTATATGGCCCATACGAGCCTTTTCCTCAGCTACAATGCTGTCATCGAGCTTGGTAAACAGGGCTTGCGGCTGTTCGAGCTTCTGTCCTTTAGCCGGATACTGAATCTTCCATCCCTGCTCTCGTGCATTTCCGCTAAACCCAAGGTATGCATGCAGTTTATCGGAACTGAAGGGGAGAAATGGATACATGGTAACCTTTAACACCGATACCACGCATAAAACAGTGTAGAGAGTCCGTGCCGTAGCTTCGACGTCCTCTTTGATTGTTTTCCAGGGCGCCTGGACATCAAGGTAGCGGTTTGCTTCCTGAGCAAGAGACATATTCAAGCGGAGTGCTTCTCTGAACTTGCAACTGCCGAGTGCTTTGTCGACCTTATCGAAGGTTTCCGCTGCGACATCGAGCAGCTTCTTGCTTTGTTCGTCGAGTTCTCCGGGTGAAGGTACCGCCCCTTTGAAATTACGATAGCTGAACGTAAGCACCCGGTGAACGAGGTTTCCATAGGTTGCTACCAGTTCGTTGTTATTGCAGCGGAGGAATTTATCCCAGGAAAAGTCGCTGTCCGCATTTTCCGGCATATTAGAGGTCAGGAAATAACGGAGTGCATCCGGTGCATACCGCTGCAGATAATCGGGAAGCCATACCGCCCAGTTGCGGCTTGTAGAAAGTTTACTGCCCTCGATGGTCAGGAACTCATTGGCGGGGACATCGTAGGGGAGGTTCAGCCCGCCATAACCCATCAGCATAGCCGGCCATATCAGCGTATGAAAAAAGGTATTGTCCTTTCCGATAAAATAGTATCCCTTCGCATCTTCATGCCAGAAAGGCTGCCAGGCGGTTTCATCGCCCTGAAGCTTCGCCCATTCCTTGCTTGCCGATAGGTAGCCGGTTACGGCCTCAAACCATACATAGATGCGTTTTTCTTCAAATCCGGGGAGCGGAATCTTCACCCCCCAGCTAATATCTCTCGATATCGCCCTGTCCTTTAATCCCTCGTTCAGGTATTTCCAGGTGGAGCTTAACACGGTGTTTCTCCAGTGTGTCTGCCCGGTAACCCAGTCCTCTAGTTGTTTCTGCAGTCCGGTGAGCTTAAGGAAGAAATGTTCGGAGCTCTCGAAGCGAGGTGTGCCGGAACAAACCTTACATGTAATATCTACCAGCTCTGTTGGATCGAGTGGTTTACCGCATTCATCGCACTGGTCGCCCCTGGCATTGGGAAAGCCGCAGTGGGGGCAGGTGCCGACCACATACCTGTCTGCGAGGAAGCGCTGGCAGGTTGGGCAGTAGGCCTGGAGCGTGGTAGCCTTGTAGATATGGCCATTCTGTAACAGGGTGGTAAACATATCCTGTGTTACCTCTGCATGGTTCTCAGTACCCGTGGTGGTAAACAGGTCGAATGAAATGCCGAGTTGCTGCCAGCAGTCGAGGAACTGCCGGTGGTATTTATCTGCTATTTCCTGCGGTGATTTGGATTCCTGTTCAGCACGTATGGTAATGGGAGTCCCGTGCTGGTCACTCCCCGAAACCATCAACACATGGTTGCCTTTGAGCCGCTGGTAGCGGGCAAAGATATCGGCCGGTAAATAAGCGCCGGCGATATGCCCGAGGTGTAATGCGCCGTTTGCATAAGGCCAGGCCACGGCCACCAGGATATGTTCTTTCAATAGAGCCTCCCTGAGAAAAATTTATATATCTCAATATATCGCAGTGTAACAATCACGACTGTCGGAAAATCAACTGCGACATCCTAATTATAGCTGATACCGCCACTTCTATCTACGCCATAATAACAGGGTAATAAACCAAGCCAGAGGCTATAAAATATGTAATGTCGGCTTCCGAGTGACTGGAAATCGTTTCCTTCAATATCCATCTTATGACATTATTACAGATTATTAATAACTTTCATATATTTTACTTGACAATATATCCCTATTAATGTCATTATAAGAATATTATTTATTATTATCATATTAAAAATATTATTAATACATATTATGCTTTATTATATAATTATTATTGACTCTTAATACCTTTATAAGGATTATTTATATTGCATAAGAGTATTGTAAAAATAGGTCATATAAGTATTGGAGATGGAACTATTATTCAAGACAATGTAATACTCGGTCATAAAATAAATGGCAAGATTATTATAGGCACCAACTCTTTTATTCGTTCTGGTACAGTAATATATTCTAATGTAAATATAGGTTGTAATTTTAAAACTGGTCATAATGTAATTATTAGAGAGAACACTATTATAGAAAATAATGTTCTACTTGGGTCTAATACAGTAGTTGATGGTAACTGTACTCTAGGTAGTAATATAAGTATTCAAACAGGCGCTTATGTAACCGCATATACCACTATTGAGGATGGTGTTTTTTTGGGTCCTTGTTCTGTGACCACTAATGATAAATACATGGAAGCTAACGTAAAACTCAAAGGACCTACCCTTAAAAGTGGCGCTCGAATCGGCGCAAACTGTACGATACTACCGGCGATTACGATCGGCGATGGTGCTGTTGTCGGAGCAGGAGCAGTTGTTACCAAAGATGTCTATGCTGGCGATACAGTAATTGGGAATCCAGCTATAAGCATAAAAGAATATCTGAAAGACAGATTTACTTAGCATGTATAAAAACAAGAATATTGCTGTAGTAATACCAGCATATAATGAGGAGAGGTTTATCGTGCATACTATCCATTCTATACCATCTTTTGTAGATCATATTTACGTAGTGGATGATGCAAGCACAGATAATACTTATAAAAAAGCTTTTGCAGTTAGCGGCCATAATAGAAAGCTTAATATATTACACCACGAACAAAATGGTGGAGTTGGTGCTGCCATTATTACAGGCCATAAAATAGCTATAATGAATGGTAGCGATGTAGTAGCCATTATGGCCGGAGACGGACAAATGGACCCCTCAATACTTCATAAAATTATTGACCCTGTTGTACAAGAGAAAGCGGATTATGCTAAAGGAAACAGACTTACCAATCGTCAGCATCTAAAGGAAATGCCAGCTTTTAGAGCATTTGGAAATATTTTACTTACTTATCTAGAAAAAATGGCATCAGGCTATTGGCATATATCCGACCCCCAGAATGGGTATACTGCCATATCTAACAAAGTTTTAAGAAATCTTAATCTAGATGAATTAGAGAAAGGTTTTGCCTTTGAGAATGATATACTGGTTAAGTTGAATATCATAGGGGCGCAAGTGATAGATATTCCACATCCTGCCATATATCATGAACAGCAATCTAAAATCAGATATATTAACTTCATAGGAAGGACTAGCTGGCTACTTCTCAAGGATTTCTTATGGAGGCTCTATACAGAGTACTTGAGACAACGCATCAGTCATAAGGCAACAGACAAGGTAAACATTGATTAAAGTTGGTGTTATTGGACTTGGCTCAATGGGGAAAAACCATGTGCGGATTTACTCAGAGCTCTCTGATATTAAGTTAGTTGGAATTGCCGACAGTAATTACAAACTGGCAGTATCTATTGCTGAAAATTACAGTGCCTTACCTTTTAGTAACTATAGAGAACTTCTAAAACAAGATTTAGATGCAGTAAGCATCTGTGTACCTACTTCGCTTCATAGAGAAGTAGCCACAGAAGCTGGCTATGCTGGTATAAACATACTGATAGAAAAACCCATTGCAGATACTATTAAATCAGCCAACGACATAATCGAAGTAGTGAAAAAGCATAATTTAAAGTTTATGGTTGGGCATAGTGAAAGGTTCAATCCAGTCATTCCCATCATCAAGAAACAAATCATAGGGGAAGAGATTAGTCTTATTGAAATAACCCGAATTGGTCCCTTTCCCCCAAGAGTCAAGGATGTAGGTGTAGTTGTTGACCTAGCAACCCATGATATTGACCTACTTAGATACTTGACTAGCTCGGAGGTCAAGAAAATTTGCAGTATGACTTCTAGGAGTATTGCTCCTCATGAGGATGCAGCAATTCTAGTCTTTGAAATGATGAACGGAATTTTAGCTCGATTGACAGTAGATTGGCTTACACCTTTTAAAGTAAGAGAGATCAATATAGCTACCAGAGAGAAATTTATAAGAGCATCCCTTATAGACCAGAAGCTAACCGAATACAGCAAATCCAAAGAAACCGGTTCCTACATAGTGAGAGAAGTCCCTGTAACCTTTGCCGAACCTTTAAGGTTAGAATTACAGGCATTTACAAATAGCATTCTTTACGATATTGAGGCACCTACTAATGGAGTGGATGGACTAAAAGCACTTGAAGTAGCACTGCACTGTCTCGGGAACTGCAAATGATGTTTTTATTCTTTATAAATACTCCAGGACAAGTTTATACTTGGAAAAATATAATCAATATTTTAGTAAGTAGAGGGCATAAGGTTAAGATATTAGCTAGAGATGACAAGGCTACACTTAGTCTTCTTAACCAATATAGATTCGAATATAGCTCTTTCAAATCTATTAATTTAAAATATTTAAAACATTTTGAACTCCTACCCTACATCTGGAAGTGTTCTAAGCTCATATTAAGCTTTAATCCTAGCATTATGATCGGATTTGGTATAGATGCTGCATTTACTGCAGCATTGTTCTGGAAACACAGTATTATATTTACAGATTCTGAGCCGATGCCCTTTCAGTTATTTTTGATTAAAATTACAGCAAGTATAATCCTTACTCCCTCTAGCTTCCTTAAAAAACTTGGTAAGAAGCAAATCAGAATAGCTGGATATAAGGAACTTGCTTATCTTCACCCAAACTGCTTCCAGCCTGATCCATCAATTTTTAATGAGCTCGGAATTAATAGTAAAGAAAAATATGCCATTCTGCGTTTTAATGCCTTCAACGCTATTCATGATATCGGCAGACATGGTTTTTCTCTATCGGATAAATACGAGTTAGTGAATCAGCTTAAAAAATATACCCGCATTTTTATTTCACCTGAGGGATCTCTTCCTAAAGACCTCGAAAAATACAGATTACCTACCCCATATCACAGAATTCATCATGCCCTATTCTACGCTCAACTTCTGGTGGCAGATACAGGAACAATGATTGCGGAAGCGGCTGTCTTAGGAACACCAAGCATATTGTCCATTTCTTCTGTAAAAGAATTTGGTAACTTTATAGAGCTGGAACAAAAGTACAAGCTCATTTTTAACTATCATGAGCCAAGGAAAGCCATAGATAAAGCTATAGGGCTTATCCAAGAGCCAGATTTAAAAAAGAAATGGATAGAAAGACAAAAAACGTTACTGGCGGATAAGATAGATGTAACTCAGTTCATAATCGATTTCATAGAAAATTACCCTGAGAGTTTTAAAGAGTATGGAAATAAGCAGGTAGAATACTCATCGTGATTTCGATAGAGTACACTACCAATACCCTTGCACAATACAAATTTGCTCGGTCCCTCTTAAATTACGGGGTAAATGCAAATATAAACAATACACGTAAACAAGATATTGAAATCACTATAAAAGACAAAGGAATAATACAGGTTAAAATACCCCCTAATAAATTAAAGTCAGACATCACGTATTACTTATTATTTAACAATGAAAAGGTTCCATTATTTGAATTACTTATCAAGCTGATATTCAGGACTATGAGAATTACAATTTCAAGAGTTGTTTTTTACTATTTCAGTAAAAAAAAGAGTCATAGCAAGTGTATACATCAATAATAAAGTATATCCTCTATCCCATAGGAGAGAAGATAATTGGTACAACAATGCTCAGATATCTTAAAGAGCTCGAGGAGTCACAGTGGTGGTCTCAGAACGAGCTCAGGGATCTACAGGATAAAAAACTTAGAGCTTTAGTTAAGCATGCGTATGACAATGTACCCTATTACCATCGCATATTCACAGAAAGAGCGTTATCCGATAAAGATATTCAATCTATAGAAGATTTAAAAAAACTCCCTATTCTCACAAAGAACGACATACGTAATAACTTCGACCAATTAACGGCAAGTAACTATAAAAAGTACAGGCCACTACTTAATGCTACAAGTGGCTCCACAGGAGAGCCCCTACGATATTATATTACCATGGATACTATATCTATCAATTGGGCTGGTACTTTCAGAGGCTGGAGGTGGGCTGGATATAAACTTGGAGATAAACGAGTTACCTTTGGAGGTTTCTCACTAATACCAAGTAAGAGCCCAAGCTTAAGAAACCATTTGAGGTGGTCAATAGAAAGAACCTTTCCACTTTCTGCAGTAAGCCTTAATATAGAGAAAATGGCTCTCTATGCGAAAAAATTGAGGAAGTATAAACCAAGATTCATCTATGGCTATCCCTCGTCAATATGTGTTTTTGCTGATTATTTGAAAGAGTTGGGGACAAATTACATACACCCCATTGCCATATTTACTACAGCCGAGGTTCTGCTCCCGCATTACAGACAAAGAATTGAAGATAGTTTTAATTGTAGGGTAATTGATTGCTATGGATGTTATGATGGCGGACCACAAGCCATAGAATGTATGGCTAATAACGATTACCACATTACAGCAGAGAAATCGGTTATAGAGGTAGTTGATGAAGATGGTATACTCGTTCCTCCAGGAGTGTCAGGAGAGGTTCTAACTACTGACCTTCATAACTATGCAATGCCTTTTATCAGATACGCTGTAGGAGATAGAGGAGCTCTATCTGAAGAGGAATGTTCCTGTGGTCGTGGATTGCCATTAATGAAATCTATACAAGGTAGAACAACAGATCAGATAACCTTTAGCAATGGAGTGAAAATATCTGGACCAGCGTTAACTTTGGCCTTTAAAAATTGTCGTATCAAGCAATACCAAGTTGTTCAGGAAGAAAAAGATAAGCTTATAATTAAATTAGTGAGAATAGCAGGTTATTCTGATAAGGATAGTGAGCACTTCCTAAGTATCCTTCGAGCACATGCCGGTATAAGTATTGATATTGAAATTAAATTCGTGGACCAAATTAAAACGACTCAAGCAGGAAAACATAGAATTGTTATTTCTAAGATTTTGAAATAAATGATAATTTTAGTGCAAGTTGGAAATCTAGGTAGTAGTGTAATAGATCACCTCATACGTCCACTCTCTCAATCTAAGAATGTCAATAAAATATTAGTTGTTTGCAGGAAGCAAGGTACTGAAATTCCCAAAGTTGAATATCATTGCCCACCCAAATTTGCAATTAATTATCCCTTGATCGCCATAACCTATGAATTCTTTACTTTGCTCTACTTATCAATATTAATAAAACCAGATTATTTACAAGGTTATCATCTATTTCCACACGGCCTAATGGCACTCGTTATCGCCAAGCTTATAAGGCGACCACTTATTACTTCATTGATAGCTGGACCAAAGGAACTATATACAATTCAAAATCTTCCAGGAATTCAATATGCAAACCAACTTCCCAGAGTCGGAAGAATATTCTTAAAATTACTAAAGTACTCTGATATTATTACCACGACCGGTTCATTCACGAAGAATTCATTAGTTAAACATGGCATTCATGAAGCTAAAATATATCCGATTATCAATCCACCAAATAATTCCAGAGTTCATTATACACAAACTATAAAGACATATGATGTAATAGCAGTTGCACAACTCAGCCCAATAAAACATTTAGAAATACTACTATATGCCATAGCACAGGTAAAGAAAACACTAAAGGAGATAAAAGTATGTGTTTTAGGCGATGGTCCATGCAAGTTTAAACTTCTAAGTTTAAGAAAATACCTGAGACTGAATAATAATATTGACTTTATGGGCTTCCAGAAAGATGTAGCCTATTACTACAACAGGTCAAGGATTTTTATTCATACTTCAGAGAGGGAAGGTTTTCCTAATGTATTACTGGAAGCCATGAATTGTGGTTTACCTTCTATTGTTTCGAATTGTGGTGATATTACTGACCTAGCTATTAATGATTACAACTGTATGGTTATTCAAAATTACAATGACATAGAAGGTTTCGCCAATGCTATCATTCGACTTTTGGAAGACAAGCATTATTATAGTAGAATCTCACAGAATGCATTAGTAACTATAGAAGAGTTGTCTATAGAAAAGGTTGCGCAAAAATGGGATTCTATTCTCAGTAGCATAGAACAAACTAATCAGTGATAGCTTAAACCACAGCATATTTAGACTTATATGTCCTTAAGATATATATTAAAAATAACTGCAATCGCCTGCTTCGCATTGTTAGTTATAGCATTAGTCATTGCTCATGAATCTCCCGTCACAGGCTATGAGATTAATTACTATGCAAGCACATCTAGATCAATCTGGTTTTACCTATTTCTCAGCTTTGTCGGCGGCACAGTAATCATTATCCATCAGATTATTACCAGAGATTATCAGAACAATAACATCTGGTTACTCGGGATTATAGTTATAGTTTTCTCAAAAATCATCTATTCGTGTATTAGCTATGTCATGGGCTATAAAAACCGGATGGGGGATATTATAAGTCAGGGTGGAGTGATAAGCAGTATGCTTGATACAGGGCATATTTCCGATAGTAATTTCTATCCTGTGACTCATATCCTAGCTTCAAAGATTGTTCTGGTCACTGCAATTCCCGGTGGTATTATAACTAACTTCAGTACACTAATACTGGTAATCCCTTTTTTACTCTCAACATACCTGCTCGCTACAGATACACTGTCACAACAAGGACAGCAAGTACTTGCCATAGTAGCTGCAACAACAGTAAGTGTCAGTATTTCACTTTTGCCCAATGGTTGGTCGATGTTTTTACTACCACTCTTTTTTTACTTATATTTCCAGCGTGATATTCATCCCTATCGTGTAATACTGGTGATTCTCCTGATACTCTACCCTTTCTTTCATCCATTGTCTTCATTTTTTATTATTCTTTCCCTGCTAGTCATGGAATCCTCACACAGGATATTTCCATCTACTGGAAAAGCAAGGAAAATATCCAAAGCCGTCCACATTCACAGCTTCAATCCCAATCTAGTATTACTTGAGAGTATTATATTTTTCACTTGGATACTTAATTTCAAGCAATTCTACGCAAATATACGATCTATGTGGCATGACTTATTAACATTAGGAAATTATCCCATGGCGACAGAAATGATAAAAACTGCGAGTAAGATAAGTAGAACTGCAGTTGATTATATAACTCTATACTGGGATATGTATGGTCTAACAACGATTCTGCTTCTTTTATCACTTTCAGGAATATACTATTTTATAAAGCAAATACATGCTAAAAATTCAGGGAAAGAAAATATACCCTTTTTTACTACCGTAATTATATTCTTGGGAACATGGTGCCTATTTCTGCTGTACTTACTGGGATTTCCAGGTTTATCGGCTATTGCCACGGATAGAATAATCAGATACGCGAACATTATTTGCGCTATACCCGTTGCATTTGGCCTATACGAATTATTGAAGGGTCACATTTTATTGCGAATAGTTGCAATTATTCTGCTATGTCTCATGCTAATCCCCTCGATTTTAGTAAATAGGGGATTATTGGGTTATAATTCTAAATCGCCATCACTTCAGGTTACCACAATGGATATGGCTGGTATGGTCTGGTTTATCCAAAAAAAAGATACAAATATTGGATGCATCCATGTTATGAGTCCTCCATATCGATATGCCGATGCAATACTGGGAAATGTGGAGGCTATAAAAAGACTAGATATAAAATATGCCGAGCAGTTTACCGACCATTTTGCTTATAATGAGTATGATGAACTCGGTGAACATCATGAACACGATAACTACACAGCTATTACAAAGTTGGATAGAATACTTTACGAAACCATGTGGAAACAGGTAGGAAGGTATAGCTTCAGCGATTTTAATAAACTTGAACATGACCCAACAGTTGATAGCATATACTCAAATTGTGAGTTAGACGTCTACTTTATACACGGTACCGGAATCCAGTAATGCAATAAACACATGAAGAAATAGTAATTGCATCAAAAGAAGAAATTGAACATCTGCCGGTTAATATTTGAATTTGCCCCTGAAATTGGGGGGTCTATATTTCACACTATCGAGCTCTCAAAACATATTAACCCATATCTCAACAGGCAGATTCTTATCGTCCCTAAAGCTGATATAGACACCACTGACCTGGATAAGAGCTTTCCCTTTGAAGTGCATCGCATACGATACTGCACATTTAAGATACTCCATTGGATTAAATTCAGGTTCTACAAATCTTTACACCTCGCACCTTTAGTACTGTTCTCATATCAGGTATTCGCTATAGTTGAAATTATTCTCATAAACAGGAAATACGATATAGACATCATTCATGCTCATGGTATTGGCACTGGCCCTGCAGCTACCATAGTGGGCAGGTTATTGCAAAAACCAGTCGTATGGATGCTCGATGGGACTATAGAATCATATTCTAGGCTCTCAGGAAAATATGAAACTGCTATTATCAGACTATTTAAGCCAGATTATTGCTTAGCAGTAGATAATGGAGGACCTGCTCGAGATAAATTTATAAAACTATTTGATAGAGACAGACTGACAATGGTTTATATAAATATTTCCCCTGATAAAATGTATCCAATACCAAAGAATATAAAGCTGGTTAAGCGACTACAAATCAAGGATCGTTTTATATGGATGTCTGTGCACAATCTTGAGCCAGTACAAGGAGTGGAATATGCAATCAGGGCTTTCTCGGAGTTTCTATCGTTGAGTGGCTCTAAGGAATCAATCCTTTTGATAATAGGTAATGGCAGCCTTAGCAAACAATTAGAACAATTAACCTTTAGTCTAGGCTTGATAGAAAGAGTCTTATTCCTTGGAACAATAGATAATTTACAAATCCCTGAATATTATGCATTAGCAAATGTTGCACTGGCAACCAGCGTCCAAATCAACATGAATACATCCACTGTAGAAGCAATGTCTTGTGGCAAACCTATAGTAGCTTTTAATTGTGGAAATACAGCTGACAAACTAGTTCAGCATATGAAAACAGGCCTTCTTGCTGAAAATGACAACATCCAGGATTTGGCTAAAAAAATGCTACTTCTCTATCAAAATCCCTGGTTAGGAAAAAAACTGGGAGAGAATGCCCGAAGATTCATAGTCCAACACCGCTCATGGGGAACCCGTGTCAGAACCGAATTATCTATATATGAAAAACTACTACAGAGAAGATAAAGAAAGCTAGCGCCTTTTTATATGAAATTGTTACGTTACCTGAGGTTCATCTCAGTGATTCCCAAGTACCTATCACCTCTACCTTCACAAATATTTATCATGTTTAGCTCAACAGGCACTATAGGGATGAAAATAATGAAGGATATTACGCTCTAATTATGTCTAGCTTCTCATATATGTGGCTTATTCCCTATACCAAGGCTAATAACAATATAAATGGTTCTATTCGTTTATGGTTGTTTTAGAAAATGGCGTCGTAGAATTAAAGTATGGATAAACACAACGTTTATAAGAATTATATTAGGCTTACAGTTGGCGTTTTGTTGTGGGCGTTGCCTATAACTGAAGGCTTTGCTACGGCAATTACTGGAGCAAGCAGAGGTTTGGTCGATGAAAAGTTTGGAAGGTTGCCCCCAGTGATGTATAACATATTATCATGGTTTGGGGATAATCACCCTTATATATTGTTTACAATATGTGCCATATTAGCTTTGATTTCTTTAGTAATGATATTTTGGGGTAGCATAGGAATTATTAAAGAAGGGATAAGTAAGATACGCCCTAAGGGAAATAAAGAAGAAGCAAAGATAGAATGTAGTGTTAGATTAGAAGAGACTGATGAATATAAACGGATGCATAAAAAGATAGAGGAACTGTATGAAGAGAATATAAGATTACTCAAAATGCAAATCAGCAAGAGTAAAAAAGATGAAGATAATGAGCATGAAATCAATAATCAGAAACCAACCAAAAGCGAATAAAACCATATAAATTGCCCAGCGCTTATTTATCCGCGCCAGGTTTCGAGAATCAAGCACGGCTGATGGTGATAAAATGCCTAAATGTCTCTTCTTTCCACCTTGTGAGTCAGGCGATGACTTATCCTTTAGATATTCTCAATGCTCTATTTATTACATTGTATTGTTCTTTATCTGGCTTAGAAATATGTCGCATATTATTTGTATCATCATACTTCTTGATGAAAACCAGTGTATTGTCAGTAGAACCTCTATTAGCTAGCATATGTTTAATATTGTTATAAGTCTGACTCTCTATTTAGAGTACAATCTCTTCAGATAAAATACCCTGGTTCAATGACGGGGTGATGATTAATACAAGAGGAAATACCTGTGGTACTTATCCTGTCCCTACACTGAGCGCTCTTTTACGGTAGATACGTTGGCTTCCCACTGGTGCCAGCCTCCGAACTTCTCCGCCAGTATGGCTTTTCCCTCGCCAACCGGCTTTAAACCTGCAGCTTCCATATCAGCATCCACCATAATTCTAACCAGCTCCTTGAAGGTGACCTTCGGCTCCCAGCCCAACTTCTCCTTCGCTTTTGCTGCATCGGCAAGCAGCGCCTCCACTTCAGTCGGCCTGAAGTAGCGCTTATCTATCTCGACGTAGTTATGCCAGTCGAGGCCGGCATAGGCAAAGGATTCCTCGAGGAACTCCTGGACGGAATGAGTCTCGCCTGTGCCTATGACAAAGTCATCCGGCTCATCCTGCTGCAGCATCAGCCACATGGCCTCAACATATTCAGGGGCGTAGCCCCAGTCCCTTTTCGCTTCCAGATTTCCGAGGTAGAGTTTCTGCTGTTTTTCAGCGATGATGCCGGCAATAGCCCTCGTTATCTTCCTGGTCACAAAGGTAAGCCCCCGCCTCGGTGATTCGTGATTGAAGAGAATCCCGTTGCAGGCAAATGTTTTATAGCCGTCACGGTAGTTTACCGCCATCCAGTACGCATAGAGCTTCGCCACAGAGTAGGGACTTCGAGGTCTGAAAACCGTTTTCTCATTCTGAGGCGGCGGAGCCGCACCGAACAACTCGCTGCTCGACGCCTGGTAGAACCTCGACCCGATGTTGCTCTGGCGCAG
>Ga0272441_10003150_pt1 | contig 31941 bp, 19 predicted proteins | sample SSMProp6N_FD_193582 | JGI IMG/M metagenome (GOLD analysis project Ga0272441, IMG submission 193582) | Marine sediment archaeal communities from Little Sippewissett salt marsh, Falmouth, MA, United States - SSM-Prop-6N | ecosystem: Environmental > Aquatic > Marine > Wetlands > Sediment ... | reverse complement strand
GAGCGGAGGGGAGCGGAAGGGCGGAGGGGAGCGGAGGGGGAAGGGGGAGGGGCGGGGGCTACATGTCGCCTGGGGTGTCTGTGAGGTCGGCCGAGGACTTTGTGGTGTCGGTGCGGGCGGGGAGGGGATTGGAGTCGTCCACCGGGCCGGCGGCCGACGCGGACTCGCCGCCCACGGGGGCCGCGGGGAGGGGATTGGAGTCGTCCACCGGGCCGGCGGCCGACGCGGACTCGCCGCCCACGGGGGCCGCGGGGAGGGGATTGGAGTCTTCCAACGGGCCGTACCCCGACGCGGACTCGCCGCCTGGATCAGGAGTGCCGTTCATCCCGATGGAATCGTCCGCGCCGTTCAGCGCCTTCAGCTCACCGAGGCCTACGTCCCGGAGCCGATTTTCGAGCTGACTCTTGTAGCCCGCGCAGACCATCTCGCCTGCCTGGACCAGCACCACGATCTCGGGGCGACCATTCACACCCACGAGCCGATCGGGGGTGTCCCAGTCGTCGCCGTAGAAGTCATCGCAGCCCATGAGATCCGCTGGAAGGGATTTTGCGTCCACATTGACCATCGCCTGGGCGCGGCTGCCGTAGTCTGGCGCGCCGCCACCCATGCACCCCGACAGCATAGCTGTCAGTGAAGTGATGACCAGGAAACGTGCAAGTGTGTTCATTGCTCGATCCTCTATCCCGTTGGGCCAGCCAGGCCATATTCCTTGACCAGCTGGCTGAGCCGCGGCCGCTTCATCTTCAGAAGCGCGGCGGCACGGGTGATGTTGCCACTCGTCTGTCGGAGCGCCCTCGCGATGCACTCCTCCTCGATCTTCTTCTTGTACTCGTGAAGGGACAGCCCCTCCGTAATCAACTCACTGTAAGCGTCGGCGTTCTCATCCGGCGCGTCGCAGATGGCGGGTACAGACGGGGCAGGTGCCGGCGTCAATGCCACGGTGCGGGGTTCGGGTATCGACCCCACGAGCGCCGCCGGCTGAGCCAGCCCCGGCAGGAATTCCTGCAGATCCGAGGGCTGGATCGTGGCCCCGTCGCTGAGCAGCGACACGGACCGAAGCACGTTCTGGAGCTCGCGGACGTTGCCCGGCCAGGCGTGGAGCTGGAGCTGGTGGCCGGCCTGGTCGCTGAGCGTCCGACGCGGACATTCACCGTCGTTGGCCATCTGATCCAGGAACGTGTTGGCCAGCAGCACGATGTCCGCCGCGCGGTTGCGCAGGGGCGGCACCTCGATCTGGAAGGCCTTTAGCCGGTAGTAGAGATCCTCGCGGAAGGAGCCGTCCTGGACCATGCGCTCCAGGTTCCGGTTCGTGGCGCAGACGATGCGGACGTTCACGTGGATGGGCGAGTTCCCGCCCACACGCTCGAACTCTTTTTCCTGGAGCACCCGGAGGAGCGCCACCTGGGTCTTGGGCGTGATGTCTCCGATTTCGTCCAGGAAGATGGTGCCACCGTTGGCGACCTCGAAGCGCCCCTTCTTGCGTCGGGAGGCTCCCGTGAACGCGCCGCGTTCGTGGCCGAAAAGCTCGCTCAGCAGCAGGCTCTCCACCAGGGCGCCGCAGTTCACCTTGACGAACGGCTCGTCCCGTCGGGGACTGTTGGTGTGGATCGCGCCGGCGATGAGCTCCTTGCCCGTGCCGCTCTCGCCCCGAATGAGCACGGTGGACTCCAGCGGCGCGATCTTGTCGACCAGATCGAACACGCGGAGGAGCTCGTCGCTCTCGCCGATGATGCGCGGGTACCGCTCGCACTGCCTCGCAGAACGCCGGACGGCCTGACCTTTGCGGCGCGCGCCGGAGCTCCCCGCCACGGTCTCGGCGGAGGCAGGCACTACGCGGTCGTCGAAGGAGGGTGGCTGTGGCAAGTCGGCCGGTGCCACCACGACGCCTATTCGCTCCAGAAGCAGTCTCCGGCGCGGGTGCGCGAGGTAGCTGTCGACGAACTCCCGCGGCACGCTCTTGCGAATTCGCGCCTCGATGGACTGTGCTTTCTCTACGGCTCGGGCGGCGTCGCGGGCGTTGCCCGATCGCTTGTACAGGTCTCCGATGAGGGCAAGCACAGACCACAGGCCGAAGGGGTCTCCCGCCTGCTCGTACTGGCTGCGCGCCGCATCGAGCGCCCGCGCGGCGCCGTCGAGGTCGCGATCCTCGTACAGGAGCGCCTGGCCCACCAAGGCCTGGGCATCTGCCCGGGTCTTGAGCGTGGGGGCGTCGATGAGCTTCGAGGCCAAGGCCTCGGCCTCCAGGGAGCTGCCCGTCGCCAGCTTCAGCCGCGACAGCTCCAGCGCGGCTGTTGCCGCCTCGTCGCTCTTGCCGGCCTGCTCAGCTTCCTGATGGGCGGCGCGGTACTGGTCCTCGGCATCGCCGAATCGCCCGTAGTAGGCGGCCAGCTTGCCCTGGAGCACCTGCGCGAACAGCGGTGTCTGGGAGTCGTCCTTGGCGTCCACCAGGTTGGTGGAGAGATCGAGCATGGTCTCCGCCCGCACGACGTCCCCGAGCTCGAGGTACAGGTCACCGAGGTCCAGCGCGAGCCAGGAGAGCCAGCTTTTGTGACCCAGCCTGAGGAACGTCTGGATGGCGTCGTGGAACAGCTGCAGAGCGGAGGTGTAGTCTCGCCGCCAGTGGGCGAGGACGCCGAGGTTCTGCAAGCAGAAACCCCGGTGGCGATAGTCCTGGGATGACTCCGCCGCCGACAAGCCCGCGCGATAGCAGTCCGCAGCTTCCTCGTATCGGCCCTGGCGCAGGTGGGAGATCCCGAGGTTGATGAGCGCCCGAATCTCCTCCGGGGTCACGTTCGCCTTGCGGCTCTGCTCGAGGTTGGTCCGGAAGATGACCGCCGCGCCGGCGAAGTCGCCCTGCTCGAGCAGGACCTTGCCGAGGGTGTTGCGAGCTTTGAGCACCGGCACCAGCGTGTCCACCAGCTCGACGCTGAGCACCCGATCCACTGTCTGCTGAGCCTCGCGGTGGCGGCCTCGCAGGTAGGACAGCTCCGCCAGATCCGACAGGATGAGCGCCCGCTCGAGGTGCGCGTCCTCGGTCACGAGGTCGAGGGCCTCCTCGAGCTTCGCCTTGGCCTGGGAGAAGTCGCCCTGCTGCAGGTGCAGGTGGCCGATTCGTCGCGACAGCCGAGGCTCACCCGGGCTGCGCTCGGCCAGGCGCTCGGTCAGAGTGACGGCCCGCTCGTACTCGCCGGTGAGCTCGAGCAGGTCACACAGCCGCTCCTCCAGCTCGTGCAGCAGCGCGGTGTCCTCGACGCGCCCGATGGCCCGCTCGTACAGGTCGATGGCCCGGTCGTAGGCAAAGGCAATCTCGAGGCGCTCGCCAGCCTGTACGGCCACCTCGGCTGCGTGCTGACCGTCCTGGTCGCCTTGGAGCAGGTGCTCGGCGGCGCAGACGTCGTCGCCCTGGCTCAGTAGCTCGCGCCCGATGCTGGCGTGGAGCTGGCAGAGCTCCTTCTCCTTGAGCTCGCCGATGATCGCCTCCTGGTCGGAGGTGGACTTGTAGCTGAGCTTCAGATCGCCGTCCTGGATGCTGGAGAGGAGCACTTCGGCGCGCATCAGCCGCTCCATGGCCTTGCCCAGCTTGTCACCCACGAGGCCGGCCAGCCGACCCAGGGTGCGCGGGCTAGCAGGTCTGCCGAGCACCGCCAGCGCCGACGCAATGCGACGGGCACCGGCGGGCAGGTCCTTGAGCCGGTGTAGCAGAAGAGCGTCTGCGTCGGAGTCCTGGGGCTCCAGCAGCGCCTCCAGCTGGCGCGGGTTGCCTCCGGTGGCTTCCACGAATCGGCTCACGACCACCGGAGAGGCCAGGAAGGCCTCCACGCCGGCGCGGTCGAGGCCGCTCAAGGTCAGGTGCGCATGGGACACGCCCGAAAGGTATCGCGCGCCCACCGTGGCGCCGCTGCCGTTGAGGCGCTCTGACAGGACGAACAGCCCCTTGAAGTTGGTGTGCGCGTCAGGTCGTCGGAGCTCGGGAGACCCCGAGAGGGTGTTGAGCAGGTGGCTGAGCAGGCTGAGGGTCGCATCGTCGGCGAACTGAGTGTCGTGAAGAATGATCACCGGCGCCCGCACCTGGGCCACCGTCGAGAGGAGATCGCCCACGGACTCGTACAGCCGGATGCGCCGGTCCTGCCACCGCTCGAACCGCAGATCACCGTTCGGGATGCTGCCGCCCGAAAGACCTTCGATGATCTCCATGGAGCGCGCCGCCTGGAAGAGCGCCGGCGCGAGGTCGGCCAGGTAGTTCGATGCCACACGGACGATCTCGAGGAAGGGCTGGTAGGCAGCTTGATCCTGGCGGCACCGACCTTCGAGCACGCAGACACCGTCGAGGCGGAGGCGCCGCTTGAGCTCCAACAGCAGCCGGGACTTGCCGACACCAGAAGGGCCGTTGATCAGGACCGAATGCCCACCATCGGCAGCGGCACGCCCGTACATGGCGCCCAGCTTGGCCAGCTCGGCTTCCCGGCCGACACACATGACGCCGAGGGTCGGATCGCCAACGTAGTTGCTACTCAGCTCAGCCATGGGGATGCTCACTGGTAGACACGTCCCGGCGAGCCCTGTTGCAACTTCTCCGGTCGAGGAGGTCCCGGCTATGGTCTCTGGTGTCTTTCATGGCGTAAATTTTGAGATCAGTCGAGAGCATTATGCAAGATGTATTCCTCGTCGTCTTTGCGAGGTCAACCCAGGCCGCGCCATCCAACGGCCAGGGCGAACAGGCGCTAACGCCTTAATATAATGGAACAACAAATAGATTGAACAGTGACCTGGGCGCTTCGCCCTCACCCCCTTGGGCATGATAAAAAATTAACGCACCGGGATCCCCATGGCAGGGTATGTCAAAAATCCATCACCCAAGGCATTGGTATGGACATAGGAACGCGGTTGGTTGGGTCACTCGTCGCGGCTGTCCAAAATGATCCGCTCGTAGGCAGCCTCGGCATCGGCGAGCAAGGCGTTCACCTCGTCCTCGGGTATGGGCGCATGGACTCCGTCACTGTAGATGATTCCAATTACTTTGTCGCGGATCATCACCGGAACCAGGGACACATCCCGGGGTTTGTACCCGATGGCCACCTGGAACTTCAAATCCATCGGTGTCTCATCGAGGTGTCCCCGGCGCGGCAAGCGGCTCACGATCACGTCCCGGAAGGTAGATTGGTGATCAGTGGGGATTGAGACCTTTTTTATCTTGTTCTTGGTCAGCTTGATGCCGTCTGCGTCCCAGCCGACGATTTCGCCTTGCTTGAGCACCATGAAGGCCACGTTGAGAAAGAAGTCCTGGAAATACCGGAACAGGATCCGCCCGACGTCGTCCCGGGTGCGCGCCCGCTTGAGCGCCAGGGTCGCCCCGGAGTAGGTCTCGCTGCGTACCTCCTCGGCCGCCGGTCGGGGATCGGAGGAGGAGCTCCACAGTCCCGCAGTGGCTCGGGGCTCGGGGTCGATACGCTGCTCGATTTCCCCATTGGCCCGGGGGCCCTTCAGCTTCGTGGGCACACCAGCCGAGGGGTCGATGGAGCCGCTCTCGGTGTAAGCCCCGGCGTCTCGGATCAGGGGCGTATCGATCTTGGGGAGGCCCTGGATGGTTTCCTTGCGCTTGCGGCGTTCCTTCCGGTACGAAATCGTCGTGCTGCGCGTGGCCTTTCTCCCTGTGGCCGTGTGCTCCATGGGCGGGTCCTGGGGGAGCTGGGGAACGGCCGTGCGCTCCTGGGGCTCACCAGGTTGAGCGTCGGGCGCACCCGGGTCCCCGCCGCTGGGCGTTGCGGGCCGCTGCGGAGAGGACGGCAAGGGTGGCACCGCCACCAGGCCGCTGGACGCCGAGGGCGGGGAGGGGGGCGCGTCCGCGGCAGGTGAGGCGGTCATGGGGGGAGGTTTGGGTCCTTCGGCCGGCCCGCTCATGGGCGGTAGCGGCCCGGCACCGTCGCTCACGCCACGTCGCATCTGCGGAGTCAACAGCAGCACCTCACCCTCGTCAGGCTCGCGGGTTGCGGATGCCGCTGGTTTGACCTTGGTCAACAACGCCACGGAATCGTGGGGCCGCTGCTCCCAGGGGGGCTGCGGTTGGCCCATGTCCACGTGGTAGTAGTGCCCGATAGCCCAGCGCACCACGGACTCGGAGGTCACCATACGAGAGACCCGCCGGCCCGTGTGGTAGCCCACCTCGTCGGTGGCGTGACGGTCGCTCGCGTCCGCCATCAGCAGCGTCAGGCTTCCGTTGTCCTCGGCGCTGAGGGGACACACGAGGAACTGCTGGGCCATCGCCGCGGGGACCAGCTCGATCAGGCTCGGCGGGACGTCGGTGATCAACTCCCGGGGCGCCTCGGGGACCAGCAGCCGCTCCCGCATGATCTCCACGAGCCGATCCTCAGACACGAAGCCCTGCCGGAGCACGACGGACACGAACGGCAGGTCCGTGTCCTCGGTCTCCTCGACAGCGGTGAGATGCTGCGCCGGCGTAAGCAGGCCTTCTCGCACGAGCATTGAACCCAGGCGACTGATCACGCTCTACTCCGCGGGCGATTGGTCAAACGGGGAGTGTCCAATTCTCGCCAGCAATGCTGCGATGTCAAGGGGAGCCCTCACACCACGGAGTGATTCAAGATCGAAAAGTGGTCGGTGCAGATTCCCACGTACCAGTGCAGCAGCAGCGGGTAGATCATGGAGCGCGTGCGTATCGCCAGGGCGCCGAAGATCAGCCCCCCCACGATGGCCGCCACCATCTCTGACTGCGGTTTGCCGATGTGAAGCAGCGTAGACAGGACCGTCTGGTAGAGGATGGCATGGGTGGCGCCCCAACGGTCCTCCAGCACGAACAGGTTGAATCCGCGGAAGAAGTACTCCCAGGCGATGTAGTACAGCAGGTAGGTGAGCTCCCACAGCACGAAGAGGTCCGCGCCGCACCCGGCGAGCCTCGTGAGCGGGTACTCACGTTGGATGGCCGGATCGAAGGAACCCACGTACAGCAGCGGCGTGAGCACCACGACGCCCACCACCATGGCCTTGAGCCCAAACCGCCAATCCCCCAGACGGACACCCTGGTCTCGGAGGCGCTTCCCCAGGGAGAATCGTGCCAGGAGCAGCGGGACGAGGGCCAGCAGGATCAGCGCGGCGATGTTCTGGTACAGGTGGCGATACCAGTCGTTGTAGGGGTCATTGCCGAAGAGGGAGTAGGCCAGGTGGCGAGTGTAGAAGCTGTGATGCCCCTGGTACAGGTAGATCATCATCAGCACGGTGCCGCCGATCATGACGATCCACTGCGCTCGCTCTCCCTGGGTGAGGCTCCGCCAATACTGCCTCAATCTCAACCTTCAGGGTCTGCGACGACCCTCACGTCGGGGCCAACCCCGACCGGTTGGTTGTATCGCACCCGTGGGGTGGAGCAAAGCGCCAACTTGCACTTGGACAGGGTTCCCCAGCGATGTTACGATTTTGTACTCGCTGGCTGCACGGGCGGACCTCCACGTGGTCGGGCCTTCTCGGTTCGCGACGGCGGCGTGGCGAAACAGGCACCATGAAAATCTGTCCCCTCTGCAAAACCGAGTGCCCTCCGTCGGCGGCGATTTGCCCAAAGGACGGCACGACCCTTCCCGAGGACGACGGCCGGGGCACCGGTACGAAGATGCTCTATGATCCCTTGATCGGAGAGGTCATCGACGGGCGCTACAAAGTCGAGACCCGCCTGGGAGAGGGAGCGCTCTCCACGGTGTACTCCGCCACGCATCAGCTCATCGAGAAGCGCGTGGCCCTCAAGGTGCTCAAGTCCGAATTCGTGGCCGACCCCGAGATCGTCGAGCGTTTCTTGCGGGAGGCCAAGGCCGCGTCCCGGCTGAGCCACGAGCGGATCATCTCCTTGAGCGACTTTGGCAAGGTGCCCAGCGGCGCGCCGTTTTTTGTGATGGAGCTTCTGGACGGTCGTACGCTGTCGGACCTTCTGTACCAGGGCAAGGGCCTCCCGATCCCCGAGGCGGTGCGGCTCGTCACCGAGATCGGCTCGGGGCTGGCCGCGGCTCACCAGCACGGCGTGGTGCACCGGGATCTCAAGCCGGACAACGTCGGTCTCGTGCGGGACACCGAGGGCGTCGAGCATGTGAAGATCCTGGACTTCGGACTGGCCAAGATCACCCAGGAGAACCGCAAGCTCACTCGCGCCGGCCAGGTGCTGGGCACGCCAGAGTACATGTCTCCGGAGCAGGCGTCCGGTCAGCCCGTGGACCACCGGTCGGACGTTTTCTCCCTGGGCATTCTCCTGTACCGGCTGGTCGTCGGGCGGGTGCCCTTCGCCGGAGACACGTTCATGGAGGTCATCAGCAGGGTCTTGTCGGAGCGCCCCCGGGCGCCACGAACCCTCTGTGACTCGCCGGACCTGACGGTCGCCCTGGAGGGGATCATCCTCCGGGCGCTGGCACGGGCGCCTCAAGACCGCTTTTCCACCATGGACGCCATGCTGGAGGCCCTTCGCCAGGCCACCGAGCCCGAGGCGGAGGACAGCGCGGTCTCCACGTGGGTGGATCCCGGTCCAACCGCCGAGGATTCTCCGCGCCTGGAGGATGCGGGTATCGGTCCCACCGCCGTGGCCCCGGTGGTAGAGGAAGGGGTCGCCTTGGAAATGGGCCCCACCGCGGCAACGGACACGGTGTCGGAGGTCGACGAGGCGGCGGAGGTAGCGTCGGCCTACGTCGGGGTGATGGAGGCTCGGTGTGACCCGGGGATAGAGGCGCAGGCGGCCCAGGACCTGGTTCGCCGCACTGAGCGTGAGCGGTCCCGACGCAAGGTCCTCATCATTGCCGCGCTCATCGGGCTTTTCGGCATCGGCGCCGGTGTCTTCCTGGCGGTGTTCATCACCCAATCTCCACACCAGGGGCCCAACCACGCCGAGGGGGACATGCAAGAGCCTGCGCAGGGCCGCGCCTCGCCTCCTCGAATGGAGAACGCGACACCACGCCAGTCCGCGAAACGCAGCCTGGCCGGGGATCCACGACCCCGCCCAGCGCCGGGGACCGTTCACCTCGACCTGCGCTCCATCCCGAACGGAGCCACGGTCTACCTGAACAACAAGCCCGCCGGCCGTACGCCCCTCTCCCGGGACATCGCCGTCGGAACCCGCGACGTGACAGCTGCGTTCGTGAAGGAGGGGTATCGACCCCAACAGCGCAGGTTCCGCCCGCAGAAGGACATCGCCTTGACGGTCCTGCTCGTGCGCGCCCGGCCCGTGCGTGCGCCGCCGCGTCCCGGCACCCTGCGACCGCGACCGGTCCCGGTTCGGCCCCGTCCCGGCAACCCCCTCGGAGACTTGAAGGACCCCTTCGCCCCCATGAAGCCTTGAGCAGGCTCCCAGGTTTTGACTAGAGTGCTGCCAGCGCCTATTGTCTAGAGAGCACGGAAAGAACCCATGGCCAGCGAGCAAGATCCGCAGTCGAAAGGGCGCCCCAATACGGTGCTGGGCGCCGCCGGAGCGGCGACCACCCCGCGGCCCGCTCCGACCATCGGCGGCGAGGACGTGGCAGAGACCTTCATGGATCCTGGCCCTCGGGTCACCGGTCCACCCGTGGCTCGCCCCATCACCAGCCCCCCCGAGGCGCGCCCGCCCACGGGGCCGCCCCCCGGTTCGCCCCGGGTGCAGGCGCGGTCCGCCACGGTGCTCGGCGCTTCTGGTGCGTCGAGCCCAGGCCAGGTCGCCGGTGTCTCGTCGGCACGCGCGACCCCTGGACCCCAGCACGTCCCGGCGCACACCGCGCCGGAGATTGGGGGTGAGGGCGCGGGCAACTTCGGTGGGCTCGACGACCTGCCACAAACCGATCCCGAGAGGTGGATCGGTCAGGTCATGGCGGACCGGTACCGCATCCTCAGGCTGCTGGGGCAGGGCGGGATGGGCGTCGTCTACCTCGCCGAGCACGTGGTCATCGAAAAGAAGGTGGCCCTGAAAGTGCTCAATGAGGAGCTGTCCCACAGCCGCGACGTGGTCTCCCGCTTCATCGGTGAGGCCAAGGCGGCGAGCCGCATCGGTCACGAGAACATCATCGACATCACTGACTTCGGGACCACGAAGGACAAGGGTGTCTTTTTCGTGATGGAGCACCTGGACGGCAGCGACCTGGCCGACCGTCTCAAGGCCATCGACCGGTTCCCCTGGCGAGACCTCCGCGGCATTGCTGTGCAGATCTGCCGCGGATTGGCCGCGGCACATTCCAAGGGCATCATCCACCGAGACCTCAAGCCGGAGAACGTGTTCCTCATCAAGCACGCCGGCCGCGACGACTTCGTGAAGATCCTGGACTTCGGCATCGCCAAGTTCACCGGTCTCGACGGCGGGGAGCCGAAGAAGACCAAGACCGGAGTCATCTTCGGCACGCCGGACTACATGTCCCCGGAGCAGGCCGAAGGCAAGCAGGCCGATCATCGTGTCGACATCTACGCCCTTGGTGTCATCCTGTACGAGCTGGTCACCGGGCGGCTGCCTTTCGTGGCTGAGACCTTCATGGGAGTCCTGCACCAGCACATGTCCAAGGAGCCCCAGCCGCCGCGGGACCTGGTGCCCGACATCGCGCCAGCCTTCGAGGCGATCATCCAGCGCGCCATGGAGAAGGACCCGGCGGCGCGTTTTCAATCCATGAACGAGTTCGCCGAGGCGCTGGAAGGATGCGAGGCTCCGTCCACGGTGGCCGAGGCTTCGATCATTCCACGAGGCGAGCCCGCCTCGGTGCAGTCCGCACAGGCCGACGGGGGGCTGGTATTCCCGCCCATGACGCCCCAGTCGAACATTGCCACGGGCAGGGTCGCCTCCCTGGACGACGCTACGGAGCTGAGCCCGACCTCCCGGTCCGCCGTGGAGGTGACGGTCTCCCCGGTCGCCGCGGAGGCGAGGAGCAAAAAGTCTGCGGTCCCGGTGATCCTCGTGGTTGTCGTGGTCACCTTGGCCCTGGGCGCGGGCGCCTTTTTCTTCATGAGACAACGCGGCAAGCGCGCCGACAAGACCTCTGGTCCGCCCGGGGGCACAACAGCCATGACGGTGCCCCCGGCAGCGCTCGGACCCGACGCAGCCGCGGCCATGGCCCCGGTGATGCTGCCTCCACCCAGACCCATCTACGTGACCCCCGACAAGGTCACACTGACGCTCAAAACCACCCCCCGAAGGGTGAAGGCCACAGTCTTCCTGGACGGCAAACTCCTCGGAACCGCTCCCCTGCGCAAGAAGGCCATCCCGTACTCCACCCAGGAGCGGACTCTCGAGATCCGCGCCTCCAGACACAAGACCGTGCAGATCAAGTTCACCCCTGACGCCAATCAGTCCTGGGAGCGGCGCCTGGTCCGGGGCCGGGGCACCACCAAGGTCGTCTCCATGCGCACCATGCGGGTCATGGACGCCAAGGACGCCATGGACGCCATGGACGCCAAGGACGCCATGGACGCCATGGACGCCATGGGCACCATGAAGCCCGACATGGTGCCTCAGATGCGCGTCCCCGCCATGCCGCCGGAAATGCGCCCTCCCAGAGACATGGACTTCAAGATCAAGGACCCCTTCGCCAGGCCCATGTGACCCGGTTTAGCTTCGGGCGAGCTCCACCTTGACGGGTTTGTCCATGAGGTCCTTGCCGTTGATCCGGTCCACGAGCCCCTCCGAGGCGGTCTTGTTCACGCCGACGAAGGTGAACTTGTCGCGGATCTGGATCTTGTTGACGTCCCTTCCCTCGATGTCGCCGTTGGACGTGAGGAACTGGATGACCGAGGCGGGCGACAGGCCATCGTCGCGGCCGACGTTCATGTAGATCTTGATCTCGTCACGGGGCTCCCGTGACCCCCGGTCGTCCCGGCCGCGTGAGCCAGAGTCCCGGCGTGGACCGCCCCGGTCCCCGCGGTCCCCGCCTCGGCCCCCGCGGTCCCCGTCCCGGCGTCGGGAATCGAACCTCCCGGAGCGCCCGTCCCGTCGACCTCCGCGGCCTTCGTCGCGGCGCGGCCTGTCCCTGCCATCGCGGCGCGGGCCACGGTCCTCCCTCGACTCTCGCCGGGGCTCGGGGCGGGGCAGGGGCTTCCGCATGGGCTTGCCGAAACGCTCCTGGAGCAAATAGGCCACGATCTCCTCGCCCCGCATGGAGTGCCAGACCCGCTTGGCCAGCGACACGAACTCCGGATCCAGGATCTCGTCCAGCTCCCGGATGTTGGTCTCCAGGGCCACGAGCCGCTCGCCTTCCTTGCGCGCGGCCAGCTCCGTCTTGGTGGGCAGCCAGCGCTCCTCGGGGACGATGTCGTGGGTCAGCTTCATGTAGTAGAAGTCCCCCAGCTCCTGGGGCGAAATCAGGGACAGGGCGATGCCGGACTTGCCGGCGCGGCCCGTGCGCCCGGTGCGGTGAACGTAGATGTCGGCGTTGTCTGGGAACTTGTAGTTGATGACGTGGGACAACGCGGCGATGTCGATGCCGCGCGCCGCCACGTCCGTGGCACAGAGGTACTGCAGCTTCTTGTCCTTCATGCGCTGCATGGTCTGCTCCCGCTCTGCCTGGGAGAAGTCCGACGAGATGGCCTCTGCCACCAGGCCCTGTTTCCGCAGGTAGTTCGCGACGTTCGCCGTGTCCTCGCGGGTGTTGCAGAAGATGATCGCCGACTCGGGCGCCTCCACCTCCAGCACGCGCATGAGGTCCCGGGGGCGGGCCAGGCCCGACACCATGTAGTAGGCGTGGGTGATCTCCTTGACGCCCACGTAGTCCTCCGAAAGGATGAGCCGCTCGGGGTCCTTCAGGTACTTGTGGGCCAGGCGCTGGACGTCGTCGGGGATGGTGGCCGAGAAGAGCAGGGTCTGCTCGCGCGCCGGCAGCCGCTCCATGATCGAGGACAGCTCCTCGTAGAAGCCCATGGAGAGCATCTCGTCACACTCATCGAGCACCAGCACCTTGATCTCGTCCACCGCCAGCGTACGGCGGCGGATGTGATCGAGCACACGACCGGGCGTGCCGCATACCAGGTGAACACCCGCCTGCAGCTTGCTGATCTGAGGGCCTAGGGCCGCGCCGCCGTACAGCGCGCAGGTCTCGATGTCGGTCCCCTCGCAGATGCGGCCGAGCTCGTTGGCCACCTGGATGGCCAGCTCACGGGTTGGAGCCAGGGCCAGCATCTGCGGCTTGCGGGCGGCGCCGCTTTCGATCGCCTGCTGGGACACCGGGAGGCCGAAGGCGGCCGTCTTCCCGCTGCCCGTGCGCGACTGCACCATCAGGTCACGCCCCTCGAGCACGAAGGCATAGGTCTTTGACTGCACCTCCATGGGTTGCTCGTAGCCGTGATCTCGCAGGGTGACGATCCGCTCCTCGGACACGCCCAGGTCCTCCCAGGTAATCACCGGCTCCGGCTCTTCGGCGTCCGGGTCGGCGCTCGGGTCGGCCTCCGCGCTCGGGTCGGCCTCCGCGTCCGGGTCGGCGTCTGCATCCTGGTCGGCCTCCGCGCTCGGGTCGGCGCTCGGGTCGGCCTCCGCGCTCGGGTCGGCCTCCGCGCTCGGGTCGGCCTCCGGGCCGGCCTCCGCGTCGGGCGTATCGGGCGCGTCGTCGTTCTCCCCCACGACCGGGTCGTCGGTCTGTGCGGTGTCGTCGTCCACGTTGTGCTCGTCCCTTCCCTCGCCATTGGAGGGATTGTCGTTGTCGGACAGCATCAGGGCTCCTTTCAGATCGGGCAGATGGGCATTGGCTGGCGTCGAATTCCCCACTTGCGCAGTCGCGCCGGGATCACGTGCTTCCACTTCTTCATCAAGCGATGTCTGTTCTTCAGCGTTCCGAATGTCGTGTTCAGTCGTGTTCGGATCTTTTCCACGAGGGGGGCAGAAGACCTGACGTGAGCGTGGAGCTGGCGGGTGAGATCCCGCCGGAGCTCGTCCAGGTCGCCATGCGCGCGAGCCAGCTCGCGCAGCGCCTTTGAGCGGGAAAGGAGCCCCTCCTCGTCGAGGCGACAGCGGGACCAGACCTGGTACTTGCGGAACCGCCACAACCCCACTTCCTCCGGTCGCACACGATTGCCCTTGCGCACCACGGTCCACGGGTGCGTGTCCCAGGAGTAGATGGAGCCCCACTCCGCCTTGATGGAGGCCCGCTCGCACCGGGTCCGCGCCGTCACGTTCCCGTAGTCCTCCATCATCACGTTGAACAGCGTCAGCGTGTCCAGATAGCAGTGGAAGATCTCCACCGGAGTGGGCTTCTTGGAGATGCGATCGTGCCCGAGCAAGGGACCGCGATTCCACATCAGGTGCAGCATCACCGAAGACAGCAGCCAAAGACCGAAGAGCACGACGCAGCTGTAGAAAACTACCTGCACCACGAAAAGACGGCGACTACGCTCACGCTTCTCGATCTTCTGACGCGACTTTGTGATGGGAGAGGTCGTCAAGGGTCATCCTAGGGCCCCGCTCAGCAGTAACCTGGTCAGACCAGGGCGTCGAGGCGCCCGGCTGGCGAGGCGCCAGAAGGGCGTATATCGGGAACATTCAACCGTCTGGCAACAAAGCCAGCCGGGATGGTTCGGCGCCCTGAGCGATCTGGGCACTGCTGATCGGGACCTACCAAATCAAAGACGTTCCCCTTTACCTCGGAACGGTGTCGTAGTCAACTTGGGATTGGGGAGGAACCAGGGATTGGACAGGTCCTGGAATCACTGCATCGCTTGACTGCCCTCCAAGGGGATATAGGATAAAAGGTAGCGGCTTTGTCCGGAATCCTTGAAAGGAGGATGACAACGGTGGCATCCGACCAGCCATCACACCACCGCGGAACGGAGCGTGTGCCAGGGGCGTTGTTCCGTGCCCTGGGCGACCTCTTGCTGCAACGGGACCCCGGTCTCACCCGCGGTGCCCTGGCCCGATCCCTGCGCGCACGCCTTTTGGAGCGGGGCGTGCGGTATCACGATCGCACCATCCGGCGGCAACTCCGGGGCCGGGTGTCCACCGTGCCCATCGTCCTGGAGACAGAGGTGCGCGACCTGGTCTTCGAGGAGACGGGGCTGCGCGAGGACGCTCATCTGTACACCGCCCTCGCGGCGTCGGGCCTCTGGGTGTCTCCCTTGGAGCGCATCGCGGATCGAGTCCCCGTGGCACGGGTCCTCCCGCTGGTCCGGCTCTGGCTCCACTTCCATCCGGAGTCCACCAAACGAGCGCTCGCCCACGCCGTCTGCGACGCCCTCGCCGAGAAGGGCGTGCACCTCAGCGGGGGCTATCTCGAGGCGGTGCTTGGCGGCAAGAGCCACTCCGCTCCCCGGGCTGTCATCGACCAACTGCTCGTCTACCTCGAGCCCCACGGCGTCGTCTCGACCAAGGCGGCAGAGGAGATAGCGGATCACCTCGAGCAGCAGATCGACCGGTCCCTCGCCGGACGGGAGCTCATCGGCAGCGCCCAGTTCCACCGCCTGGCGCGAGTCTGGCAATGGCGAAACCGCGGGGCATCCCGCCGGAGGCTGGCGGTGCACCTCCGATCCGAGCTCGCCCTGCGCGGCACCTCGGTGAGCGTGGCCTACCTGCAGCGGCTGCTCAGCGGCAGCGGAGGCGCCGGTCGTCGCCTGGTGTACGCCGTCCTGGAGGACCTCGTCAGGGCGACCCTCGAACCCCATCTTTCGCTCCAGGAGGGGCTGCGCAAGGTGAGCGGCGGGCTGACCGCAGCGGTGGACGTGGAGTGGGTGATGGCCAGACCCGTCGTCGACCTGGCCCAGGAGTGGCTGCGGAGCCACCCGGACGAGAGCCGACGGTCCCTCGCGAAACGGATCGCGAAGACCGCGCGCGACCTCGGCTACGCCACCAGCCACAACACGATCCAGACCGTCCTGGCGGGCCAGACCCAGCGGACCAGGGGCTACGTGTACCGGGCGATGCTCGCCCAGCTCGACGACAAGCGGCGGGTGCGGATCCCGGCCGACCACGTGATTCGACCGCAGCTCAAGGCGGCCCTCCGGGCAGCGGAGCGGCGGCGCCTCCAGGCGGACGCGAGCTCCGTGAGCGACCGTTCGGCCACCCAGTCCCCCGGAGCCACAGACGCGCTGTCGGCGTTTCTACGCCGTATGGACACGGTCAAGCCCATGTCACGATCCGATGAGCTGGACGCGGCTCGGTGCATCGAAGAGGGCGAGCGATCCGTGCGGCGGGCGGTGATGCAGACCCCGCTCGCCCAGGATGAGCTCGTGGTGCTCGGTGCCCGGCTCCGAAGTGGGTTGATGCGGCCGCAAGACCTCGTCCTGGAGGATCCGGAACCGGTCGGGTCGGAGAGTTTCTCGGCCCGGACACTTGCGCGTTTCGAGCGGATCTCCGGCGTCGTGGAACGGTGCAACGCCCTCCGCGGCAACCTCGCCGTCGGCGACCTCCCGGCGGACGAGTGCCGGCGCGTGGAGGAGGAGCTGCGACGCAACAACACCGTCTTGTGGGAGGCCGTGGAGGCCGCGCAGCTCCTTCGCGCGCAGGTGCGGCCCATGGTGCGGGGCTTCAAGGCGCTCGTCCGTGAGGGGCTCGATCCCGCCATCCCTTCCAAGGACCTGAAACAGACCCGCCAGCGCATCGCGCACCAGGCCCACCTGGCATGGCCACGACTCGAGGCGCTGTACGACGAGGTGTCTTTGGCCGAGCGCAGCGCAGCCCAGGCCCGCTCCCGGCTGGTGGAGGCCAACCTGCGCCTCGTCATGTGGGTGGCCCGCAGGCACACCAATCGCGGCCTGCCATTTCTGGACCTGGTGCAGGAGGGCGCCATCGGCCTCATGCGCGCCGCGGAGAAGTTCGACTACCGTCGGGGTTACCGTTTTTCCACGTACGCCCGCTGGTGGCTGCGCCAGGCCATCGCTCGCGCCATCGCCGACCAGGGGCGCACGATACGCATCCCCGTCAGCTCGGTGGAGACCCTGCGGCACATGGTGGCCGTGTCCACGCGCTTGTCCCAGGACCTGGGGAGGGAGCCCTCGCCGCACGAGATCGCCGAGGCCCTGGACCTGCCCGCGGACCGCATCGAGGAGCTGACGCTCATGGCAGGCAAGACCCTGTCGCTGCACGCCCCAGTCGGCGACCTGGACGGCACCGTCCTGGGGGACTTCATCGCCGACGAGGAGGTCCTCTCTCCGGCGGACGCCTACGTGAACGCCGACATGGCCGAGACCGTGCGGGAAGCGCTGCTGGTGCTGACGCCGCGGGAGCGCGCCATCATCCGGCTGCGCTTCGGCATCGCCGGCGCCGCAGAGCAGACCCTACAGGCCGTGGGCGACGACTTCGGCATCTCCCGGGAGCGCGTCCGTCAGATCGAGGCTCGCGCCCTGGGCAAGCTTCGCAAGCTCACGCCGATCCAGAGCCTCGCGCCCCTTGTCAAAGAATAGCCGGCCCCAGGGCCTCACTGCTGCTGGGACTGGTAGGGGCTGAACCGGTTCCTTCGCAGGAACCGTTTGCGCGACGGGGCGCCCCGCGGGGTGTTGTGGACCTTGTGGAGCTGTCCGCGCACGTCCTTGAGCTGACGGATCATCCGCTTGAGACGCGGGCGGGGCGTGCGACGCTGCTGCTGCTTCAGCCGCCCGATGGCGCGGTCCAAGGTCGAGCGAGCGCGGCTGATTGAGCCGCGATCAATGGCGTTGGTGGCTCGGTTCAGATCGGCGGCGCCCTCCACCTCACTCACCCGCGCCACCACGTCCGGGCGCTCGGAGCGTGCCACGGCCCGGGCGTCGGGGTTCGTGTCCATCGTCAGCCGCTGGTGGAGCCGGGTCGTGGCGCCCGACCGTTCCACGTCTCGGTAGGACAGGGCAAAGTCGCCGATCACGATCTTCGGGTGGTGCGTGGCCGGCAGCCCCAGGCGCAGCACGATGTTGCGCTCCTGGCCGGCGCGTAGGGAGCCCACGCGGATGCGGATCCCCTCGCGGCCCCGGGTGGTCGCGTATCCGTAGCAGTGATGCAGCGTCACTCCCTGGGCCAGAGAAAGCCGCAGCACCATGGAGCGGGCAACCGCGGTGGTCAGGATCCTGGCCTCGGCGTCGAGCACCTGCGAGATCTGGTCGTTGCGCTCCATGAAGTGGTAGTTGCCGCCGCCCTGGGTCGCCAGGGAGATCATCAGGAGGTCGTTGAAGTCCAGCCCCACTCCGAGGGTGGAGAGGCTTACGCCCCTACCAAAGGCCTGGGCGGCGCGTTCGGCGAGCACCCGGGGGCGCGTCTCTCCAACGTTGGCGCGGCCGTCGGAGAGCAGCATTACGTGGGCCAGGACCCCGGGCCGACGTCGGGCCCTCTCCATCAGACGCAGGGCGGCGACCAGCGCCGGACCGAGGGCCGTGCTGCCGTCGGCCCTCATGGCCAGGATCTTCCGGCGCAGCAGGGCTCGTCCCCGGTCGTTCAACGGCTGCCGGATCACGTGTCGGGTGACGGTGCCGGAGTAGCTGATGAGGGTCACCCGATCCCCGTCTCCGAGCTTGGCCACCAGCGCCAGGGCCGCCTGCTGAACGCGAGGCAGGTTGGCGCCGGCCATGCTGCCCGACCGGTCGATGACCAGGGCGAGGTCCACGGGTGGACGGCTGCGGCGGGCCACGGCCCGGCCCTTCACCTTCACCACGAGGCTCAGGGCGGAAGGGACGCGGGCCAACGCCACCTCGGTCTCGGGAAGGAGGCTCATCCGCACGGTGCCTGCATCTGCCCGACCCGGCGTCGTGGGTCCCGGCCGGGGCGGCGCCGGGTGGCTGGCGGGCGGGGGAGAGGACGGCAACGACCAGGGGATGGTCGGGTCGGAGTCGTCTTGGGTGAGACGAGACGGGGGGGCTGTGGCGGAGCGACCCTCCACGGCGACGTCTTTCACGGCCCGGGTACACCCGGGGACGACCAGCGGCAGCGCGAGCAAAATCCATCGGCAGCCTGTGAATCGGGACATACACCACCTCCTGAGGGCTGTGCCCCCGGTGCAATTCACGCGCTGCCTGTCTGTGAAATCCGACCCTGTAATGGTAGCAGAAACAACCGACGAGTCCACCCCCGGCCGTGGGATGTTACGGACCCGTTACCTGAGATTCGAAGGTCGCCTGCCGTAGCTGGGTGATCAGGATCAGGGCTGCGGGACGATGAGACGGGCGAGGCCGGCCGCGTCGGTGACGGCTTCACCGAGGAGCACGGCGCTGTACTCGCAGGGGTCGCCGAGCAGGTCGGCGCAGATCGGGTCGATGAGGTACACCGCCACCGAGACGTTCTCGAGCTCGGTCTCGCCGCTCGCCGAGCGCACCTGCACCTCGAGCACGGCCGCCTCCGGGATGGAGATGATTCCGGCGTTCCAGACCGTCTCGTCTGCATCGAGCTGCACGAACTCCGGCACGTCCAGTGCCCAGCGGGGCAGGGGGATGGAGGTCGGGGGCTGGAGCTCCAGGGTGTACATCCCCGGATCCAGCAGGAGGTTGAACCGCCCGTCGACATCGGTCACGGTGGACAGGAGGACGCCGGCGAGCTCGTCGTCGTTGTCCCCGTTCCGCCGGGCCTTCACCGTGATGGCCTCGAGGGAAGGGCTGTCGGCCGACACGTGCCCGGTGAAGGGGACGCGGCGCTCCAGCAAGATGACCTCTCCGGCGCCGCCGTTGGGCCCCACCTCGACGTCCATGCGCACCTCGGAGGCGAACTCCGAGCCGGGGGACGTCACGATGGTGACCTTGTACTTGCGGTTCTCGGTCATGTCCCCGGGCACGAGGTCCAGCGTCACGACGCCCATGTCGTCGCTTACCGCCGTAGCGACGTACTTGCCGGTGACGCCGCCGGGCTGGCCCACGGTGGTCTCGAAGGTGACCGACACCTCGTTGACGAGGGTCGTCATGCCGGAGGTCTCGATCCCCTCGAGGGCGAACTGGAAGACCATGGGGTCTGGGAAGGCCGGCAGCGTGAAGTCGCCCACGTCCTGGGGCGTGTCGTAGCTGTTGCCGTCGTGGTCGCAGCACGGCACCTGGTCATGGGTGGTCTTGGGCACCCACTGGTTGTCCGCGCTGGGGCTGAAGGTCAGCTTGTAGGTGCGCAGGCCGCTGGGCACGGCCAGAATGAACACGCCGGCCTCGTCGGTGGTGCCCCGGGTGGAGACGTAGTGCCCGGAGACTTCATCCACGGCCTTGACCTCCACGTCGGGGACGCCTTCGCCCAGGGCGTCGACGACCGCTCCGCTGAGATAGTCCGTCTCGTCTTCCTCCCCGAACATGAAGATCTCCGCCCCGTCCGCCGCCATGGTTATCTCCGTGGAGATCGGATGGAACATCTCGTCGTAGGGAGCCTGGGGCGTGGCCCGGATCGTGTGGGTCACGTCCGCCGGCAACATCATGGTGTAGTCGGGGTTGTCCTCCACGTCCTGGTTGCTCGGCCGCACGTAGGTGCGGTAGGCGTCGATGGTCTGGCTCAGCACCACCTTGGGCCTTCCGGGCAGCCGGGAGTCCCGGGTGGCGGTCACCGTGGCCTGCATCGCCTCGAGCGGGCGGCCGTCATCGAAGACCCGCAGGGCGCCGGACATGAGCACCGCGTCCGGATAGGTGATGCGCACCAGGCCGCCCTCACCGTAGTCCAGCTCCCAGGGCGGGACCTCGATCTGCGTGAGCTTCTGGCCGGTGTCCACGTTGGCCTCGGGGGGAGGGGTCAGCTCGATTCCGAGGGCCACCTGCCCGTTGGCCCGGGGCAGGCACACCTTGTAGGCCGAGCAGACCTCGCCCTGGGCGGCGCAGTCCGCGTCGGTGTCGCAGTCGGGGGTAACGGGGTTGTTGTTCGTGGTTCCGGTCGGGGAGCCGCATCCCTGCAGCGCGGCCAGGATCAGCCCCACACAGCCCACCAGCGCCAGCAAAAATAGCAGGCGGATGGTGAAGCGTTTCAGTCTAGTTTCCGTCATACTGTCAGCTCTACCTAGTCTATGGTCCACGCCGGCTCACGCCGGTAAAAAATCAGGGCAAGGTGCACTTCACCACCACCGGATAACTGTCCACGTAGCCATCTCTCGGAATGCATGGGTTCTCGTTGGGGTGCCCGGCCGGAGGCGTCTGCCAGGAACGATCCGTCAGGCAGACCCACACGAACACCTCGTCTCCGTCGGACCCCACCGGACAGGGGGTCTCGGACAGCTCCGGGAAGGCTCTCCTGGTCGTGTCCGACACCTCCATGTCGGATGCGTCTTCGGGTGCCAGGATGTCCAGCGACGAGATTTCGTAGTCCACCAGCAAGGTCCGGGGCGAGTCGGTCTCCGGAGTCCAGGTCAGGTGCGGATCCTCGACGATCTTGACCGCGATGTTGTCGGTCCGGTTCGGGTCATCCACCACGATGGTGAAGATCGGGGTCTGGCCTTCGACCACGTCCAGCTGTCCGACGTAGGGGCTCGTGTACTTGGGGTTGACCACCAGGGGCTCGTTCTCCTCGTCGGGCTCCAGGGGGTACTGGACGGGGAAGGGGCAACCAGCGGTCAATGTCGTTGCAGTCATCAAAATCGTCAAAAACCTCGCGGCCCTAACAACCAGGTGTCTCCTCGTCGCACGAGCCATCGGGGTGTATTGAAGCAAAAAATGAGCCATTTGATCCACTATAGCGCAATCATTGGACATATCCAGTCATCGTCCCCTGGATGGCCTCGAACGCCACCCTTGGCACTGACAAACCTGTCCAAAGCTATGACTTTTTTGCGGTGCGCCTCCTTACGCTAGTCGCCCTTCTTCGCGAGGTCCTCTTCCTTCTCCAGGTGCCGGAATATCGTTCGCGGGTCCACACCGAGGTCCCGGGCCGTTTTGGTGCGGTTGCCGCTGTTTCGCGCCAGGACCTCGTTGATGTACCGCCGCTGGAAACTCTCTTTGGCCGCCGACAGCGGCACCACGGAGTCGATCATCTCGGCGGTGAGCCCCAGGTCCTCGGGCCCCAGCAGCGCCTTGTCGCTGAGGATGATCGCTTTCTTGATGTGGTTCTCCATCTGGCGGATGTTGCCCGACCAGTCGAACTTCTTCATGGCGATGACGGCGTTGGGCGAGAACCCGCGCGTGGCCGAGTCGTACTCCTGTGCGTACTTGCCCAGGAGGTACTTTGCGATGAGCACCACGTCCTCCCCGCGGTCCCGCAGGGGGGGCAGGTGGATGTTCACCACGTTCAGCCGATAGTACAGGTCCTCCCGGAAGCGGCTTTCCCGGATCTCGTCCTCCAGGACCTTGTTGGTGGCGGCGATGATCCGGATGTCCACGTGCTCGGCCTTGTTGCCGCCCACCTTGATGACCGTTCGCTCCTGGAGGGCGCGGAGGATCTTCACCTGGAGCTGCAGGGGCATCTCGCCGATCTCGTCCAAAAAGAGCGTGCCGCCCCCCGCCGCCTGGAATCGCCCCTCCTTGGTGGACACCGCCCCGGTGAAGGAGCCCTTGACGTGGCCGAAGAGCTCTGACTCCAGCAGGTTCTCGGGGATGGCCCCGCAGTTGATGGTCACGAAGGGGCCGGCAGCGCGGTTGGACCGCCGGTGGGTCTCCCGGGCGATGAGCTCCTTGCCCGTGCCCGTCTCCCCGGTGATGAGCACCGACACGTCCGTGCCGGCGATCTTCCGGATGCGTTTGTAGATGTCCTGCATGGCCTCGCAGGACCCGATGATGTCGCCGAAGGCGATCTTCTCCAGCCGCTCGGTGAGGCTCTCCTTGTCCATGCGGAGCTCATTGATCAGCAGCGCGTTTCGGATGAGCAGGCTCGCCTGGGCGGAGAAGACCGTGAGCACGTTCAGGTTCGCCTCGTCGAACAGGTCGATGACGTTGTCGTTGCCCACGTAGATGAGCCCCAGCAGGTTCCCCCGCTCGAGGAGGGGCACGCACATGACCGAGCTGAGCTTGAGGTTCATGACGGACTTGGCGGTGGAGAACTGGTCGTCGCTCAGGGCGTCGGACACGATGAGCGGCTTGCGCTGCTTGATGACCTGCTCCACGATGGAGTCGGAGAACTGCGCCATGGCGTTGAGGATGTTCTCCCGCTTGAGGTTCCGCGCCACCTTGACGTTGAGATCCCCGCCCTCGGTCAGGATCAGGAAGCCCTTGTCGGCGCTGGTGATCTCGATGACCGTGTCCATGAGCGTCTCGAGGAGGTTCTCCAGCTTGTAGTCCCGCAGGAGCCGCTCGGAGAAGTCGTGCAGCTTCTGGTAGCCGGACACCTCGGCCACCGTGGCCGCGGCCTCCTCCTCGACCACGGGCTGCTCGTCGAAGAGGCTGAACACGAGCTCGTAGGCACCGATCCTGATCTTGTCGCCGTGGTCGATCCGTACCTTCTTCTTCTTGCGGCCGTTGACGTGCAGGGCGCATTGCTTGTGCGTGGTCTGGACCACGTAGGCCTTGCCGTCGAAGTGAAGGTGCGCGTGGGTCTCACCAATGAGCGGGTCCTCCAAGACCACGTCGTTCTCTGCGGCCTTGCCCACGGTCGTGATCTTCTTGAACAGGTGATAGACCTTGGGTTTCTGACCGGGGGCTTCGATTCTCAACGAGGGCATCGGATGCGTTCTCCTAACATCGCATGTCAGAATCGGGCTTCCAGGCTCAGCACGAGGCTGTCCTTGCCAATGGAAGGACTGAGCCCCACGTTCGGGCTGCCGAGCGGAATCAGCTTCTTTTGCTTGATGACCGAGGTTTTCTTGTAAAACACGATCGCGTCGATGATCCCCCACAGCACCAGGGACCAGAAGATGCTCCCCGAGGCGATGGTGAGCTTCTGGATGTCTGCGGCCCTGGCCCGGGACTTCTGGTCATTGAGCACGGTCCGGTTGGGGCCGTTGCGCACGTAGGTGGTCTCCCCCAGGATCAGCCCCGTGATGTTGACCACCAGCATGGCGCCCTGGGTCACGGCGAAGAGCGCCCCCTTGAGGGTCTGCCCGTTCTGGAACTGCCCGGCCCCGAAGGGCACGAAGTTCCAGAAGTAGTATCGCTTCACCACGCGGTGGGTGACCAGGACCTGGGTCTTGCACCTGTCCCGGTAGTCACGAAACCGCTTCGCCACCAGCAGGTTCCTCTTGCGGCAGAAGTCCAGCTCCGCCTCGAGCGCCTTGAGCGGCGACGCTGCGGCCTTGAGCTTTTTGCGCACGCCGCCGAAGAACTTCCGCAGGTGACCCGCGTAGCGCAGCTTGGCCAGGGTGAACCCCGGGCGCAGGGTCAAAAGCGCGCTGAACTGGCGCTCGGCCTGGTTTCTGTGGGTCTTTTTTTCGTTGGGCTTTTTGACGAGCAGCGAGAGCCAATAGTGGGAGATGCCCAGCAGCTTGTAGGCCTCCACCTCCTCGGCCTCGGTGCGAAACCGGCTGCGCGGGTAGAGCAGAGGCTGGAGCAGCTTCACCACCTGCTCGTACTTTCTCACGCCGAACGCCGTGCGGGCCTGGCTGAGCGCAGTACCGCCAGGCTGGGCGACGGACAGGGCCGGCGCGCCGAGAAGTAGGACGATAGCCAAGGCCAGAGACAGGACCCCAGGCCCGGCTGCGCAGCGGGCTGCAATAGCCATGGTAGCTTCGGTCAACACCACCCGGGAGGTCGGATCCTAAGTGGCCCTGACCTGCAAGACTGGGGGTGTCTGACTCGTAACCATGAAGATATACGACATTTTGTAGGGGAAAGCCATTCATTGCCGCGGGCGGGGAGACCTGCCGGGAGGGCGGCGGGGCAGTCCATGGAGCAGCCTGTTCTTGACCAGGTCTACCTTCAGGACGTGGCTCTTGCCGGCGACCACGGTGACCGGGAGGTACTTGTGGCGAAAGCCATCCAGCCAGACCCGAACCGTGGCCTTGACGCTGCCGCGCCGCTGGTCCTTGAACGAGATACGGTGGTTCTGTCCCATCCTTCGGGGCCGCAGCCGCTTGAGCCACAGGGGCTTGGTGAATCGCCACCAGGCGTCGCCGGGGGTGCCCAGCAGGGTCACCGTGGCTCGTCGCCACCGTCGCCAGGCGTTGCCCACGGTGCCGCTGGGACTGTCCTTGGCCACGGGATAGGTCACGACGAACCGTCCCTGCCGGTCGCGCAGCTCGATGCGGTGCGGGAGGGTGTCGGTGATCTTCACGGTGGGAGGGAGGCCCTCGGGATAGCCCAGGCTCTTGCCGTCGAGGTAGGCGATCCAGGTGGGCGGAGTCACCCGCAGGGCGAAGAACCGCTCCTTGGGCACGGCCCGGTGCATGGTGTCCACGCCGGGACGCATGGGCCGCGGCGAGATCTTCGCGTCCACCGCCTTTACGGGCAGGGCGTCGGGCTGCGACGAGACCACGGTGTCGGCATCCTCGAACCCGGAAGTCGGCTCCGCGTCGATTCGAATCCCGTCCGGATCCCCGCCGTCCTCGCCATTCTTGAGCGCTACGGCGCCAGCGTTGTCGCCCGCGGGTCCCGCCTCGTCGCCGCCGCCCTGGATCTGGCGCACGCCCCAGGCGACCCCGAACCCCGCCACCACGATGAGCCCCACCAGGAGCGCGACTCTTGCCATGGATCGTACGCCCCGGCGGCGGCTGAGCCGACTGAGCTGGACCTTGACCTCCTCGTTGTGGGGGTCGAAGGCCAGGACGCGGTTCAGCAGGGAGAAAGCCCTGGCGTGGTTCCCGCGCCGCAGGTCGGACTGGCCTGAGTCGATGAGGTTTGCGACGAGAACAAGCTGGAAGTTCCGTTGGTATTCTTCCGGATCCTTGAAGAAGTCCTTCAGCTCGGATCGTGCATCCTCGACCTCGATCTTGGCCAGGTACGCGGTCAGCGCCTCGAGGAGATCCTCCACGGTGGCGTATCGGTAGTCGGGGTTCCGCTCCAAGGCGCGATCGATGATCGCCGACAGTTCATCCCCCACCTTGGGATTGGCGATGATGGGCCGGATGCAGTCCACCTCGGCGATGCGCTTGAGCACCTCGTGGGGGTTCTTCCCCTTGAAGGGGAGCTCCCCCACGGTGAGCCGATACAGGAGGATCCCCACGCTGAACACGTCCGTGCGGAAGTCCAGCCGGTCGCCGGTGACCATCTCCGGAGCCATGAAGGCCGGGGACCCCAGCAGCTGCCCCGTGACGGTCAGCTTGTGGGTGTCCACCATGGAGGCGATGCCGAAGTCCGTGAGCTTCATGATGCCGTCGTCGCGGACCATGATGTTCTCGGGCTTGATGTCCCGGTGGATGATGCCCGAGCTGTGCGCGTGGACCAGGGCGCGGCAGATCTCGGCGGTGATCATGGCGCCGATCTCAGGGACCTTCAGCTCCCCGCGGTCCAAGAACTCCTTGAGGGTCGGGCCGTGGATGAACTCCATGACGATGAAGTTCTCCGCGCTCTCCTTGCCCGAGTAGTCGAAGATCTCCAGGATGTTGTCGTGACGCAGCCGCGCCACGGCGTGGGCCTCCCGCTGGAACCGCTCCCGGGACTCGGCCCGCGACGCCAGGTGCGCGTGGAGGACCTTGACCGCCACCTCGCGGTTCAGGCTGGTGTCCAGGGCCCGGTACACCGTGGCCATACCCCCCTGGCCGATCTCCTCGAGGATCTCGTACTTGGAGAGAACCTCACCAACCATGGGGTTTGCCGAAGCCATGCTGCGTTGCCCGAATGCCTCGAAACGGCCTTGAAACTGCCTCGAACTGTATTGTGACGCGAAAAAACGCCGAAACGCAATTCTAGGGGCTACGTCACGCCGCAAGCAAGGCAAAAAGAAAACAGGACCAAAGGATACAGGACCAAAGGATACAGGACCAAAGGAGACAGGACCAAAGGAGACAGGACCAAAGGAGACAGGACCAAAGGAGACAGGACCTGGAGAGTCACGCCTCGGGAGAACTACGCCTCAGGTCGAAGCCCTCCCCAAACAAGATCATGAGATCCTTGCCCGAGATCCCTGTCCGAGATCCCTGTCCGAGATCCCTGCCCGAAACCTATCCGGCCTTCCGTGTTGAGCGAGAGAGGCTGGCTCCTTCGGCCAGCCATCGACGCAAGACGGTTTGGTACGGGATCCCTGTCTCGCGAGACACGCGACGGGCCTCTGCGATCTGCTCCTCACCAACTCGCAGCGTGATCTGCTTGAGCTTCTGCCGAGCGCGAATCCTCTCGACAAGGACGGGATCCAGGTCGACCTCGACAGACGCATTCCAATCCACGTCGGCTGGGGAAACCTCGCTGGACGTCGTCGGCTTCTCGGACTTGGTTGCACGACTACGCTTGGTGGATTGCGTCATATCTCATCCTCCAGGAGGAATCCGTGGGCTCGTAGGCAGTGACGACACGAACCGCCCTCCGCTTCTTGTTGTAGACGAAAACGACAAGGACGAACCGGGCATCCGGAACAAAACCAAGCGCGATGAACCGACCCGGGATCCTGGCGTGACGACGGAAGACCGGATTGCCAAAGGCGAACAAGCACTCCACGTCGTCGGGGCCAAGATCATGATTCTCCAGTTTCTCGACATTCGCCAGATCCCACTCGAACGTCGAAACCCTCATGCCACTAGTGTAACTACAGTACGTAGTTACGCAAGAGAAACCTGTGGCCCACCCACGACAACCTCGCCCAATCCTGGGTTGGAATCGGAACGGTTCGTGCACATGGCCATGGTATTACGAATGCGGACGACAGAAACGTAAGGGCTCACCACGCACCCCGAGGAGTCGACCATGCGAGACATCCACCACCCCGTCCTCCGGCTCGCCGCCGCGTGCCTCTTGGCGGCCTGCGGCTCCGCCCCGGGCGACCCACCGGCAGACGGAGGTCACGACGGCGCACCCCAGAGCGACAGCGCGACGCCCGACGCGGGGACCACCAACCATGCCCGGGTCTTCGCCATCAACCCGGTCACCACGCCCGACCCCATCGACGTGGACCTCGCGGACGTGGCCGACGACCAGGGCGGCGCGCTCACCAGCGCCGCCGATGGCGACGGCGTGCGCCGGCTGCGCGTCCTCTCCTGCGAAGACGAGGGCGAGACGGTCTTCGTCATGGGGATCGGCACCCAACGGATCTGCACGCTCCGCCACCGCGCCGACAAGGAGACCCACGGCCACTTCGTGTACCAGGACTGGGACGACGACGTGGCCGGGATCTACCAGCCCGACGACGTCCACGCCGAGGTGTCGCTGTACTACCACGCGGCCCGGATCTACGACCTCCTCGCCTCGCCGGAGGTGGGCCTCTTCGACCGCCTGCCCGGGGTCCACGACGGCCTCGCCGGCCCGGTGCCCATCAACCTGGTGGCCAACTACCGCCTCCCCGCGCCCGAGGATGCCACCGCCCTCTCTCCGGCCACGGTGGCCTTCTTCGTGCCCGCGGACCACATGCGGATGGGCATGGACAAAGTCCAGGGCCTCCTCGGCTATGACGGCGACTTCCTGGTCTTTGGACAGGCCGCGAGCCTGGACTTCGCCTATGACGGCGAGACCGTGTACCACGAGCTCGGCCACCTGGTGATCCATGCCCTGGCCGACCTGGACGGCGTCACCGCCGACCCCTACGGGCTCACCCACCTGGGCGGGGCGCTGAACGAGGGGCTGGCCGACACCTTCGCCTTGGTGGTCAGCGGCAACCCCTCGCTCTTCGCCTACCTCGACGAGCGGATCGGCGGCGGGTTCGGGCGCCCGGCTGACAACGACTACGCCTATCCCGCGGACCTGGTCGGTCTGGGCGTCAAGGACGGCATGATCATCTCGGGCGCCAACTGGGAGGTCCTCGCCCTCCTGGAGGCCGACGCCGCCCTGGACGCCACCGGGTTCGCCCGTGTCCTCCTGCTCACCCTCGAGCGCCTGGCCGGGCAGACGCCCTGGACGACCTACCAGCCCTACGCGGACGCCTTCACCGACGCGCTCACCGCCGAAGGCCTCGGCGACCACGTCGCGGCCGTCACGGACATCTTCGCCGACCGGGGGCTCTACGACCCGCTCCGCGCCGTGGACATCACCGCCTACACCGGCCAGCCCCACGAGGTCCTCTTCACCGGCGGCGCCCTGGACGCGCCCTGGAACACCTGGCTCCGCGTGGACGAGGGCGGCGGCACGTACACCGACATCGCCCCCGCCTACGTCCAGGCCACGGTGACCACCACCGCGAGCGCCACCGCCTTCACCGTCAGCGCCGTCCTCACCCCTCGCCCCACCGGCATGACCCCCGGCGCTCCCCCCGACCTGGACTACCGCCTCTACCTCCGCGCCGGCGCCCCGGTCGGCTACACGCCCATCGCCGGCACCATCGTCGACGTCACCCGGGACCTCATGGCCTCCCCGACCCTCGACACCGTCACCACCCCTTCAGGCCCCAAGGACCGCGCCACCTGGCACATCGACGGCCTCGTCCCCGACACCGTGCAGTACCTCCACTTCGTCAACTACGGCGAAACCGACGGCGTCCTCTCCGAGATCACCGTCACGCAGTAACTGGAAGACACGCATCACGTCCACGGTCATTTCCTACGTATCTCGACTGAATTGTCGTGTCTCCAGGCATTGCGCTAGGTGGATCCGCTCTGGCGATCCGTGCCGCGGCCCGATCAGCGCCCGCCGTCGGCCAGGACCGCTCGATCCCATGCGCGCAGGTCACTGGTCCGTCTCGGGACGAGACGATCCCGGGCGATCAAGCCAATGATCACGCAGAGACGGTCTCGTCGGGAGGCCCGGGCCTCGCCGACGGAGCGACGTCGAGGTCAGCCGAGGCCGTATGACCCGATGATTCCACCAGGGCGCGCACCCACCTCGACCACGCCCCGGTGGGTCCTTCTGGAGAGGATCTCGTCGAGGAGATCGCGTGAGAAGGGGCTACTCGCCGCCGCCCGCGCCGCCTTGCCGATCTTCAGCAGCAGCCCATCGAGCGTGACGTCCCGGAAGGCCAACAGCGCCCGCGCCCGCAGCACCGCCAGGTGCAGCTCCTGCTCGGTCGCCTCCGCCCCCTACAGCTCCTCCAGCCCCGGTGCCAGCAGGGTCACCATCTCCGCTGTCTCCGGCCGCGCCTCCAGCGCGAACGTCGAGTAGCAGAAGTGATCGATGTACGTCTCGATCGGCGCATTTCTCCTCGACTTGGCCATCGGCTACCTCCCTCTGGCATCGGCGCCAGATTCGATTTCAGATCGGTTTCAGAATGCTCGTCTCGTCGCCCCCAGGCGGCACTCCGGCCCTCTATGTCACCCCCTCCATGCAAGTCGCAAGCCGTTATTGTCACCAGGTGATATCGAGCCAGACCTGCCCCATCCCATCGGTCCAAGCGGTTGGTTCGCGATTGATCCGTTGACACACGCCCCCCGAGACGAGATGATCGGCTCAAATACCAAAAAAATTGGAGGACCGGATGACCACGCCAGCCAGAGCACTGTGCAGCATCGTCGTCGCTGCGCATCTCGGCCTCTTCGCGCCCTCGGCACCAGCAGCCCCCGCCCCCCCCCGCCCACTGCTGGGACAACGGGGAGACCCCAGGCAACTCAGGCTGTCCTAACGCCGTCGATGGCATCAACTACATGGTCATGCCGTCACGAAGTCAGTCTCCATGCGGCCTCTGTGGCGTCTACTCCTATGTGCATACCCTGGAGCTCCAGTTCTCCATCGAGCTTGGAACGCCTGGGCTGGAGCTGTCGGCCCAGCACATCATCGATTGTCTGAGCGTAGAATGCTGGCGCCAGCTTTGGAAATGCGTGCCGGCGACGCATCCGGGTGTGGGCATGGTGTTTGTGAGCCCCGACCAGTTTTATGATTCGTACGGTCTCGTGCTGAAAAGCGTCTGGCCAGATCGACCTGATCAAGGGATAGACGACATCACCGTGCGCTGTCCCAACTGCAGCGTGTTCTCGGGCAACCCATCGGTCGAGTACTACCGGTGGGACAGCGGTGTCGGTGTCGGCAGCGGCGTTGGCGACGAGGCCGACAAGGCCCTGGTGGTTCAAGCACTGCTCCTAGGTCCTCTTGCGTCGTCAATCTACACGGCGGGGGGCTATGTCACGTCGTGCATCAATCCGGAGCTGGACGACGAGGGTCACGGCGTTTCGATCATCGGGTACAAAGACAACGGACAGACTCTCGTCGTAAAGGACAGCTGGGGCGAAGACCACTTCTACGAATTCGACTGGGACGATTGGACGCCTTGTGGCCTCACGACCAATGCAGTGCGATTTCCGGTCCTTTACGCTCCGGCGCCGTTCGTCGGCGAGGCCTTCTGCAGCGAGGATTGGGACGGCGACGGGATCGGGGATCTCTGCGATCCCGACATCGACGGCGACGGGATCGCCAACATCAACGACGTGGACCCCCGGAACCAATTCGTGGGGCTGGACCGGGACGACGATGGGCGGGCCGACGAGTACATCGGGTCTGCCAACCAGACGTCGTGCGAGGCGTGGTGCTACACGCTCGCGAACCGCTACAGCGCGGCTCCCGGCACCACGTTCAACCTGGAAGACTGCGACTACCACTGTGTCATGGACAACTGCATCGATCCGACCAGCGGGTACTGCAGCCACGTCGACCAGTGCTCGGTCACCAACGCCGTGGACCTGGGGCTCTGCGGCGGCGTTGACTGTGCCGAGGTCGACGGGGAGTGCGTTCCAGCCCGCCGACAGTGCCGCGAGGCCTACGGGAACCCCGACCAGGCGAACCTGGACTCGGAGCACGACGACATCGGCGACAAGTGCACCCTGGCGGTCGCGAGCGCGCTCACCGTGGCCCCCGCGAAGCTCACCGTGTCCAAGTCGGGCCTGCCCGGCGCGATCTACCAAAGCACCAAGGGCAACGTGTACAAGGTCTCCTTCCGCGCGCAGGGCGGAAACATTGCCCAACCGCCCGCCCCGCCGGAGCCGCCGGCGCCCGAAATGTTCAACACCGAGATCCGCACCGGCGTGACCATCGGCGCCTGCAAGTGCGACCTGGCTGTGAATGGGATATGGGGGCAGGCATGTAAGCAGCAGCGCTGCCCGGAGGACCAGGAGTACGTGGATGACCCGGGCGACTACGTCTGGGACCCCATCAAGTCCTACCGGTGCGACTCCCTCCCCAACTCGGACACCGACCCGGCCGACCTGGCCAAGGTGACCACCGGTCACCTCTGCCGGAACCAGGAGCTGGAATTCACGC
>Ga0272441_10003149_pt1 | contig 31947 bp, 34 predicted proteins | sample SSMProp6N_FD_193582 | JGI IMG/M metagenome (GOLD analysis project Ga0272441, IMG submission 193582) | Marine sediment archaeal communities from Little Sippewissett salt marsh, Falmouth, MA, United States - SSM-Prop-6N | ecosystem: Environmental > Aquatic > Marine > Wetlands > Sediment ... | reverse complement strand
CTAATGCTGGAGGAGCATCTGGGCGACATATCCAGCGACCTCGGCGAGAGGTACGGCGGCTTCGGCGGAGGACACCAGAGGGCCAGCGGAGTCAAGATACCCAAGGAGCACCTGGAGGCGTTCCTGGCGGACCTCTCTGAGATACTCAGCTAGAACCCATGCGGCGCCGCCACTCCACCCTTTTCCTGAGGTTCTCCACCCGTTCCCCTAGGCTCTCGATCCTCCCCGGGTCGAAGGGCACCCAGCGTGTCTCCCCCGACTCGACGCCGTGGAGCTCCCGGGCCCTGCACACGGTGACCCTGCACTCCCTCTCTCCCCCGCGCCCGTCGGAGCACGTGAGGCAGCCCATGGCGCGGGCGAGCCTCACCAGCCTCACCCTGTTGAACGGGTCGTCGAGGCCATAATAATCGGCTGAGGCGTAGCGTATCTCCTTCTCCCAGCCGGTGTCGCTGTAAAGCGTGTACCGGTCGCCGCCCAGCGTCTTGGCCACTGGGCGGAATATGCGCTGATAGACGCGGAGCCGTATCCTCCGCCCCTCGTAGACGACAGGCAGCCCCTTGTCGGGCACCCTACGTCCTCCCGCGTGGGCTGGCAGCCTGGACCGCTTCCAGGATGCCGGTGTACGCCTTCGACGGGTCGCCGCTGCCAAATATGTAGCTACCCACGGCCACCGCGTCGGCGCCCATCTCCACGGCAAGGGCGGCTGTCTCCGGGTTCATGCCGCCGTCAACCTCCAAGACCAGCTCCGGGCCCATTGCCCTGAGGGCCTCGACCTTCCCCAGGCACCGCGGCAGGAAGGGGGAGCCGTAACGCCCCGGCTCCACCGCCATGACGAGGACCCCGTCGAGCAAGGGGATGTACGGGGCCACGGCCTCCACGGGCGTCCCCGGGTTCACCGCAAGGAAAGCCCTCAGCCCACGGGTCCTCGCCCCGGCCACGGCCCCCGCTACGTCCCCCACGGCCTCCACGTGGATCACCGCCGAGTCGGCCACCCCCGCCAGCCTGTCCATGTGCCTCGACGGGTCCACGGCCATGACGTGGCCCTGGTACCGTGGCCCCGCGGGCAGCGTGTAATCGAAGTCCAGGGACTCGCCTGGCACGAAGACGCCGTCCATGACGTCCAGCATGACGTGGCCCGCGAACCCAGTGACCACGGCCAGCCTCTCGTCGAGCTCCGGCTGGTCCCCGGCTATTATCGCGGGCAACACCGTCACCATCGTGGCTCCCACCTCAATACGGTTAACGTGGTTATTGTTTTTTCCCCCCGAGAAAACGTCACTTTGTTTAATAGAGGATGGTAACGTCCCAATATGTTGTGACGATGCTGCGGGAGTGTAAGGGTTGAACACCTTCCACAGTTTAAACAGAACACAATGTGACCGCAACCACCTTAATCAAAAAACACCCACAAAGACACAGGCAAAATAACCGCCCATTATAGCAGAGACATTTTATATGCAAAAAGAATATACATATTTAAACATCACAACCAACAACCAGAGTGAGGTTTGGATCGGGTCCCGGGGCTCGGTGGAGGGGGAGACATGGACAAACGGAAGCCCATAAGGATACTTCACGTAGACGACGAGGGCTCCCACCTCGAGTTCACGAAGATCTTCCTCGAGGAGCTGGACGAGGAGGTCGTCGTGGACTCGGCCACCAGCCCCCGGGAGGCCCTGGAGCTCCAGGAACAGAGAGGCTACGACTGCATAGTGAGCGACTACAAGATGCTGTCCATGGACGGCATCGAGCTCGCCCAGCGGGTGAGGGAGAGGAGCGGCGTCCCCTTCATACTCTACACGGGGCAGGGCAGCGAGGAGGTGGCCGAGCAAGCCTTCGAGGCCGGGATAGACGACTACATAAGGAAGGAGCCCGAGCCCAGCCACTACCAGATCCTGGCCAAGCGGGTCCGGCAGAACGTGGACAAGTACAGGGCCGAGCAGCTGTACAGGAAGGTGGTGGACGAGAGCCGGGACGGCATTATCATCCTCTCGGGCATGGAGATCGCTTTCATGAACCAGGCGGCCGCGACGCTCTTCGGCTGCAAGTCACCCGACGGTTTCATCGGGAGAAGCGTGCTGGAGTACTTCGTGGAGCCCGAGCGGAGGCTCAAGGAGTGTATCGACGTCTCCCCCGACGAGGACGAGGGCTCCCACCTCTTCGAGGCCAGGTACAGGACGGCCAGCGGCGCCATCCGCGTAGCCGAGGTCTCGTCCTCGACCATAAGCTACCTGGGCCAGATGGCGCACCTCTGCTTCTTCAGGGACATCACCCACAGGAAACGGGTGGAGGAGCGGCTGGCCGCGCTTCACAGGCAGGCGTCGAAGCTGGCGCGGCAGAGGACCCTGGAGGAGGTCGCGGAGACAACGCTGGACATCATGCAGACTGTCTTCGAGTACCAGCTTGTCTCGTTCCAGGTGGTCGAGGACGGCCACCTCAACACGGTTATACTCATGGGGGCGCCGCCGCTGAAGCTGTCCCTGCCCCTGGACGGCAGGGGCATCACGGTGAAGGCGGCGAGGGAGAGGCACAGCATACTGGTTAACGACCTCAGGGGCTGCGAGGACTACTTCAGGGGCTCCATGGACTCGTTGAGCGAGCTCGCTGTGCCCGTGGTCCTCGACGGGGAGACGGCGGCGGTGCTCAACGTGGAGAGCATGGAGCTGGACGACTTCACTGAGGACGACAGGAGGCTCCTGGAGACCCTCACGTACCACGTGGCGTTCGCCATGAACAGGGAGAGAGGGGGCAACGGGGTGGAGGACGCCGTGAGGGCGGTGCGGCTGAACTACGCGCTTGGGCGGCTGGAGGACGCCGAGAAGGTGAGCAGCCTCGTGCGGGGGCGGCTCAGGGACAGCCTGCGCTCCATAAAGAACGCGTCGGGCATCCTATTGGACCAGCCGGAGATGCTGCCGGATCTGGCGTCCTCGATTGACAGGGAGGCGGACCAGGCGTCCAGGGTGGCCGAGATGATCACCGAGACCATGGAGGCCGGGGGGAGGGACGGGGGCTTCGTGGAGATGAACCAGATCGTCAAGACGGTGATGGAGTCCATCTACATCCCCCGCTGCGTCGAGACCAGGGTGTCCTACATGAGCGGGCTTCTGGTCTCCGAGGTGAGGGGCGACAAGATGACCAGAGTCATCGAGAACCTGGTGAGGAACGCCGTGGAGGCCATGCCCGACGGGGGGACGCTTGAGGTCAAGATATCCCTCGTGGAAAGAAACGCCAGGATCGAGGTCAGGGACGAGGGCGGCGGCATACCGCCGGAGGCGTTGGACAGGCTGTTCGAGCCCTTCAACTCCACCAAGCAGGGCCACGCGGGCCTGGGCCTGGCGTTCTGCAGGCGGACCCTGGAGTCCATGGATGGCTCCATAGAGGCCGTTGCGGGTGACAAAGGGACGGCAATGGTGGTCACTGTCCCTCTGAGAAACCTTTAGAAAAATAGTGGGAAAAATGGGCTGACTACTTAACGGCCTTCTTGCTCTTTATCTTGATGACCTTAGGCTTGTCCTGTTTGATGGTCACCGTGTTGCCTTTCTGGAGCAGGAACGGGCTGTCTACACTCGCGAGTACCACGGTGGTCCTTATCTTGCCCTCCAGGTCGGGGTTCACCTTGCTCCCCCAGATGACTCGGGCGTCCTTGCTGACCTTCTCCATGACCATCTCTCCGGCCCTGTTGATGTCCTCGAGGGTCATGTCCTCGCCGCCCTCTATGTGGACGAGGGCCCCCGTGGCCTTGCTGATGTCTTCTACGTCGAGGAGCTGGTTGTCCAGCGCCTTGGTCACCGCGTCCTCTACCTTGGTGCCTCCGTGTCCCTCCCCGAATCCGACGGCGCAGACGCCTGCGCCCATCATTATCGCCTTGATGTCAGCGAAGTCCAGGTTCATTATCCCGGGCACGCTGAGGGTATCCGTCATGTTGTTGATGAAGTCTGCCACCCTCTGGTTGGCCACCGCGAACGCCTCCCTGACGGGCAGCTTCCCGGCCACCTTCCTGAGCCTGTTGTTGTCAATGACGACGACGCTGTCGCAGACGTCCAGCATCTTCTGGAGCCCTTCCTTGGCCTTCCCGAGCCTAGTCCCCTCCACCTTGAAGGGGATGGTCACGACGCCTATGGTCAGGGCGCCTGTCTCTCGGGATATCCTGGCGACGACGGGGGACGCGCCTGTGCCTGTTCCTCCGCCCAGCGCCGCCGCGACGAAGACAAGGTTGGCGTCGCCGATGGCGTTCTCGATCTCTGGGGCGCTCTCCTCCGCGGCCTTGACCCCCTGCTCGGGGTATCCGCCGCATCCGAGGCCGCCTGTCAACGTGTAGCCCAGAAGGACGCGTTCATCTGCCTGCGCTGTAGTGAGGTGCTGAGCGTCGCTGTTGAGCACCACGGTCCTGGCGCCTACCATCTTCTTGTCCATCCACGTGACCATGTTGCTGCCGCCGCCGCCTATGCCGAGTATGGCTATCTTGGGTGTGGCGTCGCGGGCGATCTCCTCGATGCTCTTATCGGGGGCTCCCTGAGGTACCACTTCTAGTTCAACGGTCAAGAACTTTCACCTTGTTTAACATTCCATCTTAGTGATCTGTATATAGCGATGTGTAGGTGAAAGATTGCACACACAGCCGCTATAGAAGCCGCTTGACGAGCTCCTCGTACTCGGGGTCAAGCTCCATGGCCCGCCTGTAATGGGTGAGGGCGCGGTCTCTCATACCGTGTTTGGCCAGGTGCACGCCGTAGCTGAAGTGGGCCCTGGCGTCCTCCGGGCTCAGCTCAAGCGCCTCCCTGAAGTGGCGGTCGGCCTCGGTGGGGCTCTCCGTCTTGGCGAGGAACTGAGCGTAGTGTAGGTGGGCCTCGGCGTCGTCGGGCTCGCATCTGAGGGCGTCCTTGAACTCCCTCATGGCCTCCGGGTAGCGCTGCAGGTCCGAGAGGAGCCTGGCGTAGTACAGGTGGGGCTCCACGGCGTCGGGCGCCATGTCCCGCGCCTTGACGTAGTGCCTCTCGGCGTCGGCGAGCCTGTGCCTGTTCGTCAGGAATATGCCGTATACGAGGTTGTTGGTCGAGGAGTCGGGCTCCAGCCGCAGAGCCTCCGTGTAGTGGGTCTCGGCGGTCATGTAGCTGCCCTTGTGGGTCAACAGCACCGCGTAGTAGAGGTGTGCCTCGGCGTTGCCCGGGTCCAGCTGTATCGCCGTCCTGAAGTGGTTCTCCGCCTCGGTGTGCCTGCCGAGCCTGTACAGGGTGACGCCGTGGAGGGCGTGGCTGGACGCGTTCATGGGCTCCAGCGTGTTCAGCCTCTTGTACTCGGCCTCGGCCTCCACGTACCTGCCGTGGTCCCCCAGAAACTTGGCGTAGTTCCTGTGCAGCGTAGGCTCCCGGGGCGACAGCTGGATGGCCTGCCTGAACGTGGCGTCGGCGTCCACCGCCCTACCCTGGCTCCACAGGAACAATGCGTAGTTGTTGTAGGTGTTGGCGTCCCGGGGGTTCATGCCTATGGCCTCCCTGTACCACTTCTCCGCCTCCTCGCCCCTCCCCGTGTCGCTGAGGAGGTTGGCGAGGTTGTTGAGCGTGGTGGCGTCCACCTCAGCCTTTATGGACTCCCTGAAATGTTGCTCCGCCTCTACGTACCTCTCCAGCGAGTAGAGCAGTATGCCGAGGTTGTTGTGAACGGTCGCGTCGCCGGGGCTCACCCCCAGGGCCCGCGTGTACTGCCTCTCAGCCTCGTCGTACCTCTTCTGGTCAACGAGGAGCTCTGCGTAGTGGAGGCGCGCGGCTATGTTGTCCTCCTCGTGGGATAGGGCCCTGTAGAAGTGGTATTCGGCCTGGTCCGGCTTGTTGATCCTGGCGAAGAACCGGGCGTATATCAGGTGGGACTCAGCCGTGTCGGGGAAGACCTTGAGCTGACGCCGAGGCCTCGGCGGCGCCTGCTCCTCCTCGGGCGCCTCCTTCGGCTCCGGCCGGGGCCGCTGTATACGTTTGACTCTTCCAGCCGCCGTCTCCCGCGCCTCGTCGGACTGGGAGATATCCTGGGCGGCGAGGTATAGCTGCATGGCCTCCCTCCTCTTGTGGCTGCTGTTCATCTTGTCCCCGAGCTCGACGAGAAGCCCGGCTATGGAGTCGTTTTTTCCCTCGTTCCGCTGTATCCATTTGACGAGGTGCATGACGCCGGGTAGGTCCCCGGTGTCAGTCATCTTGGTGATGATCTCCTCGTAGTAACTCATGGAAGCGGCAACCCTGGTGTTTGTGATGAATAGGTGCACGGGGATTTGATTCTTATGGGGCGCCTGGAAGACTCAAGGCCCTTGCTTGAATATGATGAGTGGTAGATGGGGTCTCTACTTTCTTGCGTCCACGACCCTGACGGATTTGGGGTGTATGTTTATTATGACGCGCCGGGGGTCGTCCATGTCCTGGGGGAACCAGAACCTTCTCCTCTGGGTGGGCCTCCAGGAAAGGTACCACCACTTCCACTTCTCCTGAACTACCCTGGGGTCCTCGAACTCGGCCTCCCCCTCGATCTCGTAGAAGGCCCCGCACTCGTCGCACGGGAAAGTCAGGAGCACCCGGGGGTTGCCTTGAATGTCCTTCACCTTCTGGGTGCCCTTCTCGGTGGGGAACCACATGACGCTGTAGGGGTCCTCGTTGAAGTTGGTCATCGCGCGGCTGTTCTCTTTGCCGTTCTTGTCGAATGTGGTGAGGAAAACCGCCTTGGCTTCCTTGAAAGCCTCCTCCAGCCCTTCAATCCTGTTCATAGTATCACAATACAACCGGAGCCGCGATGTTAAAACATTAACTTATGCCCGTACTCGTCAGCGGTGCACCAGCCTAAGGCTGAGAGAAACGTTTTAGCCCCCAAAACGCAACATGAAACCATGTCTGGTTCAAAGGGAGTCGAATACAAGCGCCTGGTGATAAGGGACGCCATGCTAGTCAACGGACGGGGCACGCCGCCCTACGGCCCCGTGGATATACTCGTCGAAGACGGGAGGGTGGCCGAGATAGTGAACGTGGACCCCATCAGCCTCAACAGGTACAGCCCCGAACGGCCTGAGGGGGACCGCGTCATAGACGCCCGTGGCATGTACGTGCTCCCCGGCCTCGTGGACATGCACGTCCACATAAACATAGACGACGACAAATGCGGCCCAGAGGGACCCGAGTACGCATACAAGCTCTTTCTAGCACACGGCGTAACAACGATACGGACCTGCGGCTTCGGCACCGACGAACAGCTCCTTGAACACAAGCGCCTCAGCGCCGAGAACAAGATCACGGCGCCCAACCTAAGGGTGATGGGAAGCTGGCCGGCGGAGGCCCACGACGTAGAGGAGGCCCGGGAGGCGGTGAAACAGCTTAAGATGCTGGGGGTGGACGGCATCAAGATAATCCCTCGGCCCCACGTCACCCCCGAGATGCTCCGTGTGCTGGGGGAGGGGGCCCGGGAGGCGGGTATGCCGGCGGGCGTCGCCATCCACGTCTCCCAGAGCAGCGAGCTGGACGCCCTGGACGTCACCTACGCGGGCTTGGACAAGATCAGCATAGAGCACACCTACGGCATCCCCCAAGCCGCGCTGCCCGGCAGCCAGGACTTCCCGCCCGACTACAACTACAGCGACGAGGTGGACAGGTTCAGGTGGGACGGCTACATCTGGCACGAGGCCGACCTCTACGAGGACGACGTCATGGACGTCCTGGACACCATGATCCAGAACGGCACCGTCTGGGACCCCACCATGGTGGTGTACGAGGCCCACAGGGACCTGGAGCGCGCCAGGAACATGCCGTGGCACCGTAGATACACTGTGCGCCACCTCTGGGAGGCGTTCAGCCCCCAGCCGGGCCGCCACGCCACCCACTTCTTCGAGTGGAAGACCAGCGACGAGATCGCGTGGAAGGAGAAGTACAGTATATGGATGAAGTACGTGCGCTACTTCTTCGAGAATGGAGGGACTCTTACGACTGGCAGCGACACCGCTTTCATATACCAGTTGTTCGGGTTCGCCCTCATACGGGAGCTTGAGCTGTTCCAGGAGGCGGGCATCCACCCCATCGACGTGGTGAGGATAGCCACCACCAACGCCCACACGTGCCTCGGCGACGAGGAGAGGAGCCTAGGCGTCGTGAAGGGCGCCCCCGCCGACCTATGCATAGTGGACGGCAACCCCCTGGACAACTTCAAGGTCATGTACGGCACCGGCGTGGACAGGTACGGCGACGACGGCGTTACCATGAAGAAGGGCGGCGGCGTCAGGTACACCGTCAAGGGCGGCGCGGTCTTCGACTGCGGTGAGCTCCTCGCCGACGTCGCGGAGTACGTGTACGAGCACAGGTAGCTCCATTAAACTTTTTTACGCGGCGGAAACCCATCAACCTGATGTCGGTCCCGGAAGCCGGTCAGCTTATCCAGTCCCTCGACGAAGCCGCGGAGACGTTGAGCAAGACCCAGCCTTCCCTGCTCGGCGTCAAGGGCAGGCTCGTGACCCTCACCGGCCGAGAAGCCATCGTCGTCGGGGACATCCACGGTGACTACAGCTCCCTCCAGTACATACTCACGAAGACGTGGTTTCTTGAGCGGGCGATGGACGGCGAACCCGTGACGCTGGTGTGCATGGGAGACTACATAGACAGGGGCCCGGGGCAGGTCGAGGCCCTGTACACGCTCACCAGGCTCCTCGTGGAGCACCCGGGGAACGTGGTGCTGCTCAGGGGGAACCACGAGGGGCCCAGCGACGTGGGGGTGAGCCCCCACGACTTCCCTTTCGTGCTCCACCGGCTGTACGACGACGACTCAGAGGAGATCTACAGGCGGTTCAGGGCCTTCACGGACCAGCTGTACACGGCCGCCGTTATCCCGGGGAGAGCACTGATACTTCACGGCGGGGTGCCCGTCGGCTCCCGTAGCCTGGACGACGTGGCTTACGCCCACAGGACCCACCCGGAGACGGACACCCTGAGGCAGATACTGTGGAACGACCCCAGACCCGAGCCAGGGATGGACCGGAGCGTGAGGGGCGTCGGGTACGTCTTCGGGCCGGACGTGGCTGAGATGTTTCTAGAAGCCGCCGGGGTCCAGGCGCTCATAAGGGGGCACCAGAGCTGCGAGACGGGCCACAGCGTCACAGGGAGCGTGCATACCCTGTTCTCGTGTAAGCTGCCCCACTACGGGAACAGGAAGGCGGCGTACATGGAGATACCGGCCAAGGCGGAGCCCCCCGAGGACTTCACCGGCTACGTCAAGACCTTCTAGCGTCTCCTAAGTATGCACTTCACCATGGTGGAGAATAGCTTCAGGTTCAGCGCCAGGTGCACTAACAGCGCCACGGCGAATACCAGGCTCACGTATGTGTGAAAGTCCACCCAAATGATCTTAGCGACACCCAGGAACGTCTCGTAGCCGCTTCTCCTCCCGCTGGGGAGGACCAACCACAGGACGACCCCGCTAACCAGCGAGGACGCCAGGGTCAGAAACATGGCGACGTCCACGGAAACCCTGTGCACTATGTTCTTACTCAAACGGTTCACCTCTTATGTCGGCTCTGCGTAACCGCGGCTTATTAGGGTCAACCAGGAACAGGTGTTCCCAACGCTTCCAAAACACATGCTGTCTGAAAGTTAGCGCATTAATCCTCGAAAAAAAGGGTGGGTTTACTCGACGGCTATCTTCTTGCTGGACTCCCATAGGCCGTGGATGTTGCAGTAGCTCGCCGCGTTCAGCGTACCCGGCTTGGAGGTCTTGAACCTGAACTTGGCCATGCTGTGGGTGTGCACAGGCCCCTCGTTGGGCCCCTTGACGCTCTCGCCGTGGGAGTTGAACTCGAACAGCCCCAGGTCGTAGACGAACTTGTCGCCCTCAGGCGCATAGAACACCCGTATCCACCGGATGTGGTGCTCCGTGGTGTTGGGGTGAGGAATCTCCTTGCCGATCTGCACGGAGACGTCCACCCACTCCCCAGCCTTGACCTCGTCGGGGCACTCTATGACAGGCACGTGTTTCTCGCTCTTCCAGTCCGCTGACTGGATCTTCTCCCCTATAGTTTCAGCCATGTTAGAAAGTCTAGAGGCGGCTCATATAAACCTAGGCTGAGCCGGGCTCCCTGAGGCGCAGCACCATAACGAGGCACACGGCTATTATGCCGACGCCCAGGTAGAAGCTGTAAGTGTAGCCCAGGGGGGCCCCTACTAGCTCCACGAAGGTGCTCATGACTATGGGGCCCACAAGGCCGCCCATGTCCATGAAGGTCCGGAAGGTGCCTATGGCCTTCCAGCGGATGGTGTCGGGCACGGCGTCGGCTATGAACGCCGGGATTACGCCGTAGACGACGCCCCAGAATATGCCCTTCATGAACATGACGGCGAATAGCGGGTAGAAGCCCGTGAACACGGTTAAACCGAACACCGCTACCAGCCCCACCACGAGCCCCGCGGCCAGCATCTTCCTCCGCCCCACCCTGTCCGAGAGGAAGCCGCCTAGCAGGTTGCCGGCGACGCTTCCCACGGTGCTCCCCGAGACCAGGAGGGCGTACCTGTTCAGGGATACGCCGAGTTCTTCCGTGGCGTAGATGGGTAGGATGGTGCCTAGGAGCCCTGCGTTGATTATCATGCAGCCCAGGTTGATTATGCACGCGGCGACGACGGTCATGTTGAGCACCTGGATCATCTCCAGCCGTGTGGGTATGATGCTCGGAGCCGGGGAGACGGTGGCTTCGCCGCCTTCTGATCCCTTGATCAGCGTCACCATGAGCAGGGTGGCCACGCCGAGGGCCGAGCACACCAGGAAGTTGGTGCGTGGCCCGTAGCCGGCGGCCACCACTCCCCCAATGGTCTGGCCGAGGAGGCTGCCCACCTGCTCCACCGCCTGGAAGAAGCCCATGGCCCTGCCCCGCCGCTCGGAGGCGAACAGCCTGGAGACGTAGCTCATGCCTATGCAGAAGAAGCTGGCGTCCCCCATCCCCCAGAGGACCCTCGCGAATATGAGGGCCCATATGTTCCGGGTCTGGAAACAGATGAACCCGCCCACCACGGCCAAGACCCTGCCAGCCACCAGCGGCGCCTTGGGGCCGATGCGGTCGCTGAGGACGCCGATGGGGAACTCGGTGAACATCCTCAACAGGAAGTAGCCGGAGACGGCCAGCCCCACCAGCTGGATGGGCGCCGTGAACTCGCTCCTCACGAAGGGAGCGAATATGGGCCACACGAAGCCCCCGGACAGCATGGTGAGGGTGCCGGTGACGATCATCAGGTAGTATTCGCGTACGTTGTGTTCCACGGGCCCCGCCTTCCGAAATAGGGACTGCGGCTCGGATATAAACCATAGGGATGGCTCCGGTGAGCGGTTCTTCATGGTAAACACTAAATGCGGAACCCGTTGATCTTTCTCCGTGACATCGAACAAAGGCATCCCGCCCCTCAAAGGTATCAGGGTCCTCGACCTGACCCGGGTCCTCGCCGGCCCCTTCTGCTCCATGACCCTCAGCGACCTAGGCGCCGAGGTCATCAAGGTGGAGATACCGGGCAGGGGCGACGACACCCGGGCGTTTCCACCGTACATCGACGGAGAGAGCAGCTACTTCATGTCCCTGAACCGGGGCAAGAAGAGCGTCACCATGAACCTCAAGGACGACGACGCCACCGAGGCGCTGCACAGGATCGCCGAGAAGTGCGACGTGGTGCTGGAGAACTTCAGGCCGGGCGTCACGGCGCGGCTGGGGGTGGACTACGAGACCCTGAGCCGGCTCAACCCACGGCTAATATATTGCAGCATAAGCAGCTTCGGACAGACGGGGCCTTACTCCCAGATGCCGGGCTACGACCTCATAATACAGGGGATGGGCGGCCTCATGGGGCTCACGGGGGAGCCGGGCAGGCCCCCGGTGCGGGTGGGCATGGCGGTCACCGACATCTGCGCCGGGATGTACGGCGTCATAGGCATACTTGCGGCGTTGAGGACTCGGGAGGAGACGGGGAGGGGCCAGTACATTGACGTGTCCATGCTCGACGGCTCGGTGAGCTGGATGACTTACGCGGCGGGCAACTACTTCGCCACGGGGGTCAATCCGCCCAAGATGGGCTCCGCCCACCCGAGCATAGCGCCGTACCAGGCGTTCCCCACCGGCGACGGCAAGTACATACTCATCGCATGCGGGAACGACAGGCTCTGGGGGATGCTCACGGAGGCCATGGACGCCGAGGAGCTGGGCGGCGACCAGCGGTTCACCACCAACTCCCTGCGGGTCGAGAACATGGACACCCTCATCCCGCTGCTGGAGAAGGAGTTCATGAAGAAGCCCAGGGACGAGTGGCTGGAGAGGCTGCAAGGCATAGGGTTCCCGTGCGGCCCCGTCTACGGCTTGGACGAGCTTTTCAGAGATCCCCATGTGCTCGCGAGGGGCATGCTCAGAGAGGTGCAGCACCCCACGGTCGGTAAGACTAAGCAGATAGGCGCGGTCCTCAAGTTCTCTGAGAGCGATAGCAGGATACAGTCGCCGCCGCCCGTGCTTGGCCAGGACACCGAAGAGGTGCTGACGAGCCTCGCCGGGCTTTCCCCCGAGGAGGTTCGACGCCTCAGGGAGAAGAAGGCGATATAGCTCCTGCGAACCCCTTCTCTGCTTGATGGAGTCTCCTCGAAAGTTTATGTATACATAACACGTCTCTTTCTTCATGAAGATACTAGAGGAGTACCGCGCCCAGAACCCGGGCTCCCTCGACGCCTGGGAGAAGGCTAAACGGGTTCTCCCTTCCGGTAACACCCGCTCGGCCCTCTACTGGCAGCCGTTCCCCCTCTGCCTCAGGAGGGGCGGGGGCAGCCACAACTGGGACGTGGACGGCAACGGGCGCATAGACTTCAACTTCAACAACACCACCCTCATCATGGGCCACAACCACCCCAAGGTTTTGGAGGCCGCCAAGGCTCAGTGGGAGAAGGGCACCGTCCTAGGCGCCCCCACCGAGACCGAGCCCAGGCTCGCCGAGGAATTGACGGGCAGGCTCAGGGGGGCAGACAGGGTTCGCTTCACGCCCTCCGGGACGGAAGCAAACATGCAGGCGGTGAGGGCCGCCAGGGCCTACAGCAGGAAGCCGCTGCTCGCCAAGTGCGCGGGGGCTTATCACGGCTCCTGGGACGCGGTGCCGCTCACCCCCGACACCGTGGGCATCCCACAGCAGGTGAAGGACTGCACGGTGTACTTCCCGTACAACGACGCCGAGGCCGCCGAGGAGACCATCAAGAGGCACAGGCATGAGCTGGCCGCCGTCATAGTCGAGCCAACCATGCGGGACATGACGCCCAAGCCGGGCTTCCTAAAGGCCGTCCGGGAGGCCACCGAGGACAACGACGTGCTGCTCATATTCGACGAGGTCATCTCGTTCAGGCTCAGCCACGGCGGCGCCCAAGCCTTCTACGGTGTGACGCCGGACATCACCACCATGGGCAAGATCATCGGCGGAGGCTTCCCCGTGGGCGCCTACGCATCCACCGAGGAGGTGCTAAGCCCCCTGAGCATCCCCGCCGCCGAGCTCCCCGAGACCTCGTCGCCCATGCTGGGCTTCTCGGGCACCTTCAACGCCCACCCCCTGGCCATGGCGGCAGGCCTCTCCGTGATGAAGATGATGAAGCCCGGCGTCTACGAGAGGATGGCCGGGATGGGCGACAAGATGAGGGACGGATTGAAAGATGCTCTGGCGGGTGAAGGCGTCACCGCCCACGTGGGCGGCGTGGGCTCCCTGTTCTCCATATCCTGGACGGACCGGGAGGTGATGGACCACGAGACCTCGAGGACAGCCGACAGGGGCCTGTTCACCCTTTTCAACCTGGGCATGATGAACCGAGGCGTCTTCATACTGGGACACCCCAACGTCTCCGCCGTCCAGACAGAGGAAGACTTGGAAAAGGCCCTGAGGGCCGCTGGGGAGACGGTGGCCGAGATGAAGCCCATGATAAAGGAGCGGGCCCCTCACCTACTAGAATAGAGGCATCATCTCAATCAGAAGACGATCTCCAGAAGCATCAGCCACAGGTTCATGGTGACGCCTGCGGCGAGCGACGAGACGAGGATCACGGATGACACGGTCTTCTCGCGGAATCCGTATCGTTCACTGAGCACGATCATCGAGACCGCTAGAGGAGTCCCGTACATGAGAACCATGACCGTTCTCCCAAGAGAAGAAACCCCGAAGAAAAGGCACACGGCCACGGCGACCGCGGGAAGCAACACCAGCCTAATGGCGCTGATCGCAGCAGTATATCGAAGGCTGCCGTAGTCTCTGCCGTAGAGGAACACGCCGAGCATGAAAATAGCCATGGGCGACGTGCTTGCCCCAATCAAGTGAAGACCAGAAGCTATGGGTACAGCCAGGCTGACGCCCGCAACCGAGAGACCCATCCCCACCAGGATGGAGAGTATAAGAGGGTTCCTAGCAAGACTTGAGGCCACCTTACGGTAGGCCGAGGCGCCGCCCGCATATGCCTCCAGCACTAGGATGGTGAGTATGAACCCCACCGCGTTTATCGACGCGATGGACAGCGTCGCCAGCCTCTCAGCCTCGATGGACGGCAAGGCGAATGACACAAACGGCAACCCATAGAAGCCCAGGCTCCCGAAGGACGCCACAACGACTAGGAGGTAGAGCGTCTCCCTCTCCAAACGGAACACAAGGTGAACTAACATCAACATGAGTAGGACCAGCGCCATGGGCGCCAGGTTCAAGGCCATCAGGCCTAAGGCTTCGCGGGTCAACGCCGTCTCCGAGAGGTCCACCGTGAGCAAAGCGGGCAGCCCGAAGTAGTACAGGTAGGACGAGAAGACCCTCTCGTCCCCCGCCCTTAGCACCCCCCTCATCCGGGAGAAGTAGCCCAGCGCCATCAATGAGAATATGGGCGTGATGGTCCTCGCCGCCACCTGCAGGCTCATCGTATAGCTATGTGTGAGGGATCAACGAATATATACAGTAGCCAAGGCAACCGCTACCGAGGGAAACGTCGCCCATCAAAAGGGATAAAACGTGCGACCGCCGTTACCCGCCGCGGAAAGCCTCTATGATCCTGTCGACGACTATCCTCTCTTCCTCGGGGCGGAGGTAGAACACGTCTATTAGTCTCCACTCCTTGTCTGTGTAGTAGTCGTAGTAGTGGACGTTCCTCAGATAGACAGGCGGGTCGTCCCTGGCCACCGCCGCGTCCAGCTCCTCCGCGGACATCCCCATCTCCTCCCTGCTCCACCTCATGAGCACCCTGGGCACGTGGGGCACCGTGGGATGCTCGTGGTAGGTCTCGTCGTTGGGTATCACCTCCACCTCCAACCCTGGCACGGTCCTCAGCTCCTCGGCGAGCCGCTGGGCCATGGCCATCTGCCCCGCGTATAGGCCGTCCCCCTCCTCGACGAATATCTCGAGGGCGGCGACGAGGCCCACTATCTGCTCCTTGCTTATCTTGTGGCCCCGGCCCCAGCCGCTGTGGGGGAAGGTGTGGTCCCTGACGGCCTTCACGATGTCGGCTCCCCTGCCGCCGCCCACCATGAACCCCGTGTTGTTGGGCGCCTTGATGGCCTTCCCGCCGCTGAAGCACACCACGTCGGCGCCCATGTCCGTATACTTGTGGAGGTTGGAGACCGGGGGCAGGTCGGACGCCGCGTCCACCACCACAGGCACGTCGTACTTCTCCCCCAGCTCGATCAGGTCCACTATAGGCACCACTCCCCGGGGCACCGTGTTGTAGGAGACAGTGTAGGCGAGGCAGCAGGTCCGCTCGGTTATCTTGGACTCCAGCTCCCTCCTGAAGGACCTGAGGTGGCCCGCCTGGCCGTACTCCACGGTCCTGGCGCCGGACGCCGTCCACTGGGGCGTGTACGCTATGACGTGGCCCCGGGGCATCAGCACCTCGTTCCTCATGCCCCCGGTGTCGGGTAGCCTCATCCACCTCCCGTAGTCGTCGCCGGCCATGCAGGCGGCCACGGCGAGCTCCAGCGCCGCCCCGGTCCCGGTGGTTATGTGGGCGTCCTCCACTCGGCATAGCTCCGCGACCCTGGCGTCGGCCCGGGCGAAGAGCTCATACATGTCCACGAAGGTCTTGGCGACCTCGTTCATGGCCTCCAGGACCCTGTCGTCTATCCACGTCCCGCCTATGACGGTGCTCCAGTTCTTGGCGTTGATCCACGACCTGACGCCCAGCCTGTCCAGCACCCTGCTCCTGTACTTGTAATCCAAATCCGCTCAAGAATCCTGTAAGGGGTGGGTATTTCAATCTATGGAGGGGGTCCACGGGGCTCCAGCTTGTGTCTAATATCAAATGATGAACCTGACTTTTACTGAGTTGGTGTTTTTAGATGGAGTTCACGGATCTTGCCCCTTTTCCCAGCAACGTCTCATACTAGTTTGACGAGTCTCAGATAGTCCATCCCGGCTTCGCTGTGCAGATTCACTTCACACGAGGTCCCTGAAGTAATCAGATCGCCGCCAATCCAAACATAGACAGTCGTTCCTTCTCCACTCATCAAAGTCAAGCCACTTGACGAGACGCTTGTACCCGTGCACAAAGCATCGGGCAGGCTTCCTCCGTCGGATACTCCGTAAGCGTTCACCGGGACGCCGTTCACTAACACTTCGCTTATGGTGGAGGCGTCAGAACCCGTGTTTTTAACGCCTAGCACGATCCTCCAGCGGGCGTTGGTAACGTTGGTCTCCAACATATTGTAAGCCGTCGTGATCTCGATCGTCTCGAACCTGGTGCTCTGCGTAGACACCCCCATCATCCAGTAGCTTGCACCGATAGACAGCATGATGGCGACCGCTACTAGTATGGTGGTGGTGACGGCGGGGCTCACCGCCTCTCTACGCCTTAGCATCACGGACTCTTCCGGTATCATATGTGAAAGAATTATGGAATGAGGGTCTATTTTGTGTCGACCCCAGAGATGGTCATACCGTAAGGTCTACGCGAAGCCATGCATTTCTGTGGCAAGCCTCCGGTTGGTCTCAAGGTAAAGAGTTCGTCCAGTTCTTTTAGAAATCATTGTTAATAATAAATATGTTATGCCGTAGTTTATACCGTGATAGTCATGTCCGAAAAAGGAAAACGCATAGCGTTTGAATGGATAGACAGCAACCAGAAGCGTCTCGCGGAGATCAGCGACGAGATATGGGGCTACGCTGAGCTCGGGTACGTCGAGTTCAAGTCCGCCAAGCTCCTAGCCGACGAGCTCGAGAGGCACGGCTTCGAGGTGGAGCGCGGCGTCGCCGGGATACCCACCGCATTCGTGGGGACCTGGGGCAAAGGCAAGCCCGTCATAGGCGTTATGGGCGAGTACGACGCCCTGCCGGGGCTCAGCCAGAAGGTGGCGCCCCACAAGGAGCCGATAAAAGAGGGTGAGCCGGGCCACGGCTGCGGCCACAACATCCACGGCACCTCGGGACTCGGCGGAGCCATAGCGCTGAGGTACGCCATGGAGAAGGCGGGAGTAAAGGGGACGGTCAAGTTCTTCGGGTGCCCCGCCGAGGAGATGCTCAGCGGCAAGGTCTGGATGGTCAGGGAGGGCGTGTTCGACGGCGTAGACGCCGTGCTCAGCCACCACCCCAGCAGCATGAACGTCGGCGGCCTCAGCAGCAGCAACGCCAACAACGCCGTCAAGTTCCACTTCCGAGGCAAGACCGCCCACGCCGCCGGCAGCCCCGAGATGGGGCGCAGCGCCCTGGACGCCGTGGAGCTCATGAACACTGGCGTCAACTTCCTCAGGGAGCACATCATTCAGGACGCCAGGGTCCACTACGTAATCGAGGAGGGCGGCGGCCAGCCCAACGTGGTGCCAGACTACGCCCGCAGCTGGTACCTGATACGCGCCCCCGAGCGGGACCAGCTGGAGCCCATCTACAGGCGGATACTCAAGATAGCGGAGGGCGCCGCGCTGATGACTGAGACGGAGCTGGAGGTGGAGTTCATCAAGGGCATATACAACAAGGTGCCCAGCAAGACCCTCAGCGACGCCGTAGCAGAGAACATGAGAATCATCGGCCCCCCTGAGTACACAGACGAGGAGATGGCCTTCGCCGAGGAGATCGCCAAATCCATCTCCATGGAGGACAAGAGGAACGGCCTCTGGAAGAGCAAGAGACCGGGCTGGGAGGATCTCATGGACGTCCTCATCGACAGATCGGTGCCCGACGCCTGGAACGACGGCGAGGTGAGCGCCGGCTCCACCGACGTCAGCGACGTGAGCTGGCAGGCCCCCACCATGGAGTTCGGCACCAGCACCTACGTGCTGGGGACGCCTGGGCACAGCTGGCAGAACGTGGCCATGGGCGGTATGAGCATAGGCCACAAGAGCCTCTTCTTCGCGAGCAAGGTGATAGCGGCCACCGGCCTTGACCTGTTGACGAAGCCCGAGATGCGCAAGGCGGCGTGGGACGAGCTTGAGCGGAGGAAGGCGGGGAGGGAGTACAAGTCGCCGATACCGGCGGATCTGGACCCCCCGCTGGACCAGTGGAAGAAGTAGACACCCACCCCTTTCCCTAACTTTTTCTGTTTTCTCGGAATGCCGCGGAGCCTCGGGGGACACATGTTCACATCAAAGAAATCATATTCTGTGGCCTCAATTAACGTGGGATGAGCGAGCCCCTATTCGTTACCCCGGACGATGCAGGCGGCCCATCGAGGCGGTACGTGGTCAAGGACGAGGAGGGCAACGTCCTATACATGACGGAGCTGGGCGACCCCGAGCCCGGGAAGAGTGCCACAATGTGGGCCATGAGGCAGGGGGGATGGCTCAAGGGCCTCGCGAAGGGAGGCAGGGTGGCCCGGGACCCGGGGACAGGCCCCTACCTCATGGTGTACATAGGGAGGCCGCTCTACGTGGTGCCCGACCGCACCCACGACCCGCCGAGGCGGCTCATGGTGGAGGACGAGAAAGGGAACGTCCTATACATGACGGGCCTCGGGGAGGGGGAGGCCGAGCAGTCGGCGACGCTTGCGGCCCAGAGGCTCGGGGGCTGGCTGCAGGGAGCCGTGAAGGAGCTTAGACAGGGCTAGCCGCGTCACCTTCACATTTTTATCCCGGCGCCCGCCTAGTGGGGTGTCATGACGGTTAACCCAGAGATCTTGCTGCGCAGGGCGAGGCCCGGGGACCTTGACAGGGTGGTCTGGGTCGAGTCGCTGAGCACGCCGAACCTGAGCTACGTCTCCCACGTCTGGGACATGTTCATGGACGACGTGGAGGGCGACTGGACGGTGGCGGAGATCGACGGAGAGGTCATAGGGTGCGGCAAGTACACGGTGCTGCCCGACGGCTCGGTGTGGCTGGAGACCCTGCGCGTCGTGCCCCAGAGGCAGGGCCTCGGCGTCGGTAAACGGCTGTACGAGCACTGGCTCAGGCTGTCCCGGGAGAAGGGCGTCGAGACCATGAGGATGTACACCGGCGTCAGGAACGTGGTCAGCAAGGGCCTGGCGATGCGTTACGGGCTGAGGGTGGCGGAGACCTTCAGGGGCACCCTCATGGAGACGCCCCCGGAGACCGAAGCCGAATACGGCTTCAGGAGGGTCACAGACCCCGAGCGGGCCACGGAGCTGCTGATGAGGCATAGCGGGGCCTGGGGCGGGTGGCTCGTCATGAACCGCACTTTCTACAGGCTCTCCCCCGCGCTCTGCGGCCACCTCGCCGAGAGGGGCATGGTCTACGCGGACCCGGCCACCGGGAGCGTCGTCGCCGTGGGCGCACGGTATATGCCGAGGCACGGGCTGCACATAGGCTTGTTCGCCGGCGACGCGGAGGCGTGCCTCGGGTTCGCGGCCCAGAAGGCGGCGGAGGACGGCGTCGAGAGGCTCCACTGCCTGTTCCCATCACACGTACCGGACGTCGAGGATGCGTTGACGGGCTTCGGGTTCAGGTTTGAGCCCGCGGACTTCCTGGTGATGGAGATCAATCTAGAATAGGACTCGGCTTCCTCAGGCTCTCTCCCAGACCAGGTGGGTGCTCAGCTGTCTCCCGCCGACGAGCATCAGCGGCGTGCTCAGGGTGAGCCTGTCGCCCTCTAGCCTGTAGGCCCGTTCCTGGCTCTCGCCTACCCAGTTGGGGAAGAGGCTCACCTCGATTTGGTGAACCACCGAACCGTCCTTGACCTTGTACCGGCCCGCGTAGGAGACGTAGCCGTTTATGGCGGCGATCTTCTCCTCGACGGTGCCTCCCCTGATGTCCCCTGACTCGAACACTGGGCGCCCCTCCTTCATGAAGGAGACCGACATGTACCCGTCGGGGCTGTAGATGAGGTAGCCGGTGCGTTCTCCGCGGCGAACCAGCTCGCCGCCCTCGTCTCTGGTCTCGACGGATACGAGCCTCCACGCCCCCACGAGAGTCTGAGCTTCATCCACCAAATCATTCACCGTGGCTACGAAGAGATTCGCCTGCGTATATATACAAGTCTTTAGGCGCGTCCAGTTGAAGCGTCTAAAAGCATGTGTTTTTTCGTCTTGTAACAGCTTTAGTTATGTAAAGAAATGGGGAGACTATGCGCGCCTCCGGTTTGGTGGAAGCGCGGGTTCAGGATAGATTCTATTCTCTATGGCACCGCACCGCCAAGCAAAAGATAATGCCGTGGGTAATAACCGTTTTGCATGTAATCGCCACTGTGAAGCTCAAACTGGGCCTCCGTCGTTTCCTCTCTCCACTCTCAGAGTCAGACTTGGACCGCAATGGATTTTGATTGCCCCTCCGGACATTATCATGAGATGAAGCAAGATAAGGTATGGGCGCAGATACGTGGCAAGAGTAACGTTGTCGGGTACTCGAAGAAGCTGAGGAAGCGCATCAGGGACGGGGAGGAGGTGGAGGAGGAGGTGATAAGGGTCTACGTCTCCCGGAAGCTGGACCCCTCGTCTCTCGGCCTCGTGGACCTGATACCGGGGGAGATCGACGGGGTCCCCACCGACGTGGTCGAGATAGGCGAGATGAAGGCTCTGGACGCCCACCCTCTGGCCCACGTGGCGAGGACACGCCCACTCGTCGCGGGGGTAAGCATAGGTAACTGGGCGATAACCGCGGGCACTCTGGGATGGTTCTTCGAGGACTCGGCCGGGAGGGTGGCGCTGGGCAGCAACGCCCACGTATTCGCCGACGACCCCCTGACCCCGTCCTCCGTGGAGACGCGCATCGTCCAGCCCGGCCGAGCAGACCAGGGCGGGGTTCCGGATGATGTGGTGGGAACGTACCTCTGGCACCAGCCCCTCGAAGGAAGCGAGTGCGCGGTCTCCAACGCGGTCGCCGGCGTGTTGAACGGCGTCAGCTCCCTCCTCGGCAGGAAGACCCGGTTCGAGCTCTATCTGGTCGAGAGGGCTAGGATCGACTTCGCGGTGGCGGAGCCGACGGTGGACTACGAGGTCAGGCTGCACACGGCCGAGGAGTGCGGGGGGTTCATGGGGCTCGGGTTCGCGGGAAGCGATCAGGCCAGCTTCTTCTGCAAGGCGGAGCACATCAGGGCGGCCGGGTGGAGCCCCTTGGACAAGGAGATCGCGTCGGTGACGGTGGGTGACCAGATCCATAAGGTTGGGAGAACCACGGAGTACACCGAGGGGAGGGTCGTTGACGACTCCGCCTACGGGAGGGTCAGCTATGGTGGGGTCAGCTTCGTGGAGTTCGACGACGTGGTCCTCACCACGAAGATGCTTGAGGGCGGGGACAGCGGGAGCGCGGGGTGGACATCCATCTCCCTCATCTGAACACAGGAGAATAAGCGTCGATTACAGCTATTCTTCTACACGCTCTAGCTTGAAGACCACAGGTTTACGGCCGTCCGTGCAGGAGACATACGCCATGCCCTTCTCTGGGCGATAAAAGTCGCCGTCGAAGTAGAGGACCGAGAGGTCCTTGTAGATGTCACGCCACGCCCACCCGCAGAAGCCGTCAGGCATACGTTCAATGTCGTCGACGGTGAACTCGGCGCCCTCCTCGAACAAAGTGCATCTGGTGATGGGGTCACCGGAGAGGCCCTTCAAGCCGTGACCGGGGCCTAGGACGTCCTCAGGATCGAAACGTCTCACCACGGTTATCTTCACCTTCGTCATTACTCGTCGACCCCCCTGATCCCTAGTCGACTCTCTCTAGCTTGAATACGACGGGACGGATGCCGTCGGGGCAGCAGACATAGTCTACGCCCCTCCCAGCCCAGTCGTCGAACTCGCCGCCGTAGCGGATGAAGTTGACCTTAGGGTACATGCCGAACCAGGCGTGGTGACAGAAGCCGTCAGGCATGTTGCCGTCGGTGACCACATAGGTGTCTCCTTCCTCCAGGTCGCATTTCACGATCTCCCCGCCGGAGGGCCGGTGGAACCTCTCGCCGAAGACGTCTTCTGGGCTGAAGTTCTTCACCACGGTGATCTTGACCTTGTACTCGGGCATACACCATCAACAGGTTCACCGGGTTAAAACATGATCTAGCCTTTCTTCTTCGAGTAGAACTCGTAGAAGTGCCGCGCCGTCCTCGTGTCCCGTGACCCCGGCACCTCATCGTAGATGGTGGGCATCTCTATCGCCGCCGCCCCCGCGTCCATGTCTATGGCCTTGAGGGCGTTCACGCGCAGCTCCTTCAAGAAGCGGAGCTGCCTCCTCACCTCCTCCTTGCCGCATAACGGGCCGTGGCCCGGGACGACGTGGATGAAGTCTATCCTCAACGTCTTCTCGAAGAAGGCTATCCACTGGTCGGGGTCGCAGCTGGGGTCGCCGGCCCACGGGAACTCGTCCGCGAAGAGTAGGTCGCCGAGGAAGATTACCTTCTCCTCGGGACAGTAGGCGACGGACGAGCAGGCGGTGTGGCCGCCGGCGTAGAAAAGCTCCACCCGGTGGCCGCCGTCCTCTATGATGAGCTTGTCGGTGAACGTCAACTCCGGCGGATATGGTATGCCGTCTCTCGTCATCTGGTGGTGGAGCTGTCTCGCGCCGACCACGACCGTGTCCCGGAACGCACCTATCCCCTTGGTGTGGTCGCCGTGGTAGTGCGTGACATGCAGGTACTTGGTCGGCAGCTTGAAGTGCTCCTCTATGCCTCTCCTGAATATGGGGGCGGATTCGGCGGTTGAGGAGGGGTCGACTGCCACTATGAACGTGTCCAGCGCGACGGCCCCGGCGTTGGAGTCGCGTTCACCGTTGATCACGGTCTTCCCGATGACGGTTCTACCAGTTATCTCCTCTATACTGCACTCGACGGACATCGTCGCTTGATCACCGTTTCCTGATCGTGTACCCGGGGATTTAACGTGTATCATGAACACTAAGACGAGTTAGAGCCGGGACGAGTGAGGCGGGTTCTCTTCAGGTTTCCAGCACCTTTTCGAGGAGGTGCTCGGCTCGGGTGGTGTTGAACACGGCGCACTCGCAGCACCTCCCCATGATCTCGGCGGCCTCCCTCGGCGTCAGCCTCCTCATCTTGACCTGCTCCATCATCTTCCGTATGAGGCTGAACGACACCATGCCGTGGCCGCACAGGGTGTTGATCTCCAAGACGTCTCTCTCCGGCAGCCGGTCCCTGGACCCCCAGAACCCGAGGGAGTGCTCGACGCTGTGCCGCTCGATGCCGTTGCTGTGGCAGCACTCCTGCACGCCTTCGAGGAGCCCGCTCACATTAATGGATATACCCAGGTCCGACTCGATGAGCTCCGCCAGCACCTTCTTCAACGTGTCGAGGTCGGTGAACACGGCGGCGGACGTCGAGCAGTCCTTCAGGCCGGTGACGAGGCCCTGGAAGTCCACGTCGTCCTGGAGGACGGTGCCCATCTTGCTGCTGCCGATGTTGACTGGGCTGTACTTCTGGCATATCCGCAGGAACTCGTGGATCTTGGGAGCCGAGCCATCCCGGTTGATGTCCCTCGCCATGGTGACGAAGATCACGTAGTCCTCGCTGAGGCCGTCGACGGCTCCCTGCCTGTGCAGCGTGTTGGTCATCGCCCATCCTCCCTGAAAAGGGGCCTGCCCAGGCCGAGGTTCGTCTTGCCGTTGGGCGACAGCGTGTACCCGGCCTCCCTGACCCATTTCTCGTGGGGGATGGAGCCGTCGGGGAGGCACTTGGACGCTATGCCCACGCTGAACACGGCGTCGGTCTCATCCTGTATGGCCCGCAGCGTCTCCAGGTAGTCCGGTATCTTCTCCAGCCTGGTCTTGACCTCGATGATGGCCGAGAGCACCTTCTCGTCCAGTATCTCCTCCCGCATCTTACCGGTCTCCGTGTCCACCATGAGCTGGGTCACCGGGTTGAAGGGCTCGAACTGGGGCTCCAAAGGCGCCAGCGCCATGGCCACCTTCTCGACGTCGCGGAAAAGGGCGCCCGTGCCGGGGCGGCCCAGCTCCACGACTATGCCGGCGTCTCCCTCGCGCAGCCTCCCCGTGACGTCGTTGGTCTTGATCTCCTCGGTGCCCCTGCCGCCTACGCCGGTGCCGGCGTGGACGACTGTGGGGTCGCTGAACGCCGCCCGTAGGCTCCGGGGGTACTCCAGGTCCGGCGGGGTCAGGGCGCCCGTGGGGCAGACGTCCACCGCCGCCAAGTACTGGAGGTGTAGAAAAGTGAGGACGCTCCTCACGGCCTTCACGAAGGGGGGCCAGTACCCCTCGTCTCTGAGCACACGGTAGCATGTGCTGCACTCCACGCACTCGTCCTGGTTGACCACGGACTTGCCGTCCGCGTCCAGGGAGATGGCCCCCATGGGGCATATGGCGTGGCAGTTGCCGCACCCGACGCACTTCGACTTATCTATCTCCAATGTTATCCACTCCAGGCATTACTTCCATATATGGGACGCCTTTCTCTAGCAGAGAGGCTCAGGAGAAATAAGATTTTCTCGAATCTGTGCGCTTCCTCTGCATCCCTATGATATCTCATCTTCGTGGGGTCTTTTCCTTACTCAAACTATATAACGGCCTCAGCTTGATGAACGTCGTAGGCGGTCAACCATGTTCTCAGATGCTTCTTGAGATTCTCTAGTACCGTTTGTTGTTACCCAACTTGACCAGTATGACGGGGTCATGACTCGAATCGATCCAAGTAGAATCTCGCGCGCTCAGATGAAATAGTTAATAGTGTTCCGGGTCACTGGCGTCTTGGAAGGATGTAATAATGAAACACAGGTTATGGGACATGTCATGGATGGAGGCCGAGGAGGCCTTCAAGAGGAGCGACTCCGCGATCCTCCCCGTGGGCACGTTCCACGGCCACGGCCCCACCCCCATAAGCATCGACTCCAGCTCGGTGGCCTGGCTCGCGGAGAAGGTGGGGGAGAGGACAGGCCTCGTCACACTGCCGGTGATACCCTTCGGGGAGAACGACAAGCAGAAGTTCTACCCCGGCTCCATAACGATAGCCCCGGAGACCCTGGAGCGCTTCTACCTGGACGTCTTCAGGAGCCTAAACAGGAACGGAGTCCGGAGGGTCATAGTCCTCAACGGCCACGGGGGGAACAGGGAGACCCTCATCAGGGCCGGGAGGGCTGCCAGAGACTTCGGCGTCGTGGTCGCCATCCCCGAGTGGTGGAGCATCGCCAAGGAGATAATGCCCGAGCTTCACCCGGAGAAGGGCTCCTATATTCAGGAGCTGGCCGTCTCCCTCTATCTGGGCGGGAAGGAGATCGCCGACCTGAGGGGCACCGGCTACAAGGGGGAGTGGGGGGAGAAATACACGATGCGGGACATCTTCGGGGAGGAGATCAAGCCCGTCACCTTCAACAAGTTCGAGTTCAAGGGCGGCTCCATCACCATCCCCGTCCAGGCCTGGGATCTCGACGAGGAGGGCCCCCCGGTGTTGGGGAGGGAGGTCGTGGACGACCTCTATGAGCGTGGGAAGAAGATCATGGAGGGGCTGGTGGAGTACCTGGTCGAGTTCGCCGAGGCGTTCCAGAAGGTGGATCTCTCCAAAGCCCTGGAGTCTAGGGACTAACCACCCTTTTTTAGAATGGGAAGAAAAATATTTTATAATATCAAATTTTTACGCACACGCGCGCGAACGGTGTCAGAAGTCGCTTCAATACAAGTAGAATCGGGGCAGGTTGCATAAGAAAAGAAGAGTCTAATGCCTTCGCCTGTATTGCCGCTTCCTGGACTTGAGGCAAGACAGACAGTAAACAGGGCGTCCAGCGGTTGGCTTGAACGGCAACTCGAACTCGGCCTTGCACTTGCTGCAGATCGCCCTGTGCTTCTTAGGCGGACCAGCATTCACCTTGACGCTTGTCTTCAGCTCGGTGATCCTCGTGCCTGTCTGGGCCTTGATCTCGGCCAGCGCCTTCTCCTCGCCGTGGGCGACGAACGTGATGGCCGTACCCTCGGCCTCCATCCTCGCCGTCCTACCTATCCTGTGGAAGTAGGCCAGGGTCTCCCGGGGCATGTTGTAGTTGATGATGTGGGTTATGCCGCCGATGTCCAGGCCCCTCGCCGCGATGTCCGTCGCGACCAGGAAGTCTACCCTGTCTTTCTTGAAGCCCTGGGTCACCCTGTCCCTCTGGGGCTGGGATAGGTCGCCGTGGAGGGCGCTGGCGTTGTACCCGCTTCTCTTCAGCTTCTTCGACAGACCATAGGCGCCCCTCTTGGTCCTCGTGAATATGATGGCCTTCCGGATCCCCTGTTCCTCTATGAGCTCCTTGAGGATCGGGTAGCGGCTCATGGGGTCCACCTTGACGTACCTCTGCTCGATCTGCGTGAGGGTGATCTCGTCTTTGCTGACCAGTATCTTCTCTGGCCTGTCCATGTACTTGTCGCATATCTTCCAGACGTTACTGTCGATGGTGGCGCTGAAAAGGCTGGTCTGCTTATGCTTGGGGACCTTGTCCAGGATCTTGTTGATGTCGTGGACGAAGCCCATGTCCAGCATCCTGTCGGCCTCGTCGAGGACCACCATGTGGACGGCCTTCAGCCGGAGGGTGCGCCTCTCCAGGTGGTCTATGACCCTGCCGGGGGTGCCTACCACTATGTGGACGCCTCTCTTGAGCTTCCTTATCTGGCGGTTGATGTTCTCGCCGCCGTAGATGGGGCAGACCCGGACCCCGGTGTACCTGCTGATCCGTGAGACGTGGTCGGCTATCTGCACGGCCAGCTCGCGGGTGGGCGCCAACACGAGTCCCTGGACCCTGTTGTCGCTGAGGTCTATGCTTTCAACCATGGGGATGGCGAAGGCCGCGGTCTTTCCTGTCCCCGTCTGGGCCTGGCCGATGACGTCCCTGCCTTCGAGGAGGGGCATGATGGACTGGGCCTGGATGGGGGATGGTTTCTCGAATCCCAGAGCCTTGATGCCCCGGAGGACATCCTTGCTTAGGGGTAGATCGTTGAATTCCTGTACCTGCATACGTTTTTGCTCGTATCACTAAACTACGCATGCCGGTGCCTCGTCAGCTTCTCCAAACATGAATATGTTAGACGTGACAGCCCCCTAGGGCGGGGGGCGCCATTTAAAGGTATCATAATTAACATGAGATTGCTTTAGTCTTCACCACGGACTTGCCGTCCGCGTCCAAGGAGATGGCCCCCATGGGGCACACGGCGTGGCAGTTGCCGCACCAGACGCACTTCGACTTATCTATATCCAAGATATTCGCTCAAGGCTTCCAATCATCGCTGAACGCGACGCCTTTCCCATGCAGAGAGGTTCTGGGAAAATAAGATTTTACTCACGAGGCCCGAATTTAAGTGACTTGTTAATCTCCTCAAAGTGACTTCAATAATCCATCAAACTGAACATGCGATTAACTCTGTACATGGCGGGTTAGAGTGAAAGAGAAGATCATCCTCGGCATTGGACTGAGTGAAAGGAAAATGTACGTGCGTTTTTCAGTATCTCACGTAGCTCACGTCTGGTCATTCTGGAACAGCTCGATTAACTCCCCGTCGGGCCCCTTGAAGAACGCGATCCGTAGCTGCAGCGGAGGCTCGCTGGACAGGGTGACGTTCTTGGGCTCCACCGTGACCATGGCTCCGGCGGCCCGTGCGGCCTCGATGGCGGCGTCACAGTCACCTACCCTAAGGGCAAGGTGACGGAAGACGCCGTCACCGTAAGCCTGATCGGGGTCGCCCTGGGAGACCTCGAAGTAGTTCCCGTCGCCCGTGTCCAGGAGGACGGTCCTCCTCTGGTGCTGGCCCCAGGAGAATCTTTCGACGAAGCCGAGCCCCTCTGAGTAGAACCTGATGGTCTTATCCAGGTCTCTTACCTTCATGGAGACGTGGTGGAAGCCGCATCCCTTGATCTTCACGTTTTTACCCGTCATTCTCTATCTCCCTAGGCGTAATGAATGAGAATGATTAAGGTTTGCGTGTGCGCGCTTCAATCGTTGCATACACTCGATGCGTTTATCCTTTTTTCTGGGCGAGCTGTCTCCTCGCGTCCTCCTCCGGGCTGATGAGCTCCTCGATGATCGTGTCCAGCCTGCTGTAGATGTGGCAGTTCTTGCAGTGGAAGATCATCTTGCCTGTCGAGTAGCTCCGCCCGCTCCTCCTGTTTACCTCGGCGACGAAGGCCTCGAGGAATATCTGTACGCCGGCCAGGTTCGCCGGCAGCCCAGCGTAGCCGTCCCAGGACCTGAAGTATCCGGTGGTGTGCAGCTTGTCTTCGAGGATCTCCAGGTCGAGGATGGTGAGGCACGGGGGCTCGTGCTTCATGCCGGCGAGCTCTTTCCGCAGGTCCTCGGGGCGTCTGATGAGCAGCACCACCTGCCGGTCCCTGGGCTCCTCCACGAGCCTCTGGATGGCCATCTCCACCTGGTCCATGGGCTCCCTGAGGCGTCCCCCGTAGGTATATGTCTCGCCTTCCGCCTTCTCTCCGAGCCACAGGTACTGGAGGGCGTAGCTGGTGACGTACTTCATGTCGCAGGGGGCCTTGTCGGCGATGAGGGGTCGGGTGTGGGGGTTCTCTATCTCCAGGGTGAGGTTGAGTTTCCTGGTCTCTGTGATCTCGGAGCCGTACCCCACGTAGAAGGGGTCTCCCTTGGTCCAGATGGCTTCCAGGGTCTTGTACCAGCCGTCGGGTATGTCGAAGGCTTTGATGTGCTCGTACCTCATATGGGCCCCACAGATATCAGGCTAGACGAGTATATACTCTTTAGCACCATGTGTGGGGTGAGGGCCCCAGCTAGCTCCAAAATACAATAATTTTATCATCGCTTCACCATAATTTAATGTGTTAGAAATGAAGGCGGCGTTGGTGTACTGGTCTAGGACCGGAAACACGGAGAAAGTAGCGAACGCCATAAAACGGGGACTGATCGAAGCAGGGGTCGACGTATCTTTTTGGACAGTGGATGAGGCGGAGGAACACCGTTTCCTAGACTATGACCTCTACTGCATAGGGTTTCCCTCATACAACTGGCATCCCCCGGAGCCCGTGACGAAGTACCTCAAAGACCATTTTCGGAAAAACCATAAGGCCGGCCTCGTCAAACCCGGCTCACCCAGGGTTCCTAGTAAGCATGCACTGGTGTTCTGCACCTACTCTGGGCCTCACACCGGTCTGGATGAAGCCACTCCAGCCGTGAAATACGCTGGACAGTTTTTCGAGCACATAGGAGTTCCCGTGGTGGCGGAGTGGTGTGTGTTGAGCGAGTTCATCGGTGACGAGGTGGCGAGCACCGAGGGCAGGATGGGCGATATACGGGGAAAACCAACTGAAAGAGAACTAGAAAGGATCACCATGGACACCGTTAAACTGGTGAACTCGTTAAAGGTTCAATAATGCATGCACTTTAGAGTAGAAAATTTTATCCTCACCTTATCTGGTTCAGGTTTCATCAACCGTCAAAAAGACTAGCTAGGTTCAAGCCATGCCGCAGGTGGATGTCTCAATTTTTTTCCGTAATACCAAGCAACATGATACAAGCAGTGGAGCGGGGAGGGGGTTCGAACTCCTTCTTGGAGCGACATCCCCCCCTTCAGAGTATTTAGACAACGGCCGCTGCTCATGGGAAAAATCATCCCCTTGCCCAGAGCCGGGGACACACTCCACCCACTAACCCCGGGAATCTTGTTTTAATGCTTGTAGAGGTTAACATACCAGTACAGGGTAGCAACGAAAAATGCTCCGCCAATTATATTCCCGATGGTAACTGGAATCAGATTCCTTAATATGAAGCTCTGCCAGCTGAGGTTCGTTAGATCAACACCAGATTGACGAACTACCGAATCGACCCCCTTTAAAAACAGCCCCATGGGAACGAAGTACATGTTTGCTATGCTATGCTCGAAACCACATGCTACGAAAGTCATTATCGGGAAGAAACATGAAAATATCTTCCCCGTCGTGTCGTGGGCGGATGTTGCCATTAAGACTGCGAGGCATACGAGCCAATTACACGCGATTCCCCGGCATAGCGCCTGTACGAAGGTAAGGTTCACCTTGGAGTTCGCAATTTCCAGGGCCCTCACCCCCAGAGCGTTCCCCCCTATCGCGTAGAGACCTCCTCCGAAGATTATGGAAACCAGGAGGACAGATCCGACAAAGTTTCCGCTATACACAGAGACCCAGTTTCGGAGCAGTTTCTTCAACTTTATCTTCCCATCGTACAGCGAGAGAATCATCAGGTTGTTCCCTGTGAATAGTTCGGCTCTAGAGATCACTACCAGCATCAGCCCCACCGAGAAGGCGGCTCCCTGTAGAAATCGTGAGAAGCCGATTCCTACCTTTGAGCTCAGGCCTAGACTCACGGTCGTCGCTAACTGGGATCCAAACCCTATGTAGACTCCCGCCAGCATTGCAAGAATGAATATCCTATCAAACGAAATCTCCGTCTTCCCTTGACCTATCTCGCAAAGGGTTTCAGCGATTTCTAGAGGGTTCATCATTTTTTTGTTCACTTATGATTTCTTTTTACGTGTATGTGTAGTATTCACATGCTGGGGTACATTCTTTTAAGTGATCGAAGTAGCATCTGCCGTTAGGAGCCATGAAGGGTAGGTCCTCCGCCCAAATCTGATTTTCGTTTACCATCTTTCTAAATTTCAAGCAGTGAGATCTAAGCCTCATTTCTTCTTCCCCTATTTTTACCGAGTGCTCAGCTACTGGTTCCTGCCACCATAACCTCATTTGCGATCGCAGTGAGGACATCTTAAAAGGAAAAAAGACCATTTTACTCACCCTATAACATTAAGACTGAAGAAGCGATTATGTCTATTTTCTGGATATATAGTAACATTTTTTATTGAATTATGAGGTATTTGTATCAGTGATTGTTTATAAAAATCGACTTAGATGAATTAGATAGGAAAATCATGTCACACATTTGCAGAGGCATCTACTCCTATAACGAGTTGGCTAAGATGTGCGATGTGGGGCGGAGCACAATCTATCGAAGAGTAGAGAGGCTTGAAAGAATAGGTGCCATAAGAAAGAGGATCATGGCAATTCCGAACTTCACTTATCTCGATCTCACGGCCATAAACATATCTATGGACGTTAATCAGCGAGACATGGACCGAGTTATCGAGTTTCTAAAGAGACTGCCTACTGTAAAGTTTCTCTGGAGGAGCTATGGAAGCTACAATACGACGGTAATAACAGTCTGTGAGAAAGGCGCTGAAGGTAAATGTATTTCCAAAATAAGGGAGACTCTGGAGGAGATGGAGGTAAATATACAAAAGTTTGAAGCGGCTGTTAGCTTCACTTGGGAAAAAGTAGACCTAGCCCCCTATTAGGCTAAGGCACCTGAGAGCAAGAAAAACCGGGGAAACGCTTCGACAGGCTTTTGACCATGCATGGTAACCCGCCGAAGTGACGGGTATACATGTTCCGCAGAGGTAAACTGAAGCATTTCAGCGAGGGATACCGTGGGCACCTCGAGAAAATAGCGTACGGGCTGGACGAGCCGGACGTCAAGAGATGTACGTTCAAGGTGTACAAGGACTACGTCGGGACCAAGGTACGCGTGGAGTCGGGTTACAAGAGCGAGGTAGCCCTGTGACTGGGGCACCTATGGGAGTCATCCACTACCACGTACATAGTGCGCAAGGTGCTCGCACCGAAGCACTGCCAT
>Ga0272441_10003148_pt1 | contig 31950 bp, 25 predicted proteins | sample SSMProp6N_FD_193582 | JGI IMG/M metagenome (GOLD analysis project Ga0272441, IMG submission 193582) | Marine sediment archaeal communities from Little Sippewissett salt marsh, Falmouth, MA, United States - SSM-Prop-6N | ecosystem: Environmental > Aquatic > Marine > Wetlands > Sediment ... | reverse complement strand
CGGACGCGGCTGTTTCCCTTTTGAAGGAGAGTCTATGGCCGGACCGACAGTAATTGTCGATATAGACAAGATTGAGGACAATGCCAGAACAATAACCGGCATGTGCAGGGATTACGGAATATCGGTGACCGCTGTCAGTAAGGTGACCTGCGGCATGCCGCAGGTCGCCAGAGCCCTGCTGCGGGGCGGTGCGGAGGGAATAGGAGAATCCCGGCTGGAAAATGTTCACCGCCTGCGGGCGAACGGTATCGTCGCGGACATGATGCTCCTTCGTATTCCTCCTTTGAGCGGGACTGAAGAAATCGTGCGTTCCGTGGATATCAGTCTCAATTCCGAACTCTCGGTTATTCGCGGACTCTCGGAGGCTGCCCTGGAACACGGGATCATACACAAGATACTTATGATGATAGATCTGGGGGACTTGCGCGAAGGGTTCTGGCCGGATGATGTGATCCCCGCTGCGAGGGAAATTGCCGGTCTGCCGAATATAAAACTGCAGGGGGTAGGCACCAATCTGACCTGCTACGGCGGTGTTATTCCGACAAGGGAAAACATACAGTCTCTGATCGACTGGGCTCATCGTATCGAAGATGTTACCGGATTGAAGATGGAAACCATATCAGGCGGAAATACATCTTCTCTTCCCCTTCTGGCTTCCGGGAAAATGCCGAAAGAGGTCAACCACCTGAGGATCGGAGAGGGGATACTGCTGGGAAGAGAGACAATACAGAGGACCGCCTGGCAGGGAACTTCACAGGAGGCCTTTCGACTGAAGGCGGAAGTGATCGAACTCAAGGAGAAACCATCGGTGCCGATCGGAGAAACCGGACAGGATGCCTTCGGGCATACGCCGGTGTTCGAAGATAAAGGGGAGATGAGGAGAGCTATACTGAATGTGGGAAGGGAGGATGTCGATGTGGACGGCCTGACTCCGAAGGATCCCCGCATGAGCATTCTGGGAGCATCGAGCGATCACCTTCTGGTGGATGTGACCTCCCTCGGTCCGGAATTGGAGATCGGCAGCACCATCGAGTTCTATCCCAACTATGGGGCACTGCTTGCCGCAATGACATCGGCATATGTGGAAAAGTACACCGTCAGCCGGAAGGAAAAGAGGGAAGCAGGAACCAGTCTCACATTCTTCGGTTCTTCATTTTCCGAGGATCCTGATTCAGCTTTTATGCGGACCCTTGTGGAGATAGGGTATTCCGTCGATACGAAAGCGGTCGCATTTCATAATGCTGATAGCTTCGAACGCCATTTATCTGCCTACCTGCAAGAGGAAGGCTTTCCGCTTCTGTGCGGAAAGAAAAGACTCACCGTTCACGGGTACCGCTCTTTTTCAAAGGCCGTGGATGGTGCCGGAATGATCTGGATATCACCCTATGCCTCACTCACCGATACATATTCGGGGAATCATGATCTCGGTATCCTCCTGGCCGGGGATAAGGAGACGGCCCCGGGAAGCGAGAACCTGGTCATGGTTGGAGTTCGGGAAGCTGACCGGCAGGAGGCTGAGACGATCCGCACCCTGGGAATACCGGTTTATACCATGGAAGATATAGATCAGATAGGAATCCAGGCGGTTATGCGAAAAGCTCTGCAGAGGGCTGTCATAGGAACCCAGGGCCTCTATGTCTACTTTGATCAGAGAATATGTGACGGAGGCCAGGAAGGACTGACAGCCCGGGAAACACACCTCATGCTGGAATTATTGGCAAGGACGGGATTCATGCGTGTCCTCGATGTATCGGGAGTACATGTGAATTCGAGAGAAAAACGGGCTTTGCAGCACTTTGTGTCTTCAGCTCTGGGAAAGCGTATTCTCGGATGAAGTGATTTCTGACCCCTTGCGCCGGTACCGCTGCATCTGGGCGGAAAGCATGCCTGCCAGCATGAGAAAGCAGCCTGTCAGCTTCGAAAAGGAAACTTGTTCGCTGAGAAGAAGCCAGCCGCCGAGCAGGGCGAATACCGATTCAAGGCTGAGAATAATTGCAGCATGACCCGGAGGGGCATCCTTCTGCCCCAGGACCTGCAGGGTATATGCAATTCCCACTGAACCGATACCTCCGTAGAGAATGGGAACGGCTGCATCGAGAATAGCCGAGAGTACGAGTTCTTCTTTCCAGAAGACAAACGTAAAACTCCAAAGCGAACAGACAAAAAACTGGATGATGGAAAGCGGTACCGTAGCTGTTCGGGGAGAGAGCCAGCCGATAAGGAGTACGTGGGCCGCGAAAAAAAACGCGCAGATAAGAACGAGGCTATCTCCGAAGGAGAGGGAAAAGTCTGCGGTCTCATTGATGAAATACAATCCGGCCACTGCGAGAACAGCTCCGATCCAGACACCGGTACCTGCCCGCTGTCGAAAAAAAAGTCCGATCATGGGAACGAGAATAACGTACAAACCGGTAATGAATCCTGCATTCCCGGCTGTTGTGTATACGAGACCAACCTGCTGAAGGGAGGACCCGAGGAAGAGAATAGTTCCGGCACAAAAACCGTAGAAAAGCAGCTGACCTCGTCTATAGCCAGGGCTTCGGGACGGCAGGTCTTTGGGTCCTTCTGTTTTGAGCAGCAGGAAGGGGAGAAGTGAAACAGCACCGAGGGCGAAACGGACTGCGTTGAAGGTGAAAGGGCCGACGTATTCCATGCCGGCACGCTGGGCGACGAAGGCCGTGCCCCAGATAGCAGCGGTTAAAAGCATCAAGATGTCTGCACGAAATGATCTGAGGTGCACAACCTTGCCTCCTTAGAGCATTACTATGAAGTATTACCGACAAATTTTCAAGTAACGGTGGTATACTGGACACGATGTATGCAGGTGTGTAAATACTTCGGAGGGGGGGCGTTTTGGAGTATGTAAAAATTACAGTTGTCTATGATAATGTATCCTTCGATAGGTCCTTCGGTACCGGATTCGGCTTTTCCTGTGTTGTGGAAACCGAAAAGTCATGCATTCTCTTTGATACCGGCGGAGATTATAAGATTCTTTCCGGAAATCTTCGAAGGGCCGGAATCCCTTTGAATGCTCTGGATGCCCTTATCATTTCGCACAATCACTTCGATCATACCGGTGGGTTGAACGGACTCCTTCGCGACAGGCCTGATATCCCGGTGTATCTGCCGGGAAGTGTACCCCTGAGGAATAAAGTTTCTGCGGCCCGCATTCAGTATCCTCATTTTGCAGCAGATACTCCTGATCCGGTTGCTGAGGGGATCGATACAACCGGTCTTCTTGGAAGAGTTATAAAGGAACAGGGTGTGGTTATCCACAGCACTGAAGGATTGATTCTCGTCACCGGTTGCGCCCACCCCGGGATAGCGGAAATTGCCGCCACGACCAGATTGCGCTTTGAGAAACCGATTTACCTCCTTATGGGAGGCTTCCATCACCCTCCGCTCAGGACAGCTGAAGAATTATGCAACCTGGGAGTTGAATATTCCGCGCCTTCTCATTGTACGGGTAAAGCCGGTATTCGGGCTTTTCAAGAAGTTTTCGGCGAAAAGTGTCTTCGGAGCGGTGCCGGCAGAATAATTACCATCGGAAAGCGGCAGGAAAGGATACACTGATGAATCAAGGGTGGGGATAGAAAAACTTTTCAATTCATATAATATAGAAAATAAATACAATTTCCTTCACCTGCCCCGGGAAATACTATATAATTTTACGAAACCTCTGGTAAGTGAGGAGAAATGAAAAAGACCAGCTATAGATTACAGGTAATTATTCAGAGCCTGCTGTTCTGTCTCATTGCAGCCCAGGGCGTTTTTCTGTATATCAGCCTCCGCTGGCTGAAGGAGACAGGCCCTTTCTTTGATAAGTTTCAGACAATCATAACCATCGGAACAATGCTCAGTATTCTGCTCTTGAGTGTTCTGATCCTTCTGACCCGATATTATTATAAAAATGGTCAAAAGAAAGAAATCGATTTTATACGGGAAGTCGGCGAAGGGAAAAGGCTGATACCGGAAAACATTATATTCGAAAAAAGATCAGATTCGGACAAAATGAGCGGGGTACTGAAAAGATTTTTTTCAGAATTGCGCCGGTTCATCCTTCAGATTAAAAATACCGGCATGCAGAGCCAGGAAATCGGAGAGCACCTTTTAAAACAAACCGACGGCATCGTTCGGCAAACAGCGACTATCGCCGAGAACACGGAAGCGGTAAGAAGCAAGATAGAAGACCTTGACCGGGAAGTACTGGAATCCGAAGATGCCGTTCAAAAAATGAACGAATACATTGGAAACGTGAATGAACAGATAGAGGATCAATCATCAGCTGTGAATGAATCATCCGCCTCGGTTGAGGAATTGATAGCTTCGATAAGGAATATTGCACAGATAGCGGAAGCAAAAGGCCTACAGGCTCAGAACCTTGCAACGGCAGCGAAAGAAAATGAAAAGGAAATGAAAAATACGCAGGTAGTTATTGAGAAAGTAGCTGACTCTGCCAGTGTTGTTCTGGAAATGGTCGATGTTCTCAATGACATTGTTGATCAGACGGATCTCCTCGCCATGAATGCGGCAATTGAAGCAGCCCATGCCGGAACCTACGGACACGGTTTTGCGGTTGTAGCGGGAGAAATACGAAAGCTTGCGGAAAATGCCCGTAATCAGTCAAGAAATATGAGTGACAATTTGAAGCAGGTAGTCGAAAATGTTCAATCTCTTAATACCTCCAGCAGTGATCTCGAAAGGTCGAACGGAAAAATGATTCAGGAGATTCGCGAAGTAGCCGGAGGAATGCAGGAGATGAAGCAGGGTACGGAGGAGATGTCAGCGGGGAGTGATCAAATCTCCAGCGCCCTCGGAAATCTGGTTGCTTCCAGCGGGAAGTTACAGCTTGCATCCCAGGGAATGCGTGAACGGCTTGAAATAGTTGAACATTCCATAAGTGTGTTAAAGGACTTATCCAGGTTGAATACCGAAAGTGCGGAAACCATCGGTGAAACCATTCAGAACATTACCAGAGCAACCTCAGTTCTGGATAAACTCGGTCAGATGAACGAGAAAAACGTCGGGAACTTAAATCATTATGTGTCAAAGTTTAAAGTGCGGGGTAACATACTTGCTGAAAACCTTCCTCCCTATAATTATCTCAAAAACGGGGAACCTGACGGGCTTGCAGTGGACCTGATACGCGCCCTGTTTTCTAAATTGGGGAGGTCTGCGGAGATAGAGTTTATGCGATGGGAAGATGCCCAGAGCATTGCTGCAGGCGTTCCGAAAACGCTTCTTCTGACTGTATTTCGAATGGAAGAGAGGGAGAAGCTCTTTCACTGGATAGGCCCGGCATTTCAAGAGCTTGTTCAGCTGTTCAGTCTGAAAGAACGGCACATAGAGTTTATTAAGGATATAAGATCAAGGCAGGAGCTCGTCATCGGCACCCAGAAGGGGAATATCGAAACAAAATATTTTCTGGAACGGGGTTTTGAAGAGGGGAAAACCCTGATAACTTTTCAGGATACCAGTCAGCTTATTCAGGGATTGTTCTCCGGAAAGGTTGACGCGATACCCCTGGGCAAATTACAGGTTGTTCATCAGCTTCAGCTGATGCAGAGAAATCCTGATGAGGTAGAAAGAATATTCGACCTGCAGGAGATGGCAACAGACCTGTACATGGTACTCAGTCATAAAACAGAGCCCGAAATTGTTGAAGCTTACAGGAAGGCCTTTCGAGAGTTGAAACAATCGAAGGAATATACAGAAATACTCTCTCGATGGTCCGGACAGTGAATCTGGATTATACGAAAAGATGGAAGTATCTTAAATTTTTCCCCGATCATCCCAAACCACTTCTCTTCGGACATCGGGGGTGTTCCAAAGCAGCTCCGGAGAATACACTTGCGGCGTTTGAAGCAGTTCTGGTAAACCGGATTCCGGGAGTTGAAATAGATATTCATATGTGCGGAACCGGAGAGCTGGTGGTTATCCATGACTCACATTTGAAAAGGATTACCGGTATCGATTCGGTGGTGGAACATACGTCCTATAAAGAGTTGAAAAAACTCGATGCGGGCAGCTGGTTTCATGAGAAATACAGGGGAGAGAGAATACCGCTTCTCGAAGAAGTGCTGGAGCTCCTTGGTGAGAAAGTGTATTACGACATCGAAATTAAAACGGTTCGAAATAACTATGGTCCCCTCGAGGAGAAGCTGATAAAATTATTGAATCGAAGAAAACTGAGAGACCATGTATTGATCTCTTCCTTCGACCCTTTTTCACTCCGTGAAGTGATCAGACAGGACCCTTCATTGTCTACCGCCCATATCTATTCGGGGCACAAAGACTTGCCTCTGCTGCTGCGCAGCGGAGCAGGAAGATTTATCTGCAGACCGCTTGCCTTAAAACCGCATCGAAGGAAGGTAGGGCGGACAAGCATCGCTCTCAAACAGAGGGCCGAAGGTTATCCCCTTCTCACGTGGACTGTTGATGATCCTTCGGAGGCGGAGATGCTGCTGAGTATGGGAGTCGATGGAATTATCAGCAACGTACCGGAAAGAATGCTCTCTCTGTTGAATAGACCGTAGAATACGTAATATACGGCCGCCTGAAAGACGGCCGCTTTTCTCTAATAGGAATCCAACTGGGTAGTATAACCGCCTTTAAATGAAATAAGTTCACCCTGCAGTGAAAGGTTCTCGGTAATATTATTCCAATCGTATCGAATTATTTGTCCCGGAACTTCCTCGGTGATCCACCATTCATAGGTAACTTCGTAGGTTTCCGTCGTTTCTTTTCCTTCTTCACCGGTGGTGGTTGTAAATGAATCTTCAAACCGTACATGGTCTGCAAGATACGTCCCCGCCTCAACCGTTATGCGATCCCTTCCGACCAGGTAATCCTGAAAATCACCTTTGTATTGAGCCCCGACGGTTGATGCCATGCTGGCATCAGCTTCCTCCTTTTCCCTGCTTTCGGATTCGGTTTCCCGGTCGACCGGTTCCGGTATCCATTCACGGATGCTCTCCGTTTCAGGATCAATATATCTGAACACGGCGATGGCATAATCAGAGTCAAGAAGTGCTTCGGAGAGGAAGGATTCACCGTCTGGATCGGAGTAGGAAAGCAGCCACCATTCATTCCCATCGTCCATCTTCTTGAGGAGTGCTCGTTCAATAAGGATTGTTTCACTGCTCTCTTCGTCTTTGGATGTGATTCTCCAGGATACACCTTCACCTTCGGAAAAATCATCGTAGCCGTACATATATCCGCCGGCAAAAAACACCTGCGCATAGATCATGGAAGCGGCCATGCTGTCCTGTATACTTCCGACTCCGGCAGCATCGAGAGCGGCCTGACCAGCTCTAGCTTTTGTGCGGTCGACGGCGCTGTCAATCGCCTGTACCGAATTCATGATGGATGAACACCCTGAAAAAAAGATTATCAGGAAGATTGAAACGACCAGCAGAGCAGTGTTTTGAATGAACTTTGATTTCATATCCGAATACCTCCTATTATTGTTCATTATTATTATATATTAACATTTTAAATAAACGAATGAACAATTACATCTTAATAAGAGAAATAATAAAAATATTTGTATTTTTGAATTTATTTTACGATAATGTTTATGTTCCCAAAACTTATTATCAGGAGTTCCTATGGCTGAATGTGAATGTTTGGAAGGATGTCCGTTCTTCAACGACAAAATGCAGAATATGCCCGCCCTTGCCGGTATCATGAAGAAGAAGTACTGTCAGGATGATTATTCGAGCTGTGCCAGGCATATGATATTTGAAAAAATGGGAAAGGAAGCGGTCCCGGGAGGACTCTACCCGAACCAGATGGAGTAAGCAAAAAAAATACTGGCTCAGGCAGGGTTCTGACCGGGGGCGATAAAAAAAAAGATGATCGCGGTCTTTTAGGTTGATCTAAAAGACCGCGAAGACTATAGTATCTATTCGTTCTCTCTAGGAGGAGAAATGTCTTATGGCTTCGGCAAGGCGTTTGATACCTTCTTCTATCTCCTCCGGTTCCATTTGACAGAAGGGAAGGCGGAGGAACTGGTCGCCCTTGAGGTCGGTAAAAAAACCGTTTCCCTTTGCCGTAACGACCCCGAAGTCTTTTAGGTTATCCTGCAATGCCTTTCCATCCACGGCATCGGGCAGCTGAATGGAGACGAAAAATCCTCCCTCCGGTTTGATCCAATCAGTACCATCGGGCATATAGGATTCCAGTGCCTTGAGGATGCTATCCAGACGGGGGCGATACAGGTCCTTCAGCTTCTCGATGTTCGGACCGAGGAGTCCCCGGGTGCAGTATTCAAAGACAATGCCTTCCGTTACCAAACTAGGGTGTATGTATGTGTCTTCGCTCCATTTATGGAATTGAGGCATTATTGATTCGGGGCCGATCATAAAACCAACCCGTATCCCGGGACTGAGGATCTTGCTGAAGGAATTAATATAGATAACCTGTTCGGGAATAATTTCTTTGTAGGCCGTCACATCCTCACCGTAATATCTGAGGGCCTTGTATGGAGCGTCTTCTATGATGAAGAAGCCGTATTCTCTGGCCAGTTCGGAGATGATCTTTCTTTTCTCGATAGATGTTGTAACACCGGTAGGATTCTGAAAATCAGCAACGGTGTAGAAAATTTTAGGTACTTTTCGCGATAGAGCTTCCTTGAAAGCTTCAATATTCACGCCGTCCTTTTCGAGGGGTATTCCGACTATATCACCTCCGGCACGGCGCATAGCGGTAACGGCGCGGTCGTAGCTGGGATATTCGAGAAAAACCGCGTCTCCCTTTTCAAGGAGGACCGATGCGGTAAAGGAGAAAAACTCCATGGAACTGTTGCCAATGAGTACCTGTTCATATTTTGCACCGTAATTGTCGGCTATCCATTGGCGAAGAGGCTTGTAACCTGAATAATGTCCGTATTGAAAAAGGACCTTGCCTTCTTTCTTGAAAATGGAAGCAGCACAATCAGAGAGTGTGTCCACCGGAAGGGCTTCAACAGCCGGATTCCCGCGGGTGAAAAAGATCTGATCATCGTATGGGCTCATAGCTTTTTCCTCTTTATACAGGGTAATATATAACATGGCAATGATAGTAAAGAGTTTTGAAAAATACAAGTAAGAAAAGATGGTTTTTCAAAATAATGGTATAGATTTTCACATTGTGGAATGAAAACAGAAAGGATTGAGGAATGTATACATATAGGAAAACAAATGTTATGAGATTACTGGACGGAGAAAAAATCGGGTACCAGGTATTAACCTATGCCAGTGATGACGGAAAAAATGACGGGATATCAGTAGCCGATAAATTAAACAGACCGCATGAGTCGGTATTTAAAACCCTGGTAGCTCAGGGGGACAGCGGAAACTATTATGTCTGTGTCATACCGGTGGAAGATGAGCTGGACCTGAAAAAAAGCGCCAGGGTCTGCAATGAAAAGAAATTCGATCTCATTCCGGTAAGAGATCTGCAGAAAATAACCGGCTATATACGAGGCGGCTGTTCGCCGATCGGCATGAAGCGGAGATTTCAAACCTACCTGGATGCAAAATGCAGAAATCTTCAGCGCATAATCGTGAGCGGCGGTAAAATTGGTATTCAAATCGAACTGGAAGTCCGGGATCTGCTGAATATTGCCGGTGCTGTATCAGCTGATCTGATTAAATGACCTCCTCGTGATGAAGCCAGTGTGAGCGGGGTGATTTGAACGCCCTGTGTCTTGCAATGAAGCGGAAGCAGATAAGACCCAATACTGTGTAGGCCACCGTCACTCCAAGAGCAAGCCAGAAATAGAGTGGATTGCCGGTAGTATAGCTGTATGCCGGGAGGTTGATGGCAAGGATAAAGGGAATACAGACGGCGAAGGTAATCGCCGATGAAAACATATAGTCTGAGGCTACAGGTGTTTCGAAATCCGGGTCCAGGACTCTTAAAAGAGCCAGTCCGGTTGGCATTGTACCAGTTACAGCACCGTAGATAATGATCATCCGGTCAAATCGGTGATCACGAAATATTCGTGAGCAGAACCAGGGAACCGTTATGATGATTACCGTACCTGCTACAGCGGACATAACTACTATGGGAATCCAGTATTTTATCACCACTACCAGGGATATCGCTCCAATGGCGGCAGAGACCATCAGGTCAACCGAGAATCCGGCAACCCGGGTAAAAGCCTTGTTGTCGAAAGTGTGCTGGATACCGAGTTTTTGAATGAAGCCCCGGACCACAATAGCGGTTAAAGCTGCGAAAACGAAGCTTATTCCCCATAGATTCACGGCAAGTTCATTGCCAAGAGGACCGAAATGATCGAGAAGACGGGTCAGAAGCTTCAAAAGCAGGTATGAGAGGAGATATACGAAGAAAACGATGGCAGCAGTGTAGGTAAGGGAATCTATAGCTTCAGATTCGGTGGTCAGCTTCATTCCCTCAGGCTTTTCCGTATCCGAGGTGTATACTCCCGTTCTTATGCTTCGGTTTTTGATGAGCTCCCTTTTTTCAGGGGAGATCCATTCCTTTCGGATACCGTAATTGATGAGCCATACCCCGCCGAAACACGCGAACAGAAAGCCTATTGCGGCAAAGGTAAGACCGATGGTTCCGCCGTCTTCGAAACCGAAAGCAGCCCAACCTTCACCAATAGCATATGACTGGCCCGGGCCCAGGGCGAATCCGAGAGGCACGAAAAATCCCATAGCGGGGAAAAGATCGGGAATAAAGGTGTGGATAAAAAAAAGGGTGAGCAGCAATCCTAGGGTAGCCTGCATACCATATTGGAAGAATATAGCGACGGACGTTGCAACAATACCGTTCTGCTTACCCCCGGATCTTTCAGGACTTTTCCGGAGGCTCATGGCAATGAAGGATATGCTGAGGAGGTGGTAGACCATGGCTCCGAGACCCTCAGAGGTGACATGTACATATGGTGCTGCGAAATTATAAAAGAAAAGCAGCAAAAAGCCGGCTGTAAGTGAATTCGGGATAAGATACTTCTGGAAGAAGCGGATCCTGGCACGAATCAAGGTGGATAAAAGTAAAGCAATGGAGATAATCCCGATATCTACAAAAAATTTCCATGGAAAATTCATACCGCATTGTACAGCATAATATCGGTTTTGTGGAATTATTTTTCAGATATTGTTACCACACCGTCCCATGAGTCAGCTGGTGCTTCCTGCATATATGTCCGGCACCTTTCCAGGAAGAGATTCAGCATGTGATCATTCGGGAGGCAGGTGCGGCTTTCGAGGAGGATTTTTGCTGCTCTGGAAAAATTACGGTTGTAATAGTACTTGAGGGCCTTGTGGTAGAGGTTCCAGCCTTTCTTTTCCGTTGTATCAAGATCCAGGCGGGGCGAGTAAATAGCCGTGTAGACCTGCTTCCCCTTGACCTTTACTTTATCGATGAGACGGCAGGGAATTTCATGATGCACAGCCTTCGCAATAGAACCGGAAATCAGCAGGGGCTGCTTATAAATCTTCGTCAAACCTTCTAAACGGGAGGCGAGATTCACCATGTCTCCGATTACCGTATAATCCATTTTCTTTTCGGATCCAATATTCCCGATCGTGACCGTACCGTAATTGATGCCGATCCCGATGGCAAACTGAGGTGCTCCCTTCAGTTTCTGGGACTGATTGAATTTTTCCAAAGCCCGGAGCATATCAAAAGCAGCCAATACTGAAGCTTCGGGGTCATTATCATGTTTGACTGGGGCGCCAAAGAAGGCCATTATGGCATCACCGATATACTTATCAACGATACCCTGCCGGTTCATGATGGTATCGACCATGAGAGAAAAATAGCTGTTCAGGGATTCAACAATTCGCTCCGGAGGCATGGATTCAGCTATAGTGGTGAATCCTCTAATATCAGAAAAGAGAACGGCAAGCTGTCGGTTATCACCCTTCAGCAGCGATTCCGGATTGGAAAAGATCTCTTCAATAACATCCAGGGGAACGTATTTCTGAAAAATATTTCTTATTTTACGTTCCTGTTTTCGGGCTACCACCGCTTGGTAGGCGTATCTCTTGATCTGGCCGTAGGCGTTTTCCAGTTCCTCCGTCATAATATTGAACCGATGCCCAAGATCTCCGATCTCATCACGGAACAGAAGTGGTATTCTTCTTGAGAGATCGCCGGAGGAAATGATCTCAGTAATGACCTGATTCATGGAATCCAGGGGTTTCAGGAGCAGCCGGGTGAAGAGAAGTATAAGCAGGAGGGCGAGAGACAGGGAGATAACAAGAATCAGGCCTGTCCTCCGGTATATATCCATGACGACCTGGTAGAAGGTTTCCTCCTGCTCCGAGACAAAGAAGGTCCACCCAAAGGGCTCGAAACCAATCAGTTGACCGACTCGCCGCTTACCTCCGAGATTTACCTGCACCCAATCTTCATTCCCCTGAGCTATGACGGTGCTGATTTCAGATGATTCTTCAGGTGATATGGTAACGGAAGAAGTCGCAAACTGAAGGACTCCGTCGTCAGAAATGGCTGCTATGAGTTCGGTGGGACTTCGGATAAGGCCGCTCGTATAGCTTTTCACAGAGGTCTGGGCGATCTCAATATACGCCGGATCTCCGCTCAATCCGTTTTCTTCAAGGAGATTCCATTGGGACGCTGCATACCGGTTTACCTCCTCAGCCTTAAACTGCAGGGCTTCCCGGGCAATCCGGGTAACAGCATTCCGTGCCGAGAGGGATGAGGAGATACCGCCGATCAGGATAGGAGCAACAAGAAGGGGAAATACTATCAGAAACAGTTTCGACCGGATTTTCATTTGCTGCTCCAATATTTGCGATTCTTCCAATTTCATATTATCGTATATAAGGTCTGAAAAAGCGAGGATTGAAAATGCAAATTAATGGTGATTCGCAATTAGACTGGAATGAATTATCCGGCAAGGACGATAGTTTGAATTCCTTTCTCGATGATACGGAAGATGGCGTGAGCAGCGAGGAAAAGAACAGCATTCTGAGCCAGATTGACGAGGTACTGGTTAGAAAGACCGGGGCGGATTGGAATAGACAATTTAACTATACAGCTGAAAAGAACGGCGCCCTTTTTCCCTTTCTTATAAATATCATTATTCTTATCTGTACTGCAGCAGTTATATTTGCTTTGTTTCAGCTTTTCAATCGCCAGGAGGACTCTATTATCAATAGCGGAAATTCTGGTCTCTCCGCGGAGGCGGCTCTTCTGAGAGAGTTTCGCGAGGAGTCTCAAAAGGAAATTTCTCTTAAAGAAGAAGAGATAGCTGAAATCAGATCTCAAATGGGGGAACTGGCTGCCGAAAGAGAAAACCTGGCTGCACGGAATCGGCAGATACTTCGGGAAAAGGAGGCAGTACTGGAAAAGGAGCTGGAAAGGCTCCTCAATCAGGAACGGGAGAAGTTGGATGCCCGGGGAATGGACCCACTGGAAAGAGATAGAATCCTCGACGAATTGGAACAGCGGCTGAGTGAGGAGCATGCGATGGAATTGTCCGCCCTGAAGGAAAGAACGGAGGACCAGCTGAAAGAGAGGGAGCAGGAAATAGAGCGCCTCGTAGCCGGATATGAACAGAAACTCGGAGAGATTCAATCGAAGCAGGAAGCTGGGGCGCAAAATCTGGCTGAACTGCAGGATCAGAATAAACGTGCCGAGATGATTATCCAGCAGCTTTCCGCCGGTTATCTGCGAACACTCCAGCTGGTGGATTCATCCGATTATCCGGCGGCGAGAAGCTCAGCAGAAAATATTCGTGAAATTCTTGATAAATACGATTTTAAATCCCTGCCCCAGCTTGCCCGGCGGGAGCAGACGGACCGTAAATTGGTCGATAGTCTGGAAAAACTTATCAGCTACGAAGAGTTGAAGGAAAAAGAAATATCAACTTCCGTGCAGGTACGGGGCGGATCAACAGAGGCGGAAGCAGAGCTTAAAAACGAGATTGGAAGACAAAGGGAGACGATCGAGGAGCTGAATAGAGAACTTGCTGCAAAGGAATCGGATCTGCAATCCCTGAGCCGCAGGATGAATCAAACAGGAAACAGTCTGGACTCTGCCAATCGGGAGCTTGCATCTATAAAATTGAAGAATGAAGAAAGATTGAACTATTCCCGCAGGATAGAAATGATAGAAGATAAGCTTGGTTCTTTACAAACTCCGGATCAGTCTGTCGATAGACGCAAGAGCGTACTGTCGAGTGTTAATACAAAACTGGAGATAAGGGAGATACTCATCTCCCCTGAAGTAAGCACCGCGTATCCGGAAGCGGAGGAAAGCTTTGATGAGTATCTGGATGCCCTGCAGGGAGAATATACATCAGAAGGATATCGGGAAGCTCTGGAGGATATCGTTTCCATGCTCGATTCGATCCTGAGTCCGGGTGCCGCCGGCGATTATTCCCTTTCGAGGCAGGGGAAGGATCTTGAAGATAAAACTGCCGAGCTGCTCGGGAGGCTGCAGCTTCTTCTGGAGTAGCAGAGTAGGGAAGGCTATTTTTCTTTCAAATCAATATTGGCCGTAGCGGTGCTTCCGACCGCGTCAGTGACCCGTATCTTGGCAAGCGGGGGAGGAGAGCTGGTTTCGATTTTCATGGTAGTCGGCGAAATTTTCTCAAGATATCCGGCACCTGATAGAATTGTGAAGGTATAAGGAGGTATTCCCCCCGATGCAATGAACTCCAGGACTGTTCCGGGAGAAGTCATCACAAAGCTGGGATTAATTTCCAGCACCTCGGGGGTTTCGGAGGCAATGTAGATGTCGGAACTTGCCGTTGCACCCGCTTCATCTTCCACCGTGAGGGTGGTGCTGCCTTCACCTGTCGGTGCTGTATAACTTATGGTATCGATGCCGTTATCGGTGAAGGTTCCGAAGGCGGGTTCAAGGGTGATGATGAAATTCGTGAAAATACCGAAAGCGCCGCTAACGGTAAATGCTTTGGTTCCTGAAGGGGTTAATACCGCGTAACTGGGAAGCAGTTCCAGGATAGTTCCGGCGGCGGGGCCTATTACGGCTGTCACCGAAACACTGTTGTTCAGGGCATCGGTAATTTCTATATAATCATATCCGTTCCCGACATCCACAGGAGGTGTGTAATCGAAGGACCCGTCGTGGACTACGGTTGCAGATGAAACGGTTCCTCTCTCAGGGGTAATGGAATAATCTCCGTACCCACCCAGGACGGTAATGGTTTTCGGAGGATCTCCGGAGATCCGGATATAGAAGTTCGAGGGGCTTGCGGTCATGGGAGAGTATACTCTGATAGTAGAAATATCACTGCTGCCGATATTATCGAGACTTTCAATTTCAGCAGTTTCCAATCCCCCGCTTATGATATCAGGAGCCGTGTACAGGCCGGTGTCCGGATTGATCATGCCCGGCCCTGAGACGATATGATATGACTAGGGGAGAAAACCTCCGCTGGCTTTAAGATAGATAGCGTCACCGGTGTGAACATTTACAGCTTTCTGATCCAAAGAAAAATCTCCTTCTTGTTCTCCATCAAGAAGGGAGAACAGGGAGATTTCACTGCAGGAAATAAATAGGCCCAGGAGGATAAAGAGGAGTATCAGAAGATTTATATGAAAAAGATGTCTTCGTTTCATATTAAAACCTCCACCGGGCGTATATACCGGGAGAGATGCTTAAGAGTGTGTCTGCCTTTACAGAGTCGGAACTATTCTCCTGATAGAGATTCAATAAAGCAAGAGAGTCGATACGGGCTGCGATGGAAGATTTTTTTCCGAAGCGGAAAAGATCAAAAGCGATTCCGATATGAGCGTACGGAAGAGCAGGCGAAAGCAGCTGTGATGCTTCCGATTCAGCAGGTAAACGTAAGGCAGCCCCTAAGCCGAGGGAAAGAGACCACGGAAAGATCCTGGATTCCTGGAAGGAGAAGAGAAACTCACTTTCAAGGGGTATCAGGCCGCGGATGTAGGTTCCCTTGTAAGCATCTCTTGGAATCAGTCGGAGAAAACCGGCGGATAAGCCGATACGCATGCGTATAGAGTTCAGAGCGGCAATACTGTAAAGAAATCCGATTTTTATCTGTAAAGCGAAGGGGAATTGTTCAGCTGCTGGATTGAGAAAAAGGGGAATTGCAGAGGAAACGAAGAGTTCGTATTGATCCTCAGGTAAGGATTTCTCATCCGGTTCTTCAGGTTCTGAATCAGCAGCCTCTGAGGCGGTCGTCGAAATCATCTCATCCTGCTGTACAGCTACGACTGTCTCCTGCGGTTCGGAGGTAGCTCTTTTTTTATTTTCAGCGATGGAAGATATACTATTCCTTGATGAATCTATCAAACTGTTTACAACTTCTGCTATATCCCGGTCAATGAAGAGATCGATGGAATCTGAAATTTCCAGAGAAGAAAGCCTTTTACGGTTCTGAACTGAAAACAGGAAGTAATTTATCAAGAGAGAATCATCGAAAAGGGAATAAAAACCTGCAATGAGGAGATCGTGTTCTGCAGGGAAGGACCGGGAAAGGTATTCTCTGATGATGTTTTCAAGTTCTGATTTCTGAACTTCTGAAGGGATGGGTACTTCGGCTCGAAGACTGGTCCCAGAGATCCCTTTAATCCTCAGTTCAAGCAGTACCGACCGGTTCAGTATATTTTCGAGTTCAGTATCGGAACTTTCAAGACCGATGTGAACAACGGCAGCAGACACATCAGTACCCTCCTGCGAGTGTATGAAGAGGAGCGGTGTGAAGATGAATAGTATAAAGAAAAGCAAGGCGGACTGTACGTAGGAAGTTCTGCTCCTGATCAAACGAAACATCTCCTTTTTATATAGAATAAACAATATCTGTTCATGTTACAAATTACAGGCTGCCATGATAATCGCCGGTATTCTCTATATCGGAGCTGTTTCGTTTTAAATATATCACAGGGTTTCATAATTTTCTTTCCGACAAAAAAAAATCAAATACATATGTGTATAATGTGTTGACAACCGGGGGTAATTCTTTTCTCATAATAAACATAGCGATAGTTCATTCTAATAAACGGGAATTTTCAGCTGTTCCTGCATTATTTGATACCGAATACTGCGGCTATTCGATATCCACCACATATAGAAGGCTCAAGGTAATACCGTTGAAAATGTCGGCGGAACTGACATCATCCGTTCCGTTGTAGTCAATGAAATCTATATTGAGCTTCTGATACCGGTATCCTCCCTGTATCAACCAGACCGGAGTCAGTACATATGAGCCGTTTATCTCGATGTTGAAACCGATGGTGTTTTCAGTATCCAGATCCTCACCATCGAAGGTCACGTCGGGGATAGCATAGAGGAGCCCTCCCTGCAGCCCGATGAGAAAACGGTCATTCACGGGATAGGTGTAACCAAGTCCAGCTGTCGGCATCTTTATCACAGCCTCCCATTCGTAGATTTCATATTCAAAATCCATGGAGACTTTATAGGTTGTATGTTTATAGCCGGCAAACAATTTAAGGTAGTTATCAAGGCTGTAGCTCAGGGCAATATCAATATCAGCCCTTTTTAACTCCTCCGCCATGCTTTCCGAAATGGAAAAACTCGGAATGCTGTATTCACTCTCCTGCTTGAAATTGCCAAAAACCATGAGCGCCGCACTGAGAGCAAAAGGATTGGTGTCGAAGTTATACCCGAGTACCGGTCCGAACATGCTGCCTCTTCCGTCTTTCAGCGTGATGCTGCTGTCAGTATCGAAATCCTGAAGGGTTGCTTCCGAGAGATCCCCCGATACCGGGTTCCACAGAGCGCCCCATCCTTTTACTCCGATCAGCAGACTGCCTGCGGATACAGTGGCTAGACTGGATACAAAAAGTACTAGTACAATAAGAAAAATACGGTTTTTTAGAAACATGTTTCTTTTCCTCCTTCAGAGAGGAGAGTCGGTGGGATGGGAGTATACAAGCTGATTCCGGAGTTCTCACAATGTCATAGGTATCGCCATGGCTAGACGGGATAGGTTCTGCCGTGCTTTTTCGTAGTTTTTATCCAATTCAAGGGCCCGTTGAAAATCCGCTTTTGCCTTTTCCTTCGCTTCTTCCGCCTTTTCTTTTTCTCCGGAATCTTCCAGAATTGCTATTTCCTCGAGCTTCTCCTCTCCTTCATAATTCGCAAGAGATGCTTCCACAACCCGGGTATCGGCCCTCTCTTTCAACTCTTCCGCGGCTTCTTCGCTGATGGAGAGATTCATATTATTCGAGAGTTCTATCGCTAGGGCATTTTGGATTGTATAAAAACGCGACAATTCGCCATGACCCTGGGCTGTTCCGACGATCTCACCGGTTTCAATTGAAATACACTGCGAGTTCACTTGAAGAAAATCTTCAACTACACTGAAGGAGCCGGTGATCACGTATTGGGCGTCGAGAATTTTACCTATTTCAACACCGCTTGATTCATCGGTATATCCCAGAAGCTGAAACTTTTGTTCATCCAGTATTTGTTGTTGTGTGTACTCCCGGGATATGACGGTATAATAGGGGAATGCACTCAGGGCCCTCATGATCATATCAGGGATACCCATCTCCCAGGGGCTGAATTTATCCGTGCCGATGGAACGATCTTCGAACTTATGTACGGAAATGATCTTTTTCTGTTCCTCCGGGATATCAAAATCCATCACCATTTCAGACTTTACGGTCCTTTCGGTTTTATGCTGCTGGGTCGTACATGAAAAAAGGACAATGAGAATTATGATAAAAAAGAAAGGGCGATATTGAGGGTACATCTTATTCCCCTGCTTACAATACATTATTATCATAAGACTCCATCAGTTTTCCTGTCAAGTTAAACTAGAATTTTGTTCCTTCGGTTAGTGCAATTTCCTTGCTGAAGGAGTCATGATTCAGTATTCTTTAATTATGAAGAACTCCTATTCCATGAGCGACAGGATCTTTTTCGAGGGGATCGAGCCTTCCGATTATATAGGCAAATTGAGAAATTACCGGTCCCTGGTGAGAAGGCTGTTAAAGGATGTGAAAGCAGATGATAACCATGTCGCGATAATCAGCGGGGTGGTATCAAAGGAATCAAAGCAGCTCAAGGCAACGGCTCTCACTGAAGACTGGTGCGGTGATTGGATATGCAATCTTCCCCTGCTGAATGATCTCTTCCTCAGGACAGGGATCAGTTTTCGAATATTCAGAGGAACGGAGCATAAGGAACTGAAGGAATACTACGAAGAAGACGGGACTGATCACATCCCTGTTATAAGCCTCTGGGACAGCGATGGTAGGGAAGTCGTTCGCTGGGTTGAGGCACCTGAAAAGATACAGGAATTGAAAAAAAAATGGAAAGAACGAAATCCGAGCTTGATGATGCTGTACGCGAAACAGCGGGAAGATAAAACCGCGGCCCGTGAATTTGCGAAGCTGTACAGGCAATTTCTGGAGGAAATGGCTGATTGGTATCAGGCCGACGGATTTTGGGGTGAAACAAGCGGAGAAATTTCAGATATGCTGAGAAAAGCCCTATAAGACTGGATCAGCTGTTTTTCTTCCGGAATCTTTTCCTTATATTTTTTTTATTCCGCGATTCGGCGGGAACCTTTTCACGAATATACAATTCATTGGTACTGTTTTTCGTGCAGGCAAACCACATTCCGAAAGCTCCGAGCAGGATCATCGGTATTGAAAAAAGCATGCTGAGAGTGAACCAGTCACCTGCAATAATTGCGGAGTGACTTGCAGGTTCACGGTAAAACTCTATCCAGAATCGGAAGATGCCGTAGCTGAGCAGAAACAGACTTAAAACGGAACCCCGCGGTTTAGAAGGGCCGATATTACGAAAGAGAAGCAGAATAAAATAGAGAATCACACCCTCGAGAAGAAGTTCGTACAGCTGAACCGGATGCCGGGGGAGATTGATTAGTTCCTGCCCGCCGGGACTACTGTCGCCCATGCTATTCAGGAAAAGCTGAACCGGTTCAGAACCTTCAGGGAACCATTTATCCTGCGGAACGGTAGGAAAAACCATTGCCCAGGGTGCAGTGCTCGGACGCCCCCAGAACTCGCCGTTTATAAAGTTGCCAAGCCGCCCGAAGGCAAGAGCGACAGGCGCCGGTATAATTATGAAATCGGCAACATCAAAGTAATTGTACCCGGTCTTGCGGAGATAGAAGAAAGGAAGAAACATTGCAAGGATCAGCCCGCCGAAAAAAAACATCCCTCCCTCCCAGACAGCAAAAATACGGAGGGGGTGTTTCAGATAAAATGATGGATTTACAAAGAGGCAGAAGCCTATTCTGCCGCCGATAATAACGCCGAGAAAAATCCGAAGGAGTATTTCGGTGAACTGATCTGAAGAAATTGATACTTTGCCTTGTTTTATATGATAGATGACGAACAAATAGGCAAAGAGCAGACCCAGAAGATACATCATCCCGTACCAGCTGATAGCCATAGGTCCCGGAAGATCGATCATTATCGGATTGAATTCAGGAAGGCTAATAAATCCCGACATGAATAGAACATAATCGCTTCAGCGGAAAGTATCAAGAGAAACCGGTCATTATCCTCAGAGGATACACATATTTAATAATTTCGTAACGAATGAACGATTATCTTCTTTTCCAGCTTCTCCGGATCAATTCCCTCAGGAAAATTCAGATACACTGTCTTCTTGTGTCCCGGTATAAGATTGAAGGCATTATCCGAAAACCGGGATCTATAGCCGGGAATTTCGAGCCAGACGAAAAATGCAGGTACTTCACTGGATAACTCAATTTCTATGCAGGATTGATGAATGATCGTATGCAGATGAATGCGGCCTTGACGGATTGTACTTTTTTTAGGGGGGAGAAAAAAACAGGTATTATCGAAAATAATCTGTTTTTCCGAATCTTCAAAAGAAGCAAAACAGAAACTGTCCTCAGGCTCAATATCTGTTTCAGAAAGAGGAAAATCCATCAAGAGACTTGAAGCTTCCGGTTCGAGGACGCCGTTTTTCTTTTTTTCCATCTGAATAGTGCCGTCGAATCCGATTATCTGAACAGTGAGAGCCCCGCTGAGTGCTTCTGCTCCATCGTTCAGACCAAAAATTCGAACATGCGAAAAGCTGTCGACAAAAAGGACCATATGTACCGGAGCAAAGAATCTTTTAGCGGTATAGTGAAGGGGTTTCCATTGACCTCCGTATTCAATGGATGACCAGGAAGCCACCGGCCAGTTATCATTCAACTGCCAATAGAGGGCGCCCATGCAGATCGGCCTGCGGCTTCGCCAATATTCTACTGCCGTCTGTATCGCCAGGGCCTGCTGAATCTGGCTGAGATAGAGGACTTCCTCGAAACTTTCGGGAAATCTGAAATATCTTGAAATCGTTTCAATAATAATACTGTTTCCACGATCATTTTTCTGATGATGTTCCATGACAGGAGATGTAATATTCCGATGATCCGCAGGAGTATATGATTTTACCGTTTCTATGCCGGGAAAAGACTGAAACCCGAACTCGGAACAGAATCTGGGGGTAACATCATAGTAAGCCTCAAAGGGTTTGCCTTCATGCCAGACACTCCAGTAGTGCATATCACCTTTGGAATCATTGTGCCAGCAGTCGCTGTAATCATCCTCTCCGGCTGAAGGCGAGGAAGGCCACCACTTTCTGTTCGGATCCAGTCTTTTTACGGTACTTCCGATCACCCCTTCATTCAATCTGTCATAATCGATCAGATATCTGTCCCTGTTTTCCCGGGTTTCCGGAAACCAGGTCAATGCACCGAGATCTTCGTTGTTGCCGCACCAGAGGACTATACTGGGGTGATCTTTCAGGCGCTTAACCTGATATTCGACCTCATTTTTAACATTCTGTAAAAAGTCTGTATCGGAAGGATATGCAGAACAGGCGAACATAAAATCCTGCCAGACCATGATTCCATATCTGTCACAGAGTTCATAGAAATAGTCGAACTCATACTGCCCTCCGCCCCAGACTCTCAGCATATTCATATGTGCTTCAGCCGCCGATTGGATAAGTTGTTCGTAGCGTGGTGCAGACAGAGTGCCCGGCATGGCATCAGGGGGTATCCAGTTCGCCCCTTTACAGAAAATGCTTTTCCCGTTCATCCGAACAGTCATACCGATACCCCTGTCATCATCCTCTGTAAGCACTTCAGCGGTTCGAAAGCCTATCGACTTGCGGATCAGATCATTATCCGTAGATACTGTATACTCGTAGAGCTTCTGTTCTCCGAATCCCCGGGGCCACCATAACTTTGGATTTTCAAGTTCAAGAGAGAGATTTATCTCCTGCCGTCCGGGAAGAAGTGCGGTTTCCCGGCTTTCTGTTTTGCCGTCGCATTCTGCAGTAACGGTAGTTTTGCCCTCTGCTGAGGATAAAATCTCGACACAGAAATCAATTCTCCACAAATCAAGCCTGCGGCAGATATTGGTATGTACGGCGGTAATAATTTCAAGGGGAGTTGACAGGATTTTTACTTCATCGTAAATACCGCATACCATAAGACAGGGCCCCCAATCCCATCCGCCATGGCATTGAGGCTTCCTGATTAAGTTTCTGCCCGGAGCCTGGACGGGATAGTTTGTGTGGGGAATCGGGTAGGGCAGCTTCTTTTTGAGAGCGAGGGCTTTATTTTCCGCAGATTCGAAGGATAGTTCAAGAATATTTTCTCCCAAATGTATGGAATCGTTCAGAGGAAACAGATAGCGGAGAAACATATTACTGGTCCGACCGAGGAAAACTCCATTCACATATACGGATGAAAAGGTATCAATATAGGAAAGATCAAGATAACAGTTAAGACCTGTAAGTTCCTCTGCGTCAATCGAAAAAGTCGTACGGAATATCCATTCTTCCCTGCCGATCCACTGTACTGCAATTTCATTTGCACCGTAGTAGGGGTCGGGAATATATGAGTTTTGAAGCAAAACAGAATGGGTATCAGCCGGAAGGCAGCATGGGAACTGCTCGCCGGTAGCAGCCCTTTCAAGTGTCCAGTTATCGGATAGGTTTTTTTCCCCTGATTCTTTCATGAAGCCATATGCCTGGTTAGTTTATTTATAAACTAACATAAGCTATAGTACACTTAAAATATTGAAATAACAAGGAAAAACTCGGAATCTCAGAGGATCAGCGGAAGTTTTTCTTGACAGGATAGAGAGAGTGTGTGAAAATTATGTTAGTTGAATTATAAATCAACTAACAAGGATACTTCCAGATGAAAAGAACAAAGATAATAAACCGAGCGAGAATAATGCGGGAAATATGGATCAATCGCGAGATAAGCAGAATTGAAATATCCCGCTCTCTGAATCTGGATAAATCGACAATTTCCAATAACGTGAATGAACTTCTGAAAAAGGGAATTATTATCGAGGCTTCCGAGGGAGACCCCGGTCCGCTTGGAGGGAGAAAACCGGTACATATTAAACTGAACAGAGAATACGGCTCTGTACTGGGTATAGAACTTCGTCCCGACTGCTACAGGGCGGTAGCTGTTGATCTTGAGGGAGCGATTATCTACTCCAAGTTTGAAAAAACCATGATTTCCGGGAAAAACCTGGTCAAGACATGTATTGAACTGGTTGAACTGCTTTCAAAGGAGATCGAAAAACAGAATATAAAGCTCCTGGGTATCGGAATAGGATTATCCGGTGTCGTGAATGCCCATGAGGGAATAATTAAGTATTCAGCTCCTTTTGAAATTGAAGAACACTTCAACTTTTACGAAGCTGTTGCTGACCGGATTAATTATCCGGTTTTCATCGACAACGATGCAAACAGCTGCGTATGGGGTGAGCTGGCTTTTCATAGAAGAAAGGATCTGAAGGACTTTATTTTTCTTCTTCTCGAGTTCTGGGATTACAATCCTGAATCGATGAAACTCTGCAACAGGACAGGAGTCGGTATCGGAATTGTCATAAACGGGCTCGTACACTACGGTTATCAGCACTCCGCAGGAGAGTTTCAGAGCATCATGAGAAACGAGAGATCCGTCGGTCAATTTTCTCTGACCGAAGAAGAACAAATGGTCATTCAGGAAGATGAAAAAATTCGTGAAAAATTTCTCCGGGAATTAGGAGCCCATGTAGCTCTTCTGGTGAATACCCTGAATCTGAGTCATGTCATTCTCGGAGGCTATTTTGAACAATATGATGGCCAGGTCATTAAGATTTTCGAAGAAGAGATAGAAAGAAACTGGCCGTATGCGCATACCGGTAAAGTAAAAAAGGACATCTGGCTTTCTTCCTTTGGCGACAGGGCCGTTGCTTACGGAGCTGCCGGTATGGTTCTGAACACCTTGTTCACCGATCTGGAGATCATGGAGGGGAAATCACCGATAGTCCATATGAGAAAAGGATTGTCGGTCTTTTAATATTTCTATGTCCGGATGAAAATCCGGTAATCAGCTCTTCGGAAGGAAGAGATAAAACGGAGGGAATATGAAAAAAACAGGTAGAATGGTAGTGGTTCTCGGTTTGATCGTTTTGCTTCTGTCTCTCGGCATGGTTGGCTGCAGAAAACAGGAAGCCGAGTCCGCAGCGGAGGGCCCCGTGGTAGTGAAGGCTATGGCGTATGGGGACAACTCAAACCAGGAAGGGGTAAACTGGGTCCGGATCGTTGAAACATTCGAAAAGGAAAATCCGGACATCGATATCGATTATGAAATGCTGTACGATGAAGCGTACCATCAGAAGGTGGTAGCAAGGCTTGCATCCGGAGATGTTCCGGATATGGCCTACATGGGAGCCGACGCCCGCTGGGGTGCACCCTGGAAGGAAGCTGGACAGCAGTTCGATCATACCGATCTGATCGATCCGGATTACTACGACTTTGACCTCATCCCCCCGATGGGACCGAACGGGGAGATCTATGAAATTCCCCTGGGGACTTCCAATATTACAACCGTTTTGTATATGAACAAAAATCTGGTTGAATCTCTCGGGTTCACAGAACCGCAAACCTATGAGGATATGGTTGCCATGGTACCGGCGGCACAGGCGGCAGGGCTTGAAGTTGTAACCATTGATGGAGCAGACGGATGGGCCTGGGGTTCCTGTCTCATGTCCGCCGTTATAGCTCGAATGTCCGGAGATCCGCATTGGGTCTCGAAAGCAGTGGAGGGAGAAAACAAGTTCACGGATCCCGAGTTTGTGAAATCCCTGGATTTCATCCGGCAGATGGTTGACGACGGTGTCATATCGGAAAAGTCGGTTCTTGTCGATTACGGTGCAAACATTTCAAAGTTCAGCAATGAAAAAGCGCTATTCATGGTACAGGGGCAATGGGCAGCCGGGGGGATTGAAAACCCGGATGTATCCAAAAACACTCTCATGCTTGCGTGGCCTGAACTTCCGGGAGAGAAGTCGGCAACCAGAGGTTCCGTAGCGGCAGCGATACAGGTAGGATACGGTCTTACAAAGAATGGTGCTTCTGATCCCGCGGTCAGGGATGCGGCTATGAAGTTTATCAACTATTTCTACAGTGAGCCTGAAACAACCCAGCGCCTGCGTGATGGTGCCATTGTTGCTCCTATTCTCAAGGATTACAACGTACCCGATGATTTGCCGGAAATCGTAAAGCAGAAGGTCTATCTGGCGCAGAATGCAATGAATACCGATGTTATTGACGCCTTTCTCAGCGGAGATCCGAATGACGCTCTGAATGCGGGAATGCAGAAAATTGCATCAGGATCCGCCACAGCGGAAGAAATTGCCGAAGAAGTTGAAAGCTTGCTGCGCAAATAATAATTGCTTATTCTAGGCGGGGGGAACGATAGTTTTCCCCGCCTGTTTTATCAGGGGGAGCGGAGAGTGAAAAAGCGGGACAGGAAGGCCTTGATGATCTATCTCGGAATGATTGCACCGGCCTTGTGCATCTATCTGTTTATTGTCACCTACCCGGTATTCTACTCAATCTGGCTCAGTTTTACGGATTTTAATCCGAACAGGGGCGGGAACTGGAACTGGATAGGGCTGTATCAATATAAAACTATGTTTCAGGATCCCAATTTCTGGCATGCACTGAAAAATAATCTGATCGTCGTAGCGGTTTCTGTTTTCGGTCAGATTCCCATCGGTTTTGCCCTGGCATATATTCTCTACAGGAAGCTTGTGAGAGGGGCCAATCTATTTCAAACTACGGTATTTCTTCCCCATTTCCTTTCAACGATCGTGATAGGGACTATGTGGAAACGTCTGTTTCAGGCTGACGGGCCCATTTCAGTACTTATTCAGATGATTTCAGGTGATCCGACGGCTCAATTCGATCTGATGCTCTACAGTGAAACGGTAATGATACCTATCGGGTTTGCCCTTATCTGGATATACACAGGACTCTATATGATCATTTTTTTGGCGAATCTGCAGAAGATAAACGACAACTTGATTGAAGTGGCAAAAATAGACGGGGCAAGCGAAACACAGATTTTTTTCAGGATAATCGTACCCATGCTGTCGGGTACCATCCTGGTTTCAACGGTACTGGCCATCGCAGGTTCCCTGAGGGGCTTCGATCTTATTTTTTCGATTACAACCCAGGGGCTCCAGCGAAATAACGCAATGGTGCTGCCGATTTTTATGTATCAGACGGCTTTCCAGAATTATACTAATGAGATGCGATTTGCATACGGGGCCGCTATATCGAATGCCATCGTTCTCATCAGCGTCATTCTTATCCTCTTCAGCAATTTTATCAGCCGTAAACTACAGTCCGGGCTGGAGGAATAGTATGGGAAGAGAAAAGACGAATAAGCCAAATGAGAGAATAAAAACCTTTGCCGGACGTTTGATCTCCTATAGCATCCTCATAACCTGGACTTTGATAACAATCCTGCCTCTCTTCTGGATGGCCTATTCGTCGTTCAAATCCAACGCGGAGCTGACGAAAAATATTTATTCCTTTCCACGCGATCTGTTTGATAACAAGATGGATGAGTATTTTGTAATAGCTCCTCAATTGAACGTGGTTCCGGATTACGATACGGAAGTGGATAAGAGGGAAAGGCTCATTATCGAATCAAGCACAATCTCTCCGGAACGAAGACTGATGGTTCACTTCCTGGTAAAGGAGGATCTGCCGCCTGAAATAGCATCACTGAAGCCCGGGGATATTCTCAACGTTTCCCAGCTGCCTTTCGACATGCGGGTGAGGATCAGCCGGAACACCATCTTCTTTAACTATATATCGGCGTTTAAACGCGGCGGTCTTGTCGTGAAGTTTTTCAACAGCTTGCTCTATGCCGGTGTATCGACTTTTTTCATCAACTTTTTCGGACTGATGATGGCCTTTGCATTAAGCAAGATGCAATTCAGGAAACTTTCGTATGTCATTATCGGGCTTGTCGGTCTCGGATACCTGATCAGCATAAACTCGGTTATCATACCCCTTTTCCTCATGCTGACTGCCGTGAATCTCACGGATACACATATCGGGATCATTCTCGTCTATACTGCCTTCGGTCTTCCCCTGGCAGTGATGCTTGAATCTCAGTTTATGAAAGGACTCCCTGACAGCCTGATTGAATCAGCCTATATCGATGGAGCTTCGACATTCCGAGCCTTTACAAGTATCATTGTTCCGATGTCCGTACCGGTCATAGTTACGGTAAGTATTATAAGTGCCCTCGGGATATGGAACGAATTCATGCTTGTGCTGGTGCTGGCCAGTTCAGAGATTACCAAGTCCCTTCCTGTTGGGGTTTTTTCATTTTCCAGTCTTACCAGTACACAGCTCGGGTGGCAGCTCGCAGCTCTGGTTATTGCCACCGCACCGGCCATGATCGTCTATCTGATTTTCCAGAAACGTCTTGCAATAGGTGTAGTCGGAGGCGCGGTAAAGGGATGATACATGCAGATACTCTTTAATCATCTAGGTTTTGACCCATCGGGGAAAAAGAGGGTTATCGTTCAATTAAACAATGATGAACGGCAGGATAAAAATCTGTGTTTGTCGATAATTGATGCCGGAACGGGGCTCACGGTGTACAGTCCAGTTGTCAAAAGTTCCGGTGAAGTCGAGGGATGGAAGGGACGGTATTTTATTGAGTTTGATTTCAGCGGATATAAAAAAGAAGGAAGCTATTATTTTTTCTTAAAGACTGAAGGCGATACGATTTTTTCCCCATCCTTCAAAATACAATCACACCTGTACCGCGATTCCTGCATTTCGGATATCCTCTTCTATTTTAAATCTCAGCGATGCAGCGGGAAATGGGACAGAGCAGACAGATCCGTTCCCATCTGGAAAGAACGGAAAGCGAAGGCAGATGTACACGGCGGCTGGTTCGACGCATCGGGAGATTATAGCAAATATCTTTCTCATCTATCCTATGCCCATTACTTCAATCCCCAGCAGATTCCTCTTGTCGTGTGGTCACTATTGGAACTTGGTGAAAAATTATCCCGGGATGAAAAATATCGGAACTTTTTACTGCCTGAACGGGCCCTGGAGGAAGCCTTTTGGGGAGCGGATTTCCTCATGCGGATGCGGGATCCGGAGGGTTTTTTTTATACTACCGTTTTTGACAGGTGGAGTAAAAAAACAGAGGAGAGAATTATTTCGAGTTTTCGCACTCAGAGAGGTGAACGACTGACCCACCATCAGGCAGGGTTCCGGCAGGGCGGCGGCATCTCCATTGCAGCTTTGGCACGGGCGTCAAAAATTGAAGTTTACCAGGAAACGAAGGGTGAATATTGCAGCGGCGAATATCTGGAAGCTGCCGTATCGGCATATGCACATCTGAAAACAGAGAACAGAAACTATCTGGATAACGGAAAAGAAAATATCATTGACTACTATACCGGACTCCTGGCCGCGGCGGAATTATTCAAAGCCTCGAAAGATTCTTTTTATCTTGCCGAAAGCAGGTTCTGGTCAAAAATGCTGATGGATCTGTATGATCACAAGACCAGCTGCTTCATGGTTGAAATGGATTCTACCAGGCCGTATTTTCATGCCTCTGATGCCGGACTTCCGATAGTGGCCCTCGTCGAATACTGTCTTCTGGAAGTCGATGGTTCAAAAAGAAATAAGGTGGCGGAATTTCTGCTTCGAATCTGCCGTGATATCGCAGAGTTGACTTCCAAAGTCTACAACCCTTTTTGTCTCTACCGAAAGATGGTCCGGAGTATCGACGGAGAGACGTACGAGAGTTTCTTTATTCCTCATGAAAATGAGACGGGATACTGGTGGCAGGGAGAAAACGCCGGCCTGGCCTCGATCTCCTGCGGATTCAGAAAGGCCCTGGAGCTGATTTCAGCCTTTGATACTTCAGCAGGTCCAGAATTTAAGGAGAAAATGAGTGATCTGGCGGATTCTCAGCTGCATTGGATTCTCGGCTGCAATCCCTTTGACATGTGCATGCTGCAGGGCAGAGGAAGAAACAACCCTGAATACGAAGAGTACCACCCGAACGCACCCGGGGGGATCTGCAACGGTATAACAGCGGGGTTTACGGATGAAAAAGACCTTGCCTTTCTTCCGGACGAGACCAGGGGCAGGGGAGATCACAAATGGCGGTGGAGTGAGCAGTGGATTCCCCATGCGGCATGGTTTCTCCTTGCTCTCGCTGCGGATGAAAGGGCATGGACCGTATAGACAAGATGGACGATTACCTATTGATACCTGAACCTCGGGAAGTGAAGATGCTGCCCGGGTTTTACAAGCTTACCGAGGAGATTATTCGGGGGGTACTCAACTTCAGGGCCGGAGATTCCCTGCCCCAGGGTATTGATGAAACAGCGGATGCAGCAATCGGGGATCCTGAAGCTTATATACTGCACATCCGGCCGGGGGGCATTAAAATAAAGTCAAAAACCGAAACTGGAACCTACTATGCAATCTGTACGTTAAAACAGGTGTTCCGTCAGCATTCCGATCATGCAATCAGATGTATGACAATCCGTGACTGGCCTGATTTTCCCCATAGAGCAATCATGCTTGATGTCAGCAGGGACAGAGTACCGACAATGGAGAGCCTGTACAAACGCATCGAAATGTGGGGTGAACTCAAATACAATCAGCTCCAGCTGTATATGGAGCACACTTTCGCCTATCACGACCATCAAAAGGTCTGGGAAAACGCCTCGCCGTTTACTGCCGGGGAAATCAGACATATCGAAGGATACTGCCGTAAGCATGCAATTGAACTTGTGCCGAATCAGAACTCCTTCGGTCATATGGAGCGGTGGCTGGTGCATCCTGAATATAGGAAATTGGCTGAATCACCGGAAGGATTTACCGATCCCTGGGGGATCTTCCGGAAGACCCCTTCTACGCTCTCTCCTGCGGAACCTTCAACTATCAGCTTTCTTAAAAGCTTATACGATGAACTTCTGCCGAATTTCGAAAGCCGGTTTTTCAACATAGGCGGAGATGAAACGTATGAGCTGGGTATGGGGATATCAAAAAAATTATGTGAAGAAATCGGAAAAGAAAAAGTATATATCAATTTCATTGATGAATTAAGAAGGCTTGCAGCCGCCAGGGGAAAGAGAATAATGGTCTACGCCGATATGATTCTTCAGTTTCCCCATATACCCGGGGAGATTTCGGATGACATCATCCTCCTGGAATGGGGATATGAAAGCAATCACCCTTTTGAGAGAAATACATTGCGGCTCAAAGAGTCCGGATTGGAATTCTACGTTTGTGCGGGCACCTCATCATGGAACTCCATAGGAGGGCGGTGGGGAAATGCAAAGGGGAATATACGGAAGGCCGCCTTTTATGGCAGAAAAAATGGAGCTGTCGGATTTCTGCTCACCGACTGGGGAGACAACGGACACTGGCAGCAGCCGATTATAAGCATACCGGCCTGCTTTTATGCGGCACAGGCTGCCTGGAATCAAGAAAAAATAGAAATGCTGAACATGGAACATGTTCTCGATATCCATTTCTTTGACGACTTCACCGCATCGGCTTCAAAAGCACTCCTGATAATGCAGGATATCTATAAGAATGATCGATTTATGCTGGAAAATTTTTCGATCCAGGCGGCACTGCTTCTTGATCCTGTATTTCCCTATTTACGGCCAGCGTATAAGCATTTTCGGGGATACAAGTTCGAGGATGAACTCAAACAAATTAAAAAAGCCGGGGAGCTTCTTGAAAAAGCTGAAGGGAAGATAGAGCAGGAGCTGCTGCATGAAATGATTTTCAGCCTGAAGTTGCTGAAACATGCCTGCTGTTTAGGGTCCTTTCTCTTTTCAACGAAGAATCTGAAGATAACGGAAATCCCAAAGGAGAAGAGGAAAAACCTATCCGAAGAAATAGGGGAGTTGATCGGGGACTATAAAATACTCTGGCTGCGGGATTCCCGTCCAGGCGGACTTGAGGACAGTTCCGGCAGGCTGGAGAAATTACGGGAGATATACGATTCATGAAGAAGATGAAAAAAACGGCAGCAGTTATCCATGCCCATCCCGATGATGCTGAAGCATGGTGTGGAGGAACCTTATTTCTTCTCAGCAAGAGGGGATTTACGATACATATAGCAACTACCACCAGCGGCGGATTGGGGGGAATGAGAACGGATCGGCAGGAAACAATTCGACTAAGACGAAATGAGGCTGTCGAGGCCGCGGCTAAATTGGGAGCAGACTATCATTGCTTTAACCAGGAAGATGGCTACCTCTTTGATTCCCCGGATATACGGATAGCGGTAACGGAATGGCTGAGAAAGGTGTCCGCGGATATTGTGATAACCCATCATCCACAGGATTATCATAGTGATCATCGGACTACCGCAGGGATTGTGGAAGCGGCAGTGATGACGGTCACTCTTCCCAACGTACCGTGTGCCGGGGCGCCTCTCGAAAAAACCCCGGTTCTGTACCACAGTACACCTATGAAACTTACCGATCCGGTTGGTACCCCTCTGGCGGATCCGGATTTCTACATGGTTATTTCTTCGGTCATCGAAGATAAAATTGAGATGCTTCGCTGCCATGCCTCTCAAATTGAGCTGATGAAAGCAATGCAGGATGTTGATGATTTTTTTGAACAAGTAAGATCATACAGCTCCTCCCT